>Ga0137308_102806_pt1 | contig 10412 bp, 9 predicted proteins | sample Inofrocosms_June_FD_97181 | JGI IMG/M metagenome (GOLD analysis project Ga0137308, IMG submission 97181) | Mouse cecal microbial communities from Vienna, Austria - N-Acetylneuraminic and N-Acetylglucosamine D2O microcosms_June | ecosystem: Host-associated > Mammals > Digestive system > Large...
ATCAATCTGTATCTTATTTCTATTAAATGTTTAAATGTTTCTATTTTTTCAAATTGATAACATTCTTGTCTTCTTGTGCCTTCTGCAGAATGATTTCTCATAAGAGGAGTAAATATTCCAAAAGCAAGCCATCTAAGCAAAAGTTCTCTTGTTGTATTTGCTCCAAAACCTCCTATGTCTGCTCCTGTATACAAAAATCCACACATATTTAAAGAAGGCATCATTTTGATATTCAACAAAAGATGTGACCACCACGACATATTATCTCCTGTCCATATTCCTCCATATCTGTGCATACCAATATAAGAAGAACGAGAAAATAGCAAATATCTGCGGTTATTATCAATTTCCTGCAAACCTTCTGCCGCTGCTCTTGTCATATTGTAACCATATAAATTATGTACTTTGTCATGTCTTATTTTTTTTCCGTCAACAGTATGATAAAATGATTTATAGTCATATGGATTGTTTGCCAAATGTCGTAAACTATCTCTCATAAACCATACATCATTTTTAGAAGGTTCTTTTTCAATAAATTCTTTCATATTCTTTTTTATTCTTTCAATCCCTTCTGGTGTATAAAATATTGCTGGCTCATTCATATCATTCCAGAAAGCCTCGATGCCCTGCTCTGTCAGTATCCGGTATTTCTCCCCAAACCATCTTCTTGCATCTTCATTTAACATATCTGGAAAATGCGTATCTCCAGGCCATACGGCTGCTATAAAGTCACTGCCGTCTTCGCGCTTGCAAAAATATCCGTTCTTTACGCCTTCCTCGTAGACTTCATATCCCTTTTCTACTTTTACACCAGCATCAATAATCGGCACCAGTCTAAGATTCTGCTCCTTCATCTTCTGCACAAACTCTGGAAAATCCTGAAAGTTTTTCTTATTTAGCGTAAAGTCCTTATAGTCCTGCATATAGTCAATATCCATATAAATCATATCCATTGGAATATGATTTTTGCGATACCCTTCTGCAACTTTATAGAAATCCTCTTTGGTCACATATCCCCAACGACTCTGCCCATATCCAAACGCAAATTTAGGCGGAATATAACTCCTTCCTATCAGCTTCCGAAAAGCCCTTACAATCTCATAAGCGCTCTCTCCCTCTATCAGATACAGATACAGATTCGCTTCCTCACAGCGAATGGTAAGTGTATCCATTCTTGTATAGCCAATATCAAACGTAAGCCTTGCAGGATAGTCCACAAACAGGCCAAATGTCTGCTCTCCTGACACCACCAGAAAATTATGCGCCCCATACAGACTTCTCTGGTCCTCGGTATGCTCTGGAATATCCGTATTGTTACTAATATAACAATATCCTCTTTTATTAATTCCCCGATTCGCCTCTCCAAGTCCATAGACAATATCATTCTCTGCCATCTGATAAGTAAAAACAAATCCTTCTTCTAGAGATACTTCCCCATAGGCTACGTTCCCTTCGCTTATCTCTATGTCCCTAACCACTGCCTCTGTCTCAAATGGCTCTCCATAGACATACTTTCTCATCTTCATACTATCTGCCTCCATCATTATTTTTAGCACGTTGTCTCTATTTATAATAAAATTATACTAACATCTTCTTGCCAATACTTGCATTATTCTGTAAAATTAATAACACAATCTTGACATTTTATAAGCAAAAAGGAGTTCCTTATGTACCCAGACCTATCCCTGAAAGAAAATATCACCCATGGCACTAAAGAGCAGCCTATCCGCGCCATGCATTTCACTACTGGCAAATCCACCCCTTACCCCGACCATTTCTTTGTCAGCCGCCACTGGCACTCCTATATTGAAATCCTTCACATCGTAAAAGGAAGCTACCTTTTTGAAATCAATCTTCAAGAGTACACCCTTACAGAAGGAACCTTCTGTATCCTAAACAGCGGCGAACCCCATCAAATCACTGGCTTAACATCAGACACCATACACGATGTTATTCTTTTTACCCCTGAAATCTTAGATTTCTCCTACGAAGACGAATGGGAAGCTACATCCATCGCTCCCTTTCTTACACAGACTCTTAGCATAAAAAATATCCTGCACCCTGAAGATGCCGGACATTCGGAAATATTAACTACATTTAACAAATCACTTGCCTATGCCTTGGAACAACTACCTAACTGGTATCCTAGGTGCAAACTATCCCTCTTAGAACTCTTTTTGCATATCACCAGCCACCAACTTCTCCTCCCCACAGAAAAAGTTCTCTCCGCTGCAAATACACGCAAGATTACACGTTATAAAACCATTATTTCCTATATAGAGAAGCACTACCAGGAACCACTCTCTCTAAGACAGCTCGCCGAATTAATCCCCTGCAACAGCCAATACCTCTGTCGCTTTTTTAAAGAGATTGCTGGCGTATCCGTTATTCAATATCTGATTTCCTACCGCCTAGAGCGTGCCTGCCATCTTCTTTTGCATACCACCGAGTCTGTCACAGATATTGCTCTTAACTGTGGTTTTGAAAATATCAGCTATTTTATCCGCAAATTCCGGGAATTTACAAAAGAGACGCCAAAGGAATACCGAAGTAACCACCAGATTCCCAAGATTAGTGCACAGACGCCAAGCACCAGATAGGCATATTTTATAAAACCATTGTGATTCTTCACATATGCCCCATTTAAAAAAGGAACTCCCAGTACCATAAAAAGATACCAGAATACCGGCGAGAGAAATCCATAGTGTGTTTTTGTTCTCTTTTGCTCTACGAAAAGCAGCTTGGAAATTTTCTCTGTTGCTCTGTCTGCCAGCCAATAGCCTGACAATAAAAACACAAAGTACACCATAATTCCAAGTATTGTATGAAACGGTTCTTGTATAGAGCCTTCTATAAAAATATTTATCTTTTGCAGCCATTCTGGAACATAGACAGAGAGTGTGATACGAATACCATTTACCAGAATTGTATACAGATAGGCCAGAACTGCTGCATAAAATGTCCATATCATCCCTTTTCTTGTTGTTCCCATCCGATGGGAAAAGGAAAAGACAAGCGTCAAAAAGACAATCAGTAAAAATTGAACCCCAGAGCAAGAAGGGGCAATCACCAGATGATGCAGATGACTGACATAACCAATTCCTGGCAGATATTCAAATATCATGCCGCTTAACATCCTTACCCATCCAATGGTAGGTGCCAATATCCACAATAGTTCCTCACTTCTAGCTCCACTATAATAAGCCTTTAGCCAAAGGGCGCCTAATGCGCCCATCAGATAACATAAGCCATATCTTTTATATACACTCATCTTTTTTCCTTCTTCTCTTAGAGGCTATACAGACCCCAACCACCAAAAAAGCCATAGCAATCAATAATATATCTTCTGGTTCTGCTCCCGTTAAATATCCGCCAATCGAAAGGTTTGATACGCCTTGTGGCAGTGGAGAAGGCTGGTCTACATCCGTACTCTCTCCTTCTGGATTACGAATGGTTTCTAAGACTGCCACAAATGAGGTGTATGGCGTCACCATATGGTGTGCAAGGCCAATCGCAGTGATTTCCTCTTTGGTCTTTTCATCGTCTTTGGCATATCCATAGGCAGTTAGAGTATTGATTCGTTTTCTCGCCCACAGATAGCCAATCGCTGCATGTTCTTCTAAAGGCTCACTGTCTGACACTTGTATCTCTTGTGTATAATCTTCTTTTCCTGTCTTGCCAGTGATGCGAATGCTTCCCGCCACTTCGCCGCGCCATTTTCCATAGAGTAGCACTGGTTTTTGGGCAAAGAGTGTTGGAATTTTAGAAGGCTCAACTTCATAAGCATCAAATCCATCAAAAGCTACTTGAATATCTGTTAAAATTGGAGCTTCTATATAGGTACGAAAACGCTCTGCCATCTCTCTAGCCATCGCCTCTTCTGTCACGATAAAGGCTTCTCCCATCCCTACATCTGCAATGCCTTCCATCAGAGAACGATTGACAGAGCTTCCAATGCCAAAGGAGAAAAAGTTGCTATCTCCTAGATGTTCTCTTACAATTCCAAGGACATTTTCTTCATCATAGATATAGCCATCTGTGATAACCACCACATTGCGGGTCATATCGGGTTGTTTTTTCGTCGCAATCGCCCGCTCTAGCGCCTTGGCAAGCTCACTTCCCCCTCCGCCTTCTTGCATCGCAATCAAGGTCTTAGCACAATCCATATTCTCCTTGGTGGCTGCCACGGATTCTAAAGACATCTCCGATACAATATCTGAGAACAAAAACAGATTAAAACAATCGCCCTCTCTTAGATTTCCCACCATTTCTTCCATCAGCTCCTTGGCGGTATCCAGTGGATAACCGCTCATCGATCCTGAGACATCCAGAACAAAAATATACTCTCGCGGCAAAAGTTCATCTGCTTTATAGCGCTTAGGAGGCTGCATCGTCAACAGAAAATAATTCTCTTCTTCCCCTTTATAGAGCATAAGTCCAGAGCTTACATCCTCTCCTCTCATCTGGTAATCTAAGATAAAATCCCGATTGCCGGCATATTCTTCTGGATTTGACAGAGTTACTTTCGCCTGTGATGCCTCGGTATATTCGACTGTTACTTCATGTGTACCACAAGTAAGCTCGGTAATTGGAACGCCAGCAGATAGATTGACCGTAATCTCATACTTGCTGTCTGGGGTTACTCCTTCTTCAAAATAGGGACTTTGTACCCAGTCGCCATCTTCCATATCCTCTTCTTCTACCTCTCCGGCATAGCGCGGACCAACCACGGTTGGAAAGACAAATTGGTAGACGCCTTCTGTCGACTCTATCAGCTCTGTATAGTGCAACTCTATACAAATGGTATCCCCTGGCATAATATTAGCGACATCCATAGTAAAGACATTTGAGCGTTTTTCCTCTAATAAAGAAGCACTTTTCCCTTCGCTTTTGGCAGCTTCATAGGTTTGCTTCGCTTCTTCCTTTTCCTGAATCCTTGCAGTCACTACCTGATTTCCAATCTTCATCTTCATTCCATGTACAGACACTTTTGTGGAGGCTGGAAAAACATAGCTTGCATTTATCGGATGTTCTCCCTCATTGGCATAGGTCTGTGTTACATAGGTCTCTGCAATGCTGCCATTGATATTTGTAGTCACCTCTGTCCCCTTCAAAGGCAGATGGTCAACTTCTGGATTGGCTCCTTCTATAAAAAAATAAGGGGAAAGTGTGATATCCTTATCTTCCTCTGTGCGCGCCTGTACGCTAGAAAAAGGTATAAAAAGCATACAGATTATTAAAATGAAACTTAAATATTTTTTCTTTTTCATCATACACCTCTTTTGCTCTCTTATGTACATCCGTTGAGTGCTCTGTCTAAAAATTAACATATCCACGCATCAGAAGAACATCAGAAAATCATCTAAACTGCATCATTTCTGGCGTTTTTGGCTCAATTATGTTATGATACTTGTCAGAATGTCCAAGGTCACCTCTTTGCTTACGTATTATACCATACTTTCTGCAAGAGTTGATGAGCCTTCTCTATTTGTGAAAAGATACTATAATACACAATTTCAGGAATGTTTTGCTAACACTGACAAAAGATAGGATTTATTTATAAAGACAAAGCAAGCAGGAAAGAATATTATGAAGATTTATCCTTCCTTTGAAAGGGAAAGAAGCTTATCGTTTCTATCAGCAAAATAATGTAACTACCCAAAATATAGAACAGATTTTAACAACTGCATATTCTCTTTTAAAAACAGAAATGGAGAAAAATGCCCCCGACGCAGAACATGTAATACATGCTCTCAATACCAAATATGGCAAAGGACGCGCACTCTTTCATTCTCCTGAACTTAAAAGGCAAATCCATCATATCTTAAATACCAAATGGATAGACTATGATACAGAAATCATAACAAATATGCGTGCAAATGAATCCTCAGAATATGATTTGGATGATACGGTTTCTGAGATGTACTACTATGTGTCAGAAATGAAGGACTACTATGATTGACACGATTACTTCACTTTTAAAAAGACTTCAAGCAGATTCTGACAATAAGGAATTAGAAGGAAAAAAAGATACTGAAGAATCTTATGACTTAGAACTTTTTAAAAGTTTTTATAATAAGCCTTTTTTCTAGGAAGATATTGAGAAAAGGATACAATCTAAAACAGAGGATTTTTTATTTTTAAAAAATTCAGAAAGCTTCCAATAGCAAATAAAACTGCATATATAGAGCAAATATTTCACATTATCTATACAGAAAGAGAAACTATCCCTTATGTAGTTGATACGCTCAATATTGACCAAAAATTGGCAATCTCAGTTTTTCGAATACTAAATTATAGCGAAGATATGATAGTAAACCGTTGTATGTCCAGACGTCGTTTTATGGAAACACTAAATGATATTACTGGTATCTCCAAAGAAGAAATAGACTTTATATGGATGTTATATCAAGAACATCTAGCAGATGTAGAACCTGTGGTTCATTCTAAAAAACTTCTTTACTTGGAACAAAAAATCAGTAATCTGGCAAAGCAAATCACCTGCCTTACAGATTATCTTTCTTATATTACAGATTCTATTGACCTGATTTCTTTGGATGAAACAGATGAAACAACAGATTAAGCGGCGCAGTTGCGCCGCCTTTTTTGTATTAATCTAGTTTTTTAACTGTTAATGTTGCATTGACACCATTTCCAAGAGTAATTCCTACTGCTAAGAGTGCCGAAAGTGCCATATCAATTACACTGCCTGCTGCTAATGTTACAACCGTACTTCCGTTGAATAGAGAGCTGGTTCCTACTGCTAACAATCTGGAAATCGTTGCACTTGGAATATCCGTTCCATTGGCTCTTACAGCAAATGTAATTGTAGTTGCTATGGCAGCACTTAGCGTAGTGGAATAATTGATTTCATAAGTGCCTGCATCCGTAACGGTAATGCTGTTTGCTGGTGCATAGGTCACGCCAGCTGATGGGGTATTACTTTGAAGCGGAATCTGTGTTGTTCCCCCCAAAGTCAGATTTAGCGTCTGTGGAACGGTGCTGTATAAACCGCCATAAGCTGCCAAACCATTCGCGGGACCAGTTGGGCCTGTGGATCCAGTTGGACCTGTGGAGCCAACTGCTCCGGTTGGACCAGTAGCTCCAATCGCTCCAGCCGCACCGGTTGGGCCTGTAGGACCCGTCACTCCGGTGGCTCCTATCGCTCCATCAGCTCCCGTCGGACCTGTGGGGCCAGTCGCACCAACAGGGCCAATTGGACCCTGAAGCCCCTGGGGACCCTGCGGACCAGTAGGACCAATCGCTCCGGTGGCTCCAATCGCTCCAGTTACACCAGCAGGACCCGTGGCTCCAGTGGCTCCAGTTGGACCAACTAATCCCTGAACACCCTGAAGGCCTTGCGGACCTTCTGGACCAGTCGCTCCAGTGGCACCGGTTGGGCCTGTGGGACCTATAAGGCCATCCGATCCAGCGGGACCCGTAGCTCCTATGGCGCCGGCGGGACCTTGCGGACCTTCTGGACCAACGGGACCTTGCAATCCCTGAAGGCCCTGGGGACCTTGTGCTCCTGTCGCTCCCGTTGGGCCTTGAAGACCCTGTGCTCCGGTGGCTCCAGCCGGACCGGTAGCTCCTGTGACTCCTCCTGGACCTGTCGCTCCAGTAGCGCCTGTTGGGCCTGTAGGACCTATAAGACCATTAGCTCCGGCAGAACCCGTGGCTCCTGTAGGGCCTTGCGGACCTTCTGGACCCATGGGACCTTGCAATCCCTGAAAGCCTTGGGGACCTTCTGGACCCATTGGGCCTTCTGGACCAGCAGGACCTTGTAATCCCTGAAGACCCTGGGGACCTTCTGGACCCATTGGACCTTCTAGACCCATAGGACCTTGTGGACCCTGGGGACCAATAGGACCTTGTGGACCTGTGGGGCCTTGGTATCCTCTAGGACCTGTAGGGCCTGGGCACCCTCTTGGCCCCATAGGGCCTGTAGGACCCTGGCAACATCCGCCATTATGACATCCTGAACATCCACAAGAACCATTTTCACAATTTCTTCGAAAAAAATCCATACTCCTTTGTCTCCTTATAGAATCATCTTCACTACATAGATTATGCAGACATTTACAGAGCGTTCTTCCTATAAATCGTGAAAATATTCTTTATTTTTCAAAAATTCTCTGCCATATGGCTTATACTTTCCCGACATAATATGACATTGATAGGCTTTTTCTCTGTCACCTATCCGGTCATAGCAGACGCATAGTTGAAGATATGGCAGATATCCATAACATTCTTTTTGCAGAAAACCTCCTGTGCTCTCTTTCTTTGCATGAAGTGCTCCCTGGTACCAGAAAATTGCCTGCTCCCACATCCCGCGATCCATAAAATGTTTTCCAATATCACAGCAGAGTTCTCCCCCTGGCGCCCGGTAGTGAAGTCCCTGGTACAAAGCATCTAGCGCCTCCTTTTCTCTTCCAAGCTGATAGAGGCAATACGCCAGATACCGGCAGGCATCCACCTGATTTTCACAGAATCCATCCTCTCGTTCTAAGAAAAAATTAAAACATCCCACAGCTTCTTCATATCTCTTATGGTAATACAGTTCCCGCGCATAGTAAAACAAATCCCGCGCGCTAAACGTGTTTCCTTCCTCTTTCATCTTCTCATAGATTCGCAGATTCCGATAGCCATAAGAAGTCTTCTGACTGTGATGCTCAATGCAGACAGCAAGTCTTTCGACTTTTCCAGAGATGCTAATTGCTTCATGCACTCGACCCTTCCATTGAAATCTTCGTTTTCTTTTTAACAAGCGCTCCCGCTCATAACAAAAAGAAATATTTCCTTCTTCATCAAACCCTGTCGCATAGTTCATCATCACAACATCAGCACTGCCATCCGCATGTTCTTTCCAGGCAAGAAATTTTTGCGCTTCCTTATCAGGAAATACATCATCTGCATCTAACCACATACAATAATTCATCGTTGCCTTGGAAAAACTCTCATTACGCGCCGCCGCAAAGTCATCCTTCCACACAAAATCATAGATATTCTCTGTATACCGTGCTGCAATCTCCTTCGTCCTGTCTATAGAGCCTGTATCCACCACAATAATTTCATCCACAAGCCCTTTGACCGATGCAAGACATCTGTCTAGCACCGCTTCTTCATCTCTTACAATCATACACAGGCTGATTGTCACCATATCTTTCTAACCTGCTATCACATTCTTTCTTTTATGTTATGTCTGATGAATTTTTCTGGTTCTTTTGTATTTTTTAAGGTTATACAAGTATGCACTTTGGTTTTACGGTCATTTTCTCCAAATCGGATGTCTTCTTGTAAGCTTACCGATGTTCTCTATCTCATCTGGTATCCGAATCTTTCTTGGGCACTGTGTGATGCATGGCATCTTGGCACATTTTTGGCACCATCTGACGCTGTCTTCGATTCCCATGGTAAGCTTTCTAAGCGCCCAGTAGTCTTTTCCAAGAAAATAATATTGATACTGCCGAAAAAGTGTGTGAATTTCTGTGCCATAGGGGCAATCGCATCTCTGGCAGCGGTCACAGGGAATTGGAGAATAGTCTTTCTCCAAATGAGACAATACCTCTTCAAAAGAAAGAAGCTCCTCTGATATGGTATCCGTATTCATCGCTGCTTCTACCTGCTCTATAGTACCGATTCCAAGAAGGGCACAAGAAATGGGATAGGATAATACATTTCCAAGCAGTGTCTGAACAGGGAAAAAAGCTGGCAGAATTCCTGCTGCATAAACTTTGTTAATAAGAATTCCTTTCTCCAAAAAAAGTGGTTCGCTCTGGATACGCTCTAACATCCCACGCTCTAACAGATTGCCACTTCCTTGCAAGACGTCCACCCGAAGGTCTTTGGTTCCTCGCAGCAAGATATCATAATAATGAGAAGCAACTCCGGCAAAACGAATCTTCCCTTCTGCTTTTAGTTCGGACAGGGCATCCAAAGCCCCTCCTTTTCGAAAGACTTCCTCCTCATGCTCTGCATCTACCTGGTGGACAAAATAGATATCTGCATATGTTCCTAGATGCTCACAGGAGGTCTGTACCGCCTGATAGATGCCATTTCCATCAAAAAAGCGCGCTTTATCAGAGATAATGATGCGTTCTCTGCCAATATAAGCTGCAAATTTTCCAAGTTTTATCTCTGCATCTCCGTATTCTGGAACAATCGCCGTATCATATAGATTACAGCCCCTATCAAAAGCTGCTTTCATCACCAAAAGCGCCTCGTCTTCTTCTAGATTATAGTAATCAGGCAATACCGGAATATTGCCTTTTAATATAGGGATTGTTCCAAATCCAATCTCGGATACCATTAGCCCTGTCTTTCCAAGCTTTCGATAACGCATGCCTCTCTCCTAATCCTCTGGGCAGCCAAAAAACGCCCGTTCTTCTACGATTACCTTTGCTGGCAGTTGT
>Ga0137308_102807_pt1 | contig 10398 bp, 8 predicted proteins | sample Inofrocosms_June_FD_97181 | JGI IMG/M metagenome (GOLD analysis project Ga0137308, IMG submission 97181) | Mouse cecal microbial communities from Vienna, Austria - N-Acetylneuraminic and N-Acetylglucosamine D2O microcosms_June | ecosystem: Host-associated > Mammals > Digestive system > Large...
ATCAGGCTGTAGCCATGGCAAAGCTTGGAGCAGATGTGGAGATGTTTGGCTGTATCGGAGACGACGAGAATGGACAGAAGCTTTTGGCGAATCTAAGAGAAGTTGGCGTTAAGACTGAGCATATCAAGACCGTAAAAGGTGTTCCAACTGGTATTGCAATGATTACTGTGGCAGAAAATGATAACACAATAGTGGTGGTGCCAGGGGCAAATGGAGCGGTTGACCGCACGTATATCGATGAGGTGAAGCCAGAGCTTGAGAAATTTGATATGGTTGTGCTTCAGCATGAGATTCCGCTTGATACTGTACATTATATCGTAGATTTCTGTGCTAAGAAAAAGATTCAAGTGGTGTTAAATCCAGCACCAGCGGCAGAAGTGCCAATGGATATTGTGGAGAAAGTGACCTATCTGACACCAAACGAGCACGAAGCAGTCTTAATCTTTGGAGAAGGCAAGAGTACAGAAGAGATTTTAAAGGCTTATCCTGAGAAATTGATTATTACACAGGGTTCAAGAGGAGTCTCTGTCTGTGAGAAATCTGGTGAGATTCTGACGGTTCCGGCAAGACCGGCAAAGGTAGCAGATACCACAGGTGCTGGCGATACCTTAAATGGGGCTTTTGCAGTGCGTAGAGCAGCCGGTGATGGTCTGAAAGAGGCACTTACCTATGCCAATACCGCAGCCAGTCTTTCTACGGAGAAATTCGGGGCACAAAGTGGTATGCCAACAGCAGAAGAAGTGAAGCAGGAGTTGAAAGGATAGAAAGATATGAAGAGACAGGGAATACTAAACAGTGACATCTCTCGTGTACTCTCTTATCTGGGACATACAGACCGCATCTGCATCGGCGACTGCGGCCTTCCAATCCCGGAAGAGACAGAGCGGATTGATTTGGCATTAAAATTTGGTCAGCCAACTTTTTTAGAGGTGTTAAAAGAAGTGGGCAGTGATATGAAGATTGAAAAAATCTGTCTGGCAGAAGAGATAAAGGAGAAAAGTCCAGAGCTTCTGAAAGAAATTAATTCTTTTTTGGCTTCTTTTGAAACCGGTTGCGAAACGGGTTTCAATAAAATAGAAGTAGAATTTGTATCTCATGTAGAGCTGAAGGAGATGACAAAGGCATGTAAGGCAGTCATCCGCACAGGAGAGACGACTCCTTATGCGAATATCATCTTACAGTCAGGCTGTATTTTCTAAGAAAGGGGGAATAGATATGCAGATTGAGATGCGCGGAATCGACAAATCCTTTGGTGGAAATGCGGTTCTAAAGAGTGCTGGCTTTTTACTAGACCATGGCGAGATTCATGCACTGATGGGAGAGAACGGTGCAGGAAAATCGACACTGATGAAAATTTTGACCGGAGTCTATACAAAAGATGCTGGTACGGTACTCGTGGACGGACAGGAAGTATGTTATAAAAATCCCCAGGAGGCAGAGCAGGCAGGGATTGTATTTATTCATCAGGAGTTAAATGTCTTATTTGACTTGACGGTAGAAGAAAATATGTTCCTAGGCAAGGAGATTAAGAAAAGCTTTGGCATCTGCGACAAAAAAGCGATGCGCCATGAAGTCAGAAAGATTCTGGACCGTTTGGGGGTAGATATCGACCCAGGACAGAGGATGAATGAGTTGTCTGTTGGACAGCAGCAGATGATTGAGATTGCCAAGGCGCTGATGGTGGATGCACAGGTGATTATTATGGATGAGCCAACTGCAGCACTGACGCAGAGCGAGACAACGGTGCTGTTCCAGGTGGTAAATTCCTTAAGAGAAAAAGGAGTCTCTATCGTCTATATCTCTCATCGTATGGAAGAAATCTTTGAGCTTTGTGACCGGATTACAATACTTCGAGATGGCTCTTATATTGGAACAAAGAAGATTAAAGAGACTGATATGAACGATGTCGTTAAGATGATGATTGGCCGTGAAATCGGGGAGCGCTATCCAGCAAGAGAAGCTAAGATTGGAGAGGTAGTATTTGAAGTAAAAGGACTGACTTGCCCAGGGGTCTTTGAAAATGTATCTTTCCAGGTACATGCAGGAGAAGTTCTTGGTGTCTCTGGTCTGATGGGAGCTGGCAGAACGGAGATTATGCAGGCTATTTTTGGAAATATGCCCAATGTCAGCGGAGAGATTTACCTAAACGGTGCACGAATTCAGAATAAAAATCCACAAGAAGCTATGAAAAATGGTATTGGATTTATCACTGAGGACCGTAAAGTAGAAGGATTGATGCTTGAAGAGAGCATTATGAAAAATATTTCGATTGCCAATCTTGGAAAGATATCCAAAAGTGGTATTTTAAGTAAAGAATCCGAGGATGCACTTGTCAAGCGTGGTATCGAAGAATTACATATCAAATGTTTTGGCCCGCAACATGAATGTAACAATCTAAGTGGTGGCAATCAGCAGAAAGTAGTCTTTGCCAAATGGATTTATACAGACCCAAAGGTATTGATTCTCGATGAGCCAACCAGAGGCGTAGATATCGGAGCGAAAAAAGAAATCTATAGCATTATCAATGAGCTTGCAGAAAAGGGCGTGGCGATTATTATGGTATCCTCAGAACTTCCAGAGGTACTTGGAATGTCTGACCGGGTGATGGTCGTGCGGGAAGGTGTACTAAGAGGCATCCTGCATAAAGAGGAAGCAAACCAGGAAAATATTATGATTCTTGCGACAGGAGGGGAGTTAAATGAATAACAAAAAAGCATCCAATTATATACAGGATTTGGGCGCACTGATTGCGCTGGTCCTTCTCGTACTGATTATTGGCGCTATCAGCCCGGAATTCCGAACAGTCAGTAACTTTTTGTCTCTGCTTCGGCAATCTTCGATTAATGGTTTTATCGCATTTGGTATGACCTGTGTAATTTTAACCGGAGGTATTGACCTCTCAGTTGGTTCTGTACTTGCTCTAACAACGGCATTTTGTGCCAGTTTTATATCTGGTGGAATGCCAGTGGGCCTTGCAATGATTCTGGCTCTTTTGATTGGTGTAGCATTTGGTCTTTTAAGTGGACTTTTAGTAACCAAAGGACGTCTACAGCCTTTTATCGCGACATTGATTACCATGACCGTCTATAGAGGACTGACGATGATATTTATGGATGGAAAACCTATCTCTAATCTGGGTGATAGCTTCCTTCTAAAATTGGTAGGTAAAGGAAATCTTTTTGGAATTCCGATTCCGGTTATTTTGTTCCTGATAGTTTTTGCAATCTTTGTCTTTGTATTGGAGAAGACGACTTTTGGACGTAGAATCTATGCAACCGGAAGCAACTGGAAATCCGCTAAGCTTGCTGGTGTCAATATTGATATGACAAAGATGGCAGCTTATGCAATCTCTGGCTGTATGGCAGCGGTATCCGGTCTGATTCTGTTATCCCGTCTGGGTTCTGCACAGCCAACACTTGGAGATGGCTATGAGCTTGACGCTATCGCAGCAGTGGCACTTGGCGGTACCAGTATGAATGGTGGACGTGGCCGCATCTGGAAGACCTTTGTTGGTGTTTTGATTATTGCAGTATTAAATAATGGATTGAATATTCTTGGGGTATCTTCGTACTATCAGGATGTGGTAAAAGGATTTGTTATCTTAGTTGCAGTAATGTCTGACCAGAAACGGTAAACATGGTGAACACAGGGAAGCCAATCTATGGTTTCCCCTGTAAATAAATATAATAAATGGAGGAAAAAGATTATGAAATTCAAAAAAGTAACAGGAATCTTGATGGCAGCAGTGATGATGTTCTCTATGGTAGGCTGCGGTGCAGTATCCGTAGATGGAGAGAGCAGTGGAAATTCTTCCGCAGAAGGAAGCGAAGATGCTTCTGGAAGCTACGAGGGAAGTGGTGCGATTGGACTGGCAATCTCTACGTTGAACAATCCGTTCTTCGTTACCTTAAGTGAGGGGGCACAGGCAGCTGCAAAAGAGCAGGATGTAGAACTGATTGTAGTAGATGCTGGTGATGACACAGCTACTCAGACCAACAATATTGAGGATTTGATTTCCAGAAATATCAGTGTACTGATTGTCAATCCAGTAGATTCAGATGCAGTAGCTCCAGCAATAAAAGATGCTGTGGCAAAGGGTATCAAAGTAGTATCTGTAGACCGTGTGGTTAATGGTGTAGACGTGGATTGTTCGATTGCTTCTGACAACGTGGCTGGAGCAAAAGCAGCAACCGAGTATCTTATCAGCTTAGTTGGTGAAGGCGCAAAGGTGGCAGAGCTTCAGGGGGTATCTGGTGCAAGTGCAACGATTGACCGTGGTGAGGGATTCCATCTAGCAGCAGATGAAAGCCTAGAAGTAGTATCAAGCCAGACTGCAAACTTCAACCGTTCAGAGGGTATGACCGTTATGGAAAATATGCTTCAGGCAAATGCAGATATTACCGGCGTGTTTGCACATAACGATGAGATGGCACTAGGCGCCGTGGAGGCGATTGGTGACAAAGATATCAAGGTAGTAGGCTTTGACGCGACAGATGACGCGCTGGCAGCAGTAGCAGAGGGAAGAATGGCTGCTACCGTGGCACAGAAGCCAGACTTAATGGGAGCTACGGCTGTGGAGACAGCTGTGAAGCTGATTGCAGGGGAGACTGTGGAGAAAGAGATTCCAGTTGAAGTTGAGCTTGTAACCGAATAAGAGAGCAATAGAAGTGCTATAAGCCGGGGCTTGCCCGGCTTATACTATTTCTGGGTTATATTAAGAGGAAGACTGGGGAAGCCAGAGCATATGATATTCAAGTTCACCGGTGGCAGGGTCGATGGCTTGGGAGTGGATATGGAAATGCTCACGTTGGTAGAAGGATATGGCACGTTGGTTTTTTTGGTAGACATTTAGGGTTAATTGGGGTTTTTGAGATTTGGTATAATCTAGGAGTTGTTTGCCAATGCCACGAGACTGCGCCTGGCTGTCAACGAAGATTCCGGCGATATAGGTGTTATCTAGACCGATAAAGGCTTTTATCTGGTTGGTATCTTCGTAGACGTATAGCTCGGCTTGGGAAAGGAGATTTTTCACAGTCTCTAGATTGGCTTGCCAGTAGTCTGCAGGGATAAAGGAGTGGGCTAAAATATTAGTATGAAGCCAAAGACAGGCAACTTGGTCGATGTCGGATTTTTTAAATGGTCGAATCATAGGGCGTCCTTTCTATAGGGAGATAAGGTTTGTGATGTAATTATACTATTTTATTTTAGGGAAAGCAATTGAGATTTCCCCTTGACAAAGAAAGGGTTTGCGTTTAGACTGTTTAAAAATGGGAATGGCTTAGAAGAAGAGGAGTACATATGCACCGCCGACAGAGAGAATCGTCCTTTGGCTGGAAGATGATTTGGGATAGGGGCATGTGGAAGGTGGCTTTGGAGCTGGAGTGCCAAAGGGTGAGTAGGTACTTCCGTGTAATCCGCGTTAAGGAGTAAGAGGTATGGATGTCATACGAACAAAGGTGGTACCGCGGTGAATTGTCGCCCTTTGCACAAAGTTGTGCGAAGGGCATTTTTTGTGGCGGGAAGCGATGAAAAGGAGATGTTTTGGAAAGAAAATATAGAGTGACAGCAGCGATTGTGCTGGTGCTTTTGATAGTCTCTGTGGCATTTTTACGTCTGGGAGTGAGACAGCCAGAGGTTCGATTTTCTGAAAAGAGGGCATTTCAGGAGAAGGCGTTTTATCTGACGCTTGGAAGTGGGATTTTTGGAGGAACTATCTATTATACATTGGATGGAAACAATCCAACGCTTGATTCGAAGGTCTATACAGAACCGATTTTGATTGAAGAAGGGTTGCCCAATAAGGTGACGGTTGTAAAAGCGGCACGGTTGCAAGGAAAGGAACTGGGAGAAGTCTATACACAGACATATTTTGTGGGTGAGGGTGTCTCTAAACTATATGATGTGATGCTTGTGTCTTTATCGGCAGATAGTCAGGTGTTATATGATGAAGAGACTGGGATTCTCGCCAATTATGAAAAAGAGAGTGAAGATGGAGAGTGGGACCGTCCGGCTTATATTGAATTTTATACATCGGATGGGAGTCTGATGCTTGCGCAGGGAACTGGAATTGCAGTGTCAGGGCATGGCTCTAGGAAATATGCGCAGAAAAGTATTAAATTAATTAGCGGTACGCTGTATGATAATGAACATCCGACATTTGACTATGATTTTTTTGAGGAGGATATGGGAGGGAATCAAACAAATCAGTCGTATAATCGTCTGGTACTGCGTAATGGTGGATCGGACCATGAGGGGAGTATGATTCGCTGGAATGTGGTAAGCAGACTTGGCAAAGAGGCAGGGATGATTTGTGCTGGAGCCAGGCCAGGGATTTTATTTTTAAATGGGGAGTATTACGGCATTATTCAGCTTCAGGAAAAATATACACGATATAATACGGCCTATGCACTTGGCGCACAGAAGGATGATATTGAGAAATATGAACCAAATGAGATTAACAGTGCCCGTTTTGGCGGTTATTATAATCCATTACATCAGGACTTAAATGACCCTGAGCGCAGACAGAAGTTAGAGGAGCATGTGGATATGCCAGATATGTTACGGCATTATGCATCGAATCTGATTATGAACAATGTTGATTGGCCGTATCATAATTTTCTGTCTTTTAAATGTGCAAAGGGAAGCAGCAGCGTCTATGGGGATGACCGGGTTCGTTTTTTTCTCTATGATTTGGATGCGGTCTATCAAAATACGGAAGGACTGGAGATTCCCAATACTTTTGACTATCTGATAGAGGAGCCTTTGGCAGACTCAACGGATACGTTTTCTCTTTTGATGCAGTCGGATGTCTATCGGACGCAGTTTGTCAATCTAAGTTGTGATTTGATGGCGACAGTCTTTGCAGAGGAGCATGTGCTTCAGGTAATCGAGGAGGAGAACCAGAAGATTGCGGACTCGATGGAGCTTTATTATACGGAGGAACAGCAAGAGAGGCAGCAGGCGGCTGTGGAGGAAATGAAGCGTATGGTCGATGGGAATAATGCAGAGATGTACAGCCGATTAGAACAGCATCTGGGCGCTTCGAAGCCTTATACGCTGAATATTCAGACACCAAAGGGAATTGGCGTTGCCTTTAGCCAGATTCGCCTAGAAGGGGAAGATACGTATACAGGGACATATTATCATAACTATCCGATAAGCTTAGTAGCCTTGCCAGAGGATGGGCAGAAATGTTATGGTTTTCTGGTCAACGGCGAAGAAGTTCGCACAGAAGAACTTCTGTTAGATGAACGCTATACAGCAGACCAGCTACACATAGAACTAATCACAACCCCCTAAAACAGCAGAAGCCAGAAAAATGCCCAGAACGATTTCAGGATGCAAAGCAGCCGGAAATGATTCTAGTTAAGGGCATTTATCTGGCGGATGCGGAACCCTAAAAACAGCAGAAGCCAGAAAAATGCCCAGAACGATTTCAGGATGCAAAGCAGCCGGAAATTGTTCTAGTTAAGGGCATTTATCTGGCGGATGCGGAACTCTAATAAGGAGAACAGTAGTATTATGAAAGAATTAGCTAAAACCTATGACCCAAGTGCCATAGAGGAACGTACTTATGCGAAATGGATGGGAAGAAAGTATTTTCATGCCCAAGTGGACAAGAGTAAAAAACCTTTTACGATTGTAATTCCACCCCCCAATGTAACCGGAAAGCTTCATATGGGGCATGCGCTTGATGAGACGCTTCAGGATATTTTAATTCGCTATAAGAGGATGCAGGGTTATAATGCACTCTGGATACCAGGTACAGACCATGCCTCGATATCTACGGAAGTCAAAGTGACCAATCAGTTAAAAGAGGAAGGTATTGACAAACAGGAACTGGGCCGGGAGGGATTTTTAAAGAGAGCCTGGCAGTGGAAGGAAGAATATGGTGGAGCTATTATCAATCAGTTGAAAAAGCTTGGCTGTTCTTGTGACTGGGACCGAGAGCGTTTTACGATGGATGAAGGATGTTCAGAGGCAGTTCTTGAGGTGTTTATCCGTCTCTATGAGAAAGGCTATATCTACAAAGGCTCCCGGATTATTAACTGGTGTCCGGTGTGTAAGACATCTATTTCTGATGCTGAGGTAGAGCATGAGGAACAGGCTGGACATTTCTGGCATATCAACTATCCAATTGCAGATGGAAGCGGCTATGTGGAGATTGCAACAACCAGGCCGGAGACGATGCTTGGAGATACTGCGGTGGCTGTCAATCCAGAGGATGAGCGCTATCAGCATCTGATTGGAAAGATGCTAAAACTTCCACTGACAGACCGCGAGATTCCAGTGGTTTCGGACCCTTATGTAGATAAAGAGTTTGGAACAGGTTGTGTAAAGATTACGCCGGCACATGACCCCAATGACTTTGAGGTGGGCAAGAGACATCATCTGCCAGAACTCAATATTATGAATGACGATGCCACCATCAACTGTCCGGGAAAATATCATGGAATGGACCGCTACGAGGCGCGAAAGGCAATTGTTAAAGATTTAGAGGAACAAGGTCTTTTGGTTAAGGTAGAGGACCATGTACACAATGTGGGCACGCATGACCGCTGTAAGACGACCGTAGAGCCTTTGATTAAGCAGCAGTGGTTTGTACGGATGGAGGAACTTGCAAAGCCGGCTATCGAAGCAGTAAAAAATGGAGAACTGACGTTCGTTCCAGAGCGTTTTGATAAAATCTATTTACATTGGTTAGAGAATATCCGCGATTGGTGCATCTCCCGTCAGCTCTGGTGGGGACACAGGATTCCGGCGTATTACTGTGAAGATTGTGGAGAGATTGTAGTGGCAAAAGAGATGCCAGATGTATGCCCAAAATGTGGTTGTACACATCTTGTACAAGACCCGGATACTTTAGATACCTGGTTCTCCTCTGCACTTTGGCCATTTTCTACACTTGGCTGGCCAAAAGAGACCGAGGACCTCTCCTATTTCTATCCAACGGATGTGCTGGTGACCGGATATGATATTATCTTCTTCTGGGTAATTCGTATGGTATTTTCAGGTTATGAGCAGACTGGAAAGAGTCCTTTCCATCATGTGCTGATTCATGGACTGGTAAGAGATTCACAGGGCCGTAAGATGAGCAAATCTCTTGGCAATGGTATTGACCCGCTTGGCATTATCAGCCAGTATGGTGCAGATGCGCTTCGCCTGACCTTGGTGACTGGAAATGCACCAGGAAATGATATGCGTTTTTATATGGAGCGTGTGGAAGCAAGCCGTAATTTTGCCAATAAAATCTGGAATGCCTCTCGTTTTATTATGATGAATCTTCCAGACGAGCAGAGAAGAGAAGTAGTGGCACTTTCAGAACTGACAGAAGCAGACCGCTGGATTCTGTCAAAGGTCAACAGCCTTGCAAGAGAAGTGACCAACAATATGGACAGCTTTGAACTGGGGATTGCTGTACAGAAAATCTATGACTTTATCTGGGACGAATTCTGCGACTGGTATATCGAGATGGTAAAACCTCGTCTGTGGAATAAGGAAGATACCACCAGAGAGACAGCTCTTTGGACTTTAAAACATGTACTTTTGCGGGCGCTTAAGATGCTGCATCCCTATATGCCATTTATTACAGAAGAAATCTTTTGTAATCTGTCAGGTGAAGAATCGATTATGATTTCTTCCTGGCCAGAGTATGTTGAGGAATGGAATTTTACCAAAGAAGAACAGGCGATTGAAGTTATCAAAGAGGCAGTTCGCGGAATCAGGAACGTACGTTCGGATATGAATGTGCCAAACAGCAAAAAAGTAACGGTGTATGTTGTCTCAGAAGATGCAAAGGTTCGCGAAATCTTTGAACATGGCAGGCTGTTCTTTGCTTCTCTTGGATTTGCAAGCGAAGTTTTGGTGCAGGCAGATAAGTCTGGCATTGAGGAGTCTGCAGTGTCTACGCTGATTCCACAGGCGGCTATCTATATGCCTCTTACGGAGCTTGTGGACATTGCAAAAGAGAAAGAACGTCTGAAAAAAGAAGAAGAACGCCTAAAGAAAGAGTTGGCCCGCGTCAATGGTATGCTGAACAATGAAAAATTTGTCAGCAAAGCACCAAAGGAAAAGATTGCAGAAGAACAGGGCAAACTTCAGAAATATACACAGATGATGAACCAGGTGAAAGAGAGGCTTTTGCAGCTTGGAGAATAAGATGAATTTTCAGAAAGCAGTGGCGTTTATTGATGATACGCCAAGATTTACGAAGAAAAATACACTCGAAAATACCAAAGCCGTCCTTCGCTATCTAGGACACCCGGAGCGCTCAATGAAGATTATCCATGTGGCAGGCTCCAATGGAAAAGGCTCGGTCTGCGCCTACCTGTCGTCGATACTGACGACGGCAGGGAAGGCAACAGGACTTTTTACATCGCCACATCTGGTAGATATCAA
>Ga0137308_102808_pt1 | contig 10393 bp, 8 predicted proteins | sample Inofrocosms_June_FD_97181 | JGI IMG/M metagenome (GOLD analysis project Ga0137308, IMG submission 97181) | Mouse cecal microbial communities from Vienna, Austria - N-Acetylneuraminic and N-Acetylglucosamine D2O microcosms_June | ecosystem: Host-associated > Mammals > Digestive system > Large...
AATCATCACTTCTGGTCTAAAGGCTGTTTCAGGAAACAGGCAGAATGTGCTTAAGCCCATAGACTTTGTGGCTACGTTGCTGGAAGGGAAAATGAAATATCAGAAATTGCCGTCAGGCAACAGCGATTACATAGAGTTTTATGATAAGAACGGTGAGATGGTGGCAACTTATTCCAATAATGGGTGGACGATGTATACCACCAATGCGGAGGCTTCCAGACAGACGGAAATGTGCATGATCTATAACGAGGCATGGGGAAATGCAAAGAGGGGCATTCCGCTGGCAGGCGAAGAAACGGTGGGTGTGGAAAATCAGCAGAATAGCTTTGACACAAAGGCATAGAAGGAAATGAAGCTACGGCTGCATATCCCCGATACGCCACAGCCGGACAAGGCAGGGCAGGCAGCCCCGGCGTTCCAGCAGATTGGAGAATCGGGGAGCAGGGAGAATTTTTGATTTGTGGGTGAACATAAAGGGAAGGAGAAGATTTAGAAATGAACTATATACATTACATCAGCAACCCTTTGGTTAACGGCTCCCATTATGGGAACAGGGGATTCGCCTCTCCCATGAAGGAGCTGAACGATCAGACTGTTCTGGTAGAAAACAGTGAAAACAAGAATGACAGCTACCGACAGAGAACAAAATATGATGACAGGGTAGACAGTTATTTCAGTACATATGATTTAGGCATATTATTGCAGAACAGGGACAGCTATCTGGAAGGGAAACTGGATTCAAACGGGGATGTGGACTGCTATTCCTTCTCCTATGTCCAAAAGAGTTTTTACGATAAGATGGGCATAGGGACAAAAGTAACAGTCCGGCTGGAAAATATCCCGGAGGGCTGTGAGTATGATCTGGTAATTTATGATAAGCAGGGAAATCAGATAGGGATAGCGAAAGACCATGGGGACGGCAGCAGGGAGATTACCCTGCCGGATTGGAGCGGGTCAGACCGTTATATTATCAGGGTGGAAAACCGTAACAGTGAGGACGCAGATACGGATACAGAACAGCCTTACCGCATCCGCATCACAGAAGAAAGATACCAAAAACAGACGGAAGCGGACGGGGGACAGGAATACAGTAGCGAAATTGAAAAACTTCACAGGGAGCAGTATGATTTCCTCCCGGAAGATGAACGATATACGGGTACGGAAAGTGTGGAAGGGTTGTTGGAGAAAAAGGCATCCGGAGAAATCCTAGATGGGCGGGAAGAAAATTATCTGAAAATCTTTGCGAACCTGCATGATTATGAGCGGGCCACAGCCAATGGCAGACTGAGGAACATATTGTTTCCGAAAATACAGGAGGCGTTGGAAAAAGCGGGAATTGACGTACAGGATAAAGAGTATCTAATAGAGATGGATATCTATGGGAAGATAACCGTTACCGGGGAACTTTCTGAGGAAGAAAAGCGTAAGGCGGCGGATGTGCTGGAGGAACAGTTTTCGGATGAACTATGGGACTGCCATATGCAGGCATCGGATTATACCACGGAGGAATTCAACCGAATCAATGCTTATAAAGAAATTTCAGACTTTCTTGGAAAAGCAACGGGGGGACAGTATTCATGGGATGATATTTCAATGGATGGGAATGGGAATATCAGCGGACTTCCTAAAAAAATGTGCCAGTTATTGAATTCGCAGGAGAGTAATGGCAGATATGAGCAGCTAAAGGATGATATACTGACGCTTTATGACTATGCGCAGGCGCATGGAATGGAAGGACTGTCTGATTACAAGGTAAGTTATGAGGTGGCAGGTTCGAACATTAAGATAAAGAATGGCTAATGTATGCAATATAAGATGATTCTGTTACATAATCATGCAGAGAAAACCAATAATACACAAATGATACAAGGGAATCGGCAGGGATAGGCTGGTTCCCTTGTTACATATCAGTACGGGGAGGCGGAAAATAAGGCCGGTTACTGGCCGGAGTGGAGTAAAGGAGGCGGTGGCAGATGGAAGTGATCAGATGCCCCAACCCCAAATGCAGGCGGCGCATTTTGGACGATGAGGGAACAGAGACGGAGTGGACGGTCCTTGAGATCAAATGCCAGCACTGCGGAAAACTGGTAAGGCTGCACTTCGGCCCGGAAGGGATAGAGGCGGGCATATATGAGAGGAAGAAACGGCGGAGGTGATTCTGCTGTTTTTTTATGCATTCCGTGATTAAGGGGCGGCATTCCGGGCCATACTGGTAACAGGCAATGGAAATTTTTGGTAATTTCCACCGATGGGACATTTTATGCTGAGTGCATAACATGGCTTTGTCATCCAAAACTGGCTGTGGAGGTATACGGTATGTGTATGGTCATCCGCAAAACTAAGGCGACTATTTTTGTTTGCTTAAATTCGGATGGATAAGTGATAATAATAGGAAAGGACTGTTTCGGCAGTCCTTTTCGATATTCGGGCATCTCAAATTCATACAAAGAAATTCATCTGCTTTTCCTCAATTATATTTTTTAATAGCAGTAGCCCTTTTCTCAAATCATCTTCCGTATCGGGTGAAGCAATAGATACCCGGACATAGGATGATCTGTTTTCATTCTGCATTGCGAAACGGTGGGAGCCAAGTACATGAATCCCTTTCTGCAATGCCAGCAGCTCTAATTCCTCGCTTGTCAGATGGGCAGGGAGCGGCAGCCAGTGGAAAAACCGCTCGATATTATCAGTCTCGGATAATGGAAGAAAAATCTTCCGTGAAAAAATGGTTCTGAATATCTGGTTTCGTTTCCGGGCAGAAAGGATTTTCTGCCTCACGATATTTTCCGCCTCCCCGCTTTCAATCAGTTCTGCAATGATCTCACTATTGAGGGACACGGTTTTCAGATTGATGCCCAGCATCCCGGAGACCAGCAGCTCCCGGTATCGGTTAGGAAAAGCAAGAAAGGCTACCCGCAGTCCGGCGCATAACGATTTTGAGATGCTGCAGATGTGGACGGTCTGTTCCGGCAGAAGGGAAAAGAACGGCTCAGCAGCAGGAGCGGTGTGGCCATAAGCGGAGAGGAAGGAATAAATGTCATCTTCAATCACAAGCAGATGGAACTGCCGGATGATCTCTGCCAGTTCCATTCTGCGTGGCTGCGGCATAAAGATACTTGTGGGGTTGCTGCAGGTCGGCATGAGGTAGACGCCGTTTATCCCCGTATTCCGGCAGGCTGCAAGAAGCCCATCGGGAGACATACCATCTCCATCCGAGGGTACGGCGATCAGTTGGATGTGCAGGAAATTGGCAAGTTCCTTAAAATTCGTATAGGTAAAGGTATCTACGGCTATTTTATCCCCGGCCTTGAAAAGTGAAATAAGTATGACAGACAGGGCATTCTGCGCCCCGGCAGAGAGCAGGATGTTTTCTTCCCCGGCGTTTACTCCAATCCGGCGCAGCCATTTCCGGGCGGCGCTTATCTGCCGCTTCGTTCCCAGGGGGCTGCTGTATTCAAAAAGCCTTATGGATTCATCTCTTTCCAAAACAAGCCGCGCCGTACTTTGGATGGTATGGTTGCTTTCATAGAACGGCTTGATCATGCCCATTTCGATGATGCCGCCCTCTTTTTCCATAAAAGTATTTTTGGCGGATGTGCCGGGGGAAACAAAAGTCCCGCGTCCCGTGACGGCATACAGGAGTCCTTTCAGTTCACACAGCTTGTATGCCCTTGTGACTGTGCTTAAGTTCAGGTCGAGGAAGTCGGCAAGTTCCCGCTGGGGCGGCAACTTTGTGTCAGCCGGCAGTTTCCCGGACAGGATATCAGCCTCAAGGCTGGCGGCTATGGAAATGTAATAGGGCTTTTCCAGTCTGGATTTCTGCGGTCTCCATGACATGGGGTAATCTTCAAAGGAATTGACAGGCATGGGTCTCCCTCCACAAAATTGTATGCAACACAATTCTAACATTGTATGCATATAATTTCAAGTTTATAATAGGCCATGTACAAAGCAATCCAGTTGAAAACAAGGAGGGAAAACGGTTATGAAGAAAATCACGATAAGGGAGATCGCCCGGATTGGAATCATGGCGGCGGCAGTGTATGTGGCATCGGCCTTTCTGCAGGTCCCCATCCCCACGGCGATAGACAACACAAGGTTACATATGGGGAACGTCATGTGCCTGTTATCCGGTATGCTTTTGGGACCCCTGCAGGGCGGGCTTGCGGCTGGAATCGGCTCCATGTTCTTTGACCTGACTAACCCGGCCTATATAGCATCTGCGCCTTTTACCTTTATCTTTAAATTTGTCATGGCATGGATATGCGGGAAGATAACCTCCGGCAGCCCGGCACATCTGAAACAGCGGTATGTGGCCGGCGGCATTGCGGGCGCTTTTGCCTATGTGGTCCTTTACCTGTCAAAGAGTTTTATGGAACACAGGTTTGTATTGGGGCTGCCCCTGGAAGCGGTCATGTTGACGGTCACGCAGAAAGCGGTGGTGTCCAGTGTAAATGCCATTGTAGCCTGTGTGGTGGCGGTTCCCCTTGGCCTTGCCCTGCGCCCCGTGATGGAGAAGATGATAAAATAATTATGGAAATGGATATGACAAAGGGAAAGCCCGTTAAGGCGCTGCTGAAATTCTCCGTCCCGCTGTTTGCGGGGAATATCATGCAGAACCTCTACAATGTTTTTGATACGGCGGTTGTGGGGCATGTATTAGGCAAAAACGCTCTGGCTGCCGTGGGAAACTCATATGTTCCCATGCTGGTCATAAACAGCATTATTCTGGGGCTTTCCTCCGGCATTCTGATTTTGCTGGCGCAGGTGTATGGTTCAGGGGAAAAGGTACAGGGCTGCATGGGTTCCATCCGGACGCTGGTCTTCCTGGCCGGCGGCGGTCTTGCCTGCATATTTTTTCTGTCTGCGGGATGGATTTTCAGGGCGATGGGTATTCCTGCGGCGGCTGCGCGCCCTGCGGCAGAGTATTTGAGGATCACGGCATTGGGAATCCCATTCCTGTCAGCATACAACTTTTACTCAGCGGTGGCGAAGGCCGGAGGGGACGCACGGACGCCGGTACGGGATATGTCCGTTTCCTGCCTTATGAATATGGTGCTTGATTATGTGTTTGTCGTAATCCTCCGGCTGGGGATAAGAGGGGCGGCGTCTGCAACGGTGATTTCCCAGGCAGCAGCGGCAGGGCTGGCTGTTTTCCATTTATGCAGTAAAGATAAAAAAGCACTGGCGGTGCGGCCTGATTTTAAGCATGTACTGCCCGTATTCCGTCTTGGAGTGACGAGCATCGTGCAGAATGGAGCCTCCGCTGTCAGTATGTTCTTTATCCAGGGAGTGATCAACCAGTTTGGCATCAATGAGATATCGGCCTATGCAGCGGCATATAGGATTGAAACGATACTGACAATCCCGGCAGTCAATCTGGGGGCTTCGCTCAGTGTTTTCACAGCACAGAATGCGGGGGCTAAAAATTTTGAAAGATGCCGTAAGGGGTTAAGGGACGGTTTTAAGATTTCAGTGGTATTTGCGGCAGCGGTGGTGGCTGTTATATGGGCTGCCTCGCCGCAGTTCATGTACTTGTTAGTGGGGGACGAAAAGGAGGTTGTCCGCATCGGGGTGCGTTACCTCCATATCGGTTCCCTGACATTCCCTTTCTGCGTCAGCCTTTATCTGCTCACGAATTTCCTGCGCGGGGCAGGGGAGATTGCATACCCGGTTTTTAATACCATGCTCGAATTAGGGTTCCGTACAGCCTTTGCCTTTGTTTCGGTGCGGTATATCGGGTTTTATGGAATCATGCTCTGCAGGCCATTGAGTTTTCTTATAAGTACGGTCAGTCTGTCCTGCCGGTATTTCACAAAAAATGGCAGGGACGGTAAGGGATAAGACGTTCTGATAATTCAGAAACAGTCCGTGAGGTTTATCGGCAAAGCACGAAAAAACTGAAATCCTATATGTAGCGCCAGTGGAGCCTTGTTGGGGGGGGGGGAATAGCTGGCACGTTCAAGGAGATGGGATAAGTGATAAAGCCGGAAAAGGAATGTTATCTTTTCCGGCAGCGTAATACTCAGGAAGAAACATTATTCTGTGTTCGTTCAATCTCATTTCTATAAAACTCGATTTTTTCATCCAGTTTTATCTTATGCTCCTGTAGCCGTGTAATCTGCTCATTGAGTGCCTGTCGGTGTTGCACCAGCATTTCCATTCTTTCAGAAAGGGTTGGATCACCGTCAGCGCGTAGCTCGGCATAGTGTCTGATTTCCTTAATGGGCATGCCTCACCTGGAGAAGGAAAAGATAACGGAATAAAGGGAAAGCACCGGCAAAGAATGACTGATGCTTCCCCTTTTTTTGAATTTACTTAAATCAGCACGGTTGGTTTTTAATAAGCTGCTGGTTTCATTGACCTTTATTTAGTGCAGTCAAAGCCCGGATTAAAGGCATAGAAGTTCTTCTCGTTTAATCTGTCCTGTACGATTCTCAGGGCTTCACCGAAATTAGCAATTTAAGTAAGTGCCTTCAAACCCAGTGTTTATCAGGGGTTGAGGGTGCTTTGTAATTTTGAAAGAGTGTATTCTAATAGAGGCAATTGTGGACATTTCAGCGTAATTTTGAAGGAGAAGTAGATAGAAAGAGAAAGAGAATCACGCTAGGTTTCTTATTGATTAAAAGCTACTACAGTGATAAAATATTTGTTATAAATGAGAAATATATGTAGTTGGTGAAAACTTGCAGTGAAATATAACATTAATGGAGGTTAAATATAATGTATGAATTAGAGAAAAAGAAATCGAGTAAAATTTTCATAAGCCATTCTAGCCGAGATTTAGCGTTTGTCCAACCTCTTGTTGAATTATTTGAGCATATAGGTTTGAATTCGGAGAATATGTTTTGTTCATCGGTGGCTGGATACAACGTTCCATTAGACAGCAACATATATAATTATCTAAAAGAACAGTTCCAAAGTTATGACTTGAGAGTTATTTTTATATTATCAGAAAATTATTTTAATAGTGCTGCTTCTTTAAATGAGATGGGTGCTGCATGGGTGTTGCAGCACAGATATACAAGTATATTGCTTCCTCAATTTGATTTTAGGGATGTCAAAGGAGTCATTGACCAAATGCGCATATCTATAAAGCTGGATTCCGAAAAATATGAATTGAATTCACGCTTGAATGAACTACGCAATACGCTTGTCAGTGAACTCGAATTGAAGATATCCTCCGCATCACAGAACATATGGGAGCGTCATAGAGATGAGTTTGTAGACAAGGTGAATTCTGTGGAAATCTATTGGAAACAATTACGTCAGCTTAGGGAGAAAGGCAAGCCTTTGGGAGAGTGGGTTTTCCCATTACAGAAACTGATAGAAATAAATCCTGCTAGCTATGATGCCATGTATATGCTTGGCACAATTTATGCAGAAATGAATGATATGGAGAATGCAATTAAATATTTGAAAATGACAATGAAATTGTCACCGAGTAAAGAATTAAATGAAAAGGCAAAGAAACGGTTGCTTGATTTAGGCTATGCATTATAAGAATGACGATAAATAAAATCAAAATTACAGTATTAAATATCGAAAGGAAATGATTATGGAAGTACATGAAAAAAAGAGGCAATTTCCGCAAAATGTGAATGATAAAGGTATAAAAACAAATAAATGGCCATTATCTGGTACAGGTGCTATTGATATCTTAAAAACAAACCATTATGTTATGATTGCCGCAGATCTTTTTACGACAACAGGATTTCAGCGTTTTTATCAAGATTGGATATTGAATGTACCTTATGGGAAAGAAAAACAGCTTTTTGTTCCGTCTATGGAATTCGAAGGAATATCGGCATCTTCTGTATATCGCGGAATGCAGATACTTCAATATAATGGCTGTAATGACTATGTTTCTCTTTTTCATTATATAAAAGAGATGGGTACTTGGCTGTTTATTACAGAAAATGAAAGAAAAATGGAGCAAATTATTAGAGCAGCAAAAGAGGCTGGAACATATATACGTGTCTATGGATTAGATCAAGAAGGAAAATTGAAGAATTATAAAGCGCCAATAAAAGAACAGCATAAACTAAATAGCAGATTACCGTATACGGATATTTTTTCACTTCCAAATGAGATATCACCTATAAGAAAAATAGTACGGAAAACGCTCAGTGTGCCAAGTAAGGGTGATGTAGCATACACATCAAAACGCCAACCAATTAGATTAGGGGAAGAATTTAGTTCTAATCCACAGTCAATCACCTACCAAACTGACCAGCAGGGTGTACAGGCTAAGATATATCAAGCTTCATGGTTAACAATTTCATATTTTGAAGATAAAGCAAAAAAGATGCTTGAAAAGAATATACAGTGCAAAGGGATATGTTGGCCGACAGATTTATTATATAATGCTGAGGGCGAATTTATTGGAGTTCTTGTTCTTGCTGCAGAAGGATATCAATTAAAACAACAGCTAATGAGCCAACAGGGACTGGAAAAAAATTTCCCTCAATGGGACAGACGCAGTTTGACTCATTTAACGAAAATTATTTTAGAGAAAATCGTATATTTGCAGGATAGAAATATCCTATTTGGTTTGATAAATCCTAGTGCAATTTTTGTTAAAGATGAAAATCATGTTTACTTTACAGAAATGGATATGTATCAGATTGAGGGTTATCCTGTTTTGTCACATGAACGGGTTTTGCAGGCACCTGAGTTACAGGATGTAGGCAGAGAAATGCGTTTATATTCACAACAGCAGGACAATTATGAAATAGCATTATTAGTGTTTATGTTGCTAATGCCTGGGAAGTTTCCATACAACAAAGGGAGCAATAAAGACATTTCAGAAAGTATTAAAAAAATGAATTTTGCTTTTCGTTATGGAAAACAAGGAGAGGAGCATGGGGCAAGAGAATCTTATGGGTTATGGAGATTTGCTTGGAGCCATTTGGGCAATAATCTAAAACAGGCTTTTTATTATACTTTTCAACATGATCAAGTATTTAGTGTTCCTGAAAAACGAAGGGATGCAAGATTTTGGGAAAATAAAGTAGGCGAATTGGAACGGGAACTTATCAATCCTTATGACAAAGAATCGCTCAGAATTTTCCCACGGACATTTAAGCGGTTTAGCGGAACAAAAACCATTCAATGTACAAAGTGTGGAATTGATCATCCTGATTTTTATTATAAGTATCCAGAAAAGAAAATTTGCAATTCATGTTTGGGTAAACCATCGCAAACACATTTTATATGCAAAAGTTGTGGCAAATCCTTTTATTATGATTTCGGAACATTGTTTAAATATGAGAGGCTTGTTGAAACAAAAGATTTTCATATGCCAACGCACTGCCCCTATTGTCGTTCCGACAAACGAAAATGCATATGTTGCGGGAAATTGGTCCCTGCTTATCGTATTGACGAAAAAGGTATGTGTTTTGACTGCGCGCAACAAGCGCGGGAACGGATTGCAAAAAGGTATTTCTGTAAATGTGGGAGGGAAATTATACTAACCCAAGGAGAAGTTGACTTTCACATGGCGAAATTTGGAAGACTGCCACAGCGTTGTAAGCAATGCAGGGAAAATCGCCGTAGTGGTTATTAAGATTGGGAGGGAGATGATAATTATGCAAAAGAAATATAACTCAGAACAAGACCGTGTATTTAGCCTTGATGAATTTAAACAGTTTGATCGGTTAAATCAAAATACAAACAGCAGAATCCCAATCTTTTTTTGTATTGATGTGAGTGGTTCCATGGGGAGTAAGGTAGGCTTTTTTGAAACACGGCTTTCTCTTCTGTCAAAAGTAATGAGAAAACTTTTGGAGAGTATGAAAAAACACCCTATCTTGAGTGAGAGAGCAGTTATTGGTGTCGTTACATATAATAATAAAGCAATACTGCAACAACCTGCTTTAGATTTAGGAATTCTTGATATCAGCAATGCAACCAGTTTTGATGCTGCTAATCAGACTGTCTTTTCACTCGGTTTAAACCGTACATTGCAAGCAATAGATCAATATAGGGATAGCGTGCGTCGCAGTGATGTAGAAACTTTTACTCCAATGTTGGTTTTTATGACAGATGGCGAGCCGGTAGGCGATGACGATTGTGAAATTGAAAAGGTATACAATGAAATATGGCATAGGATTCAAAAAAATGATCTTTATGTATTTCCTATAGGAATCAGTCGACAAGCAAATATGTCTTACGTTTATGCCCTAGATCCTAAGCACCATGGATACCAAATGATAAATGAAGGTGATTTTGAAGAAATATTTATGGAAATTGGAAAATTAGTTAATGACAAGCCTTCGACCCCCTTTGAGGAAGGAATTGAAATAACGAAGAAAGCCTCTGTGCAGAAAAACACAAAGGATACAAGTGTTGGAACTGCTTTTGATCCAAGTGATTTTGATAGCATATTTGC
>Ga0137308_102809_pt1 | contig 10391 bp, 7 predicted proteins | sample Inofrocosms_June_FD_97181 | JGI IMG/M metagenome (GOLD analysis project Ga0137308, IMG submission 97181) | Mouse cecal microbial communities from Vienna, Austria - N-Acetylneuraminic and N-Acetylglucosamine D2O microcosms_June | ecosystem: Host-associated > Mammals > Digestive system > Large...
AACAATCCGGAAATGCATCTGATTATTCTGCTCATCGATGAGCGCCCGGAGGAAGTAACTGACATCCGGGAGGCCATTGTGGGAAAGAATGTGGAAGTGATCTATTCCACCTTTGACGAACTGCCGGAACATCACAAACGGGTTTCGGAAATGGTGATGGAGCGGGCCAAGCGTCTGGTGGAACATAAAAAAGATGTGACCATACTTCTGGACAGCATCACACGTCTGGCAAGAGCCTATAATCTCACGGTTCCTCCCAGCGGCAGAACTCTGTCCGGCGGTCTGGACCCGGCTGCGCTGCATATGCCCAAGCGGTTTTTTGGGGCGGCCAGAAATATGCGGGAGGGAGGCAGTCTGACCATCCTTGCCACAGCTCTGGTGGATACAGGCAGCAAAATGGACGATGTGGTCTATGAAGAATTTAAGGGAACTGGAAATATGGAGCTGGTGCTGGACAGAAAACTCCAGGAGAAACGGGTGTTCCCGGCCATTGACATTGTAAAATCCGGAACCCGCAGGGAAGACCTGCTGCTTGGCCGTGAGGAACAGGAGGCTGTCTATAATATGCGCAAAGCATTGAATGGGCTGAAGACAGATGAGGCAGTGGAGCAGATTCTGAATATGTTTGCCAAGACAAAAAGCAACTGGGAATTCGTGCAGATTGCCAAGAAACAGAAATTTATTTAAAGAACTTGCATTTGAGAAAGGAATATGCTATAATTCAATGACTGTTTAGGAACTGTAAAGAAATAGGAAATAAGAAATACGAAACAGACAGGGGTGATAACAAATGAAAGAAGCAATCCATCCAGAATATTATCAGGCGGAAGTGACCTGTAACTGCGGAAATACATTTACCACAGGTTCCACAAAAAAGGAAATCCACGTGGAAATCTGTTCCAAATGCCATCCGTTCTATACCGGACAGCAGAAAGCGGCACAGGCACGGGGACGTATTGATAAATTTAATAAGAAATATGGTCTTCAGTAAGGATCTGCTCAAGGATCTGTCACGAAAGAGGCATAGTGAATGAACAGGGTGAGGTGGATTATCTCGCCCTATTTTTCGTTGGAGGTAGTAAAATGAAGTCGTCAAATATCGGCGGACAGGCCGTCATGGAAGGCATTATGATGCGCCATGGGGACGTATATTCAGTGGGAGTGCGCAGACCTGACGGTGAGATTGAAATAAAAGTAGAAGATTATAAAAGTGTATTTGGAAAACATGGGTGGATGAAATGGCCCCTGCTGCGGGGAGTTGTCAGCTTTGTGGATTCCCTGGTGGTGGGGACAAAGTGTCTCATGTATTCAGCCTCTTTTTTTGAGGAGGAAGAGGAGGTACAAAAGGAGCCCGAAAAGCAGAAAAAGCTGGATAATCTATTTATATACGGCACAGTTTTTGTGGCGCTTTTGCTGTCCATCGGGCTGTTTATGGTTCTTCCCTATTGGATTGCCCAGGGGGTGAAATATCTGACTGCATCGGATATGGCCTTCGCGGCGGCAGAGGCAGTGGTGAGGATTGTATTGTTTTTAATCTATCTGCTGCTGATCTCACGCATGGAAGATATCCAGCGTACATTCATGTATCACGGTGCAGAGCATAAATGTATCAACTGTGTGGAAAACGGCCTGGAACTAACTGTGGAAAATGTGATGAAAAGTTCCCGTCAGCACAAGCGGTGCGGAACCAGTTTCCTGTTGTTTGTGATGGTGGTCAGCGTGATTATCCATTTCGGGATTACTTTGCTGCCCATTGAGACCAAATGGATGCAGATTGTTCTGCGGATTGTGCTGCTTCCGCTGATTGCCGGGATTTCTTATGAATTTATCCGCTGGGCGGGAAATAGTGACCAGGGATTGATTTCTCTGTTGAGTAAGCCGGGGATGGCACTGCAGAAACTTACTACCCGGGAGCCGGAACCGGATATGGCCCAGGTGGCCATCCAGGCAGTGGAGGCTGTTTTCGACTGGAGAGCTTATCTGGCCGGAAGTGAGGAGACTTCTGTGCCAAGAGGCAAAGAGGCAGATGAACCAGTGCCAAAAGAGGTCTCGGTATGAAAGGGGAAGACCGGCTGACTCTAGGGCAGATATGGAAAAGAGGCACTGCTTTTCTGGAAGAAAAAGGAGTGCCGGATGCGGGGCTGGATGCCTGGTATCTGATGGAGGAAGTCTGGCAGATAGACCGTGCTTATTACTATACCCACAGAGATGATGTTCTGGAAGAAGACGGGAACAGGCAGGAACGGTTCGCTGATTATCTCAAAAGGCGGGGAATGCGGGAGCCTCTGCAGCATATTCTGGGGCGGGCCTGGTTTATGGAGCTGGAATTTGTTGTGAATCCCCATGTGCTGATTCCCCGCCAGGACACCGAAGTTCTGGTGGAGGAGGCAAGAGGGCTGCTGGGGCCGGGCCAGCGGGTACTGGATATGTGTACCGGGAGCGGCTGTATTCTGCTGAGCCTGCTTTATCACTGTAAAGGGGCAGAAGGCATAGGAGTGGATATTTCTTCCCAGGCGCTGGAAACAGCCAGGGAGAACAGCCGCCGCCTGGGGATTGAGGCTGAATTTATAGAAAGCGATCTGTTTGCGCAGGTGGAGGGAAAGTATCATATGATTGTATCCAATCCCCCCTATATACCAGGGGGGGAGATTGATCTGCTGATGGAGGAAGTGGGCAGATATGACCCCCGCCTGGCCCTTGACGGGGGCGTGGACGGCCTGGATTTTTACAGGAGACTGCTGGCAGACAGTCCTGGACACCTGCAGCCGGGAGGCATACTGCTGATGGAAATTGGTTCCGGCCAGGGAGACTGGGTGCAGTCACATATGAAGGCCGGGGGCTACCGGCAGGTGAGGCTGCTGAAAGATCTGTCCGGCCTGGACCGGGCTGTTCTGGGATATTCCCCGGAATAAAGGGGACAAAGGCCAGGTATGTACTTTCGGAATCTTTCCGAGGGTACATGAAGTGTATTTAGGAGGAAAACATGTTTGATAAATTAGAAAATCTGCTGATTCGGTTTGAGGAATTGCTGGGAGAGCTGGGGCAGCCGGATGTGGCGGGAAACCCGGAGCACTTTCAGAAATTGATGAAGGAGCAGAGCGATCTGCAGCCAGTGGTGGATACGTATCAGGAATATAAAAAGTGCAGACAGACAGAGGAGGACAGTCTGTCTATGCTGGAAGAAGAATCAGATGAAGAAATGCGGGAAATGCTGAAGGAAGAGCTGGCAGAGTCCAAAAAGCGCATGGCAGAGCTGGAGAAGGAGCTGAAGATTCTTCTTCTGCCCAAAGACCCCAATGATAATAAAAATGTAATTGTGGAGATCCGTGCGGGAGCCGGCGGAGATGAGGCAGCCCTTTTTGCGGCGGATATTTACCGGATGTATGTGAAATATGCCGAGAGCAGACGGTGGAAGACAGAGATGCTCAGCCTGAATGAGAACGGCATCGGCGGATTTAAGGAAGTGGTGTTTATGCTCAACGGACAGGGAGCATATTCCCGGCTGAAATATGAAAGCGGTGTACACCGTGTTCAGCGGGTGCCGGAGACAGAGTCCGGCGGGCGCATCCACACCTCAACCATAACCGTGGCCATTATGCCGGAGGCGGAGGAGATCGATTTCCAGCTGGATATGAATGACTGTAAGTTCGACGTGTTCCGGGCTTCCGGAAACGGGGGACAGTGTGTCAACACCACAGATTCAGCCGTGCGGCTGACCCATATTCCCACAGGTCTGGTGGTTTCCTGTCAGGATGAAAAATCCCAGCTGAAAAATAAGGAAAAGGCGCTGAAAGTTCTGCGCTCCAGACTATACGAGATGGAACTGGAAAAGCGCCACGACGCAGAGGCGGAGGCCAGAAGGAGCCAAGTGGGCACAGGAGACCGTTCAGAGAAAATTCGGACATATAACTTTCCCCAGGGAAGGGTCACTGACCACAGAATCAAGCTGACACTTCACCGTCTGGAGGCAGTTCTGGGGGGAGATCTGGAAGAAGTCATTGACAGTCTTATCGCTGCGGACCAGGCGCTGCGTCTGAGCCGCTTGAATGAAGAAGCATAAAAAGGCAGAAGAAGGGAGCGGCACAGATGAAAAAAACATCATTGGTGATTATGGCTGCAGGAATTGGGAGCCGGTTTGGCAAGGGCATCAAGCAGCTGGAGCCAGTGGGGCCAAATGGTGAGATTATTATGGATTATTCCATTTACGACGCCCTGCAGGCCGGCTTTAATAAAGTGGTATTCATTATACGCCGGGATCTGGAAAAGGATTTCCGGGAGGTGATTGGAAGCAGGATTGAGAAGCGGGCAGAAGTCGAGTATGCCTTCCAGGAATTGGAAGATGTGCCCGCCGGGTTTACCTGTCCGCCGGAGAGGGTGAAGCCTTGGGGCACAGGGCAGGCGGTGCTGGCTGCGAGAGAGTTTCTTAGAGAACCTTTCGCAGTGATCAATGCAGATGATTATTATGGAAAAGAGGCATTCTCCAAAGTTCATGAATATCTTATAGAAGACCGTGTTTCTTCCGGGAAGCTGGATATCTGCATGGCCGGATTTATTCTGGGGAACACCCTGAGTGATTATGGAGAAGTGACCAGGGGTATCTGCCGCATGGACAAAGAGGGCAGGCTGCTGGGTGTGGATGAGACAAGGAATATTCGAAAAAGCCCCGGGGGAGCCTGTGCAGTTCTGCCGGACGGCACAGAAAATGCCCTGGACCCGAAAGCGCTGGTTTCCATGAATATGTGGGGGCTGACTCCAGAATTTGTCCGGGAGCTGGAACAGGGATTCAGGAAATTTTTATCCCAGTGGGGACAAAAGGATCTGAAGAAAGAATACCTGCTGCCGGATATTGTGGACCGGCTTATTGGAGAGGAAAAGGCGGCAGTGTCAGTATTAAAGACGAAAGATATCTGGTTCGGCGTCACCTACCAGGAGGATAAATATGTGGTCAGAGAGGCGTTTGCGGACCTGATACGCAGGGGCGTGTATCCGGAAAAATTATAAAGTCTTAAAAATATTGCGAAGACGGCCTGGATGGTATCCAGACGCTTCAAAGGAGGAATGGAACAATGGGAAAATATTTTGGTACGGACGGTTTCCGCGGGGAGGCCAATACAGTCCTTACGGCGGAGCACGCGTTTTTGGTAGGACGTTTTCTGGGATGGTATTACGGGCAGGGGAAAAAGGCGCAGATTGCCATCGGAAAAGATACAAGAAGAAGCAGCTACATGTTTGAGTATGCCTTAGCAGCCGGGCTTACCGCGTCGGGGGCGGATGCCTTTTTGCTGCATGTGACCACCACACCCAGTGTTTCTTATGTGGTGCGGACAGAGGATTTTGACTGCGGGATTATGATTTCTGCCAGCCACAACCCATTTTATGATAACGGAATCAAGATTATCAGCGGCACGGGGCAGAAGATTGAGGCGGCTGTAGAAGAACAGATTGAGAAATATCTGGACGGGGAATACCAAAAGCTTCCCCTGGCAACAGGAGCGGATATCGGGCGCACCGTTGACTTTTCTGCGGGGAGGAACCGGTACATCGGGTATCTCATGTCCATACCTGCCCATGCTTTTAAAAATGTGAAAGTGGGGCTGGACTGTTCCAACGGAAGTGCCTCTGCCATTGCGAAAAGTGTGTTCGACGCGCTGCGGGCAAAGACGTATGTGATTAACAACACACCGGACGGGACCAATATCAATACCAACTGCGGTTCCACCCATATTGAAGTAATGCAGCAGTTTGTCATAGAACATGGACTGGATGTGGGATTTGCCTACGACGGGGATGCAGACCGCTGTATTGCTGTTGACCATATGGGAAACGTGGTGGACGGAGATAAGATTCTCTATATCTGCGGCAAGTATCTGAAAGAGCAGGGAAAACTGGCCAACAATACCATTGTGACCACTGTTATGTCAAACCTGGGGCTGTATAAAGCTCTGGACAGGGAAGGGATTTCCTATGAAAAAACGGCAGTGGGGGACAAATATGTCTGTGAAAATATGATGGCCAACGGGCACAGTCTGGGGGGAGAACAGTCCGGACATATTATTTTCTCACGCCACGCGGCCACAGGGGACGGCATTCTCACCTCCCTGATGCTGATGGAAGCCCTGATGGAGAAAAAGGCAGTTTTGAAAGACCTGGCAGATGAGGTAAAGATTTATCCGCAGATTTTAGAAAATGCGCGGGTTTCTGATAAGAAGGCGGCCAGGGAACATCCCAGGGTACAACAGGCTGTGGCAGCAGCGGCAGAAGCACTGGGAGAAGACGGAAGGATTTTGGTCAGGGAGAGCGGCACAGAACCGCTGGTGCGGGTAATGGTGGAAGCTTCCACTCAGGAACTGTGCAGGAAGTATGTGGATCAGGTGGTACAGGTGATGCGGGAAGAAGGATTGACGGCGGAGTAAGTTCTATGAAAAGGAAACGTATCCTGCTGGGGGCATTGGGAGCGGCATGGCTTCTTTCTGCCTGCGGCGGAGAAAAGCAAAAAGCCTATGAGGATGCCTGTGAAAAACTGGAGCAGGGGGAGTATGCACAGGCTTTGAAAGGTTTTCAGGAATCTGTGGACCGGGATGTGAAGGTGCCCCAGTCCCAGCGGGGAATGGGAATTGCCCATATGAAAATGGGAAATTACGATCAGGCAGTGTCACTTTTCGGGTACGCATTGGAAGAAGAGGACGGCAAAAAGTTCAGAAAAGATGTGCTGTCTTATAAGGCTGCCGCGGAATATGAAAGCGGAAAGCTCGACGAAGCCCTGGAGAGCTGCGAGGCCATCAAGGAAATCGGCGCGGACGCATCCTGCTACTTTCTGGTGGGCCGTATTGGCCTGGAACTGGACCAGTATGACGCGGCCAAGAGCAACTTTGACGCCGCGGCAGAACAGGACACCAGTTATGGCATGTTTCTGGATATTTACCAGGCTTATACGGAAAAGGATATGCAGGCTGACGGGAAAGAGTATCTGACCCGGGCGCTTAACTTAAAACCCGAGGGCGGAAAAGATTATTATCAGAGGGGCCGCATTTATTATCTCATGGAAGATTTCCCCCGCGCCCAGGAAGAACTTCTGAAGGCTGGGGAGATGGATTATAAAGAAGCCAGGCTTTTCCTGGGAAAAGTCTATCTGGAGCAGCAGGATTCTGCCAATGCCAGGGCTATGTACCAGGAGTACGCCGATGAGGGCGGCAATGCCGCCCGGGCATATAATGGGCTGGCTCTCTGCGATATGGCGGAGGGAAATTATGACGGGGCGCTCCAGAATATAGCGGCAGGACTGCAGTCCGCAGACCAGGAGAGTGCCCAGGATCTGCTGTATAATGAGGTAGTGGCTTATGAGAATAAAAGGGATTTTGCCACTGCCAGAAATAAAATAACAGAGTATCTGACCCGTTATCCCGATGATGAAAATGCACAGAGAGAAGCGGGTTTTCTGCAGAACAGGTAGATAAAAAAATACATGATATTGTCCTTATCGATTTTTATGAGCACAATATATAGTAAATGCATACTTGACGTAACGCATCAGCCCTGTTACAATAGTCCCATACGTCACTGACAGACACGCTTTCGGGAATGCCGTCGGGAAGAGCAGCCCGGCAGGTTCCAGAAGCAGTTAGGAAAGAAAATGGGAGGCAGTTTTTATGTTTCAGGTAATCAAACGTGATGGTCAGATTGTAGAATTTCAGCTGGATAAGATCAGCGAGGCAATCCGTAAGGCTTTTGAGGCGAAGGACAAGCAGTATGGAGACGATATTTTAGGATTGCTGGGCCTTCGCGTGACTGCAGATTTCCAAAGTAAGATAAAAGATGGACAGATTACAGTAGAAGATATTCAGGACAGTGTGGAAAATGTGCTGATTCAGACCGGCTATGGGGATGTAGCCAAAGCATATATTCTGTACCGGAAGCAGCGGGAGAAGGTCCGCAACATGAAGTCTACGATTCTGGACTATAAAGAGATTGTGGACAGTTATGTAAAAGTGGAAGACTGGAGAGTGAAAGAGAATTCTACGGTTACGTATTCTGTGGGAGGGTTGATTCTTAACAATTCAGGGGCTGTGACGGCCAATTACTGGCTTTCAGAAGTTTACGACCCGGAGATTTCCCAGGCTCACCGGAATGCGGATATTCATATCCACGATTTATCCATGCTCACCGGATATTGCGCAGGCTGGTCGTTAAAGCAGCTGATTCAGGAAGGGCTGGGAGGAATCCGGGGCAAGATTACATCCTCTCCGGCGAAGCATTTGAGCGTTCTGTGCAACCAGATGGTGAATTTCCTGGGGATTATGCAGAATGAATGGGCTGGGGCACAGGCATTTTCATCATTTGACACCTATCTGGCGCCTTATGTGAAGACAGACCGCCTTACGTATCCGGAGGTGAAAAAGTGTATCGAATCCTTTATTTACGGGGTGAATACACCCAGCCGCTGGGGAACCCAGGCGCCTTTCTCTAATATCACCCTGGACTGGACTGTGCCGGATGACCTGGCAGAGATGCCGGCCATTGTGGGCGGCAGGGAAATGGACTTTTGTTATAAAGACTGCAAAAAAGAGATGGACATGATCAATAAGGCATTCATCGAGACCATGGTGGAGGGAGACGCCGAGGGCAGAGGGTTCCAGTACCCCATCCCCACATACTCCATCACCCGTGAATTTGACTGGTCAGATACGGAAAATAACCGCCTTCTCTTTGAGATGACATCCAAATACGGGACACCTTATTTTTCCAACTATATCAACAGCGATATGAAACCCAGTGATATCCGCAGCATGTGCTGCCGTCTGCGTCTGGACTTGCGGGAACTGCGGAAAAAGACGGGCGGTTTCTTCGGTTCCGGGGAGAGCACAGGCTCTATCGGAGTGGTGACCATTAACATGCCCAGGATTGCCTATCTGTCCAAGACTTCAGAAGAATTTTACCATCGGCTGGACAGGATTATGGATTTGTCCGCCCGTTCTCTGCACATTAAGCGCGAGGTGGTGGGCAAGCTTCTGGACGAAGGTTTGTATCCCTATACCAAACGGTATCTGGGCAATTTTGACCACCATTTCTCCACCATCGGTCTGGTGGGTATGAATGAAGTGGGCCTCAACGCTCCCTGGCTGGGCGGCAGCATGGAAAACGAAAAGACACAAAAATTTACCAGAGATGTGTTAAATCATATGAGGGAAAAACTGTCGGATTACCAGGAACAGTATGGAGAGCTGTTCAATCTGGAGGCGACTCCGGCGGAATCGGCGGCCTACCGTCTGGCGAAACATGACCGGGAACAGTGGCCGGATATCCTTACAGCCGGATGCAGCGGAGACACCCCCTATTACACCAACAGTTCCCATCTGCCGGTGGGATATACGCAGGATATTTTCGACGCCCTGGATATTCAGGACGAACTGCAGACCCTGTACACATCGGGAACGGTATTCCACGGGTTTATCGGGGAAAAACTTCCGGACTGGAAGTCCGCGGCTTCTCTGGTGCGGAAAATCGCCGAAAACTATCAGCTTCCCTATTACACCATATCTCCCACATATTCTGTGTGCGCGGACCATGGATATATTGCCGGGGAACATTTTACCTGTCCCGACTGCGGACAGCCAGCGGAGGTTTACAGCCGCATTACCGGCTATTATCGTCCGGTACAGAACTGGAATGACGGGAAGAGCCAGGAATATAAAAACAGGAAACTCTATGACATCAGACAGTCCAGCTGGAGTAAAAAAAGGCATAACCAGGTGGTCACCATTACCGGGGAGGATGTGGATATCCAGCAGGTTTCCGGAACCAAATATCTTTTTACCACAAGTACCTGCCCCAACTGCAAAGCGGCCAAGGCCATGCTGGCAGACGAGAAAGTGCAGGTGGTGGATGCAGAGGAGAATCCGGATCTGGCCAAAAAGTTCGGCATCATGCAGGCTCCCACGCTGGTAGTCTGGAATGGAGAGAAGATGCAGAAATATGTGAATGCATCTAACATAAAAAAATATGTGCAGGACCAGAGATAAAAGTTTTCTGTTGGTTCTGAGAGAGGGGAACCAATGGTTATCAAAATTTTGTTGTTACTAATCTTTTTTTCTGTAATGGTTGGAGTGGGATTTTATTCCCGGAGACATGCGGGAAGTGTCAATGACTTTGTACTGGGCGGGCGCTCAGTGGGGCCGTGGCTGACGGCGTTTGCCTATGGCACTTCGTATTTTTCAGCGGTGGTATTTGTGGGATATGCGGGGCAGTTCGGCTGGAAATATGGACTGTCTTCCACCTGGATCGGTATTGGAAATGCGCTGATTGGAAGTCTGCTGGCCTGGGTTATCCTGGGCCGCCGCACAAGGATTATGACAAATCATTTGGAGGCGGCTACCATGCCGGATTTTTTTGGAAAG
>Ga0137308_102811_pt1 | contig 10377 bp, 9 predicted proteins | sample Inofrocosms_June_FD_97181 | JGI IMG/M metagenome (GOLD analysis project Ga0137308, IMG submission 97181) | Mouse cecal microbial communities from Vienna, Austria - N-Acetylneuraminic and N-Acetylglucosamine D2O microcosms_June | ecosystem: Host-associated > Mammals > Digestive system > Large...
CTGGGCTTCCGGAAAAAGAAATGATTACAGAGGAAGATGGAGGAATAAGGGCGTACCCGTTATTTCCTTTTGATCCGTCAAGGAATCTGGAAGTTTTTTATATTGAGTTTGATGCAAAGGTAACGCATTATTCCCTTCCCCATGTGGCGGGCATGGAGGAATATATTTTGCCGGTGCAGGGGAATTTAAAAATGGTAATAGGTGGGAATGAAGTGTTTTTGCAGGAAAGGCAGTCCATACGGTTTGGGGCAGATATTTCCCATAAATACCATAATGTTTCAGATGAAGTGTGTAATGTTTACAACGTGATTTTTTATCCAGATAATTAAAGGAGAAGAAATCTTCCAAAAAGCAGGAGGATTAGTAAAATGTATAAGCTGAAACAGATTAGTGAGAAATGTTCAAAGGATGTGGACTTGCCATGAATTTTGAACAGTATGTGTTAGTGGGCAATACAATACATTCTTACCTCTCATGGTTAAAAGATACATGGAAAGCAGATGCTGTGTTTCGGGACAGTATGCTGCTGTGGCAGGGGATATAGGAGGAGAGCAATGGCAATAGAAAAGGTAAAGGCATATTTCAGGGAATATGGGATGGAGGAAAGGATTCAGGAATTTGACATATCCAGCGCAACGGTGGAACTTGCCGCCAAATGAGACCATGCTAATTGTGACAGCAGGGGATGCGAAGACCAACAATCCTAATATTTCAAATGGTGGTTTAGCATTGGGATGAAATAGTTAAATAATAATAAATTTCACACCCAAAATTCCGTATTTGACACCCATTCCAACAATACAGAAAAATAAAAAGCCGATATAAAAACGATAAGGCTTTTGCCTGTATATTTCAAAAAAGCGAAAGGAAATTGTTAAATCTATGAAAATAGCGGTTTGTGATGATGATAAAGCGGCAAGGGAGCATATTGTTTCACTGGTAAAAGAGCAGATACAGGACGCAGAAATTATGACTTTTGCAACAGGGGAAGAAATGCTGGAAGTGCAAAGTACTTTTGATATTTCTTTTCTTGATGTGGAAATGAGGGAAATATCGGGAATGGATGTTGCAAATCATATCCGGCAGGAGGAACAGGGAAACACAAAAAGTATTATTATCTTTGTGACAGGCTATGAAAAATATATGAACAGCGCATTTGACGTGTCAGCATTCCATTATCTGTTAAAGCCCATTGATGAAGAAAAGTTCCGCAGTGTTTTTGGGCGTGCACTTGATGAGCTGTATGCAGTAATGGAACGGACAAAACGGTTTATTTTAGTAAGAAACTCCGGTATACAGCAGAAAGTTTATTTAAAAGATATTTATTATATTGAGAGTGCAAATAAAAAAATTATTATCCACACAAAGATGGGTGTACTGGATAGTTATAGAAAAATGAACGAATTGGAGCAGATGACAGGCCGTGGTTTTTACCGTTGTCACAGGTGCTATCTTGTGAATATGGAGCAAATTGTTTCTTATAATGCTGATACAATCAAAGTTGTAAATGGAGATAAACTGATACTTGCGCAGAAGAAATATAACGATTTTATCAGACAGTATATGAAATATGCAAAAGATGGAGGGATTGTCAATGTATGAAACAGGGCTGTCTGTTTCCATATACCTTGTAAACAGTATAGTGGGCAGTATTTATATGCAGAAATTTCTCAGGAAAAAGTATCAGAAAAAGATTGTCCTGTTTGCATGGACGGGTCTGTATTTCATTATCCAAAGTTTGGTATTTTATAGGATTGACCGCCTCAATCCGTTTAATGACCTTATGGGAGTGCTTGCGGATATAGTATTTATTTTACTTTTTCAAATGCTGTTGTATAACAAAGATTTCCTGAAACAGCTATTTGTGGCTGTTAGTTTTGTTGCAGGAAAAGAGATAATCAAATATATCATAGTGGTTATAAATTATGGCCAGGGTTGGATTATCAGTAAATTTTCAGTAGTTTTATTAAAGAAGATAACTAATATGAAAGAAGTTGAAATTTGGAGTTATGTTTTTGATATCACTAGAGGACTTGTCCTTGTTTTATTATATGCTTTACTTCTGAGCGTGTATTTCTCCATAATCAGCAGAAAATTTGTCAAAAAAGATTATCAGTTCCAGATACATGAATATGTTTTTTTAATACTTCCGGGCATTGCAACTTTATGTATTTCTATCACTCTAAAAACCCTGGTTTTTATTGTAGAAAATGGAATGACAATCATTATGTTTGAGAAAGTACCTGCAACTATGTTTTGGGTGCCTTTTATCTGTCTTTTGATGTTGGAGGTTGACATAGCTTCTGTCATACTTTTTCAAAAGTTGATACAGTTAGGCGAAGAAGAACGAAAGCGGTCCATATTGCAAAATCAAATGACGCAGATGCAGCGGGAGATTGAAGAAATTCAGGATATATATGCCGATATGAGAGGGCTTAGGCATGATATGAGAGGCCATTTAGAAAGTATAGCGGCAGTTATCAGGAGAAACTCTGGAAAAGACAGGGAGGAACTTGACAATTATATTGAAAAAATGGAGATAACAGCCAGCAGGTTAGACTTTGCATATAGGACAGGAAACCCGGTTACGGACGTTATCATACATCAAAAGAAACAGGAAGCGGAAAAGAAAAATATATCTTTTGAAGCAGATTTTATTTATCCTGATAAGCAGGAGATAGACGTTTACGATATAGGGATTGTGTTGAACAATGCACTGGAAAATGCAATCGAAGCAAGCAGTACGGCCAGAGGAAAGAAACGTATCAGTCTGCGTTCTTACATGAAAGGAAATTTGTTTTTTATTGAAGTGGAAAATGATTTTTCGGGTGAAATTATCTTTGATAGTGAAACGGGATTGCCGGCCAGCAGCAAAGAGGACAGGAAACTTCATGGTTTAGGCATTGGGAATATACAAAGGTGCGCCAAAAAATATATGGGTGATATAGATATAACAATTCATGATATAGGGGATAGAAAGAAGTTTAATCTTACCATTATGATGTATGAAAAGTATTTCACACCCTAAATTCCGTAGTTCACACCATATCTATGACCGTCAGGATGAAAAAATACGATAAGTAAAGTAGAAACTGTTAATGTACTTAAAAACAAAAACAGAGTTAGTAAAAATTCAAGGAGGTCAAATCCTCTGCTACTGCAGTGGCGCATGCCATGCAGGCATGGCAGAGATTTTCCTTCGGAAAACAAGGAGGATTTATTATGGCAATTACAGGAATTGGAAACGGCTACAATAATGTGTATAAAAACACTTATGTGTCACAGAAAAATGAAGAGGTAAAGCAGGCAGAAACAAAGGAAACTTCGTCTGCACAGACAGGAAAATCAAAGAATGAAGCAAACAGCAGTGTGTCAGATTACTATTCCTATCTTGCAAAGAAGTATGATTGCGTTAAGAATGGAAATGCCGCAATTTCAGGTGCATATTTAAAAGAGTGCATGGAGGATGCTGGCAAAGCAAAAGAACTGGAAGAAAATCTTGCTTTTTACAAGGAGAGTTATAAGAGCGGATACGAAAGTGCAAAGGCAAATGCAAGGGCAACCGGTGCAAGATTGACCAATTACTCAGAAAGCTGGAGCATTGACAGTACAGGAAATATAGTTATGCAGGCTTCAACAACTGTGGTGTCTGATACAAAGGGGTGGAGGGAACTGAAAGAAGAGCGTGATGAACGTACCAAAGAAAAAAGAGAGCAGGAAGAAAAAGAGAAAAAGTTAAAGGAGAAAAAGGAGGAGCGGCAGGAGCAATTAGATAGAACAAAGGAGGATTCTGCGGCATATACCATTGAAGAGGTTAGAGAAAAAGTTATGGTACCAGAGGATGCTGTATTGATACAGAAAGAAAGACTGGATGATGCTTATTATCCTAAATTTGATATAAACATTTAGGATATAGGCAGTTGGTTGAAAAAGTCTGCCTGCCATATTTTATACATACTGGCAGGCAGATAGATGTTTTAAGACAAGCAGGTTATTTTAGGAGGATAAGAAATGTTAATAAATATAACAGAAAGGCAAAGGTTGTGTCAACATGAAAATTATGTTGTTGATATGGACAGGACCAGACAAGAATCAAAGTGGGCAGATAGGAGCAATGGCATCGTTATAAGAAATGATACTGTTGATATTTCAAAAGCTGGCCGTAATGCATTGGAAAATAAGATGTCTGCATTAAGCAGAGCAGGACAGATTAAAGCTGCCGGAAAACTTTCTCCTGTCAGTTCTTTCAGTGTTATAAGTGATTTTGAAAGAGCAGTATCATCGGAAAAGGAAGAAGGTGTAAAGAGTAATACCTTTGACTATCATGTTAATCAAATGGTATCAGCTTACAAAAGGATGCGGAATGGTATAGAGGAAAAATATGCTGATACAGACAGGGAACAGCAATATTATGTTGCTGATGATGGAAGTATACAGAAATTAACCAAAGAGAAAGAATTAGAAATGCTGGACAAAGCCTATGAAAAGCATAGCAAATTTATGGCAGCCAGTACAGAAATATGGAGTAATCTGCAAGATTTTAAGCCACAGATAACATACCATTCTAAGAGTGCTGACATAACACAATCCGTTTCCACAGACAATACCAGGAAAAGAGGGATTAAAGAGCAAGCTTATCAAGCATTTATGTCTGCTGTCAATAATGAGAATATAAGATTGTTGTCACAGTCAAAAGAAGGTTTAAGCAATATTAAACTTGATTTTGATATCTCAAAGTCTGCGAGAAACGAATTGAATCATATTTGGGATTATTATAAGGCAGCAACAAAGGGCATTGTATTAAAATGAGAGTGAAAATTGCCACATATGGATTAAGTGTTCATAGTGGCAATTTTTTATTGAAAATAAACGTGTATTCATAGTGTTATATCATACTTCTGGTTTTTGTGGAAATAGTTAATGTCGGATAAAAAATGAAAAACTTTAGAATATTCAAAAATCTTTTTGAAAAAGTTTTTCCTTTCGTTCCCGAAAAGCAGGAGATTCATTCCATACACCTAAAAAACTGATTTTTTTTGTCGATATAAAAAGTGTAATGAAGATGAAATAACTTGAAATTTGATGAAGGTTATTTATGGTTTGTTACATTTTGTGGATGCCTTTATAGAATTTGAGGTGATAGATTTTGAACATAGTAGTTGTAGATGATGAAAAATGAAAGGGGAAATGAAGATGGATTTTGGAGTAACAAGTAAGCTGTGGGACTATGGTATAAACAACCATACCAGCGCAATAACAGAAAAGAATATAGACGGAAGTTTTGCTGAAATTGCAGAACATCAGGCAGGAAAAAGCTATGTGTTTGAAATGCAGGTATCAGGTGTATAAACAGGAAAATAATTATTTTATTCTTTTATTTACTTATCAGACATTATTGGACAGTATGTAATAAATAGTTGATAGTAAAAGAATATAATATATTGTACTTAGTTAAGGCAAGATTAAAAAGGAGATAAATATATGAATAAATCCAAAAAACAGTTTCTAACATTTACTGCATTAAACTTAATAATTTTATTTAACCTGGGTATAACAGGATGTGGTTCAAAAGATTATAATACTAAAGAAGAAAAAATAGCAAAAACTATTTCTTCTGGTTCTTCTTCTGTAATAGAAACTATTTCTTCTACCGTTCCAAAAAGGGATATAACAGAAAAAATATTTGAGGATAGCAATAACATAGATAAAACTATTTCTTCTGGATATTATCTTTCCCTTGGGACTTTAGATGAAAATGTTTTAATAAATGAAACAGAACAGAACAAGTCTGGGATAACAGTTGTAAACAAAAATATTATTTTTCCACAATGCAGAATTAAAAGTATTAGTATGAAGAGCTGGTCACGGAAAGAAAAACATTATAATCCTCCAAAGCATGAAATCGTACAATATGTAGATGCTCTGGAAAATGCAGAAATAGTAGATAATGTTCCAGAAAAGGTTTTAAAAAAAATGGTTAAAATAGAAACGCATATATTATATTTAAATAGCCATAATAAATTCCGGACAATAAGTATAATAAATTTTGGAAATGGATACCATGAGATTTCTGTTGCAGAGGATAACAAGAAAAATTTTGCAAAAAATATTCCAGTCCGGACAGATACAGGAAAAAAATATTATCAAATCTTTTTACACTCGATGAAAGCAGAAAATATTATAAAGAAGTGGATTAACTGGGAAAGCCAGGGGAAAGACGGGTTCAGTTCTATACAAAATGCCAGCCTGTCTGTTAATGGAAGTATGGATGTGACTGAGTTTACAGAAGACCAGTTAAAGAAACTGGAAACATATTTGAAATCAGATAAAAAACTAGCTGAAGCTCCTTGTGGTTATGAAAATTATTTTGAATGTATACAAGAAGACGGAAGTGAATTCCACTTTTCAATATCTGCAGATGGAGAGAGTATTTCAACAGACAAGGCAGTATATGTAGTGGATTATCCAGATAATGTAGAAATAGTAGAATTATTTAAAGAAATCCATAAATCTGCCAAAAAGTAAAAAAATTTATAACTAATAGCACTTTTAATTACAAGAGTTTTGCGAGAAAATAAATAAGTATTTATATTTTAATAGACAAAAAACTAAAATAGCAGTATTAACTTTCACTTAGAAAATAGTGGATTTCTGATTTTATGGCATATGTACAAAAATTTTTCTTGAAATTTTTTCCCTAATTGGGTACAATAGGAAAGGAGGATATCCAAAGCAGTATTCTGGCAGGTTTTTCCATATCTTTCCATTTATGTCAAAGATATAGTCTATGTACAAAGGACAAGCCTGCATAGTATAAATCTTTTTATTTAGGAGGAATTAAAAAAATGGCAGTTAAAGTTGCAATCAATGGTTTTGGACGTATTGGACGTCTTGCATTCAGACAGATGTTCGGTGCAGAAGGTTATGAAGTAGTAGCTATCAACGATCTTACAAGCCCTAAGATGCTTGCACATCTTTTAAAGTATGATTCATCACAGGGTAAGTATGACAAAGCTGATACTGTTTCAGCAGGTGAGGATTCAATTACAGTTGATGGTAAGGAAATCAAGATTTATGCATTCCCTGATGCTAACAACTGCCCTTGGGGTGAGCTTGGTGTTGATGTAGTTCTTGAGTGTTCAGGTTTCTATACATCAAAGGACAAAGCACAGGCACATATCAATGCAGGTGCACGTAAGGTAGTTATCTCAGCTCCAGCAGGTAATGACCTTCCTACAATTGTATACAACACAAACCATGAGACATTAAAGGCTGATGATAAGATTATTTCAGCTGCTTCATGTACAACAAACTGTTTAGCTCCTATGGCTGATGCACTTAACAAGTATGCAGAAGTACAGTCTGGTATTATGGTAACAATCCACGCTTACACAGGTGACCAGATGACACTTGACGGTCCACAGAGAAAAGGTGATTTAAGAAGGTCACGTGCTGCAGCAGTTAATATTGTTCCTAACAGCACAGGTGCTGCTAAAGCTATTGGTCTTGTTATCCCAGAGTTAAACGGAAAACTTATTGGTTCTGCACAGCGTGTTCCAACTCCTACAGGTTCAACTACTATTTTAACAGCAGTTGTTAAGAAGAGTGATGTAACTGTTGAAGGCATTAACGCAGCTATGAAAGCAGCAGCAAATGAGTCATTTGGATACAATGAAGACGAAATCGTTTCTTCAGATATCATTGGAATGAGATTTGGTTCTCTCTTTGATGCTACACAGACAATGGTTTCTAAGGTATCAGATGACCTCTATGAAGTACAGGTAGTTTCATGGTATGATAACGAGAATTCTTATACATCACAGATGGTAAGGACAATCAAGTACTTCTCAGAGTTATCATAATATGTTTTTTCTGGAAGTATAATTATATCTGGATTACGCTTCATGTACGGGTCCGGTCTGTTTTGGACCGGGTCCGTTTTTCTATACTGGTATAGTACCAGTATTCTATCTATATGTATTAAGGGAGGTAAATTATGTTAAATAAGAAATCAGTTGACGATATCAACGTAAAGGGTAAGAAAGTATTAGTAAGGTGTGACTTTAATGTGCCATTACAGGATGGAAAGATTACAGATGAAAACCGTCTTGTAGCAGCACTTCCAACAATCAAAAAGTTAATAGCAGATGGAGGAAAGGTTATCCTTTGTTCACATTTAGGCAAGCCTAAGGGAGAGCCTAAGCCAGAGCTTTCACTTGCACCAGTTGCAAAAAGGCTTTCAGAACTTTTAGGACAAGAAGTTAAATTTGCAGCAGATAATAACGTTGTTGGTGATAATGCAAAAGCTGCTGTAGATGCTATGAATGAAGGTGATGTAATACTTCTTGAAAACACACGTTACAGAGCAGAAGAAACCAAGAATGGTGAGGCTTTCTCTAAAGAACTTGCTTCCCTTTGCGATGTATTTGTAAATGATGCATTTGGTACAGCACACAGGGCACACTGCTCAAATGTTGGCGTTACAGAGTATGTTGATGGTGATTGTGTAGTTGGATATCTTATGCAAAAAGAAATTGATTTCCTTGGAAATGCAGTAAATAATCCAACAAGGCCTTTTGTAGCTATTCTTGGTGGTGCTAAAGTTTCTTCAAAGATTTCAGTAATCAATAACCTTCTTGATAAAGTTGATACCCTTATTATTGGTGGTGGTATGGCTTATACATTTATGGCTGCGCATGGTGAAGAAGTCGGCAAGTCACTTCTTGAAGAAGACTACAAGCAGTATGCACTTGATATGGAGAAAAAGGCAGAAGAGAAGGGTGTTAAACTTCTTATACCTATTGATACTGTTGCAGCAGATGATTTCTCAAATGATGCTAATTATAAAACTGTAGGCCGTGGTGAGATTCCTGCAGACATGGAAGGTCTTGATATAGGAGAAGAGTCAGCAAAGCTTTTTGCAGATGCCATCAAAGGCGCAAAAACAGTAGTATGGAACGGACCTATGGGATGTTTTGAAATGCCTAATTTTGCTAAAGGAACTATTGAAGTAGCTAAGGCTATGGCAGAACTTGAAGACGCAACAACAATTATCGGTGGTGGCGACAGTGCAGCTGCTGTAAACCAGTTAGGTTTCGGTGACAAGATGAAACATATTTCTACTGGTGGTGGTGCTTCTCTTGAATTCTTAGAGGGTAAAGAACTTCCAGGCGTAGCAGCAGCAGACGACAAATAATTACAATAGTTATTGTGTGCACAGGCACACAGAAAGAGGTTTATAATGGCAAGGAAAAGAATTATTGCAGGCAACTGGAAGATGAATAAGACTCCAAGTGAAGCAGTTGCTTTAGTTAATGAGTTAAAAGATTTAGTAAAAAATGATGCTGTAGATGTAGTATATTGTGTACCTGCTGTTGATATTGTACCTGTTGTAGACGCTGTAAAGGGTACTAATGTAGAGGTTGGTGCTGAAAATATGTATTTTGAAGAAAGTGGTGCCTACACAGGTGAAGTTTCAGCTGCTATGCTTGTAGATGCAGGTGTAAAATATGTAATTATTGGACATTCAGAGCGCCGTGATTACTTTAAAGAGGACGACTGCCTGTTAAATAAAAAAGTTAAAAAAGCATTTGAAGCAGGGCTTACACCAATTCTTTGTTGTGGTGAGTCACTTGAACAGAGGGAAACAGGTGTAACTATGGACTGGATACGTCTGCAGATTAAGTCAGACCTTGCAGGTATAACAGCAGACCAGGTTAAAAACCTTGTTATTGCATATGAACCAATCTGGGCTATTGGTACAGGCAAAACAGCTACGGCAGACCAGGCACAGGAAGTATGCAAAGGAATACGTGACCTTATAGCTGAAATATATAATGAAGAAACAGCAGAAGCTGTACGCATCCAGTATGGCGGTTCAATGAACGCAGGCAACGCAAAAGAATTACTTGCAAAACCTGATATTGATGGTGGTCTTATTGGTGGTGCTTCACTTAAAAAAGATTTTGGTGATATTGTCAATGCATAATCAATGATTATACATTGGTTTTTTACAAAAATCTGATACTTCAGGAATGCGGTAAAATGGGGGTATCAAGGGAAATGGATTCCTTTGATACCTCTTTTGGGTGTTTATGGTTACATGGATAAACTATTTGTTCAAGAACATAGAAATTGAGAACCAGGATTTTGGTCTGTTAAAGCATTTAGACAAATTGTACACTGGAGTGTTAAGTGGAATACTGTTTATTGCCATATAAGGATATTAATGATACAAGATGGACGGTGTACCCATAGAAAAAATAAAATTTATAATAAATGAGTTACATTATAATATTAAAATGAAATGAACTATGGTGTTTATAATTTTACAGACATCATGTAAGGATGATATGGAAATATTTAATATTGTTTCAG
>Ga0137308_102812_pt1 | contig 10376 bp, 6 predicted proteins | sample Inofrocosms_June_FD_97181 | JGI IMG/M metagenome (GOLD analysis project Ga0137308, IMG submission 97181) | Mouse cecal microbial communities from Vienna, Austria - N-Acetylneuraminic and N-Acetylglucosamine D2O microcosms_June | ecosystem: Host-associated > Mammals > Digestive system > Large...
AGACAATCACCATCAAAATCTCACCTCTAAGGGGGAAATAACTCTTATATAACGGACATGGTGCTCCGAATACGAGGAAATCCGGCAAAGGCAAGCTGTTGTTCGTCGAAACAAATTGCCGTAGTAGAAAGCGTGCTCTGTCCGTTTTTGATCACGAGGGACTTTTAGCGGTTCATTCAATTTCTTTCAGTCTTTTACCGCCTGTTTTATTCTATTAACCGCCTCTGCAAGCAATACCCGCGGACAGGCGGTATTTAACCTTATAAAGCCTTCTCCTCCTTTTCCGAACAGGGATCCGTTATGTACCCTGACTTTTGCGTTTTTCAGGAAAAATTCCTCCGGATTACTTAGGTTCGGGAGTGCCCGACTGCAATCTATCCACGCCAGATAAGTACCCTCCGGTTGGATGAGCGAAATTTCCCCGTCCTTGGGAAAAGCCGCACCGAGCAAATCGAAATTGCCCTTTATGTATTTTAAAAGCTCATCCAGCCATTCCTCTCCGTAATTATAGGCCGCTTTCACCGCTGTCTCCGCCATAATGCTCAGTTCTCCGCCGAAGGTGGCGGAGCAGGCTCCGCTGACTTTCCTGCGCATCTCTTGGTTTGATATAATTATATTTGCCGCCTGTATTCCCGCTATATTAAAGGTTTTGGTCGGTGAGGTGCAGGTAACGGTAATGTTTGCCAGATCCTCGGAAAGTGCGGCAATGGGCAGATGCGGGCGGTCGCAGAATATGAAATCCGAGTGTATCTCGTCAGAAATTATCTTCACATTATGCTTTAGGCATATCCGTCCCATCTCAGTAAGCTCTTCTCTTTTCCATACTCTTCCCGCGGGGTTGTGCGGGGAGCAGAGCAGGAATATTTTTACGGAGTTTTCTTTTATTTTTTCTTCAATATCCTCAAAATCCGGCTCGTATCTGCCGTTCTTAAGTCTAAGCTCCGATATTACGATGTTACGCCGGTTATCGGTTATCAGCTCGGCAAACGGGTGATAAACGGGCTGGCAGATAAGTACGCCGTCTCCCTCTTCGCTTAAAGCCCGAACCGCGGCGGCAATGGCGAACAGCACTCCGGGCGCCTTTATAATCTGGGATTCTTTTATTTCCCAGTTCATCCTGCGTTTATACCAGCCGATAACCGACTCATCATACTCTTCGCCTACAATACCGTAACCGAAGATACCGTGTTCGACCGTTTTTTTCAGCGCTTCGCAGATGGCGGGGGCAGTTCTGAAATCCATATCCGCTACCCACATTTGTATAACATCGGGATCGTCTGTGGGGAAACAGTCGTATTTCAAAGAGTTTGTTCCTCTGCGCTCATAAACGGTGTCAAAAAAAGAGCTTTCGATTGTCATGATATAAATCTCCTTTTAGAGCTTGTATTCATTGGGTTTGTGTATGGACAGACTTTTATTGTAATTGTAACATTTAAAGCTTTTTTTGTCAACCTGTTTGTGAAAACCTTACTTGACAAAACCTCGCCTATATGGTAAAATAATTCAAATGATAAATTATTGCCGATAACCGTTTCGACGCCTGATAAAATCAAATCCGAAATGGTTGTTGCACCTTAAGCGCTGTTAACCAATTTAAAATTGTTTTGATATTGGTTACATAGTATAAGTCATATCATTTTTGGTATGACTTTTTGTAATTTCCGTAATTTGATAGGAGAAGCTTTATGGAGCATAAGTCAAAGGCTAAAATTATAAGCTGCAATTTCGATAATACCGCCATTTGTGCCGGCGCGGCAAGGATATCCACTACCGAGGGAGATTCCGACCAAGTATTTGAAAAATCAAAAAATAACCCCAACAATGAAAAACTTATAAAAAAAGTTCTGAAATCCGGTCACCGCTCAACCGTCGAACACGCGGTGTTTACTCTTTCCATGCGAAATGTGTCGGTTTACGTTGAACAGTTTTTCATAGAGTTCAGACTTGCCTCATTTACGGTAAAATCAAGGCGCTATGTGGATTTTGCCCGTCAGGGCTATTATATTCCGGATGGCTTGCCGGAGGCTGAGCAGGACTTATATTGCGGATATATGGATATGCTTTTCGGCGCATATCAAAAGCTTCTTTTGAACGATATCCCAAAAGAAGATGCGCGTTTTTTGCTTCCTTATTCATTTAACAGCAATTTTTACTGCACTTTGAACGCCCGTGAGCTTATAAACCTGATCCGCTCCGCAAAATACGGCAGGGGAAAGGAAATTCCGGAGCTTAACGCGCTTGCGGATCAGATAGTTGAACAGCTTAAGGAAGTGTTTCCCTGTATACTGGACGAGATTGCTCCGCCGCCCGCCGGGTCGGGAGAAAGAACGGAGGAGTGCGGAATCTTTAATACGGCGACTTTATCCGAAGAGCCGATTTTCCGTACAGAAGACGAGGCGGGCGGAGTGGAAATGCTAAATTCTCCCGCTGCTCCCATGAAATTACTCGAAGCGGCTTGTAAATTAAGCGGTTCACTGTCGGATTCGCCTTTGGATATGGGAGAGCTGATTCTGTCCCAGCGTCCAAGGGAGCTGGAGCAGCTCGGTTATACCTTTTTAATATCTGATGTCACATTGTCGGGAATAACTCATCTGGTGCGTCATCACATGCAGTCCATAATCGTCCCTCCGATACAGACTGCCGATCTTGGCTGTTATATTATGCCCCGATCAATTTCAAACAGCGTAAAAGCGCGCGAAATATACACGGACGCCATTGTAAAAGCCCATAAAGCTATAATATCGCTTCAAAAAAACGTTACGTTAAAAAAATATATTTATTATTTCGCTTTAAGCGGAAATTTAATGAACGTTATGACCACTGTGAATGCGCGGGAGCTTCTTTTGTTTATAAGGCTGAGAACCTGCAACCGCGCCCAGTGGGAAGTTAAAAACGCGGCTGTGCGTATGCTGAAAGAGCTTAGGGAGCATTTTCCGGAGCTTTTCGACCTTTACGGGCCAAGCTGCTATGTCTGCGGCGTTTGTCCCGAAGGCGATAAAAGCTGCGGAAAAATGAAAGAGGTAAGAGAAAGGTTTTCCGAGCGCGGAACCAAAGCGCTTATATAAATTTTTCGGAACGAAAGGAACAAAATGTGTCAATAAAAACGATTACCGCCGAAGAGCTGAAGGAGCAGGAAATCTATGCCCGGAAGGTGCGCTCCGTAACTCATACTTATTTTCAAAAGCCTGTTGCTTACGTCCATACTTACGGCTGTCAGCAAAATGTTTCCGACGGCGAAAAGCTTAAGGGTATGCTGGAGAAGATGGGATACGGATTTACCGATGAGATAGAAAAAGCCGCGCTGATATTGTTCAACACCTGTGCCGTAAGAGAAAACGCCGTGGATCGGGTTTTCGGGAACGTGGGGGCGTTAAAGCGTCTGAAAAAGAAAAATCCCGATATTGTTATAGCGATATGCGGCTGTATGGTGCAGCAGGAGGAAACGGCACGGAAAATAAAAAACACATTCCCCTTTGTGGATATAATTTTCGGTACCCACGTACTTCATAAATTTCCGGAGCTTTTATGCAGGCGTTTGTTCGAGGGAGGAAGAATACTGGAAATTCCCGATTGTGACGGTGTTATTGCCGAAAACATATCGTTAAAAAGGGAAAGCGATTTTAAAGCGAGCGTTCCCATAATGTACGGCTGCAATAACTTTTGTACCTACTGTGTGGTGCCTTTGGTAAGGGGAAGAGAACGTTCGAGAAATGCGGAGGATATCATTTCCGAGGTAAGAGAGCTTGTGGATAACGGTTATAAGGATATACTGCTTTTGGGGCAAAACGTGAATTCTTACGGAAAAGGCACCGAGGTTGATTTTCCGGAGCTTTTGTCGAGACTTGACCGACTGGAGGGTGAATTTAAAATAGAATTTATGACCTCGCACCCCAGAGACTGCACCGAAAGACTTATAGACGTCATAGCCGGCAGCGAAAAAATATGTCATCATCTTCATCTTCCCGTACAGTGCGGCAGCGACAGGATTCTGAAGCTTATGAACAGGCATTATGACAAGGCGCGTTATCTCAGTCTTGTGGATTACGCCCGCGAAAGGATTCCCGACCTTAACCTTACTACGGATATTATAGTCGGGTTTCCGGGAGAAACAAGGGAGGATTTTGATCAGACCCTTGAGCTTATGAGAAACGTCTGTTTTGATTCCGCGTTTACGTTTATTTACAGTCCCCGCCTTGGCACAAAAGCGGCGGAGATGGAGGATCCCGTAAGCGCCGAAGAAAAAGGAAAATGGTTTAGGGAACTGCTTGAGGTTCAGTGCGAATGCGGCGGTAAAAGCTATCAAAAATACGTTGGCAGAACCGTAAGGGTGTTGTGCGAGGGCAAGGGAAGAACCTCCGAAGGGTATTTTACGGGAAAATCGAGAGAGAATATCATCGTTGACTTTAACGGTACGGAAAAAGATATCGGAACCTTTGTGAATGTCAGGATAATCGAGGCAAAGGCTTGGGCGCTGATAGGCGAAAAGGTATGAGAACTTGTTCTCGTAATAAGTTAATAAGTAAAAATAATATTAGGAATATGAAAGGAAAAACAAAAATGGACGTTATTAAGGCAGCAAGAGAATTGGGAAGAGCGATACAGAACGACGAACGCTACAAGGGGTATATTGAGGCAAAGCAGGAAAACGATAAGGATGAGGCGTTGCAGCAGCTTATCGGTGAATTTAATCTTAAAAGAGAAAATATGCAGCTTGAAATGGACAAGCCGGAGGGAGTCAGGGACAACGCCAAGCTTGAAAGGTTCAACAATGAACTTCAGGAATGCTACGAAAGGGTTATGGGCAATGCGAATATGGCGAATTTCGCCGTTATGAAAAACGCTTTGGATAATCTTTTGCAGGAGGTTCAGGGAATTATCTCCCTGTGCTGCGACGGTGAGGATCCGGATACCTGTCAGGTGCAGCATAATTGCACATCCGACTGCTCCACCTGCGGAGGCTGTCACTGACAGAGACAATGTAAAATGATTTTTGAAAAAAATGTTTTCGCGGGCTTTCTTGTAAAAGGAGAGCTTAATGCAGCCGTATCGTATCTCAGCGGCTGTGGGGATCAATCAGAGCTTTGCGGCAGATATCATAAAGTTTTTGAGGAGGATAAGCGTCCGGTATATGAAAAGGACGCTTATCTAAACGAAATACTTGATGTCTACAGAAAATATTACAGAGAAGTATTTTATCTGAACAATAATATAAAGGAAGCGGAAAAGCGAATGGAGGAGAGGTTCGGAGTTGTTTTCGGCAAATCCTTTACCTGTCCGGATATCGGAGAAACAGAAGAAAAATGTGTATTCAAAGCCTTTAACGAACGCGGATTTAGTTTTCTGGGAGGACGTACCAGCGGTTTTTTCGGACCGTATATATGGTCGGATACCGAGAAGAAAAAATACGATGTTGAGCTTCCGGACGGAAACTCGGAGTATACCGTTATGCTGCTGGACGGATTTATATCAAAAAGCTGGTTGGATTACATTTCCTTCGGCATGACGGGTACCGGCGGATGGACGGATTCCGACGGTATAATAAACTGTGTGAAGAGCAGTTATGATATTGAAGGAGAGGCGTTTCGGGTCTCTTTATTAAAGCATGAGGCTCAGCACTCGATGGATCTTATAAAATTCGGGAATATTTCTTCCGATGATCTTGAATACAGGGCAAAGCTTGTGGAACTGATTTATTCCGAGCAAAGAAATATGCTTGAAAAGTTTCTTTTGGAATCGGACAATTCCGACGTCAAAAACGGTCACGCTCTCGCTTCATATAAAATAGCGGAGAAGTTTTCGTCTAAAACGGGGCTTGATTTCAAGAAACTTGCCTCTCTTTCGGCAAAAGAAACACAAGCCGTGGCTTCGGAGCTGTTTTTCGAAAGCAGCGATGAGATTGCGAAAAAATACGCGATGAAATAAATGTATATTTTTATTTATTAAGGCGGAACAAAAGTGGAAAAAACGGAAAAAACTACTCCGATGCTTGCGCAGTATCAGGAGATAAAGGCTCAATACCCGAATTACGTATTGTTTTTCAGGTTGGGAGATTTTTTTGAAATGTTTTATAAGGACGCGGAGGACATTTCAAAGGAACTTGACCTTGCCTTGACCTCAAGGGCGGGAGTACATATGTGCGGAGTGCCCCATCATTCCGCCGTCTCTTACATAAAACGGCTTATAGACAACGGCCGCAGAGTCGCGATATGTGAGCAGGTGGAGGATCCGTCTGTTGCAAAGGGGCTTGTAAGGCGGGAGGTAGTGAGAATAATAACTCCGGGTACTGTTATAGAGGACGGTATGCTGGATGAAAGCAAAAACAATTATATTCTCTGTTTGTATTACGCCGAAAAAAGCTGCGGAATGGTGTTCGCGGACGTTTCTACTGGAGAGATACATTTGCTTCAGAAAAGCGCTAAAAATGTTGCTGAGCTTTCCAAGGGGATAATTGGAGAGATAGGCAGCTATATGCCTTCCGAAATACTGTTTAATGATAAATTTCTGGATCTTGATCAGGTTCACTTCTTTATAACGGAAAAGGTCAGCCGCTGCGTTGCCGACGTGCTCCCCGATGAAAGCTTTTCCCCCGATAACGCCGAAAATCTTACGGAGCAATTTGTTACCGAAAGCAGCGGAAGCATACCCGATGATATGGAACTTTGCAAAAAGGCGGCGTACGCTCTTTTCGGGTATATAAATACCAACTATAAAAGTGAAGTTTCCCGCTCGGTTAAATTCATTGTTCATGGCGGCAGTGAATATATGGAACTTAACTTTTCCGCCAGAAGGAATCTGGAGCTTATTGAAACCATGCGCAGCAGGGAACATAGAGGTTCGCTTCTGTGGGTGCTTGATAAAACAAAGACGAGTCTCGGAAAGCGCAGACTGAAGCAGGTGGTAAGCCAGCCGCTTATGAAGCAGATAAAGATAATGGAAAGGCTGGACGCTGTGGAGGAGCTTGCATCCGATATTGCCGGGCTTGAAGGGCTTAGGGAAAGCCTCGACGGAATAACCGATTTGGAGCGTCTTATGTCAAGAATAGCCTACAAAATGGCAAGCCCGAAGGACGTGTATTCCTTAGGCAGGGCGTGCGGAAAGCTTCCAAAGGTGAAGGAGGCGCTGAGTCTTTTCGGGTGCTCGCTGTTGAAAAGTCTTAACTGTAAAATAAGCTCGCATGATGACATAACCGCTTTAGTGGAAAACGCTCTTGCCGACGATCAGCCCCTGAGCACCAAGGACGGCGGATATATAAAGACGGGCTTTAACGGGGAACTGGACAGGCTTAGAAGCATTATGGACGGCGGCGGTGAGCTGCTTAAAAAAATCGAGGAGCGGGAAAAAGAGGCTACGGGAATAAAAACCCTTAAGGTAGGCTTTAACCGAGTTTTCGGATACTATATAGAAGTATCCAAGGGACAGGTGGATCAGGTTCCCGACCGCTATGTAAGGAAACAAACCCTTACTACCGGAGAAAGATACATCACTCAGGAGCTTAAAGAAATCGAAAGGGAAATGCTTACGGCAGGGGAAAGAATTATAAAGCTTGAAGCGCAGATTTTCGCCGAGGTGAGAAAGTTCATTTCCGAAAGAATGGAATCTGTGCTGAAAACCGCCGAGGGCATATCGGACACGGACGTGCTGGCAAGCTTTGCGCGAGCGGCGATAGAAAACAACTATACAAAACCGGATATAACTTTGGACAGCGTTATAGACATAAAGGGGGGGCGTCATCCCGTTGTGGAAAAAATTCTTTCCGACATTCCTTTTACCCCTAACGACGCATATCTGGATCTTAAGAAAAACCGTCTTATAATGATAACCGGTCCCAATATGTCGGGTAAATCCACTTTTATGCGTCAGGTGGCGCTGATAACGCTTATGGCGCAAATCGGCTGTTTTGTGCCCGCAAAACACGCCCGCATAGGAGTAGTGGATAAGATATTTACCAGAGTGGGAGCCAGCGACGACCTTACGTCGGGTAAATCCACCTTCATGGTAGAAATGGACGAGGTGGCGGAGATACTCACTCAGGCGACAAGTCATAGCCTTGTGATAATGGATGAAATCGGCAGAGGTACCTCCACCTTTGACGGAATAAGCATAGCAAAGGCGGTGGCGGAATATATAAACGGAAAGAATATAGGATGCAGAACGCTGTTCGCGACTCATTATCACGAGCTTATCTCCCTTGAAAAAAGCAACGAGGGAATACGTAATTTTAGTGTAGCCGTAGTAAAAAAAGGCGACGATATCAAATTTCTCCACAAGATTGTGGAGGGCGGCACCGACGACAGCTACGGAATCGAGGTAGCAAAGCTGGCAGGTATTCCGAAAAAGGTTATTGAAGCGGCAAAGACCGCCCTCGAAGGTATGGAGGCTGAAAATAAGATTGATCTGGAAAATCGGCTGAAAAAGGAGAGAGAGGGCGAAATACAGATGGACTTTTCCGAGATAAATAAAGATAAGGTTATACAAAGGCTGAAAAATCTGGATATGGACGATCTCACGCCGAGAGAGGCGTGGCAGGTTCTTGAGGAACTTAAAACGCTGGTTTGAATATTGCTCTCCATTGTTTTTCTTGATTTTTTATTTGCGGCAAGTATTGTGGAAAGGTTTCGTTTGGGGAGCAAAAAGTGTAGGTTTGAGAAAGGACAGATGCGCAAATGATAAAGCTGCTTGATAAAAGTGTCTATGAGCTTATAGCGGCGGGAGAGGTAATCGAGCGTCCCGCTTCGGTTATTAAGGAGCTGATAGAAAATTCCGTGGACGCTGGAGCAAAAAGAATTTCCGTGGAAATAAAAAACGGCGGCATAACCTATATGAGAGTCACCGACGATGGCTGCGGAATGTCTCACGGCGAGGTTCCCACCGCCTTTTTGCGTCATGCCACAAGCAAGCTTTCAGTGGCTGAGGAGCTTGAAAACATTTCCACTCTCGGTTTCAGAGGAGAAGCGCTGGCTTCGGTAGCGGCGGTAACAAGGACGGAGCTTTTGACCAAAAGAGCAGAGGATGATTTGGGCACCGCATATAAAACCGAAGGCGGGGAAGAAACCTTGTATGAAAAAACAGGCTGTCCCGACGGCACCACGATAATACTGAGAGATCTTTTTTTTAACACTCCCGCAAGGCTTAAATTCCTGAAAAAGGATTCCACGGAGGCAAATTACGTACAGTCGGTGGTGGATAGGCTTGCCTTAAGCTATCCGGACGTTGCTTTTACTTTTATAAAAGACAATAAGACCGTAAGGGTCACTTCCGGAGACGGTCGGCTTTATTCGGTTATTTATTCCGTGTTCGGAAAACAGTTTGCAGCTTCTCTTACGGAAGTGGATTACGGCCGAAGCCCCATACAGGTCAGCGGTTATATAACTACTCCTTATGCCTGCCGCGCCAACCGCCAGATGCAGTACTTTTTCATAAACGGACGTTCCGTCAGAAATAACACCTGTATGGCGGCTTTAGAGGAAGGCTATAAAAACAGCGTTATGGTAGGCAAATTCCCCGCATGCGTTTTAAATATAGAAATGCCCGCAGGCGATGTGGATGTAAATGTTAGTCCGTCGAAAACAGAGGTAAGGTTCGCCGATGAAAGGTCGATTTTTGAAACGATATACCTGGCGGTAAAAAACGGAATACTAAATGCGGAAAACGGCAAGGAAACCGTATTCGGTTCCGACAATAAGAAAATTTTTAAGCTTGGCGGCGCTATTTCGGGCGAAACAGCGGCTTTTTCCGAGGGTGAAGACAAATCGAATAGTACCGAAAACTTTTCCGACGGTTATAATCTTAATGCTTCCGAAAATATTTCCGGAAACGCTTCTGAAAGCGTTTCAAAAAATGCTTCCGAAAGTGCTCACGGCATCGTCACCGAAATATCCGTGAGCAAGGTATACGGTGTTGATTCAAAACGGGCGGACAAGGAAAAGTTTTCGGGTTTAAAAAGCTCTAAGTCCGTATATAAGCCGTTGCCTCCGAAAAATATATTTATTCAGGAGGTGTTTTCGGAGAAAAAGGAGGAAGCCGCCGAAAAAAGGGAAGTAAATACGGCCGGATATGAGTTTTTGAACAAATCCAGCTTTATCCGTCCCGGCTCTGAGGAGGAAAAAAAACTCCGTACTCCCGACCCTATTCTCGAAGAGCGGTACAAGCCTTCCCTCAAATTTATAGGTGAATTGTTTAAAACATACATAGTCTGCGAATGCGGGGACGAGCTTATTCTGATGGATAAGCACGCGGCTCATGAGAGAATACGTTTTGAGGAACTTAAAAAAGAACTTCATGTAAGCGCACAGCTCCTGACTCAGCCTGTAAAGCTTACATTGTCCATTGAAGAAACTACCGCTCTTGCCGACAATGCCGTGTATCTTGATAGCCTT
>Ga0137308_102814_pt1 | contig 10352 bp, 13 predicted proteins | sample Inofrocosms_June_FD_97181 | JGI IMG/M metagenome (GOLD analysis project Ga0137308, IMG submission 97181) | Mouse cecal microbial communities from Vienna, Austria - N-Acetylneuraminic and N-Acetylglucosamine D2O microcosms_June | ecosystem: Host-associated > Mammals > Digestive system > Large...
TAGCCTGTCCACCCAGGAATTTCAAGTCCCCTGGACAGGCTATTTTACCACGCCTTTTAAGGCCCTCAGAAGCCACGCAAGCAGACCCAGGGGGAAGGGGCAGCCCCTCTCGCCAAACGCCCACCAAGGCCCTCAGAACGCCGGTTGAAGGCCATAGATCACCGTGCCCGCATATCCGGTGGAACGATGCCCAGGGCCTTCGTGTGCATAAACACCAGCTCCCAATAGCCAGAGCGAAAGTTGGCCCTCAACCTTTGCTGCCCCGCCAACAGTATATTCCGTTTCATGAAATCTTCCTTCACTGAAACATCCTCAATCATACCCTCATACCTTCCTCTGTATCTGGCTGATATTCCTATCTCCATAATCAACCAAGCCCCGTCTTGGGGGAGCAAGTCTCTCTCAATTTGGGTCCTGGCCTCTTCTTCCGTAAAATCGACCGAATAATAGCTTTGCAGCACAGTTTCCCACAGTTTTACTTTCTTCCACTTCTTCCCGTCCCTATAGCGGTATTCTTTTTCTTCTGAAGCAACGACAACATACCCGGTATGCTCCTTCTTTGGCTTCAGCTTCCGGTCAGCGTTCGCCCGTTCTCTGGCGATCCGCAGCAGGTTCTTATTCAAGTCACGCTGATAGGCGCTTTCCCGCCGTTCTTCCTCCAGCTCTCCCTCCATGTCGGCTACCTTTTGCGCCGCCGATGCTTCCGCAGCCTGAACTTTATACCGTGCGTCATTTTCAAGCCGTTGCATCCTCTTCTCTGCCTCATATTTTGTATTCCGGCTCTCCTGCTCCGCAGCAGTGATCCGCCGATGCAGCTCGTTGTACTCCTTCAGCGACATAATCACATGAGAACACTCCGGGTCGGACAGACCGCCAGGAACTTCCTTGTAGCCGCCGAAGGTCCCTTCCTTCACATATTTCGCCACAGCGTTCCCCTCCCTTACAGGCCCCGAATATAGTTGTCGGCCACAACGCTTATACGATTATGACCGAGGGCCTTGCTGCACACCAGCATCGCCGCCTTGTCCAGTCTCTTCCCAGCTTCGTCCTTCCGGCAGACATATACATCGCTCTGATACCGCCGCCCCGTCCCCCGGTTTACCCGGTCATAAGGGATCTCTTTTATCGCCCTGGCATGGGCCTTATAGATGGCCGTAGCGTACTCCGCCCGGTATCCATGAATGTCGGCGCTTTTATGGACATGCTGCCACACCTTTTCCTCTGGCGGCGTGCTACTGATCCGCTCCACGATCTGCTCTGTATTCTTGCCGATAATGGGACTCAGGCGCATCCTGCCGCCCTTCCCATTCCGCACGAAGGTAAAATACTCCCCCTGGAACAGCCGGGTGTCCTGGAGCATGGAAAGCCGTTTCCCGTCCGCTGGCGTTCGCCGGTCCTCCGGGATAGTCTCCAGGCGGGAAATCTCCACCTCGATCTGCGCCCTGGTCACTAAGTCTTTACCCCGCAGCTCCTCCAGCTCACTCCGGCGAAGCCCCGTTCCCCGGCAGAACTTAATCAACTCGTCATTATTGGTTTTGGAGAAATGCCGGTCGCGCACCCGATCCCCGCGGCTCCGCTTAATGTCCTCCCGATTCCGTTTGGGGGGCTTGAAATAATTCTCGTCATCCGGCTGGATGCCGTAGAGCTTGCCGAGGGCCTTCGCCTCAAGCTGGACAGTCCAGGCCGACAGGCCACGGTCAACCTGCGCCTGAAGCCATTCATTGGCGTACTTCTTTGCGCTTTTCAGCGTGGTACACTTCGGATAGTTCTCCCTGATGTACTTGATAAAATATTTTGTGTGCTTCCAATATGCCTTGTAAGTGCTGACAGAGAAAATCTTATCCCTGTCCGTCCCATTGGCTACAGCCGCCTTTTTGCTCTCCCCAAAGGCTTGCATTCCTGTCAGGCGTTCATACGCCTGTTGATGGAGATCCTTTGAGTATGACTTATTTCTCCGGCCCATTTCATCCCCTTTCTGGACTATCCCTTATACGCACCTTTTGTAGCTCTCAGAAGGATAGTTCTGGTATAATTTATTTAATATCAATAATATACACCTCTTGAATATTAGAAATATATTATATAACTTATATATCGGACTCATGTTATATAGCTTATACGTGTTAAAGCCAGGCCGCCTCATGTCAGCTCCAATCGGAGACTCGGCAATCGGCAAAGTACACTTTTTAACGTCTTATGTGTGACGGGTTTGGGAAAACTCCCTACACTTTTTATCTTGCTTATGTGTGCAGCCCTATTTATTACGATCTACGGCAGTTAGGATTCTGTCGGCTCCTTTGTAGAGGGAGCAGCTCTCCGGCAGATTTACAGCATGACCGGCTGCGTTCGGAAGGTGGGAAGGGACACGATACGTTTTACTTACCGTCGCTTTCAAAAAGATTACTCGCTCAGGGTCCATGATGCGCTTTCCAATTCACAAAGGTTACTAAGGCAAGCCCGCGCACCATACAGGTGTATCACCCCTGAATGGCTTCTGATTAGCAAACTGCTAAACCCCCGACCGGCGAACCAGGAGCCGGGACGCTCTGGGCCTAATTACTATTTACCCTCGCCCAGACGAGCTTTGATTGTGCTGCGGCACTCCTTTCCCCACTGACCACAGCAGCGATTTTCTATGGCAGCAGGAAATTATTTCCTGCTGTTTTTAGTATAGCATAGATTTCCGGGGCAGTCAAGATATTCCGATTATGTTAGACATAACGGTTTACCCGTTCACGTATAGCGCAAACGGGTAAACCGTTATTCTCTATTGTAAATCTATACAGCTTATTGTATAATATTATTTACAATATTTGTGACTATATCTAATTAGCGGAAGAAAGCCAAGTATATTTAGAGCTCTAAACCTTGCTATCTATGGCTTTCTTGAGTTTTTCCATCAGTTAAATACAGAATGAAAGGCGGTGATTCCAATGGTTATAAGAATAAAGAACATGCACAAGAAAATATAAGTTTGGGAGGATATTATGAAAAAACTGAGTTCTTTACTCTTGGCAATTCTAATGGTATTGACACTCTCTGTCCCGGCTTTAGGCGCAGATATTACAAAGGAATTTGAGGGAGCGGCGGAGAGCACTTCCGACGGAGAACGCAACGCGTACTCTTATTCCATGGGTGAAATCCAAACGATGCTGTTGGACGAGCTAAAAGAGAAAGGCATATTTTTAGAGGCAGGAACAATTGAATATTATTCCTTCATTTGTGAACAGCTACTGGGCGATACGGAGAAGGCTCTCAGGGCGTCTCCAAACTTCAGACTGTTTCATGCATACATGGCGGTATATAAAAACGCTGCGGAGTTGATGTATTGGACAGACGCTGACACAAATATAGCTCTGACCGGAGAGGGGCTGCTGAGCATTGCCACCGACGAGGACTTTTTGAAGACAACAATAGGAGAAATCCGTAATGAGATGCTGGCCATAGATATGACCGCTACTGCGGAGAGAGAAGCAGGAGTGTCCTTTCTAAGCAGTTATGATTCTGCTGCTGCCGTCGCTTACGCCCGCGAGCATGCGGAGAATTACAGTGACAGCTATAAATCCTGGACCATAACCCAGGGCGGAGACTGCACAAATTTTGTTTCCCAATGCCTCTACGCGGGAGGAAAGCCCATGAGTGGGACATGCTCCTCCAGTGGCAAATATACGGACACAAGGGATTGGTTCCACATTCAATTCAGCGGCTTATGGAAGAGCTATGGATATACGACCACATGGATCAGTTGCGGAGATTTTAAAAAGTTTTGGCAGGGGAAATGCACCAGATACGATTACAAGACTACGATTCCAGATCTGATTGCCGTCTGCTCTGCGGGAGACATTGTACAGCTTTGCAACGAAGACACCATGGTCCCTTACCACTCCATTATCATTACAGAGAAGAGTGGCAATACCGCAAAGTATTGCGGACATTCCTATGACCGGCTAGATTATGACGTCAATGGAACAAATTTGGAGCCTACTTTAAACGATTATCTGATCTATCAGTTTTAACTCATTGATATCCTTCCAGGAATCCGGCGTCCTGCACCAAGAACATGGACCGAAAGGGGTACAAAGGAGGTAACAAAGACGCAGAGTGGACATGAAACGATCAAATAAAATTTTATACGGCAGTTTTCTTGTCGCGCTACTTCCCGTTTTTTTACCATGGTTCCGTATCGGCTATGGGACTGGCATCCGCCCTCCCTGGAGAGGAATTTACATCATGAGATGGGAATTTTATTTAGTGGTGGCCCTGTATTATGTGATGGTTTTTTTGAAAAAGCGATGGGGCGTGGTGGCGGCTCATTTTTTGACTGGGGCTTCGTATGTTTTCGCTTTGAGCCGGTTTACAATTCGGACCCATATCAGCGAAACGCAGAATTGGAAATTTACCCTGTCCACTCTCCAGTGGACGTTTTGGCTCGCCATAGGTGCCATAGCCACACATCTTCTCTTTTCCGTTTTATGGATTAAAAAGCGTGGGACGCCACCCAATCTTGACTGAGTCTCTCCTGAAGACCGGAGAGGCATTCCGCCGTACAGCTTCTTATTTGGCGAACAATGAATTTCGCAGTGCCGTCTTTTCAACTTTAGGAGGTATTTTTATGAAACGCAAGTTTTTCGCTCTTCTTACTGCCCTATGTCTCTTGGTTTGTATATCCCTTCCCGCAGGTGCGACATCCCCTATCGACTCTTCCCCGGCTAACTTTGTTTTTGAGCAAATTTCTGCCATTGCATCTACTATTCCCAATTGTCCCTGGAACGAAAGCACCACAATTTCAACTACAACCACACTTTTCAACCTTGACGGAATCCCCAATGGTTATATCTTTAACCTGTTAACAGATGATGCTGAATCTGGCTTTATCCAAATTCATGATATCGATGGTTCCTACTCTATTTACTGTTATGCTTTTGATGGTCATAGCGAAGTAGATAGTATGGCAAACTATTGGGGATACGACCTATCAGACACCGAAATTTATTTCTTGGGAAGCTTTAAATATGCAATTGCTACAGATTCAGGATACCTTAATTTAGCATCTAACGCCCCTATTGATATAGGAGACGAAACTGTACAAACTAATGCTATTGCTTACGCGGAGCAGGTTTCCGTTGATCCTCTCATTATTGACGACGCAGAACCTTCTATGGAGTCTGGCATTATGCCTCTAGGCTCCGATGATGACTTCTATTGGCCTATAACAGACGATTTTAAAAATCTATCTATATCTTATAATGGCAAAACTCACAATGGTATGCATGACCACTGTACTCCTACTGCTGCAACAGGCATTTTCAGGTATTTAACTCACCTTGGAAAAACCTCTTGCACAAGCGGTGAATCTACTAATAAAACCTTTGAAAAGTTATATATCTCACTAAATACTAACAATATCAGTTTCTCTTCTTTTGTTTCTGTTGGTACTGCGAGAAACCAGATAGATGTTGGGCTTAGATCATATGCTTCTGGCAATAATTGTTCCTTTGATATTGAACGCTCTTCTTTTAACACCTTGAGTAGTATGAAAGATCATTTGGACCGTGGTAGGCTTTTATTGATATCCGTCGATGATTTCGGAGATCCGGCGGTAGATCATAGTATTGTAGCAACTGGATATTCCTCCAATTCGCTCTACATTCAAAATGGCTGGAGTCGAAACCGGATAATGTACAGTTATTCTAGCTTGGATATTGCGCAATACGTTTACATTTCTCCTCTCCCATGGTGACAAGTTACTTAAAACGTCCCACTCTAAAAATATAATATCCTTTATCGGGGAACTTACATACGATCAGTTGTTGATTTACTTCAATTTCATTTATATTAAATGATATCATCCTGTCTTCTTGCTCCACATCAACCGTCTCTGGCTCACCCTTTGATGTTGGTGATCCAAGCGGTTCATCCATTTCGTAAATCTCATATTTAACAACCTCGCATTCTATTTCCTGTTTCCCCGAAAAAATAAGTGACAATCTATCCCCTTCCACAACGGAAATATACGGGATCTGCCTTGCCGTGTTATCTAGAAAACTTCCATCTGCATCTCTTGTAAACTTCCTTGTATATGGAACGAAATCAGTATATTCCCCATTAATTCTTATCTCTACTTCTCCCATTTCTTTATGGTTATTTTTTCCTATAATCATAATTAAAGTAGCCATTAAGGCAATACATACCAATGTAAACGCTTTTATTTTCTTTATTTTCATCATTTTCTCCTCCCATTTATGTGTCGGACGATACTAAACATTCACCAAGAGCCTCACGCAAACTCCTAAATATTTTTATTGCTCTGTCCCTTTTTCACTATTTTTCTATACTCTGCAAGTTCCTCCTCATGTCCTGCCCTAAACTGCTCCATCAGATCTCCAACCAGATCACTGATGCTTCTCCGTTGCACATAGGCAATCTTCTGTATATCCTCATACAAGCTCGGCAGCACCGACAGGCTCACCCGCTTCTTGATCTCCCGGTCTTCCTTTGGACGGCCTCTCCCGCTGCCGGCTGCTGCCGGCGCACCGTCAACGATGCTTCCTACAATCGAACCTCTCCGGCGAATCTCTCTATCCTCAAACTTAGCCATTCTCTTTCTCCGTCCTTTCAAATTTTTCTGCAATGATCATGTCTGCAATTTTATTGTACTCTATGGAAATTTCGCTGCCGGGTGTCTGCTCCACCACCGCCAGCCCGTCATAAATGCCTTTCTTGGCGACCGCCAACCGTTTAATCACGCCCAGGAGGTTATACTCTTTCCTCAGAGCGGCTAGTATCTCATTGTCGTCCGCCACTCGCTTTTCATAAAGCGTCGCAATGACCCCCAGCACCTTCAGCTCCGGGTTAATCAGCTCCTGGATCTCCTGGATGCTGTCCTGGAGCTGCGTCAGACCACGATAGGCCAGATAATCCGTCTTGACGGGGATAATCACACCGTCGGCACAGGAGAGCGCATTGATCGTCAGGATGGAGAGCTGCGGGGGGCAGTCTACCAGGATGAAGTCATATTCCCCCCGAACCGGCCGCAGGGCCCGGTCAAGAATCTTCTCCCGGCTGGCCCTGGACAGCAGCTCCATCTCCATCGGAGCCAGGTCAATGATGGAGGTAACGATGTGCAGCTGGTCGCTGATCTGCTCGATGCACTCGCTGACCGGCACACCGTCTTTTCTCAGAACATCTACAATCGTCCTCTTTACCTCCAGCGGCTCCAGGCCCACACTGATCGTCAGGCTGGCCTGGCTGTCCAGGTCGATCAAGAGGACCCGCTTTCCCTTAGCCGCCAGGGCCACGCCGAGATTGTGCGTCGTTGTGGTCTTCGCCACACCGCCCTTTTGATTTGCGATTGCTATAACTTTCAAATCCTTCACTCCTTATTTCATTTATATAGTCTGCATTTACTATTTAAGTTATATAAATTATATTGCTTATTCCTTAGATTGTCAAGCAGAAAGCGGTGCTCCAGGAACGGAGACACCGCTTTTTATTTCATATACACAAATTATTTATTTTATATAACTTAATCTTGATATATACTTTATGTCTTCACAAACAATCCTATAGGACAAATATCCCTAAATCCTGGCGTTGAGATGTACCAGCAGCCAGGGCCGGTCGGCTCCCAGCTCACCTCCAGGGTAATATCATGCCACCCATCCGGGAACAGCGCCGTGAAACTCTCGCCAGCATGAATGCCCCGGCCTTCCAGGAGCAGCCGAGGGTGCGGATCAGCGTCCGCCGGGGCCGGTAACTGAAGCTGTGCAAATCTTGTTTCCTCTGCCATACGTTCTAATTCCTCCATGGTTTTGACAATGCCTTGACCGGCTCGAACCTGGGCAAGCCCTCTCTCCAATTTTCCAATGTAATCCTGATGTGTCACCGCAGTTACTCTCCAATTCAATCATAGTGGCCCCGGCAAGACACAACATAGATAATCCCGTCTTGCTCATAGTACACAATCCGATTGGTTTCATCAATTCGCCTGCTCCACCACCCGCTAAGGTTGTTCTTCAGCGGTTCCGGCTTCCCAACCCCGTCAAATGGGTTTCTACGAATATCCTTTATAAGCAGGTTTACCCGCTTCAGCACCTTCTTGTCTTGCGTCTGCCAGTACAGGTAATCATCCCAGGCTCTATCCTCCCACAGCAGCCGCATCAATCCACCTCGATCAAGTCATGCTCTGCGAAATGGGCCTTTCCATCTTTAACATCCCGCATGACATTTTCCAAGTAGCGAATATTACTTTCAGAGTAAAACGGATCAGCAGAAACCTCAAAAGGAATACGGCACTCTCTGCCGACCTTCTTTGCAAAAATCGTAAACGCAGCACTCATGGAAAGCCCCAATTCAGAGCAAGCCCACTCCATTCTTTTCTTAACGTCTGAATCCAACTTAAAATTGACATTCACTGTCTGCCCCATATACAACACCCCTTTCTGTTTTTATTATATGCCACAATAAAGAAAAAATCAAGAATTTTTCTTTACAACACTGTAAAATAACTCCTATCCATTACAATCACCTAAATGTCCTCTAATCATCCTCGGCCTGTGCTGCTACCAAGAAGTCGCTGGTCATCTTGGACGGCTCCACAGGCACCGTGATATGGCCACTTTCAAACCGCAGCGGCGGTAACGGGCAATCCCACCACTTCCGTATGGTCTTCGGATCAAGGCCGGTTTCCCGGTGACAATCGGCCTTGCGTCCCTCCGGGTGCTGCTGCCGCCATTGATATACCCGCTCCTGCGCTGTTCCACTACCTTGGGGCCTTCCTACAGGGACGGCCTCTCCCAACTGTTTCTTTAACGCCTTCATTGTGTTCATCACTTGAATATGCTCTTTTCTCTTCCGCCAATTCCTCTTATTAACTGGCATAGACATCCCGGAGAGCCTTGCTATATCATCCCTGGGAAACGTCACATAGTCCTCATTGAACATCGAGAGAGCAGCCTCTACATCCTCCCTGGTAAAGCGATTGACCTCCTCGATGCTCATTTCGTCATAAGGCAGAAGGAGAGAATAGGCATCCTGGCGAAGTTCCTCCTCCTCAATCCCACACTTCTTCGCATAGATCGCCAAGGTCATTATTCCATGATAGCGGTGGCCCACACGGATCTCGTCCTGGATACGGCGCAGCCACCAATCGTAGAGATCTCTCTTCACCGTCCAGCGACCTCTCCGCTCGCCCTTCACAATCCGGCGCTCATACCAGTCCGGGTACTTCTCCTTTGCTACCGCCAGAGGCATACTGCTCTTTTTCAAAATGCCCTGCAACTTCTGCCGTTCTCCGTTTGATGCTGGTATGTACTCCAACAGATCATCCAGCTCCACCCGGCCCCCAAACTGAAACGCCACCACAGGATAGCCTTTACCCAATTTCGTCCCGGAACCGACTACCCGGAACCCCTGCATAAGACCCTGCATCTGCGGCTGCTTGATAGAGGACGTGTACCTGTTCCAAATCTGCCGAGTGAGGGAATACTTCAGTTCCTTCAGATAATGCTGGTTTTGCGGATACATAGGAACCGGCTCGGACAGAACATAATACAGGTGCAGCCCTGTCCCGCTGTTCACCACAAAAGTAGCCTTCGGCAAAATATCCTTGTTCATTTGATGCAGCACATCCCGGAGCTGCGGCATACCAACCCCGTCAATATCGAAAACCAGGGCATACAGAAACCGGGCAAATTTTCCTGATCTCTTTTTCCCGTAATATGAAATCGGCGCCATGATGGTAAAATCGGTATCCATCAACTCTTCCAGCATCTTCAAATCGTCCGTAATAATATACCGCCTTGCCTTACCATCCCCCTCAATCCCCAGGGCAATCCCATTGACAGAACCGCCCTTACCAGGCAGAGAAACAGCGATACCATTCGGCTTTTTATCTTCATAATGCCCTTTTCGCTCAAAAGACCCTTCCGGGAAAATCTCCCGGTAAAACTCAAACGGCGAAACCTGTTCTAAAAACTGCTCCAGATGGGCATTCTTTTCCTTATACAAGGCTTGATACTCCTCAACCGTTCCCCGAAAATTAACTATCATGCCACTCCCCCCGCTTAATCTTAAACCAATTCTGCGAAAACATTTTCAAAAACCGTTCAGAATAGCCCTTCATGTCCACCACGAAGGCTGTATATTCCTCCTGCGTCATATCTCTCGTATCTTTTTCCAAGTAATAAATCGAAGAAGGCCCTTCAAATGTATCCCAAATATAACTTGGAATCGCCCCATCAAGCGGAGTGCGCCCCAATAAGGCCCACTGACGAACAGTCTTGCTATCAACAGGCTTAATGCCCTTTTTTCTCTTACCCATAAACCCACCTCTCACAAAAAAGAAAAAGAAG
>Ga0137308_102815_pt1 | contig 10350 bp, 8 predicted proteins | sample Inofrocosms_June_FD_97181 | JGI IMG/M metagenome (GOLD analysis project Ga0137308, IMG submission 97181) | Mouse cecal microbial communities from Vienna, Austria - N-Acetylneuraminic and N-Acetylglucosamine D2O microcosms_June | ecosystem: Host-associated > Mammals > Digestive system > Large...
CACGTGTTTTCCGTGGACTCTCAGAATGGCCACACGGCCCTTTAAATCGGGAAGCTCCACCGGAATCCTCCGGTCAAAACGGCCGGGACGCAGCAGTGCCTTGTCCAGGGATTCAGGCCGGTTGGTAGCTGCCAGGATCACCACGCCCTTCTTGCCGTCAAAACCGTCCATCTCCGTAAGAAGCTGGTTCAAGGTCTGCTCCCGCTCATCATTGCCGGAGAAGCCGTTGCCGTCCCGCTTCTTGCCGATGGTGTCGATCTCGTCAATGAATACAATGCAGGGGGCTTTGTCATTGGCCTGCTTAAACAGGTCCCGGACCTTGGCTGCCCCCATTCCCACAAACATTTCCACAAACTCAGAACCGGAAATGGAGAAAAAGGGCACATGGGCTTCCCCTGCCACAGCCTTGGCCAGAAGGGTCTTACCGGTACCTGGAGGGCCCACCAGCAAGGCGCCCTTGGGCAGGGTGGCACCGATATCCGCATATTTCTGGGGATTGTGAAGGAAGTCCACAATCTCTTTCAGCGCTTCCTTGGCCTCTTCCTGACCGGCCACATCGGCAAAGGTCTTCCCGGTCTCATTCTCCGCATAAATCTTGGCATTGGATTTGCCGAAGGTCATGGCATTGCCCATGCCTCCCATACGCTTCATCAGCATCCGGCTCATCAGCTGTCCCAGACCCACAAAAATCACAATAGGCAGAATCCAGTTGAATATCAGGGACTGGAGCGGCGATGCCTTGGTGGGAATCTGTTTGCCGAACTGGACCCCGGCAGCAGACAGACGTTCCGTCAGCTTTTCGTCAGGCCACAAGCCGGTCTTGTAGTATCTCAGGTTCTCTGCCCGCAGCTTCCCGTCTTCTGTGGTGATCTCGCCGGTCCAGAAGGTCAGCTGGTCCGTCCCCCGGGTCAGCCCTGTGACCTCTCCCCTTTCCAGCATGTCCAGGAATGTATCGTAGCTTACCTCCGTCACGGAACGCTCCGCCACAGCCGGCACCACCAGGGCATTGATCAGCATGGTGATCACCAGAACCAGCAGATAGTAATAGATCCAGCTTTTTCTGGTTGGTTTCTTTGGGTCTTCGTTTTTCACTCCCATATAGGTATTGTCTCCTTTGTGTCTGGTTATTTTACACTGGTTTTGTAAATTGTGTATTAAAATAGTATACAACAAAAGCGGGGGTATTAAAACCCTCGCTTTGATAAATTCTTTCTAAACTCATAACAATTGTTACGATTCACAGTTCACGGGCGCCTTCAGCCAGTTGTTCCATAAAGTCAAGATTCGTCACAATAAAATTCCCATCCTTTTTCAGGAGATAGCCATGCTCGGTCAAAAGGTTGAAAATGTTGCTTACGGTGACACGGCTTGCATTGATCATAAGAGCCGCGTCTGAATGGGTGAAGTGGATGGAGATTCTGCATCCGTCGGATGAGGAAGAGCCGTACTGGTGGCACAGGTTTAAGAGCAGATGGGCAACTCTCTGGATAGCCTGAAGAAAGCTGAGCTGAAGCACCTGATTCTGGAATACCGTATTTTTCCTCCCGACGCTCTGGAATACGGCCAGATTCAGGGGCCAGTTCTTCTTCATCTGCGCCACCAGTTCGCCGGCAGATATCTTGTAAATCAACGTGTCCACAATCGCCAGAGCGGAGGCGAAATGGGGGTGACCGCAGATGGAGGCTGATTCGCCGCAGATACAGCCGCATTCCGCAATGTAGAGCTGCTTTTCCATGCCCTCAGGATGAAAACAGGTAATGCGGACACGCCCTGACTGAATGATATATGCGAAAGCCGCAGGATCACCCTGATGAAACAGAAAAGAGTTTTTTCTGTAAAGTGCAGGGGTCCGGCCATGAATGATATCCTTCCACACAGAAAGATCATTAGCGATCCATGGGGAAGTTTCCAGAGGGGTGTTTGACGGCATAGCAAGTGGCCTCCTTTTGCTGAACATTTCAAAAGCTATGAAGAAAAAATAACAAAAATTCTACAGTTTGTAAAGTAGTTTACAGATATCCTGCCTCAAACAATCTATGATTGTAAACGAGAGCAGAGAGAAGGAATACATAAGAAGGATGACCATGAACGTGGGAAATATACACCAAGATACAAGGCCAGAGCGTGCCTGAAACAAGAAAAATAAAAATACTGGAGGTTTAAGCAAAATGAGTTTTGACTGGGAAAAATTAAGAAAAGAGGAGTGGCCGGTTCTTGAAACAATGACATTTCTGGATGCAGCCTGCGTAAGCTTTGCACCCCAGAGATCTGTCCGTGCGGTCAAGGAATTCGCTGATATGACAGCAAGACAGGATGAGGCAAACTCAAGCGCCCACCATATTGCCATGGATGCCCTGAGGCATAAGGCATACGACGAAGCGTGCAGGCTTTTAAACGCAGACCCGGATGAGATCGCGCTGGTGGAAAGCACCTCTCACGGTCTTAATATTGCTGCCCAGGGAATCGGACTGAAGGCGGGCGACAATATCATCACCACCAATCTGGAATTTATTCAGGTGGCGCTTCCATGGTGCGTAATGCAGGAGGAAAAGGGTTTTGAGATAAGGGTATGCAAGACGAAGGACAACCGTTTTGAGGCAGGGGATTTCGCAAAACTGGCCGATGATCACACAAAGCTTATCGTAATGTCTTCACTGGAGTGGTGCAACGGCTGGCAGACAGACTTAAAGGCACTGGGAGATTTCTGCCGGGAAAAGGGAATCCTGCTGGTGGTGGACGCTGTACAGCAGCTGGGCGTGACAAAGATTGATACAAAGGAATGCCATATTGACATCCTTACTGCGGGCGGCCACAAATGGCTGAACTCTCCCTATGGAACAGGCATTTTGTATGTGAATAAGGACACACTGCCCAGACTGAAGCAGTCCTATGCAGGATATCTGAATACCACAGTACCGGAAGGCGGCTGGGGCGCATACTGGGAAAATCCGTCCGCTCCCTCTGTCAACAAATGGACCTTTGATGAAACGGCAAGGAAATTTGAGATCGGCGGAACCTCCAATTATCCAGGCGCAATTGCCCTGGGCGAGTCCCTTGCTCTTGTAAATGAGATCGGAATTGAGAGGATTGAGAGCCGTGTACGCCAGATCAGCACCTATTGTATGGACAAGATTGAAAAGATCGGCGGAACCCTGATTACGCACAGGGATCCGGGACATTTCGGCGGCATTGTGATTGCACGCCTTTACGATGATCTGGATACGGACCGCATGATTTTAAAGAAACTCCACGCAAAGAATATTTTTATTGCCCAGCGCTTCACAGACTATGTAGGCGGCTTCCGCATTTCCTGCCACTACTTCAATAATTATCATGATATAGATGTTATGATTGAAGGTATGAAGGAGCTTATAGCCGGGACCGGACGTCAGCCGGACTACAGAAAATAAAAAGAAACGTGGATATAAAGTGAGGAGGTGTTGTATGTTTTCTTATGATTTTATTCAGTGTGCTGTTGTGATACTGGCAATTTTTGTAATTGGGGAAATAGTGTCTGCAAAAACAAAGGCCTTCGTGCCCTCTGTGTTCGTGGCTGCGGTGCTGTTCCTTCTGGGGTTCTGGAGCGGCGTCATTCCAAAAGATATTATAGATGTGTCCGGTTTTTCGGCCCTGGGAATCTCGGCCATGCTGGTGATCGTAGTCCACATGGGCTCCATGCTCTCTCCGGGTGAGCTTTTAGCCAACTGGAAAACCGTGTTGATCTCCCTGGGAAGTCTCTGCGGCCTGATCGGGGCATTAATGCTGATCGGGGCAAGGCTGCTGGACTGGAACACGGTGATAGTGGCAATTCCGCCGCTGTCAGGAGGAATGACAGCCGCGATCATCATGCAGAACGGAGCGGCGGATCTGGGACTTGAAATGCTGTCGGTTCTGGCCATTGTGGTGTATGTAATACAAGGTTTTGTGGGCTATCCTCTGACGACAATTATGCTGAAAAGGGAGGCAAAACGCCTGATGAAGGATTACAGGAAGGAAGACCAGACGGCCGGACCAGAGAAGAACCAGGAGACTTCCGGAGAGAAGAAAACCGCGAAGCGTCTGATCCCACCGGTCCCGGAAAAGTACAGATCCATCTACCTGTCGCTGCTGGTCGTATTCCTTTCGGTATGGGTGTCTGCCAGACTGGAAATGCTTACGGGCAAGGTAGTTTCCAGATATGTGTTCTGTCTGGTACTGGGTGTCGTCTTTACACAGATTGGACTTTTGGAGAAAAACTGCCTGAACGAGACACAAGGCTATGGAGTGTTTGTGACCGCCGCTATGGCGATGGTATTCGCAGGACTTTCCTCCGCCACGCCTGAGATGTTTAAGGTGATTACCGGTCCCCTTATCATCATCCTGCTCATCGGTGTATCAGGCCTCTTTCTTATGGCAGTGGCCATCGGAAGGGCGATGAAATATTCCTGGGAGATGAGTTTTGCCATCTCGCTCAACGCCCTTTATGGCTTCCCGCCCAATATGATCATTACAAATGAGGCGATCAACAGTGTGACAGAGGATCCGGATATCAAGGAATACCTTGGCGCCCATATCATGCCTAAGATGCTGATCGGCGGCTTTACCAGCGTGACGGTCACTTCCACACTGCTGGCTGGAATTTTCATTAATCTTCTTCGATGAAGGGAGGAACTGCCATGATTGACAATATCCGTCTGCTTGCGGACCGTATGGAGGATGAGGTGATTCGCTTCCGCAGGGAACTTCACCAGATACCTGAGATATCCTATGAGCTTCCGCAGACATCTGCCTATGTGGAGGAAAAGCTGAGAAGCTTTGGTATCGGCAAAATCCGCGCAGGAATCTGCGGCTATGGGATTACTGCGGAAATTGAAGGAATGGTTCCGGGGAAAACCATTGCACTGAGGGCAGATATGGACGGCCTTCCGGTGACAGAGGCAACTGGCTGTGAATTTGCATCCTCCCACGAGGGCAGGATGCACGCCTGCGGACACGACGGTCATGTGGCCATGCTTCTGGCAGCAGCAAAGATACTGCAGCAAAACAAGGAACAGCTCAGCGGTACCGTGCGCCTGATTTTCCAGCCTGCCGAGGAGGGGCCGCCTCCCGGAGGCTCCTTCTCCATGATCAGGGAAGGCGTTCTGGAGGGAGTGGATGCCATATTTGCCATCCATATGTCTCCGCTGGAGCCTGCAGGCACCATTGCCTTTAACATGGACACAGCAATGAGCGCCCTGGACTGCTTTACAATTGAGCTTACCGGAAAGGGCGGACATGGTTCTATGCCACACAAGTCCGTTGACGCTATTACGCTGAGCGCCCAGGTGATCAATAATATCCAGTATATTATCTCCCGCCAGTCAGACCCGCTGGAGCCCCTGGTGCTGACGATTGGAACGATCCAGGGAGGAAGTCTCTGGAACATTATCGCAGATTCGGTGAAGATGACCGGGACCATGCGTTCCTATGACCAGGATGTGAGAAGAAGGGCGCTGGAGAATCTGGAGAAATGCATAAAAAGTGCCTGCGACAATGTGGGAGCCAGCTATGTGTTCCAGAATGAGCCTGCTGTGAATCCCCTGATTAACCACTATGGCGCCGCTGAGTTTCTGAAAAAAAACCTGGAGGAGGTTCTGGGAAGAGAGCATGTAAAGATCATGCGCAGGCCTTCCACCGCCTCTGAAGATTTCTCAAACTATCTGTTCCAGGTGCCGGGTGTATTCATGTGGCTTGGCTGTCGTTCGGGGGAAAGTACAGGCTATCCGCTGCACCATCCCTGCTTCAATATGGATGAGCATGCCCTGAAAACAGGAGTTGCGGCCCATCTGGCTGTTGCAGACCGTTTTCTGAACAGCGATATTGTTTTGAACCGGAAGTAATAAGATATGCTATGATGAGTGTGCAACAGTCCGTAACAGTTCAGGCACTCCCTGAACATACGACCATTTTGAATCTCTTAATACTCCGGCACCACCGGCACCGCATCCGCCGGAATCGGGCACACATACCCGGAGACGGTCCGCTTCTCAAACTCTGCCCGTGCCCGGGTCAGAATCTCCGGTTTCTGCATCAGGTCTACTGTGGCAGCCGCCAGCACCTTCCCCGCATGAACCGCTGCCTTGTGGCCGATTCCGGTCCGGTCGCAGGACACGTTCTGCCAGCTGTGGCCCGGACACCCGTTGGGCCATGCGGCCACATGGATCTGAGCTGTAGGGGTCAGCCAGCTGACATCCCCCACGTCCGTGGAGCCAGCCTTAAATGCTTCCCCTTTATAAAGGGGTGCCAGGAACGCGTTCATGGCATGGCCGCACTCTGCCCGCTGCTTCTCCACTTCTTCCCGGGCCCCGGGATCATTCTCCGCAGCCACTCCCGGCACTTCATCACTTCCCGGATAAGTCTGTGCCAGGGCATCAGCAAAAGCATTCTCCTCGTCTGTGTAGACCGGAACCCCCAGCTCCTTAAAATTGTCATACAGCACCTGCTCCAGCACATGGTTACTGACCGTATCTGCCAGTCCGTCGATAAACTGCCGTTCATAGGTGGTATCCGTCATCAGGGCGGCTCCCTGGGCAATCCGGTCTACCCGCTCCTGAAGCTCTACCGCCTCGGACACATGGTTGGACCGCACCATGTAGAGCACGCTGGCCCTGGGCTGGACCACATTGGGGCTGTATCCGCCGGCATCGGTGATGGCATAGTGAATCCGCGCCTTGTCGCTCATATGCTCCCGCAGAAACTGTACGCCCATATTCATCAGTTCCACCGCATCCAGGGCGCTGCGTCCCTTCTCCGGGGCGCCGGCTGCATGGGAGGCTACCCCTTTGAACTTGTACTGGACCTGGATGCAGGAGTTGCTGGAACCGGTAGCCACCTCATTGACATCCTCCGGATGCCAGGTCAGGGCCGCGTCCAGGTCTTTCCACACCCCGTCCCGGGCCATGAAGGCCTTGGCTGCACCGCCCTCCTCGCCGGGGCAGCCGTAAAGAATCACCGTCCCGGGCTGCTTCGTCTCCTCCAGATATGCTTTTACTCCAAGGGCCGCAGCAAATGCTCCCGCCCCTAGCAGATTGTGACCGCAACCATGGCCGCAGCCGCCAGATACCAGCTCCTGCCGCTCAAGGCTTCCCGCTTTCTGGGACAGTCCGGAAAGTGCATCATACTCAGCCAGAATCCCGATCACCGGACGCCCGCTTCCATAGCTGGCGGAAAATGCTGTCGCTATGCTGCAGATCCCCCGCTCCACCCGGAAGCCTTCCTGCTCCAGGGTTCTGCAGTACAGGTCTGCTGACTTCTCCTCCTGCAAGGACAGCTCCGCATACTCCCAGATCTGGTCTGCAATCTCTGTTACCAGTCCGGCTTTTGCTTCAATGGCATCAACTGCCATCTGCTTCTCTCTGATCATAATTTGTACCCCCTTTTCAGCTAATAGACTCTCTAAGATTATATCCTGCTTCCTATATCCAGTCAATCCTATGGAAATTTCCAGGCTGCCAGCCATCCAGCTTTGGTGTAACAGTTCAGATATCCCCTGGACTGTTATGCTTTGGTTACTATTCACAGGCCTATAACCCATACAACAAATATGGGGCTGTCAGGAAATGGCGCCTTGTCCACGATATATACGGTGATCCGTTGAATATCACCAGAAAATATTGTGTACAGCGGTTATTTTCCGACATCCCCATACAAACTCTCTTACAGCACCTTTGCCAGAAAATCCTTTAACCTTGGATGCTGCGGATTTTCAAATATATCCTCCGGGCTTCCCTGCTCCAGGAGCATCCCGTCTGCCATGAACAGCACCCGGTTGCCTACCTCGCGGGCAAAGCCCATCTCATGGGTCACACAGACCATGGTCATACCCTCTTTGGCCAGCTCCTTCATAACATCCAGAACCTCCCCCACCATCTCCGGATCCAGGGCTGAGGTCGGCTCATCAAAAAGCATCACCTCCGGCTCCATGGCCAGGGCGCGGACGATGGCCACACGCTGCTTCTGACCACCGGAAAGCTGGATGGGATACGCATCCGCCCGGTCCTTAAGTCCTACCCTGTCCAGAAGGGCCAGAGCCTTCTCCCGGGCTTCCTCCCGGTTCATTCCCTTCACCTTGACCGGTGCCAGAATCATATTATCCAGAATGGTCATATGGGGAAACAGGTTAAAATGCTGAAATACCATGCCCATCTTCTGGCGGAGTTTGTCGATATCCAGCTTCACCATATTGCCATTGGCATCCTTGTATTTCTTCTTTGTGATATCCACACCGTCAAAGATGATGGCACCGCCCGTAGGCTCCTCCAGCAGATTCAGACTGCGCAGGAAGGTGGATTTACCTGAACCGGATGGCCCGATCACCACCATCACGTCGCCCTTGTTGATATCTACGGTCACACCGTCCAGGGCCTTGATGACACCCATCTTGTAGTGTTTCTTCAAATCGCTGACCTGGATCAGACTATCTCTTGTCGCCACGGCTCATCCTCCTCTCAAAATAGGCAATGATCTTGGATGTCGGGAAGCACAGGCAGAAATAAATTGCCGTAGCTACCAGCAGCGGCTCGATGATCACAAACGTCGCGCCCTTCACCGCATTGACCGCGGACATAATATCCTGCACACCGATGGTATATGTAATAGCGGATTCCTTGATGATCACCACGAACTCATTGGCAATGGCCGGCAGAATGTTCTTCAAGGCCTGGGGCAGAATAATATACCGCAGGTTCTGGGCCTGGGAAAGTCCCAGGGAACGTGCCGCCTCCGTCTGCCCGCCGTCAATGGACTGGATTCCGGAACGGATGATCTCACACAGATATGCGCCGGAGTTCATGCCCAGGGCTACCACACCCGGGAAAAAACGGTCAAACTTAATAAATCCGAACATCTGGAAGGACGGCAGCTTCACCAGCCCGAACACCCCATAGTAAATAATGAAAATCTGCACCAGAACCGGCGTGGACCGCAGAATCTCCACATAAGCCGTGGCAATAAAATCCAGGGGATTGAAACGGCTGATCCAGGCCATGACCCCTTCCTCCCGCTGGTGTCCGTCCTGGTCAATCCCCAGGAAACGCAGGGGGCGCACATTGGACAGCCGCATCAGCGCCAGAACCAGGGCGATGCAGAAACCAATGGCTACTGTAAACAGGGACAAAAGAACCGTAACCAGAAGCCCCTGCTTAAATAGCTGTGTATATGGCATGATCTTCACAAAATTATCTAACTGGATAAATGAATCCATGTGAGTGCTCCTTTCCAAAAGGTTGCCGGGACAAAGCCATTGCCCAGGCATACGGGAGAGTGCGTGTGAACGGCATCCAAATATGTATATTCAGGCTTCACAGAATCTGTGAAGCCTGAACTGTTTTCACAATTGTTTTAGTTTGCTGTCTGTGCATTACCTGCATCATCCAGAAGCCCTTCGTACTTCTCACCAGAAGCCAGCTCGTTGGCCTCTGCAATGAATTTCTCCATGGTACCGTCCTCCAGGGCCTTGGCAATAGCCTCGTTGACTCCGGCCAGCAGAGCTTCATTGCCCTTGCAGACACCGATGGAGGAACCTTCCATCTCATAAGGCACATCCATGACGATCTCCAGATCCGGATAGTTCTTCTGGTAGCTCTTGGCCACATCGGTCTCAATATAAGCGGCATCCATCTTGCCTGCCAGCAGCTCGGAGATGATGTCCGTTACCTTGGGAAGGGCCACAATGTCAGCATCCGGGCTGTTGGTGGTGGCCAGATCCATCTGGATAGAACCGATCTGTGCACCTACAGAAACCTCTGGCTTGTTGATGGCTTCAAAGGTATTGAAGGTATCGGCATTGGCCTTAACCGTCACCAGGGACTGGCCGCCCATATAGTACAGATCAGAGAAATCCATGATCCCTTCGCGCTTGGGATCCGGGGACAGACCAGCCATACCAAGATCCACAGACTTGGTCTGCAGCTCACTTAAAACACCGTCAAAGTCTACGGTAACCACTTCCAGTTCCAGGCCCAGGTAATCTGCGATATACTTTGCCAGCTCCATGTCGAATCCGGCCAGAGTGGGGGTTCCATCCTCTCCGATTGCATAAAATTCATAGGGAGCGAAGTCCGGACTGGTAGCTACAGTCAGCTTGCCGGGTGTAACCGTCGTGATCTCTGCTTTTGCCTCCACAGCCTCTGTCTCTGTCTCTGCTGCTCCTTCTGTGGTTGTCTCCTCAGATGCCTTTGCCTCCGTAGCTGCGACTGTCGTCGCCTCGGTGGCCGGTGCCGGTGCACTGCTTCCGCCACATGCTGTCATGGATGCAGCCATAGTAGCTGCCAGTGCCAGTGCTAAAAATTTCTTTTTCATAATGATCCTCCTCATAAAATCTCATTTTATAAA
>Ga0137308_102816_pt1 | contig 10350 bp, 10 predicted proteins | sample Inofrocosms_June_FD_97181 | JGI IMG/M metagenome (GOLD analysis project Ga0137308, IMG submission 97181) | Mouse cecal microbial communities from Vienna, Austria - N-Acetylneuraminic and N-Acetylglucosamine D2O microcosms_June | ecosystem: Host-associated > Mammals > Digestive system > Large...
AGGCGTACGACAACAATTGAGAAGAAAACTCCCACCAGGATGACGGCAATTATCACTGCAGCCATAAGAATGGTGGCTGTCCGGTAGAGGAAACGGCTTTCCTCTGTTGCAGTGTCGCTGCCTTTTGTGTTGTAGACAATGATATCATTGAAGGCATTGTTTAAAGAATTGTAAAGGTCTACACATTCGCCTTCCAGCATGGCCCGGGCTTCATCGTGGCGTCCCTGTTTGGCTAATGCCATCATCTCTTCATCAGTTTGCTTGTATTGAGTCCAGAAATTCATAGCATTATCGTAAAAACTTTTTTCTTCTTCGTCAATTAATTCTCCATATGTGGCTAAGAGGGTCTCCATCTCTTCTTTTTCCTTTTGAAGGTACTGTAGGCTGGATGCCTGTACATCCTCAGAAATTGCGGTAAGATAACCTAATTCATTCAGGCGGATATTGGAAATGGTGGCGGTCAAATCCCTTGCGGTATTAATACTGGGAAGCCAGCTTGTGGAAATATCATTTGTCATGTCATTCATCCGGCCCATAAGGCTAAATGACATGCCGCTGATTACAAACATGCCAATCAGGGCAACTCCTATGAGGATATAAAGTTTAAATCTGATTCTTAAATTTCGTATGTAGTGGATCATGTATTCAGCCCCCTTTTATGTTTTTACGTCCATAATTGATAATTGTAAAATAATTGTCAAATTGCAATTTTCCATACCGCCTAATTTCGGCACGGCATTTCTATAATATATCGGCATATTTTTCCTGTTTGATAAGTAAAAAAAGGAGATACTCAATATTTTACTATTGAATATCTCTCTTATACCAGTCTGATAGTTTGATCCCTTTGGCTCCAAGGCCTCATCCTACCGCATTTTCCGCCGGTCACCCTGGCTCATATAATACTGTCGTTTATCTTCATACATTTTCTGTTCAGCTTCTTTAACCACATCGGTGGCCGCAGCGGTCTTTTTGCCGAAGGCTGTGCCCACTGACACATGATAACCGGCTTTGGCAACCCGCTCCTTTGCCTCTTTTGCCTTTATTTTTGTCGTGCTTTCATCTGCCTCAGTAAAGACCAGAAACTCATCTCCACCGATACGGTACACAGTTCCCTCGCAGAAGGTTTCCACCAGAGCGTCTGCCACCGACTTCAGCATTTTGTCTCCTGCAAGGTGTCCCTGGCTGTTGTTCAGTTCGTGGAGGCCGTTTGCATCTGCATAAACGCAGGAAAGACAGTCCGGGCGGTCTGCGGCGTATTGTTTTAATACCTGTTCGTAGGCGTTTCTGTTTTTGAGATTTGTGAGCAGGTCTGTTGTTGCGATTCTTTCTTTTTGTTGAAGTTCTTTCCGTGTGCGGAGGATATCCCACCACACATATACCAGCAGCAAGATACCCTCAAAGGCACCCAGACACAGCAGGACTTTCTTAATATGAGATGCTTCTTGAAGAACCGTGCTTTCCGGAAAGGTGAGCATGACAAACCAGTCATTAATGCCCACAGGTTCGTAAGCCGTATATAAATAGTCGTTCGTACTTTTAGAGAAATAGGCGGTCAGTCCGCCTCTGCCTTCGGAAAAATCCTGCATAAGCTGTTCTTTGCTGTAACCCTTTTTGATCTTTTGCCCTTGCAGGGCATGGAGATTTTCCGATTTGCTGTGCAGAGTATCCATAATAAAATCCATATTCTGTGTGTCAACGATAAAAAGACCAGAAGTTCCGTCAAAGGTATCTACTTCAATAAGCTCTGATATCTCTTTGAGTTCTATCTCCCCAAATAATATCCCCTCAGTTCTGCCCTCCCTTACAATGGGAACATTGAAAAACAAGGCGGAATCGTAAGTGTTAAAGTTGTCCTGTTCAATATTTGTAATAAAAGCTCCTTTTTCTGCCAATGCATCAAAAGTAATCCCATTTATGGGAGAGGCAATGGTTCCGTCCTGCTGGAGGATCTGGTTATCTGGAAGGACGATGCCCAGCCGGGATACCATATCTGTATTCCCATAGGCCCCTAGAATCTTCTTTGCCCGCACAGAATCCGGCCGTCCTGTCTGCTGGATAATGTCCGCCAGTATTTCCAGGTGTTCCTGGATAGAAGAAACCTGCCGGTAGATCTCTCTTTTTGCTGCCTGTGTTTCTTGCTGCAGATTCTGAAGGCACAGCTCCACAGAATAAGAGCGCAGCAGCCAGAAAGCAGCCAGAAATCCAATTGCAATCAGAACTTTAAGGCCTGTTGCAGCCAGGATATTTTCCGATTTCTGTTGAAATGGTTTTCTCAGTATAGTTTGAGCTTCTTTCTTTAAACCCATCTTTCAGGTCTCCCTCAATTATGATCAGTTTTTCTGATTCAGTTTTCTACTGGCCTGCAGAGTAAATATTGCCGTTTTCATCACTCCACTGGCCAGCGCCCTCTGCATAATAACCAATGCCTTGGCTGTCGTACCAGTTTCCATCTGGACCCTGAGAAATATCTACGCTGCCGCTGCCGTCTGAGCGGTATAATACCATGCTGTTATCACTGTTCTCAGTGTCCGTGCTGTCTTGTGTGGTCAAATCGAAAGAGTATGTATTGCCGTTGGAATCCTGCCATTGGCCTGCCCCTGCCGCATAGTAATTCATGCCAGAGTCGTCCTCCCATTCTCCATTGGTCAATTCGTAAATCCGTACCTGAGTGTCAGTATTGTATAGCATAATAGACTGACCAGTTCTTGCGGTTTCCTGCTGGGTATCCGCACCAGCCGGTGAGCCGGTCATCTCCGGATTCTGTGCCTGATCAGCTGGCTGTGCTGCGGGTGGCGCGGTAATAACAGGGGTTACTTTGCTTGCTGGGTGGTCTTCATGGAGAACCTGAAGAGAAACCACACTTTTCTGCAGGCTTTCCAGTAATGCCTGGTCACTCTTTTCTGCCAAGGCTGTTACATCATACAGCTCATCTGTATGCAGAATCAAATACCCAGTGACATAGGGATGCATCCCCTCTTTGGAATTTTTAACCGTATATGTGACGGTTTTCAGGCTGTCTGTCCCAATGTCTGTCAGCTCATATTGTTCCACTTCCATGGCTGAAGTGTCATCGCCCATATCGGCCAGATAATCCAGAACGGTTTCTTTTGACAGAGGAAGACGTATGCCGGAAATTTCTGTATTTCGTGTTATCGTAATACTCCCCTTACCTGAACTGCCAAAGACATATTTTCCCTCTGTGTTTTCCATAACCATCCATGTGTCATCTGGAAGGCCGATCTGGATATTGCCGTCTGTAGATGTTACGGAGATACAAGGCTTCTGCATGGAAACCGGTGCTGCTGGAGAAGCCTTGTTTTCCGCTGAGGCCGGAGTGGGTGTTTCTGTTGGTATCTGTATTTCCTCAACTTTTTTGCGGCATCCGGCGGACAGGAAAATTACAGAGAGGGATACGGCTATCCCTAATGCGATTTGCTGTGTACATATTCTCATCTGTCGATGCTCCTTTCTTAACTTTTCACGCAAAAGAATAGATGTTCCCTTCGATTCTCGTACTCTGCGCGGACAATAAAAAGCGTGTCCGATGACAAATTATCGGACACGCCAAATATAACATAAATTTTTATTAATAGAAAATGATTTACCGATATCACAGAATTATTACTGTTTGGAAAATTATACTCAAGAGCATACGTATTTGCCAAATGATTTGCTGTTTTGCTTGAAACAGTGGAGGCCTGCTGGAAAATCATTTGGCTTGCGGGTATATCTAATTATGCCATTTCCTCTTTAATTCTTTCAAATAAATGCAGAACTGCAAACCATAGAGTTTCGTAATGCATATATTTCAGCACATTTTTATCTGTATACACCTGCAGGCTGGCCGGGAATTCTTCGTCGGAATTCCAGAATCTGATAATCACAGGAAAAAAATCAAACATGGGGATACGGCAGGCAATGTCTCCTTTTCCCGATTCCACTCCTCCTAAATTCCGGCATGCTCTGGCCATTGCTTCGTTTTTATGGTCAAAAAACTGCTCCATTTTCTGGAAAAGTCCGTTTTCCTGGGAGGCGGAACTGCCCTGCACAAATGACAGGCTGTCCATGTTCACAAATTCTCCAGACAGGCCGCAATCCTGGCTGGAATAGCAGAGAACATCATAAATGGTCATGGCCTCATTATAACCAGCTTCTGAAAAGGTACAGAAACCGTCATCAGACCAGTCAGTTTTTCCGCTGTCTCTGTGAATCCGGTACATGTGTCCAAGAAACTTTATGTAAAGATAGTCTGCATCGTGGGTCAGGCAGAATTTCTGAATCATTTCTTCCTGATTATAGTTCAAAAATTCTTTCTGCATTTTCCGTTTCATAATCTCATAATTTGACATGCGCCGGCAGACACAGTAGCGGCACGGGGTATTTTTACCATTAGATTTTACCGGGCATTCATAAACTGTTTTGCCATCCACAGACAGCTCTTTTATATCCAGCGCCTCAATCGAGTGCAGGGGACGTTCTGCAATAAAAGCCAGGTAAATGCAGGATAGGATAACCCATTTCCAGCCGCCAGGGTTATCCCCCATATGAGTCTCCAGAAATTCCCTCAAAACCATATGCAGGCCCATAACCTGTTCTTCCGGAATCTCCAGGTCATCCGAAATTTTTTCATTTTTCCACCCAAGCAGTACATTGCGGTTGAAGCTGCTGACTGCCAGATTATGATCCCGTTCCAGGGCGTCCCACTCAGCCTCAGTGACAGATTTTTGCAGCTCCTTGAACAATCTAGATTTTGTAAATGCCATGTCCTTCTCCTTTAAGAAGTATTTATTTACAATATACTGCCTTTGATAATAAAATGCAAGCGGAAAAAGATCATGTTTTACAGGGCTTTTTTGCATTATTTAATGGTGGCCCGGATTCCGGCGGAGGTATTCTCAAGTGACAGGTTCCTGTGATGCAGCATCAGGATTTTTCTGGCTAAAAATAATCCCATTCCCATATGCTTTTCTTTGGATGTACGGCTTTTATCTCCACTGTAGAACATGTCAAAGGCATGGGTAAGCTGTTCCTGGCTCAGCGGATTTCCCGTATTTTCAATGAAACAGCTTCTTGTATCTGTCTGGATAAAGATGCGGCCGCCCGGCAGGTTGTAAGATACAGCATTGGATAAAAGATTCCAGACGGCTTTTGCCAGATAGTTCCGGTCGCCATCAATGACAAAATCCCTGTCACAGTCGTATTGTATCTGGAGATTTTTTTCCTGAATGGCAGGTTTTAGCCGGGTGATCTGTTCCCGGATTAATTCAGACAGGGAGACAGGTTCTTTTGCCAGAACCAACTGCTGGGAATCCATCTTTGATATGGCGATCATTTCTGCAGTCAACTGGTCCATCTGTTCTGTCTGGCCGATGATCTGGGTGAGATAATAATCTCTTTTTTCCTCCATATTGTGTTCCAGAAGATTTTCCGCGAAACCCCGGATAACGCTTAGAGGGGTTTTCAATTCGTGGGCCATGGCGTTTGTAAAATCCCGGCGCATTTCTTCCACAGCGTTTCTCTGTTTCGAGATTTGATTGGCAGTGTAAATAATTTTTGCAATCCCTGCCAGCATCAATACAAGACCCATCAGATAAATGGGGGTCAGGTAATGGGTGGCTGCGGCCCATGGATGGCTCTCAAAGCGCAGGGCCAGGTAGAAACGGGGACTGTCGTTTTCGTCTGTCCAGACAGGATTGTACAGGATGTCTCTCGCAGGCAGCACATAGGAGGCGTCGTTGAATTCCGTTAAGAGCTGTTCCACCTTGGGTATCGACATGTCAATCTGGCTGTCAAATTCCTGCAGGTACTCTGTACCGGTCCACTGCAGCCATTGCTCGTATCCACCGAATACCAGGTATGGGAATAACAGAGAAACCTCCAGAGCTTTCACCTGGCTGTCTTTCCAGGTCTTCTGCCCAGCGTCCGGATAGTTCCGCTCCCAGACGATTTTGCTGTCTGTCTCCTGGTAATTTGTCCCGCTCTCTGTCTCATAACTGTGGTGGGAATTGGTGACAGGGTCTATATAGCTGTCTCCCTCTTGGGAGCCCTGCTGTTCCCAGGTGATTTCCTGTACGAGAATCTGGCATAATTTGCTGTCTCTGGTCTGGCGTATGGCGATGCGGTATTGGGGCGGGGGTCCCGCAGGCGTATTGATGTTATAGGATTTCTGTCCATACTCCGCCAGGGTTTTCAGCTCCCCGTCTGTGAGCTGTTCCAGAGGGTAATGGCAGTAGTGAGCCCCGGAATCATCGTAAAAGGATTGCATCAGGATGTTTTCAGACTTTGCCAGGAGATGTCCGTCTATCCCGTAAAGGGCAGCCGAAAACTGCTGGAAAGGGCTGGAGGGTTCCACAGACATTACCTGGGCGGTAATGTAATTGAAATAGTTATCTTCCATGATATCCTCCGAGTTTTCCAGCTGCTGGCGGATAGAGGAAAGGTGCTGAGCTGCGCTTTTCTTAAATTCCTCCGCGAATCTCAATTCCATCACCCAGGTAGAAAGAACCATGATAAACAGATACAGCATAGTAAACCCAAGTACCACTGGCTTCCAGATTTTTAGTTTCTTCTTTCTCATTATTCCACCTCCATACGATATCCGAACTTGCGCACTGTACAAATGGTACAGCCGCATACGCCCATTGCTTTTCGAAGTTTCCTAATGTGATTATCCGCCACCCGTTCATTGCCGTCAAAGTCATATCCCCAGAAGCGGATCAGAAGCTGCTCCCTGCTGAAAATCCGCCCTGGATTCTCAAGAAAGAACAGGAGCATTTCATATTCTTTTGGGGGCAGGCTGACTGGCCGGCCATGGTTGAACACCTGGTGGGTGTTCACGTCGATTTCCAGTGACCCTGCCTGCAGCCGCTTCCTCATGCTGCTTTTGGCGCGGCGCAGGAGGGCTTCGGCCTTTGCATGGAGAACAGGCAGGGAGAAGGGCTTGGTTACATAATCGTCCGCCCCCAGCAAGTAGCCGTTTAATTCATCCTCCTCCATGACTCTGGCGGTGATAAAAATGATGGGGATATCGCTGGTTTCCCGGACTTTCCGGCATACCGTGAAGCCATTCATCCCGGGCATCATCACATCCAGAAGAATCAGATGAAAACTGCCAAGGGCCAGCAGTTCCAATGCGTCGTCTCCGTTGTCCGCAGCCTGCACCCGCCAGCCTTTGCTTATGAAATAATCCATGACTGCTTCCTGTACCAGAGGGTCGTCCTCTACAAGCAGAATTTTTTGGTTCATTGTCTCACCTCCTTGGAGCGTGCCACTCTGCTACTCGGATATATTTTTGTTTTCGTTATGCTTATGATATCTTACTAATATATCTTTTTTGTATCCATTTTGGCAAGAATGGAATATTTGGCGGGGAAATTTTTGATTTTTATACTCAACCAGTTTTACACGTATTGGATATTAAAGTGATTGACCTGGCCAGGAAGATGGTGTCCGGTATCTGTTTGATTTCTCAAACAATATAATTGTAATCTCGAAAGGCGTATGCTACAATTTATTCTATTACTGAGTATAATTGTATGGAGAAAATTGAAAGGCTATAATAGTATACAGAGTGTTGTAATTTATGATCTGGAAAAAATCTGCTAGAGCGTGTTTGAAGGTTACTTTGGAGCTGTATCTGGATAACAGAAGCGTTTTCTCTAAAAAATACGGGAATGAGGACATACACAAGTGATAAACGACTGCGATTGCTTCAAAAAATGAATATTTTATATAAGCAGCTTGAAAAATTACATAACAATCCAAGTTCTAAATTGATATTGAGATTATCATAGCAAAGCATTTGGGACAGACTGATACAACAGTTCCGATACCACTGGAAAAGAAATAAGGAAAGGGAGGCAGACATGGATTTTGATACAGATATTCTTGAATGGACAAGAGAGCCTGGGCAATACAGGATTGATAGGGATAAAATAGAAATAGTAACCATGCCCCAGACAGACCTGTGGCAAAGGACATATTATCATTTTAGAAATGATAATGCGCCTGTATTACAGTTGGAAACAGAAGAAAAGTATTTCTCCTTTATCGTAAAAACGGACTTTACAGAGAGCCATCACCGCTTTGACCAGTGTGGTGTTGTTATGTATCTTGACAGTGAAAACTGGCTGAAAGGTTCCGTGGAATATGAGAATGATGAATTTCAGCATCTAGGAAGTGTCGTAACAAATCATGGTTATTCTGATTGGGCAACAACAGCGATACCAGCTGATGTCAAGACGATGTGGTATAGGTTCAGCCGCCGGGAAGATGATTATTGTATCGAATGTTCAACAGATGGACTCTCCTTTACACAAATGCGAGTCTGCCATATGTGGGAGGGGGCAGGAAAGATAAAATTTGGGATTTATGCATGCAGTCCGGAACAATCAACATTCAAAGCGGTCTTTACCGATATGCAGATTACGGAATGTATGTGGAAAGCACATGATGGGCAGGCTCCTGATATGGAGTGATGCCCCCTGTTTGATTGCCGGATGAAAAATAAATTAGGAGGTAAAGGCAGTGAAGAAAATTCTTGTGGTACAGGGCGGTGGCAGGGCTAATGGGAATACGGCACAGCTCGTCAGCCATTTTGTAAAAGGGGCAGAGGAAAGCGGGCATTCCGTTGAGGTTATTTCGCTTATAAAGAATGAGGTCAGGGGATGTCTTGGCTGCAATGCCTGCCGCTATGGGAAACCATGCGTGCAGAAAGACGCATTTAACAGTATGGTTCCGAAAATAAAAGATGCAGACTGTATTGTCTTTGCCTCACCATTGTATTTCTGGACGGTTTCCTCCCGGATAAAGGCTTTTATTGAGAGATTTTACTGTATTGCAGATGAGGAATCAAACCCGCCGCTTGGCAGGTATGAAAAATATCCAGTTAAGGACTGTGCCCTTCTCATGACTTCGGCAGATGATTTCTTCTGGACATTTGAGCAAGCGGTTTCCTATTACCAGTTTACAATGGTAAATTATATTGGATTTACAGATAGGGGGATGCTGCTTGCCGGAGGATGCGGGGACACGAATGGGAAACCGCAGATAGACAAGACAGCTCATTTACAGGAGGCGTATGAATTTGGGAAGAAAATTTATCTGGAATAATACGTCAGTGGAAATATGGGAATGACAGGGATTTGCTGAAAGTTAAAGAGAGCTGTAAGATGGCATTTGCGGAACCGGGCAGGATTTGGATGAGGCATTTATGCTAAAAAACAAGGCATCCCATTTATAAGGGAGCCTCGCTCTGCAAAAATCGTTTTTTCAGTTTCAGACCATCTTTGAAGGCTTCGCCAACCCGTTCCGTTACCTTGTAATAGCCGTGCGTGTAAGGGTCAAAAGCAATGGCGTTTACAAGGGAAATATCAATCTTGCCGCCGGACATGACGCTTTCATCTGCCGTGGCATTTACAACCCTGCCGATAACACCGCAGCCGTATGGATTGTCTTGATATTCGATAAATTCACATTCTAAACAGAGTGGGAATTCATTAATAACAGGTGCATCTACCATCTCGGCTTTGCTGGCAGTGAGACCGCTGTTCCCAAATTTATCTGCGTTTTTGTTGCCGGACTCTACGCCGAAATAATCTGCCTCAACTACATGGGCAGCGTCAGCAATGCTTACCGTAAAAGCGCCCCTTGCTTTGATATTTTTCACTGTTTTGTGTGTTTCAGTCAGATTGAGGGCGACATTGCCCCTTTCCTGCATGGTGCCCCATGCGGCATTCATGACATTAACGCTGCCGTCTTCGTTGTAAGTTGCAACCATTAAGACAGGCATTGGGAAAATGCCTTCTGTGATATTGAGTTTCTTTCTCATTGCATTTACCTCTTTTCTTTTATGGGATTGACAGGACTTATGCCCGTAAATATAATTATAGTTGTTAATGGGGAAAATACAAGTACTGTTTTTTACGAAAGGTACTATTATAAAGGAAAGCGTAAAATGATAAAGAATTATATTGAGAAGGCAAATTTTGAAGATACCGGGTTCAGTTATGCACTGTCGCTGATATCCGGTAAGCACAAAATGGTTATCTTATACTGCCTGATGGAATTTGAGGTGGTACGGTTCAATGAATTGAAACGGTATATAAAAAACGTGTCGGATAAAACACTCAGCAACAACCTGAAGGAGCTGGAAAAAAACAGGCTCATTATCAGGAAAGAATACCCGCAGATACCGCCAAAGGTCGAGTACAGCCTGAGTGACAGGGGGAAATCCCTGATGGGTGTATTAGACCAGTTATGTGTATGGGGTGAGGAGAACAGGGAAAAATAACATGGTTATCAGGGAATACCAACCGACGGACTGTAAGGAAATACTTGGATTGTTTT
>Ga0137308_102817_pt1 | contig 10348 bp, 8 predicted proteins | sample Inofrocosms_June_FD_97181 | JGI IMG/M metagenome (GOLD analysis project Ga0137308, IMG submission 97181) | Mouse cecal microbial communities from Vienna, Austria - N-Acetylneuraminic and N-Acetylglucosamine D2O microcosms_June | ecosystem: Host-associated > Mammals > Digestive system > Large...
GATACGGTTTGCCAATAACGGCGTGTCATTTGAGGATGCGTTTGAGAACCTCCTGCTGATGGCGTAGAAAAAAATAAAAAAGTCGTGGAAAATCTTATGAAAGTGTGTTATGATGTGACTCAGAGAAAGGGCAGGCGGCAGGAAAACTGTGAGAAAGGACTCCTGCCGCCCGGCTTGGACACATCTATAATTACCGGGATTTGTTCCGACTTAAAAACTATTTAAGGAGGAACAGGTTATGGGTAATATCCAGACAATCAGAAAAATATTTCATGCAGCTATTTATGTGAGGCTGTCAAAAGAGGATGGCGATGTTGCGGACGCAGGCAAAAAGGAAAGCAACAGCATATCCAACCAGAAATCCCTAATCAGAGATTTTTTAAGAGACAAGGAAGATATTGAAATCGTGTCGGAGCGGGTGGACGACGGGTATTCCGGTTCCAATTTCGAGCGTCCCCAGTTTAAGCTGATGATGGAAGATATAAAGAGGGGCATTGTTGACTGCGTGGTGGTGAAGGACTTGTCCCGCTTCGGGCGTGAGTATATTGATTCGGGCAAGTACATTGAAAGGCTGTTCCCGGCTCTTGGGGTGCGCTTCATTGCAGTCAATGACCATATAGACAGCCTTGAGGACGGACGTGACGACATCGTGGTTCCGTTCAAGAACCTGATGAATGATGCGTACTGCCGTGACATTTCCATAAAAATCAGGAGCCATCTGGAAGTCAAAAGAAAGAACGGCGATTACATAGGGGCATTTACCCCGTATGGTTATTTAAAGGATGAACAGGATAAGAACAGGCTTGTGCCGGATACCTATGCGGCAGGGATTGTAAAAGAAATCTTCCGCATGAAGCTCGGCGGCATGAGCCAGACTGCCATTGCAGATTACCTAAATGACCATAACGTATTATCCCCTATGGAATATAAGCACAGTCTTGGAATCCGCATACAGGACAATTTCAAGACACATGAACAGGCAGAATGGAGCGCCATGTCCGTCCGAAGAATCCTTGAAAATGAGGTCTACAAAGGGACGCTGGTGCAGGGAAAGCACACCACGCCGAACCACAAGGTAAAAAAGCTGGTGGATAAGCCGGAAGAAGAATGGGTGCGCATTGAGAAGAACCATACACCCATTATCGGGGAAAGGGACTTTGCACTTGTACAGAAACTGCTTGGCATGGATACACGCACGTCCCCTTATGAGACAGAGGTATATGTGCTGTCAGGGATTGCAGTGTGCGGGGACTGTGGTGCGCCCATGATCAAGAGGGATGTCCCGGCAGGCGGAAAGGTATACTCCTATTATATCTGTTCACGGAACAATGCAACAAAGGAGTGCAGTACACACCGTATTCCGAGGGAAAAACTGGAGTCCCTTGTGCTTGGGGTATTGCAGGCTCATATCCAGAACATTCTTGACATGAAGCGTATCCTTGCATATGTCGATACGGTGCCTTTTCAGGAGCTTGACATTCAGGAACTTGAAAACCGCAGGGAGGCAAAGGAGCAGGAAATACAGCGCTGCAGGGAAATGAGGAACCTCCTTTATGAAGATTTGAAGGAAGGGGTTGTATCAAAAGAGGACTATGCGGAACTGTATGAGGGATACAATGCAAAACGGAGAAAAGCGGAAGAGGCAGTGCGGGCAATCCAGCGTGAGATCAGGGACATTCTGGAATCAAAGACGGAAAAGTACCAGTGGCTTGATTATTTCACGGAACACCAGAACATAGACCGATTGACAAGGACGGCGGTTGTGGAGCTGGTTGACAGGGTAAAGGTTTTTGATAAGAAGCATATCGAGGTAGTGTTCCAGTTTGACGACTGCTACCAGTCCATGATGAAACAGATAGAAACAACGGGATGCGCTGTTTCCGTGGAGACGGCAGGAAGGAAGGAGGTCGTATAGCATGGCAAGGAAATCAAGGAAAACGGACTTTGTAAATGCAGGGACGACAGCCGCCGATGCTGCCAGTGTGAAAGCGGAGCATGAAGCAGAGGCAAAGCGTCCGGTTTACAGGGCAGGGCTGTATGCACGTCTTTCGTTTGAGAGCGGCGCAAACAGGGAGCGCAATACGATTGAGACACAGATGGAGCTTTTAAAGAAGTTTGTTGACCAGACCACGGACATTGTGGTGGAAAAGGAATACTTCGACATTTCAAAAACAGGGACGGACTTTGAGCGGTCAGGATTTGACGAGATGATGCAGGACGTCCGCAGCAGCCGTATCAACTGTATCATAGTAAAAGACCTGTCAAGGCTTGGCAGGAATTACGTTGAGGCAGGAAACTACATTGAAAGGGTATTCCCGTTCTTTGAGGTGCGGTTTATTGCAGTTACGGACGGGTACGATTCCGAACAGGGGGAAGCCGGGCTTGCGGTCTGCATGTCAAACATCTTTAACGAGTATTATTCAAGGGATCTTGGGAAAAAAATCAAGGCGGCAGCCCGGAGCAACTGGGCAAAGGGAAGATGCGTGGCAGGCAACCTTGCCTACGGTCTGAAAAGGAACCCGGCTGACAGGTATCAGATAATCCATGACGAAGAAACAGCCCCTAATGTGGTGCGTATGTTTGAGATGTTCCTTGACGGTGCGACGTATGCAGAGATAGCGTCAGCATTTAACAGGGAAGGGCTGCTGAATCCGAGGGCTTACAAGCGGTTCAAGAGTACAGGACAGATACCGGATACGTTTGACATCAGGTGGCAGACAAACAGCATCCCCAAATTTCTCAGCAACCGTTATTATGCGGGGGACAGCGTGCATGGGCAGCATACCAACGATTCCTTCAGGGAAAAACACCAGCAGAGGGAGCCGGAGGAGAACTGGATCATTGTTGAGGACACGCATGAGCCGATAGTGTCAAAAGAAATTTTTGAGAAGGCACAGCAGGAAATGGAAAGACGGAAGGCGGAGAATAAAGCCGCAAAGTCTCCGGGGAAATACAGCGTGTCAGACCGTAATTTCTTCGGGAAAAAGATTGTCTGTGCGGACTGCGGAAAGACCATGTACCTCCAGCGGAGCGGTCCTGACAAGGCAGCGTTTAACTGTGGTTCACATATGTTAAAGAAGCAATGTTCCTCACACCGGGTACATGACACGGATGTGTACGACAAGGTATTAAAAATCATTCATACGCATATGAATGTGTATCTTGACAAAGTGGCAATGATACGGAGGCTGAACGCAAGGCAGGAAAGTATTAACAGGTATGATGTCATCGGAAAGGAAATACGCAAATGCCATAAGGAGCTGGACAGCCTTGCAGCGAATAAGGAAAGGCTCTACGAGGACTATGTGAGCCATATCATTGATGCGGAGCAGTATGAAGCCTTCAAGGAACAGGACGGGGCAAAGGAAAGGAGCCTGCGGGCGAGGATTGCGGAACTGTCCGAATACAGGGCAGGATATTCCATAAACTTCCAGACCGATAAGGAATGGGAGAAGGTGATCGACGCCTACCGTGACAAGCGGAAACTGACAAAGAAGATGGTGGACGCCTTTGTGGAGAAGATAGAAGTCGGGGCAGACCGCAGACTTACCGTCCACCTGTATTATGATGACATGCTGGAAAAGCTGGCTGCTTATGCAAAGGAAAGGGAGGCAGGAAATGGGAAATAGAAAAGCAATCGCAATGTATATCCGCCTCTCTGACGAGGACGGGAACGTGGACGGCTGTGCAAAGACGGAGAGCAACAGCATAACCGCACAGCGTAACCTGATTGAATCCTATATCAGAAGCAGGGAAGAATGGGGAGGCTGTCCGGTCATGGAGTATGTGGACGACGGATGGAGCGGCACCAATTTCCAAAGACCGCAGTTTAAAATGATGATGGAAGATGCCAGGCAGGGCAGTTTCAGTATCATTATCGTAAAGGATTTTTCAAGGTTTGGGCGTGACCATCTGGAAGTCGGGAATTTCCTTGAAAGGATACTGCCCGTATTGCAGATACGTTTTATCTCCGTAAATGACAGCTTTGACAGCATGGAGTGCCGTGGAATGACAGGCGGCATGAGCGTTGCACTGAAAAATATACTCAACTCCATGTACAGCAGGGACCTGTCCGTAAAAGTGAGGACGGCGATGGATACGAGGGCGGCAAGAGGGGAATATGTGTCATCTTTTGCCGCATACGGATACTGCAAGAACCCGGAGGACAAACACCAGCTTGTGCCTGATCCGGAGGCGGCGGAGATTGTAAGGCTCATATTCACAATGGCAGCGGAGGGTAAGACCAAATCAGAGATTACCCGCTACCTGAATGAGAACCATGTCACGACACCCATAGAGCATATCAGGAAAAACGGCGTGAACAAAACGGCATACCACGAAAAAGGCATCAAGCTGTGGACCACCACAAGCATCGGGGACATGCTCAAAAATGAGGTTTATCTTGGAAAAACCATATGGAATAAAAGCAGCCGCCCCCACGTCGGTTCCAGACGGCAGATAAAAAATGACCGTTCGGAATGGCAGGTTGTGGAGGGGACACACGAACCACTCGTGTCACAGGAACTGTTTGACAGGGCAAACGAAAAGGCATTTACGCATATTCCAAAGAAAATCGTAAAAAGCAGGAAACCTTCCCCTTTGCTGTTCTGCCCATACTGTGACAGATACATGAGTTTCGGGGGCGGCAGACACCTGAATTACCGCTGTTCGCAGGCAGGCAAGACCGGAATAAAGGAATGTGCGGAAAGCAAAATCAACCGTGAGCTTTTGGAAAATCTCATTCTTACCTGTACGAAGGAAATGGCAAATCTCCTGTCGGCAGACTTAGAACGCAGGAAAAAGCAGTGGTCGGAAAGCCAGAGATTAGCGGAAGAAGCGGAGACACTCCAAAATGAGAAAGCAAGACTTTCCGCAAGGAAGTTTACCATCTATGATGATTACCGTAGCGGGAACAGCAGCAGGGAGAAATATTTGTATGACCTTGAACAGATACGGGAACGGCTTGCAGAGATTGAAACACTAATCCCCGGCTTGGAACAGCAGATAAAAGAAGCGGATAAGAAAATGGAAGGCGTGAACGAGACAGAGAACCATCTTGCAGACATAGCGGCATTACAGTCTTTTGACAAGGAAACGCTGTCAAAGGTCATTGAAAGGGTATACGTCTATGGAGCGGACAGGGTAGAGATTATCTGGAAAACTGACGACATTTTCTTTTCAGAAGAAATGCCGGAGAAACGGAAAGTAATCAATCCGGCAGAAATGCCACTGATGAATGAAACACCAGCAGGGGCATAGCAGGACAGGAAAGTAACAGGCAGTTGGAAAGCATCACGAAAGGTCAGGCTTTTGGTGATGCTTTTCCTTTGCACAAAAAGAATATTTTTTTTAGTTTTTACTTGACAAAAGCAGAATTATTAGCTTTGACAAAGGGCGATATAAGTTTTGAAAATAAGCAAATCAGCATTACCAAAACGTATTATCGTACTGGCAGACAGGACGTTATTACAGAACCGAAAACAAAGCAGTCGGTAAGAACTGTTGAAATCCCGGAGTTTTTGAAAAAAGAAATTAAAGATTTTGTTGACGGTCACTATGGTATGCCGGACGATGAAAGACTTTTCCCAATCGTGCAGGAAGCGGTTCAGCATAAAATGAAACGCCAAATAGCGAAAGCCGGAGTGAAGAATATCCGGGTACATGACCTTAGACATTCTCATGTGGCGTACTTAATCAATAAGGGTATAGAACCGCTTTTGATAAAAGAAAGGGTAGGACACAAGGATATTCGCATTACGCTGAATACCTACGGACACTTATATCCTAATCAGCAACGGAGAGTGGCAGATTTACTTGACAACGAAAAAGGAAATAGCCCCGACAGCGGCAACTGTTAGGGCTGTGATAACTGGAAAACCTCTGTTATCAACCTCACAAGATTAGTATAGCAGAGGTTTCTTCCAGTGGCAACGATTTTTCAGAAATGGAGGGCATTTATGGAAGAAACAAAAACAGAATTACAGTTGATTAAATTGTCGGAGATACAGTCGCAGGAAGTTTCATGGCTGTGGTTTCCCTTTATCCCTTATGGCAAGCTGACTATTGTTCAAGGCGATCCGGGGGACGGAAAGACAACCTTTGTGCTGAATATAGCGGCGAAGCTGACAAAAGGAGAGGGCTTAGACGGTGAAATGAAACTTACAGAGCCTTTGAATGTAATCTATCAGAGTGCGGAGGATGGTCTTGCCGATACGGTAAAGCCCCGATTGGAACAGGCGGGGGCAGACTGTGAGAAAATCTCGGTCATTGATGAAAAGATAAAATCTCTTTCTATGATAGATGAACGCTTGGAAGAAGCTGTTATAAAGACAGGCGCAAAGCTGTTGATTTTAGACCCGATACAAGCCTATTTGGGTGGAGGCATGGATATGAACAGAGCAAACGAAGCAAGGGACATGACAAAGAAATTAGCGGCATTGGCAGAGAAATACCAGTGTGCGATTGTCCTTGTCGGGCATATGAACAAGGCGGCAAGAAATAAGGCGGCATATCGGGGAATGGGTTCGATTGATTTCTTTGCGGTTGCAAGAAGCGTTCTCTTAGTCGGCAGGGTTGAGGGGGAAGAAAATATAAGAGCTGTGGTGCAGATTAAAAACAACCTTGCGGCGTTCGGACACCCGAAAGCGTTTGCGCTGTCGGAGGGCGGTTTTAGGTGGCTAGGGGATTATGAGATTACGGCTGATGAAGTCTTAGGAGGTATTGCTCCCAAAGCAAATAAAATGGAGCAGGCGAAAAGGTTACTTCGGGAACTGGCAGAAACAGACAATGCCATGCAGAGTAATGAGATTTTCAATCTAGCGGACGAACAGGGCATATCAAAACGAACACTGGAAAATGCGAAGAAAGAGTTAGGTGTCCGGGCGAAGCGGATAAACAATACATGGTATTGGGAACTGGATAAAATCAAACAGTGACGAACCGGCAAGGTAACAGCGCAACAATGCAGGGTATTAGAATTTTGCAGTCTTGGAATTGCGTTCTTGAAGATTGCAAGGTTGCAAAAATTATAGACATTGCAATGTTGCGCTGTTGGGAGAAAGCCGGAAAGCGGCGGAATCAAGGCGGCGAAAAGCCGCCCACCGTCCGTTAGGACGGTATGCTGTCCAACGGACAGCTTGCCCTCGGCAGGGCGCAAAGGCACTTTTGATAGAGCGTAGCCTGTCGAAAGTGCTTTTGCGTTACTTTCGGGAAAGTAACAAAGCCTTGCGCCTTTCGGCGCAGTAAAATTAGCGGCACAAATATATAGAATGTGGAGGATATGCCTATTGGAAAGAACGATTAGCGGCATGATGGGGAAAGGTTCAGTCAATCACAATGCGAGAGCCTTTAGCGCAAAGAATGTAGATAAGGAACGAAGCCGGGATAACGTGGAGTTTTGCCACTCGGATATAAAAGAGGTCTATCATACTCTATTTGATGAAGCACTGGAACGCTACAACGCAAAGCAGAAACGGAGTGACCGAAAGATTAGCGATTACTATGAGAAGATACGCCGGGGAAAGCAGGAGAAATTATTTTATGAGGTAATTTTCCAAATCGGCAATAAAGATGATATGAATGTGCAGAGCAATGAGGGGCAGTTGGCGAAAGAGATTTTAAGTAAGTTTATGGAACAGTTTCAGAAAAGAAATCCGAATTTGTTTGTGTTTTCAAGTCATTTGCACATGGACGAGCAGACACCGCACATTCACATTGATTTTGTTCCCTTTATCCGTAACAGCAAGCGTGGACTTGACACGAGAGTTTCCCTCAAAGGCGCATTGTCGGAACAGGGCTTTAAGGGTGGCGCAAGGGGAATGACGGAATGGAACGAATGGATTGAAGCGGAGAAGCAGGAACTTTCAAAAGTCATGGGGCGGCATGGCGTACAGTGGAAACAGTTAGGTACACATAACAAGCATTTGTCCGTACTCGATTTTGAGAAGCAGGAACGGCAGAAAGAGGTTGCAGAACTGGAACAGACAATCTTCGGCAGTAAAGAGGAATTATCCGATATTCTTCATCGGCAGATAGAAGCAGGACGGGAAACGGAGCAGATACGGAAAGAGGGCGAAGCAATCCGGCAGGAACTTAACAAAATGGTACAGTCAAAGGAAGTTATGGAGCGCAATATACACACCTATGATGAAGATGCGAAATGGCAGTTGGCAGAGCAGGGGGCATTGATGAGCGCAAAGAATTATCGGGATAAAAAGGCACTTCCACTTGTGGAGAAATTGAAAGAAGTGGTAAAAAATCTGACTATCAAGTGCGTACAGCTTACGGAGCAGGGCAGGAAGCTGACCGCCAAAGTGGACGGACAACAAGTACAGATTAGCCGCTTGACGGATAAGGTCATGGAGCAGAGCAACATTATAGACCGATTGCAGGAAAAAGCGACTGATTTGGGGAGTTTGGAGCGTCATTTAGGCAGGGAACAGGTACAGTCGATAGTGGAACGGTCAAAGGCATTAGAACAGGCAGAAAGGGCAAAGAAACGCCCGAAACATACCTTTGAAATGAGCCGATAGGAAAGGAGATTGATAGGATAGACGGATATGGAAAAGAAAGTTATGGTGCGGCTGTGTGCTAAAATCGTGGCAGAAACAGACCTTTACGAAACGGACAAGGAAGTGCAAAATCTGATAGACTGGGTATGTCTGTCGGAGCAGATGAAGGAAAACAATAATACAATTCGCAATCTGACCGGGGAATATAAGAAGATAGAGCCAGATTGCCGGGAGGGAGTGTGGGCGCAGTTGGAGTGCATGAAAGAATTGTGCAAAGAGCGCAATAATCTTTATGAGAAACAGAATGACTTGAAAGGGCAGAAGTGGAAAGTAGAGAAATCGTTAGAACGATAATAAATGTGGGGTGCGGTGGTTGCTGCGCCCTATATTTTTGTGGTAAATGAGGAATAGAAGTGATATAATTAAATGAACAAATCGGTATATGGAGGATTGATTATCATGATTCAATATAAAGATAAATTTTACTACACTAATGATATAAGTATTATAAGAACCCGCTATTTAGACGTAGTTAATCTTTTAAAACAGTCCTATTGGGCAGATACAAGAGATGAAGAAACCATACGCTTATCAATAGAACATTCTTTGTGTTTTGGTATTCTTGATATAAAAAAGGACATTATCATAGCGTTTGCAAGAATCATAACGGATTATGCAACAATGTATTATGTGACTGATGTTATTGTGGATGAACGATATAGGAACCAAGGTTTAGGTAAAAAATTTATTGAATACATTCTTAATGATGTACACTTAAAAGGCTATGGTTTACTTACAACAAAAGATGCGCAGGATTTTTATTCAAAATATGGATTCAAAATTTGCCAAGAAACATGTATGTGTAAATTGGGATATGCGGAGGTAATATAATTGAATGTATATAAAACAATTAACAAAAGGCATAGTTACAGAGGTAAGTATAAATCTGATACTGTTCCCAGAGAAGATTTAATAACAATAATGAAAGCGGGACTGAACGCTCCGTCAGGCTGCAATAAGCAAACAACAAGTCTAATAGCAGTTGATGATAAAGATGTATTGAAAAAACTACATAAAGTTATAAACCCACCAGTTGGAGAAACGGCTCCCGCTATAATATGCGTTTTAACACAAAGACTACCTGCATACAGGGAAAAGTGCTTTGCGGTTCAAGATTATTCCGCTGCAATCGAAAATATGTTGTTAGCTATAGTTGAACTCGGATATCAGAGCTGTTGGTATGAAGGACACATCACTGATGAAGATAAAATTGGTTATCAAATGGCTCAAATCTTAAACGTTCCCGACAACTTTGAGTTGGTGTGTTTTTTGCCTGTTGGTATTGCCGAGACAGAACCAACTTTACCTAAGAAGCGAACTTTTGAGGAACGAGCATGGTTTAATGCCTTTCCGAATAATCAAAATGAATCAGTTCCTTAAAAATCATCAAATCACAATCGGGATTTAGGAGAGAAAAAAATATGAAAGCAGATGTCATTAAGAAATATTTTCAGTCTTGGATAGATAAGGATATTGAGATTGTAAAGCAGACTTTTTCTGAAAATGCTTTGTATAGTGAATGCTATGGTCCGGAATATCATGGCTTATCACAAATTGCAATGTGGTTTGAAGATTGGCATAATAAAGGACAAGTATTGGAATGGACAATTAAGCGAATATTAGAACTAAATCAAACGTTAATTGTTGAATGGTACTTTAAATGCAATTATGATGGCAGGGTAGATGACTTTGATGGTGTTACAATAGCAGACTTTGATAATGATATGAAGATATTAAAATTATGTGAATTTCAGTCGAAGGCAGAACACTACTATCCA
>Ga0137308_102818_pt1 | contig 10340 bp, 7 predicted proteins | sample Inofrocosms_June_FD_97181 | JGI IMG/M metagenome (GOLD analysis project Ga0137308, IMG submission 97181) | Mouse cecal microbial communities from Vienna, Austria - N-Acetylneuraminic and N-Acetylglucosamine D2O microcosms_June | ecosystem: Host-associated > Mammals > Digestive system > Large...
GGTAAAAACACCGATACCGGTATATTTGCCTGTCTTATCATAATTCGTGCCCGGTCCTTTTCGGATATTCAGGTTCTTAATGCCGACACGCACACGGTACGAAACCTTTTTCTGTTCCAGCTCGGATGTTTTTGATGGTGCATACACCACATTGCCATTCCAGTCATAAACAGAATAATTGATAACTCCAAGGTCATTCAGGACATTGGTACAAAGTTCCTTTCTTGTCTCATCCACACCAAACTGTAACAACGGATTTGTCCCCAGGTTCATGGTAAGACCGTCATCTGGGTCCAGTGCGTAATACTCCGACATCTCCGTTTTTAAATTCGTGTAACTTACCGCTGTGTATCTGGTAATGAAATCAGAAAAACTAGAAGTGAATCTGTGTCTGCTGCCAATCTCCATGACCGGCTCTGCACCGTACTTTCGTAGTTCCAGTTTCCCAAATCTTTTGATGCAGAAAAATCCGCCAAGCACCTGTCCTACATAGAAAAGCATGTCGCGGTAAGTTTCTATGTCATTCTCCGTATAAACAGAAAGCACTTCTGCCCCATTTGGCATTGCTTCTATTTCTTCCCTTGTCTGGGCGAGTTCCACACGACACGCTTTACTGCAAAGTTCCATAAAATCATAAGCATTGCCAACCGTCTCAAAACCATTGAATGTCTCATCAAATCGGAGCATGTAATCATACGCCTTTATCTCCAGACATTTGATTTTCCGGTTCGCTTCGCTGATTTCAAAAATCCCCATCGGTACTTCTTCCCATGAGCCATCATCCAATTCCAAATGATAGAACAATTCCACCAATGCATCTTCCAATGTGTACCTATCCACATTCAAAAATAAGGTAATACCCATTTCCGACGCATACACCGTACCAAGTTCCATTTCCGTACTGCCACAGCACTGGGCAGAAATATATCCGCTGCCTTTTGCAATCTCTTTTTCGGAAAACTCATGTACCACGCCTGCCTTTGTGGTAATTTTTCCAGTCCAATAATATCTCCTTGGTATTCTCCTGCACCGCTGACAGGAATGCTTCACTTACAGGATACAAAAGCAACACCCCCTAATCCCTTGCATAAAAAGAACACCTGCCACTATTGACAGATGTTCTCCTCTTTCTGATACTGATTTCTATTTTTTAATCATTTACCTTCCAATAACCCGTTTTATTTGATCCAATTCTCTCAATCAAACCATGCTCTCTTAAAAAGCTTATCGTGTTATCAACGGTAGTTTTACTCTTACTTGTTTTTTCTTGTAATTGCTTCTTTGTAATATTATTGTTATCTCGGATAAAATTTAGAATCATCAATTGTGTTTCATTCAAATGAATATTCTGTTCTGCACTGGAAGCAGATTTATTCCCAACTTTATTACCCATCTTATCACCCAGTTTATTACCCATGACATTAATCCAATTGAATGGTATCTTAACAACAATAGCATTCTCTCTAAATTCAAATGCATCTTTTCCGTATTTTTCTGTTATCTTTGGAACACCCCTTCCTGTTTTCTCACTGATATGCAGCTGTAGGAAAATCTCGGACAGTTTTTTATTAACCGGAATAGATTCTCCCGAAAAGAAGCCTTCCATTGTCTGTTCTCTTGGGAGTGTTCCTCTGGATAATATTTCAATTCTATCAGAATAAACCGTAATCATAGGTTCATTTCCATCAACCCATTTATTATGCAAAAAGGCATTAATAATTGCCTCACGAAAAGCATCATTATCGAAAAGAGGAACCTCTTTTCGCTCTACAATTCTATCTGTTTCATCTGCTTGAATAATATTCAACACATCTCCGTATCTCAAAACATCATCCAATGAATACAAGATACACTGATTCCCAAATTCCCTAACAGAATACATATTATCTGCCTTGCTTGTCCCAGAGAAAATAGCTACTCTTACTGGGATATGAGAATTGTCCGATAACAATTGTGCCATAATATTATATTTTCCATCTGGTGTGTATAATCCAAGATTATTTTTATACTGCGTAGAATTCAGGCTGATACCTTTTGCCCCATAGTAGATTTTAAGTTTTTCAAACGTTAAATCCTGATATTCGCTTTCCGTATTCTCTATTGTAGGAAATCCATCCCTTAAAATGGCAAACAGAAAAGATTCCTTTTCCGGATATTTGCGCAATTTTTCTTTACTGGAGCCAATACGTATAAATCGTTCCTCTGCATATGCTGTTGGAATTGTTTTTGCTTTCGGTATAGATAATACAACTACTCTCTGATCTTCTACAGTTATCTCATCAAATCGAAAATCTATATCCGGAAAAATCTGTCTTTCCAAAAAATGTTTTAAAGGTTCACCATTTACATTTTGATTTGGATTAAAATGTGTACCAACAACCTCATGATTATCATCATTTATCCCCCAAACAAAATATGCCATTTCCTTCCCTTCATAAGCTGCACTATTAGACAACGCAGAAATATATTCTCCTAATGCCTTCGCCTCAAACCAGTTTTCTTTAAACTCAAACCATTCTCGTTCTGCATCATACACTCTTAATTCATTAACAACATCTACTAATGATTTCATTTCAATCTCCTGTTAAATTTTATTACCCACTTTATTACCTACCCATAATATAACACATGGGTAATAACCTAGGCAATAAATATTTTGCATTTATTATTTCCTCATCGAAGATTAAAATTCTTTCAACGTAAAAGAAACTGTCCAAAGACCTTTGTAAGAACACACCGTCTCCACATGTATACCAAATTAGAACATATCCCCACAAAATTGCGGAAATATAGGCAATATTTATACAGTAGTAATACCGTTCGTGCAACCCATTTCCCACAAAATATAAGTTACATCAATTTTGCACCACCCTGATGCAAAATTTATTCTTTTTTCATACCGTCGATGTCATCTTCCCCTGTCTTACTAGCTTCCAATGCTTGATATTCCTGATTTAATTCTCGCAATAATTCTTCCTCACTTGGTAAATACAATTTGTATTTTGAAGCAAAAATTTGTGTTTCATTTTCTGGCAACGTATATTTGACCACAGATTCACTCTTGTCCGCACATAGTACAATGCCAATCGGAGGACTATCTCCCTCATTCATAAGCTCTCGTTCATAATAATGAACATACATTTGCATCTGCCCTAAATCCTGATGTGTTAAGTCTCCAACCTTTAAATCAATCAAAACAAAACATTTTAAGATGTAATTATAAAATACAAGGTCAATTCTAAAATGACGTCCATCAAACGTTATTCTTTTCTGTCTTGCGACAAAGGAAAATCCTCTGCCAAGCTTCAAAAGAAATTTCTGCAAATGCGTAATTAACGCTTGTTCCAAATCACTTTCATAAAAATCATCATTAGGTGTCAGCCCAAGAAATTCCAACACATATGGGTCACGGATAACATCTTCTGGTTTTTTTGCCATCTCCAGTGTCTGAATTTCTGCCGCAACTTGCTCCTTATTTTTACTGGATAATAACCTTTCATAGAACAAAGAATTTATCTGGCGCTCAAGTTGTCTGGTACTCCATTGAGATTTCACAGCTTCCTGCATATAAAATTCTCGTGCATTTTCATTCTCCACTCGCATCAGGAGCCGATAATGTGTCCAACTCAATTCGCTACGCAGTGCGTAGCCATTTGGAAATGTTAAATAAAACTGTCGCATATTTTTCAAGTTCGCAACGGTAAATCCTTTTCCAAAATCCTGTGTCATTTGCTTGGACAACTCTTTTAGTAAGCCCATACCATACTCCGCTTTCTCATTTCCTCCTTGTTCTTCGATGATGGATTTTCCAATATTCCAGTAGGCTTCAACCATTGCAAAATTGGCGGTTTGATAAACTTTATTTCTTGCTGAAGATAAAATATTTTTGATTTCATCATAAAACTTTTGATTCATCAAACTGTCTCCTTCTCATTATCCTACTTCATATATTTTAAAACAGTTCCTTTAAAATTATATATCCGCATCATCTTGTTCATAATTATAAAATTTTACAAATTTAGTATAATAAGATTTTATTTCAATAATGAAAGAAGCTGATTCTATCTTACCTTCAAGGAACTTCTTACAAATTTCAGCTATTCCCTCTAACACTTCATCTATACACTCATCTTCTACCATCTCAAGTTTTTCAGGAAATACTTCAGCAAATTCTTTGCAATTATGTGAACCATTTACTAAATCATCCATCAACAAAAAACATTGATGAATATCTTGCATATCAAATATTATATCTGTATTTCCTATGGCATCAACCATTTTCAATCGTTCCACGGAATATTCATTTTCCTCATACAAATATTCTACCTCATCTATTAACGATTGTGGAACAATACCTTTGCATATTTCTTGAATATATTCATTCACCAAGCCAATATCTAATTCTAAAGGTTCAATTCCATCAAGAAATCTTGTAAAAGAATTGCTATCTTTAGAATTTCTAAAATACACTAGCAATTCTTTCAATGCGACTCTTTCGTCTATTTTTTGCCTTTGCAAAGAATTTTTCGGATAGTTTGATAAAAAGATTTTCTCTGCTTTCGAACCACTACGTAATTCATAAGTATAAGTTTGATTCTTTGCACAGCCTTCATATACCAACTGGTAGTACTTTTTTGAAAGTCCTCCAATCACCCTACCTAAAAGTTCTTTTACATCATTTGAAATCAAAATTTTATTCGTTATAAAATGATATTGTAATTTATCTAAAGAAATGTATTTTTCAATAAATTTCGCCAACATCTTTTGTTCTCTGCTATACTGAGATTCTAAGTTGAAACGATTATATCTCGCAGATTTATAAAAAATAGAAAGCATTTGCAAAAAATCATTTTCACGAATATTCATTTTCAAATTTGCATTTCTACAAATTCGTTCGTTAAGTGCAATATGACTATGCGTAATTAAACTTTTTTCAAATTCTTCATGTGTATCTAATTCAACTTTTTCCCAAAGTACCAATACAATTTTTTGCAGTCGTTCTATTCCTACAGATACATGATATAAAAAAGAAAATAACATTGAATCCTGATTTATCACCTCTATCTGATTGAGCATATGTACCCCATCATAAATAAATTCGCCTGCAATATCTAACTCTGTAACCATATTAAAATTTTTATAGTTCCACAATTTATCAGGAAATAAAGAATTCAAAATGACTCTCCCTCCATTCATCCATAAAACACTAATAATCTATATCTATTTATGTCATCCCAAAATACTTCAAGGCATCCTTTATCGCTTCCACTTTCTCCGCCGTCGGATGCTTCCTCAGCTGTTTCAATTCTTCTTCCGCATTCGAGGCATCATACATCGGTAATCCTAACTCCCTCTTTACCTCTGCGATATATGCGGTATGTACTTTGAAGCCATATTTTGCTTCTATGTACTCTTTAATTATCTTGTATGTAACCCGCTCTTTCGGCTTGTACGCTTCAGCTCTCTTAGCGATATTATCGAGCGGCACTTTGCATTCACCCTCGCCGAACTCCACTTTTACGTTGATTACGCTGTCGTTTTTTTGTGAGAAAGCATTACAACCGTCTCAACATGTTCACCATTGTCCAAACCTATACTTAAATCATTTTCAATAATCGGCAGCTTAAACCGAATTGATTTAAGCCACTGCCCCCCTCATGTCTGTTATCCTATTTGTGCAACGGTCGTTGCACTCTTGCTGTTAATTTTGTTATTATTCTAATTCTTTTTCTATTTCTTCAATAGAAGGCAAACTGCTCTGGAACTCCTCTGGCAAAGACTGTGTGAGCTGATTCTGCCAATCTGCAACACCAATCGGGTTCTGATAACCAGATAAAGAATATTCCACTACAGTTTTATTCTTACCCTTAACCAACAAAAGCCCGATTGTCGGTTTGTCATCAGGATGGCACAAAATATCATTTACTATATTCTGATACATATTTAACTGACTGATAAATCCCGGCTCAAAATCACAGGCTTTTAATTCTATCACAACATAGCAACGTAATTTCAAGTGATAAAACAAAAGATCTAAATAAAAATCCTGTCCTCCAACCTCTAAATGAACCTGCCGCCCAACAAATGCAAATCCCTGTCCTAATTCTAATAGAAAACTTTGAATATGTTCTGTTAGTTTCTGTTCTATTTCCACCTCACGTCTTGGCATATCGGTTCCCAAAAAGTCAAACAAATAAGGATCTTTAAATATTTGATTCGCCATATCAGAATCAAGCGATGGCAGTGCCACAGGGAAATTGTTGACTGTTTTTCCAGTACGTTCCATTAATTTACTTTGTATCTGTAACTCAAGTATCGTTTTACTCCAACCATTTTCTATCGTTTTACCAGCATACCATATGCGTTCTTCCTGTGTTTTTAATTTATCCATCAAAGTAATATTTGTCCGCCATGGTATTTGTGCAACGACCCGTTGCACAATTTCATAATCCACCCAACACTGGGCAAATTTTCGCATATACTTAATATTACGTGGAGAAAAGCCGGACATTTCTGGAAAAGCAATTTTCAGATCCTTTGACATACGGTCAATAACCTTTGCACCCCATCCCTCTTCCTCTTGTTTTTTCAAAATAGCCCTGCCAATATTCCAGTAAAGGCAAATCATGCTTGTATTGGCGTTCATTACAACTGAAACTCTCTGCTTCTGAATTTCTTTCTTAATTTCTTCTATAAATTGCAAATAGCTATCACCCATTTCAGAAAGATTCGGAGCAACCGGAAATATCACTCCCTCTTTATCCTTTCCCATCCGCTTGCGCTTATCCATAAAACACCTCCTATATTCCTATTTGCCAATTACCATATTTATCCTATTCTTACATCCACATTTGGCAAAGCATAAATTGTTTTAGGTGCATTTTTAGGCAAAGTCAGTATCGACTACTTCGATACATTACGATTTCTCCTTACATTCAAATTGTATTTCCCCGATAATCTTAAAAATACCTTAATATAGAAATCATTTTATCACCTGTCTTTGGTTAAATATAGACCACGTCCTTAATTCCCATGGAATATAATGCAATCATAATCACACCGTCACTTCATCACCTGCACAAAAACTTTTTATATCTGCACACCACTTTTGAATGTTGGTTTCAATGTTTTGCTTTCCTTCCAAGTGTGCCAAAACATGCCTTTTATTTAATAAATAAACGAAACAAATAACTTCCTGTGCCGTTCTTCGTCGCTCTTCATCACTTAAAAAATTCAAATAATCCATGTCATCCAGACTATTTGTTCTCTCTAGCATATGACTATCGCCATTAAGCACAAGCCTATACATTAGATTCTTGAAATAATCAATGTAATCTTTGTCTCCAATCTGTTGCAAAATCGTATCATCACAGGAAATCTCTACTATTCCCTTTTTATACACAAATGTTGAGAACGCCTCCATCACTCGTCGCATTAAATTCCCAACAGTCAGAGTGTCATTCGCATTCTTGCCACAAGCATAATCATATACAGCTTTCAAAATCTCAGAATATTCGTTTCGTTTTGTGTAACTGAATGGAATAATCTCTTTGTTTTTTAATTCACAACAAGCATATGTAACTTTCTTTTGCCCGTTGCTTTCTCGCTTATATTCGATGCAAACCTCTTCTCCAATTTTTTGAAGATCATATAAACACTGAATATCATGTGTCATCACTAGAATTTGGCTTTCTGGATTGGTTTTAATAATATCGGCTACCTTTGCTTTCAGCAGTGACATAATTCCCACTTTGTTTTCAAAATCAAAACTTGATATAGGATCATCAATAACAAGGATTAGTTTTTTTGAATACCCGTCTTTCGCCTCCTGATTCATAATCAGTTCTGTAAAAAAATAGCATAAAGCAATAATATTTCTTTCACCAACAGACACATTGTTAGGCTTTACTACTTTTCCGTGGGCATACAATACCTATTTATCACCTTCAACTTTGATTTCTAATCTATCCTTTGAAAAGAACACAAATCTAAGGCTCTTATTAATCAAACTGACTGCTATTTTTATGTTTTTCTTTCGAGATTTTAAGATATTCAGTTCATCATTGAGATTTTTGATTTTCTCGTCAGATTCCTTTAATGCTTCATCAGCTTTCTTCTGTTCCCCCAAGGCTTGCTTCCATAACTTAATATCGCTAGAAACCTCATAATGTGCAATGGCCGCATTATCATTTGTGAGATTCCTTTTAAGCGTTCCAATTTTTTTAACTGCATTGTTATAATTTTCTATTTCCTGCTGTATCTTAGTCCTAAACAACTCATATTGCTCAAGTTTATCAGTCAGGCAGCTCTCAAAATCAGTAATAGGTGTATACGGATGATTAATCTTTTTAAGAATAATTTCTCGTATCTTAAATATCTCTTTATTGATTTCTTCCACTACGTCTTTACACTTTATATAATTAGGTGAATTCAAGACATCCATACCAGAAAAATCAACATTCAATTCCTGTATGATGCATTTTTTGAGTTTTTCCTCATGAATATCAACCTCTTTCGATAATACTTTCTCTATACTACCAATCAAATCTCGTTTACCTTGATCTGATATTTCTTGAAAACAAAAAGGACATTTCTTTGTCTTTTCTTTCGAAAATACTGACTTCATTTCACTAATTTGATCTAATTTCCCGTCATCAATAAGCTGAAGAAGATATTGCTCACGATCTGACAACGTAGGTCTTTCAACCTTCTGTGAAAGAAGAGTTTGTAATACCTTTTCATCATATGGAACATTCAATTTCACAGTACTTCTAATCTGAGCCGCTTCATTAGCTATTACCTGACTTAACAGTTGAAGATTCTCTTCATAACGTTTTCTCAAATCCGCCAATGTTTCAGCAGGTTGCAATGCGATAATAGAATCCATTACTTTATCCGTAACGCTGGAATTGCGTTTACCATTATTAATAATCTTTTCTCGTTCAGCCCAATGTCCATTTCCAGACAATCCAAGGTTAATCTGAAATTTACAGTTGCTTGGAGACTTTATATTATCTTTGTCTTTATATTCGCCAGCAACTGTTTTAAGTTCTGCATTTCTTTTAGATTCAGCTTCAATTCTAAGTTCCAAATCCAATATTTTATCTTCAAGATTACCTAATTCACCCAAAAGAATAATTGCATTCAACCCATCGTCTCGTATTTTAACACGTGAACTCACATAATCTTCATTAAACACATGAATACACTGCGTATCCACAAAAGCCATATCTTTTTCATCAAGTAATGTGGCTTGGATTATATCATCAACTACATCCCCTTTTGCCTTACGCACAGCATTAGAAATAGTACTTTTTCCAGAGCCATTTTTCCCGTAAAGAACTGATATTCTATCTTCATTCATAAATAATTTCAGCTCTTTTTCTTCATTAAAAAAGCCCCCTTTAAACTTTATCTTTTTTAGCATTTTATCCTCCCATTTAAATCATTTGAAAATATTTGAACGCATTTTTTATTGCATTTTCTTTTTCTTCTGTGCAGTTTGGCCGCTTAACATTTTCGTTCTTTGCCGTATTATAATTCTCACGCTCGATAATACCACACTTTGCTTTAATCTGAGCAATATTCAAACTGGATACTTTCAATCCGTATTTATCAAGCACATACTGTTTAATTTCCGCATAAGTGGCTTTGCTCTCCGCAGCCGTCAAATCAAGCTCGCTCATTTCCAATTCCACTTCTATATTCTGTTTTGTATGAAGTTTTGAAAGCAACACGATACTTTCCACATTCCCCGTCCACGGAAACTGATCACAGCAGACCGCCTTCTCCACCCGGTACCCTTCCTCCAGAAAACTCCCCAGATCCCTCGCCAGACTGGTAGGCTTACAGGAAATATAAACGATCCGCCCCACCCCGTAAGCCAGTATCTTCTTCAACGCCTTCGGATGAACACCGTCACGCGGCGGATCCAGTATAATAAAATCCGGCTTCTCTTCCAGTTCATCCAGAACCTTCAACACATCCCCCGCTATAAACTCACAGTTATTCAGACCGTTTAAAGCCGCATTTTCTCTGGCTGCTTTCACGGCTTCTTCCACAATCTCCACACCGACGACTTTTTTTGCCATGGGCGCCATAAGCTGGGCTATCGTTCCGGTACCGCTGTAGAGATCAAATACCACCTTATCCGGCTTCTCCCCGCTTTCCTCCCTGCCGCTCAGATTACCGATAAACTCGCGCGCCGTAGAATAAAGTACCTCCGCCCCCGGAGAATTAGTCTGGAAAAAGGAAAACACTGATATCCGGAAACGAAGCCCCAAAAGTTCCTCATAAAAATAATCTCTTCCATATAACAGTCTTGTTTCATCGCTCCGCAC
>Ga0137308_102819_pt1 | contig 10338 bp, 13 predicted proteins | sample Inofrocosms_June_FD_97181 | JGI IMG/M metagenome (GOLD analysis project Ga0137308, IMG submission 97181) | Mouse cecal microbial communities from Vienna, Austria - N-Acetylneuraminic and N-Acetylglucosamine D2O microcosms_June | ecosystem: Host-associated > Mammals > Digestive system > Large...
AATTCCGCTCCGACCTCTGGTCCGCTTTCTGACCGGATGCACCACTAGGGGAAAAAGGCGCCCGACACCAAGGGGATCGCCAATCTGGACGATTACGGCTACGGTGAGTACGATGAGGACAAGACGGCGGATGGTGAGCCGTGAAATACTTCACCGACAATCCCTTGGAACGCCAGATGATGTGTCCCCCGGCTAGCCGGGTCAAGCATGATCCGTCCCCTCCCATTTCCAAGGGCCATCCCTGCTTTGCCTGCAAACGTTGGGGGGAGGGAAACTATGTCTTGCACTGCTACCGGAGTGTGGAGCGGATGCTGCATAGATGAGAGCAATCTAGTGCAAGCTAAAGAGAACTGGACGGCCCTGGGTATTTCAAGGCCGTCCAGTCATCTGGAGCTATACTAATTTTTCCAGTTCGTCCCGCAATTCTGGTATGTCCTCGCTGATAATTTCCCAGACAAGCTGAAGATTGACACCCTCATAATCGTGGACAATACGGTTGCGCAGACCGTACATCTCCCGCCAGGGAATTTGTGGATGCGCCTGGGCAAATGATGGATCCACAATGCGGCAAAGCTCCCCCAACTGACTAAGATTGAATACACAAGCCTCCACTAACTTTATGTCAGATATAAACGTGTCATAGGTATAGCCGGAACAGTATTCCACCAGCTTCATGGTGTAGCGGAGCATCTTCTGGAGGATGATATCATTTCTCATAAATCGTCACCCCGGTAGAATTGATCTCATGCTCAATTCTGGAACCTTTTTCGATATGAGATATATTCAAAATATCTACAGGCATGCCAACCGCCTGACGAACCGCTTCCATAAACCCCACGAATTTCAGTCCACGTAGCTTGCTGTCTACCATTAGATCCAGGTCACTGTTATCTGTGGCCGTACCTTTTGCCACGGAACCAAACAGGACGGCGCGTGAAATATCGTAGCTGTCAAAAACAGGTGAGAGGATAGTTTGGATCGCGGATACATCGTGCGTCATTTCAGCACCCCCTATCATTTTATAGTATACATCATCGATCGCAAAAAAGAAACAGAAATTTATAATTCTGTCAGCGGCCTGGAGTACTTCAGGCCGCTGTTCCATTTTTTGAGAGTGATATACTGCTGCATCAAGCGGTGAAAAATTTCTTTTCTACCGTTCTGACACCCTCAATAGATTTCCTGCTCCAGGGCATCAAATGTTGGGGTGGAGAAGAACTCTCCCAACGTAATCTCAAAGCCATCACACAATTTTTTAATGGTGACTGTTCCCGGATTTTGGCTCTCGCCATTGAGAATGCTCTTAATGGTCGCCTGGGGAACGGCGGATATATTGCTCAAGCCATTAGGAGTAATGCCTCGTTCTCTGCATAAGTCCAGAATGCGGGCCGCAATCGCCTCACGGGTATTCATAGGCAAATCCTCCAAGTGATTTGTCACTATGATAGAATATCTGCATTTTTCTTGTTAGTGATGCTTCACTAATTCCAGAATTTATGGTATAGTGATATATCACTATACAGGAGGACTGCAAACTATGACAGAGATCGCTTGTGCCATTACCGGCCACCGGCCCAAAAGTTTTCCATGGAAGTATAACGAAACTGCGCCCGACTGTGTTCTGTTGAAGGAGACTCTAGCGGCACAAATCAGGCTGCTGGCGGACAGTGGTGTGACGGACTGGCTGTCTGGCATGGCTTTGGGAGTGGACCTCTGGTGCGCTCAGATCGTCCTCAGTCTTAAAGAAAAAAATCCCGCCCTGCGTCTCCACTGTATCCTCCCCTGCGAGGGACAGGAGGTCAAGTGGCCGAAGGCAGAGCAGGAGCAGTACCACTCTATTTTGAAGCGGGCCGATGAGGTGGTATATGTCAGCCGCGACTATCATCCGGACTGTATGCTGGAGCGCAACCGCTACATGGTAGACCGGGCCTCCATTTTGCTGGCAGTTTACAATGGGACCTACCGAAGCGGGACGGCAATGACAGTACGGTACGCCAAAGAGCAGGGCACAAAGATCATGATTATCGACCTGATCTCACGAGTGATTTCCTCTATGGGGGGTGATACATGAAATGGCTTGCTTGCAGTCTGCTGGCATCGCTTATCCTCTCCTCGACCGGATGCAGGACAAAATACTCAAGCTGCGGAGGATACTATCATATGGATGTCAGAATAGTTATATTCGGAAATGCTATAGGAATTTATCAAGCAGTAACATAGAAGGTATGATAAAATAGTTGTAATGATATGTTACTCAAACCACACTTGTTGGGAATACATTATAGTACATATTTCACAACTAAAACACAAAAGGCTGTGCAATAGGACGAAATCTCTTGTGTAAATAAGTTTTTTTGAAATATGTGTCCACCAGGAAGAAGGTACTGTGGTTATACTATAGTAGAGTGACTTTGCAGTAAAATAAGCAAAGGGGTGAGTATGGTTCGGTTTGTCTATTGTGCCAGCCATGACCAATATGCCAAACACATTCAATTTGATATTTGATATGTACAGTGGGACAATGCTGAAAGTGGCCTACGGAATTACGAGAGACAAACATCTTGCCGAAGACGCTGTGCAGGAATCTTTCCTCAGAATAACAAAGAATTTGGAAAGATTAGAAGATATTTATTCTCCAGAAACACGCGGCTATATTTTAACAATAACAAGGAACGCATCGTTATCTGTGCTAAAGGCAAGGAAAGGTATTACTGATAGAGAATGTCCACTGGATGAAATTGAAAATGTGCAGGAATCGTGCGATCTTGAACAAGAGGTTATTTCAAAAGTAGGCTTTGAGGAACTCGTTTCGACAATACGGGAACTTCCGAAAATATATGCAGATGTATTATACATGGACTGGGTTATGGATCTTTCCATTCACGAAATATCTGTGCAATTGGGGCTTCAAGAAGACACCGTAAAAAAGCGAATAAATCGAGGAAAGAAAACTCTCCAAAAGCAATTGATAAAAAAATTGAAGAGGGATCCGGTTTTATGAATTTAGACGAGAAGTTGCGGTCCGCTTTTATTGAAGCATATGCTCAAGAATATGAGGAAGTTGCTGAAATGAAAGAGACAAGTGATACGCTTACTGAAGATGATATAAAATATCATCAGAAAAAAATCCGAAAGAAAATAGAACCGACCATGCAACATCCTTGCAGGCATATCAATTGGATACGGACAGGTTTCATTGCAGCATGTCTTTGTATCCTTTTGTGTGGATTTATAGGAAATCCGGCAATTAGGGGAGAAATATTTAACTTCATTCTTGAGAAATACGATGAATACAGCACGGTTCTATTTGTTCCAAATAGTTCAAATGCCCCCAATGAAAAAAAGGAACCCCAAAATCTGCTTATCCCAGAAGGATACACCATTGTAGAAGTATCCGGAGATTTACCAGGATATTATGAGGCATGTATACTAACCCCCAGCAACTCCTATTTTCTTTTGATCCAGGTAGCAGCTGGCGGCACTGGGTTGTCCGTCGACACCGAGAGAGGGACGACCATTGAACTGAAAATAGAGGAACATGAATGTGTTGGGATAGAAAAGGATGGGGAGTCCACCTTAATTTTTTCGGATGAAGAGTTTGGCTATCTTTTATCAACACAAGATGGAATGGAGGTTTTAATAGAGTTCGTACACCAACTCTTCAAATAAAGGAGAGATAAAATACTTGATTGAAAAGGGAGTGAATCATTTATGAGGATGAATTTTGTATATAGTCAAAATATGTTTGGGACGCAGATACAGAATCCATTACAGCGATCGCTGGGCCAAGTACAAAGTCCTGGTCTGCAAAAGGTGATCCAACAAGTAAATACCAATTATGGGAGCAAGAAAAACTGCGATACAGTTGATCTGAGCAAAGAAGCGTTGGATACACTCAAGGCCAAGAAGGAAGAAGGGACCAAAAAGCCGGAAACTGCTTCCGATTTTCAGAAGTACGCTCCCGGAATGTTTACCAAAGAAGAATGGGCCGAAAACTCGATTTTGGAACAGAGAGACGGGATCAAGACGGTTTCCGATGTGATCGACTACGCAAAATCCAAGCTGCAGTATACAATGTCAAAAATAGAAGAGCTTGAAAACTATTTGAATGGCACGGGTACACACAGTGACCCCAATATGACAAGAGACTTGGCGGAGACGTATCTGCATAACTACAAGCAGAGTATTCAATCGGACTATACCGACATTATTCATAGCCATATCAATCCTCACCGCTCCACGGTGGATGAATATGATAGGCGATCGGGCGGTCAGGCGTCAAAGGTAACAGAAAATCTGCTCAATTCCATTTCTGCTGAATCTTTGGGCCTTTCCAATTTGTCAGATGATCCCAGAGAAATTATGGCGGCATTAGAAAATGCGTCCAAAATACTGGACGGAATGAACCAGAACGTAGAAAGCGCCTACAAGCAGATGACTGGTGGCAAACAGATTACCGAACCCGCCAGAAGTACTTCTATCTTTGATGGCAGGTCCAGTTTCGATTTCTTTGCCTCCCAGATGGAAAAGCCGCATAGGATCGTAGATACCGCACATATGAAATTCACCGGTCAGACATTAAGTCTCGAATGATATGCGGCACTGGGTGAACGGAAGGATTCTATGCAGAGCGCGTTATTTATGGGTAAGAAGCTTTTGGCTTTTCTATGATGATACAACAACCGTTATGAAAGGTCAGAGCTATGTTTTATGTGATTTTGATTTGCGGAAATGGAGGTTATTTAAATGGCATTCCCTACTTTCTTGCCTTCAGGGGCTCTCCACCCTGACCTGGTAAACAATTCGGCTTTTGTCAAATACGTAGACGGCGATGCCGCTGAGCAGAGTGCTGGAACTGAAGCACGAGGTGCCAAGGTTCATGGGATGGATGATTCGCCCCAAAAGATTGTTCAAAAAGGCCGAACGGATGTGATCGATTTATCTGATCGTTTTACCCGTCACCATGGCACGGAACCCGATGGCAAAAAGGTAATATACAATCGCCCCTCGAGTGGACTTATTGTTGAAACAATAAATCCTGCCATTACCACTGCTGAGGATGCCAACCGAAGCGCAGCTGCGGGTGGCCCCACACACGGATTCTTTTATCGCAGTACGGATTTCCTTCTGGATGCGGCAAAAGAATATGCTGCATTGGGTGAAGATGAAGTATTCTATCATCGAAATATTGCCGATGTGAACTTTGTGAGGGACGCCCTGGATTTTTTCACAGATGGGAACTATTCCCAAAGTGATGTCAGTGCCGTTCAAGAACAGATTACCGGGGTAGTTCGTGAACTGGCCCAGCAACTGAAAAATGGTGAGAATCCCGATTTGAACAAATTGCAGAGTAAACTCACCATCGGCGGGGCTGACGTTACTGTATCTCAACTGATGGATATGCAAAAGGTTGGGAAAGAAATGTCCAACGCTTTTTCAGACATCAGCTCTGGCTCCTTGAATGCACAAAACATACAGTCTTTTGCAAACATGGGTATTGCAAAGGCCGTTGGGACCCACTATGGCAACAGCAGGGGACAAATCGGCAAACTTTTTTCAAAGGCCATTGACCGAATGTATGAAAAAGGTGTAGCACAGGTTCAGCGCGCAGATGACTGGGGAAGGGCTGCCAATCATAGTGGTTATACATCATGTACGCAAAATGCTGTCAAAACGGAACTGAGTATTTCAGAATTGTTTTCCAAGATGGACACCAGCAGCATGGTCAATCTTGCCAAAAGTTTTACGGACACTCTTTCTCAGGCACGAACATTGGTGCAGCAGCACTGCAATCAATATGGGCTATTAACTTCTCGTGTGGGCCTGGCAGGTGCTACAGACAGCTTAATGAAACAGTTCCAGACGTGGATGGATAAGCTTTGATCGTGCCGATAATACATTACCAGCAACATGAGCAGCGGCCGGCAGGTGTTGCCACACATCTGCCGGCCGATTCCCGATGTATATATAGAATTACAAGGCAGCATTCCGCTGCGCTCTTATCCTGGGGCTTGCGGATGCGGGCCGGTATTATTGCTGTGCCATAGTATTCGGCCAGTTCCTGGTAGCTGCGGTTCGACACGGTTTCATATCTGGTATTAACCGTAGTGGCGGTCTTGCAGTTGTCCGGAATCAATAGGCGGGTCACGCCGTCAAAATACTGGAAGGCGTGGACGTGGCAGGCCAGCCAGTTCTCGTCTTCATATCCTCGCAGGCTTCCGCATAGGTGTATAGAAAGTCTGTAGGGCGCAAGGGCGGTATATCTGACTATTCGTGCAAGGAGGACGAGAGCCTATGAATGATTTTGACAGCATCATCAAGCGCATGACCGTGACCCGGCTGGAACCGGGGGACTACACCGGCGAGGAAGGGCTTTTGTACTGTGGCAAGTGCCGCACTCCGAAGCAGTTTCGTATGGACGCCCCGCCCATGGAGATATATAGGAGACGAAGAAATAATCCCCACAACTTTTGTCCTTAAAATTTCGCTAGTTATTCCGTATTTTAGGGGACATAAAAATAGAAATTAATTTATAAATCACCCATCGCTTCGCAAAAAGGTTCCCACTCCGATAAGGCCGGTACTGGTGGCAGGCTGATCGCTACAATTTTTTTGAGTACGTCCGGCAAATCTGATTTGGGGCATTATTTTAGCAGAGCCGCCTGTTTCAAATGAATCAGGCGGCTCTGCTTGCCAAGAAATAAAAAGCATTAGGAAAGTGGATCTGACAGTGAGCGGCGGCAATCCCTCAAACCACTGCCCACTGCATCGATGGACAATTAGATCCTCCTGATGTCCTCCACATACATCCTGCCATCCCTCAATGGCAAGGGAATCGGGGACATGAAAGCCTATTGGAGTTCGCTGTTCGGACTCGTCTCTGTCACCAATCCCCGCGCGCTGGAGGTAGCAAAAACCAGTCCGGAGAGCTTCCTCTGCCGACAGTGACTGTTGGCTATTTATCTATACGCAAGAAATAAATTTTTTATAATAGCTACAGAACAAAGTTTCGGAGTCCCCGAACATAGCGGTCGGGGACTCCACATTTCAAACAATTTTAAGTGATTTTTCTGCGCAGGAGTAGAAATAAACGTTGTCCGACAGGACATCTTCCTGCCTGACAATGGCATCGGTTCGATTGCCGTCATGGACAAGCTCCTTGAGCATCTTAGCGTTAACCAGCCCGTCATCCCTCGCAATCATCAGCTCATGGATGCTTGATGGAAGGATATAATAGTCCATTCCGGCCTTCTCCCCAATCTGCTCCAGGATATCAGGGAGCAGAATCAGCGCCGCGCCATTGATTCGGATACCGGTAGTCAGGACATAGAGTCCAGTCTCCGACATGCTTGCTGTTTCAAAGGGTTCCGGGGTCCAGGGATGATGCAGGAGGGAGCAGAGGCCCATCCTATGCGCATTTTCAAACTCGATACCAAACTTGGCAACCGTGTTCCTGCGGGCCGCCTCTGTCAACTCATCAATGGTCAACCCCAGTCTCTCTACGATCTGATTGGTGATGAGCATGGTGTTCAAGGAATTCCGCTTGTAAGGCCCCACCGGGACGCGGAAAATACCTGCCAGGTCCAGAAGGGTAATGTGCGGGTGGGACTTGAGCAGTTGGCGGTTGCGCTTGCGGCTCAGTGCCTGCAAGACGACGCTCTCCAGGACGTTCTCACGGGTCATCTCCGGCAGGACGGGGAGGTCCTTAAAATTGCGTAAGGCATCTTGGAAGACGGTTGCGGCAATATTGGCAATATCCTCTGCGGTAGCGTTATCCGGCATATCGTTCAAGTTCACCGTCGGGATAGCGGTGGAGCCAGGCAGTTTAAGTACAATGCCGGTCAGCGCTTCGTTGGTCTTAAAATGCTCAATGCACTCAAATTCGATCCCTTCTCCAAACATTTCATGGAGCAGGACAATGGCTTCCTCGGCTAAATTCTTCAAAGTGGTCTTGGCCATGATGATTCTCCTTCTAAATCTTCTTTCTGAAAGTAAAATGTTCACGGTGTTGGCGCTATGTTTTCAATGGATCACTTTGCGGCGATCCGTCTTCCAGAGCATCGTCCCCACATGGTTCACCATTGCCTTCCGCATTGGACTCATCCTCCTGGATGTCATCGTTGCTGCCGCTATTCTCGTCGCTCCCACCGAAAATGCGCTGCAGGAGGGGATCGTGGGGGGAGTACCGGGCAAAGCGCTCCCGCCGCAGAATCTCTTGAGCCACGCAGTGCAGGGTGGGAGCGGGGTAGGCATAGGTGCCTCTACAGATATCAGCCAGGGGTACAGAACCCTTCAAATCGAGGTACGTCCTTGCCGCTGCCTGCTCCCGAACACCATCAGCCGCCAGCTGGAGGGAGACTTCGGGGAGAGCTTCCATGGCAAGCTCCATGGTCGGGACCCCAAAATAGTTGGCGATCACATCCATTATTGACATGACGCTCTCTGCCAGGCTGACAGCGATCCTACGGTTCTCCGCCAGCAAATCAGGGACGTTTTCTGAGGGGGTGAGACTGTTCCCGAGAAAGTAGTCCCTCGTTTTGGCAAAAGCCTCATTGGGTGTCTTGCTGGTCACATTATCGTTCATTGTTAATCCTCCATGTTGAAAATCCTTTAGTAAATCATCCTTTTTTATCGGATTGGTTCGTTAAATGTAAAATGCAAAATAAATATTACAACCAGGCCGACACCACTCTCGGAAATTTTGCTCCTGGTGGCCTTGCCGTACAAATTTCGTAGTTGTTCCGTACTCTTGCCGTGTTTTTGCCGTACAATTTCCACCCTTTTTCCACCATTTTGCCGTAAACACCAGAGCAAGAAAAATTTTTATTCCACTATTTTGCCGTAAATTTTCCGTACAAATTCCGCCAGATTTCCGTATCGGCGCCATGCGGTTGATGTACTCCATGTCAAAGACAAATTAAAAAGTGCAGACCATGATTTTAGACAGTTGTATTTTCAGCCCCCGAGTTAGTGGACATCAAAAGGTCCCCCGCTTTTTCCATGCTCCCATATAAAAAGTAAGATCCGAAGAAGAATGCGGCAATAAGGAGCGGTGAAGTAAGCGCGTGATAGGGCTTACAGTTCCCGGACGAACAGACACAATCTACAATCAAAGCATATCCGGTCGCCCAAAACAGGAAATTTTCGACCGCAGGCTCTTTTTTTCGCCGTAGCGGAGAAATAAGAAGTGTAGGGGGCCATTGTGTTCGATGTCCGCGCTAAAAAGTGCAATTTCAACGCAAGGCTTGTTTGAACAAAATCAATGCAATTTTCTGCGATTCTTCGAGTATTTCTGCGGAAGCAAAAACAAATACTCCAAAATTACAGATGCAAATTCAGTGTTTGGGGCAGGCTCTTTTTCGCTGATAAATTATATGAAGAATGTCTTGAACGGAAGACATTTGAACCGGAACCAGGCGTTTGCAAACGGTGTTCTCCACAGGAGAAGGTTTTTGGCCGGCAAGAGCAAGCTGCTGCTGTGTGCAGCGTAACTGTTGACTTTCTACTGGCAAGGGGACACTTCACTCTTTCCAACAAGGCAATAGGTATTGATACGAGAAGTGAGCCGCTTTTTCTTGCCGGCCCAAAAACTCTTTTTCCGGGAGCAGCCAGTCCGGAAAATTTATTCACCCACATATATTTAAGGATTCCACGCAAGAATTTTGCAACTTATAGCGTCCAATTTTCCCCCATTTCAGCCAAAACGCACGAACACCAGCAGAAATTTCTCCAATTTTTGAGACATCTTGCAGCGATACCATGGTCTTTGCACGAATACCATAGTTTTTAGCTTCGCATATTCCCTGGATATTTCAGATCATGCTGGGAAAAATCGGTTAGCCCGGACATATCAAGTGACCTTTTGCTCCTACGCGGTATTTCCGAATCGGATAGAGTTTGTCAATTTCTTTTCGCTGCGTCATGACAGGGATAACGAGCTGCTGTCTAATGCGATTCGGGTTTTTTATGTAGAACTGAGCAAGCTGAAGGAACTGCTAAAAAAGCCTGTCAATACAATGGCAGATCTGGAAAAGTGGGCGCTTTTCTTTCGGTACGCTAATGACAGCCAGTGCAGGGAAAGGTGAACGAGGTCATCCAGTCAAAGGAGGTGTTACAAATGGCAGGGGAACTCTTAATGAGCAGTTATACCGGCCTGACAAGGCAGGAGATCACACAGCTATAACTCCCACCATTATGTAAGCAAACGCATGAGCAGGCGCTCTCTTCCAAACCAGTGGGAGATGAGCGCCTGCTGTCTTTTTAGCGATGCGTTGCCGAAGAGAGAAAATGTGTCTCAAAGTACCCAAATTGTTGAATGTCCCTGCGGACATTTATGGT
>Ga0137308_102823_pt1 | contig 10320 bp, 13 predicted proteins | sample Inofrocosms_June_FD_97181 | JGI IMG/M metagenome (GOLD analysis project Ga0137308, IMG submission 97181) | Mouse cecal microbial communities from Vienna, Austria - N-Acetylneuraminic and N-Acetylglucosamine D2O microcosms_June | ecosystem: Host-associated > Mammals > Digestive system > Large...
TGAATTAAACAGTAATATAGAGAAGTTTAAAAATTATTATATGGAAACAGGGGCGGGCATGGCGCTGGAAGAAACCCTGCCAAGATTAATGAAGCAAATAAAAGCAACCGGCAAAGGGCATTTGCGGGCCGGTATTTGAATGTGCAGGTTTTTACTACCCCAGCGGTTTTGGCACGAGGAGAATTGCAACATACAGTTCCAATGCCCCTTGCAACTACCCTCGTTATTTAAAGCTGTAGGTTCCGTTATAATAAGAAAAATAATGTGTTATTTCCCAGTCATAGCATTGTATTATGCCGCAGTATGCATCATTGGTATATTTATGGAGGGTTATGGCATAGGCATTCCCGCCGTTTCCTGTCCAAAAAGTCTGGCTGGACTGGTTGGGGTAATTTGACATATTACTATGGAGTTTATCCAGATTCCCGCCATATCCCCTATCGCCTTTATTCGCCGCTTCTGCTGCCAATTCAGAGAAAGAAACCGTTCCATGTTTGGCATCTAAATTGCTGTTTAGCTAATATATTTATGTTTAGTTGTTATAAGCTAAACAGCAATTTATCTTTTACTACCGCTGCTATATCAACTGATTATTTTGATTTTACCTTTAAGCGATACGGGAACATTGCAAGTATATTTTTCAACAAATGCAAAAAAGATTTACCTGTTAATACTCCAATCGTATTCGATATCCCTGTAGGATACCGTCCTTGTTGGATGGTAACACAAATGCAATCCTGCGGCCGCCAAAAACTAACCACTTACTACTGCAGCTCATCTGACGGTAACGCTGGTATTGTCATTTATGACGGATTGGCTAAAGATATTGGCATTTATGCAGAGTTTTTTTATTTTTGCGCCACATAATCAACTACTGTAAATATATTTAAAGAAAGGATGTGTTTTTCCTGAATACTTCAAAAACATATGAACCAGAAATTATCATCAATCTCAACACCCGAAAAATAGACATACCGGAAGAATTATACAATATTGGCGTTGTTGCGGATGATAATGCAGAAATGGTAAACATTCGGATCCCCCGTTATTTTGACGGATGCGACCTGTCAACCAGAAGATGCACTATATCTTATAACAATGCATTAAAAGAACGCGGCGTATACACGGTAAATGAAATCAAAATCGAAAATGATTCCCTATTATTAAGCTGGTATATCTCCAAATTTGTCACCAAAAAATCCGGGAAGATATACTTTGTGGTTGAATTTAAGAAAGATATGGACGAAAGAGGCAGATCTTACTCCTGGTCAACTCTCCCGGCTGAACTGAACGTCATGGCAGGTCTTGATGACAACATTGTAATAGATGAAAGTGATCTTTCCTTATACCGCTCTCTTTTATCCCACATTCAGGCGACAGACCGAAGAGTAACCGGTTTGATAGAGCAAATCGGGAATATCACCCAGCCCTCCGTCAACTTAGATTTATTAAATTCCCAGATCGCCGATTTGCAGTCAAACGTCAATTTTATCAAAGAATCGGCAGCATATATAGATGGCAGCCAAACCGTAAACGAGGAGGTGATATAAAATGAATACTTTGAAATGGATGAAAGACTATCCCGGGAATAAATTCTACCCTTACACACATACCGATGCCGTATTGGTTGGAAATGATGAAGAAAACTTGAGAAATTTAACGGATGAGTTAAATCAAATGAATAATAGAATCAATGAATCTGTAAGCGATACTCAATCGAATTGGAAGGAAACAGATGAGACAAGTCCGTCCTACATAAAAAATAAGCCAACGTCATTGCCAGCTGACGGAGGAAATTCAGACACATTAGACGGCAAACATGCAAATGATTTTATAAATATTGAGGAGGCAAATATCCTGATTAAAGATCTAAGCAATGATCCTGATTCTGGAATTATAACAGTTACCAGAATGGATAATACAACCTTTGCCATCAACATACCAAAAACTTTAGTATTCCAGTCCGCCCTTTTCGATGAAGAAGCAAGTGAAATCGTCATAACATGGAGCGATAACAGCCAGTCCAGAATACCGATTGAAGGATTAGTTGATGTTTATACCGGGTCTGCTGGTGATGTCATCCAAATATCAGTCGGCGAAGATAACACCATTTCTGCGATTGTCAAGGAAGGGAGCATCGGCCAAAATTTATTGTCTTCTGATATCCAGGCAAATTTAAATAAAGTGCATGTACACAACAATTTAGAAACGCTCGCTCAAATTTCTGATGGTATGATTTCTAATTTATCTGAACATATATCGGATACTCAAATCCACATACCCAATGGTGGAGATGCCGGGCAGGTCATCGGCATGACAGCTGACGGCCTTGGATGGGTGGATTCCGACAGAAGCAATCCAAATGATAATTATGCGACAAAAGCAGAAATGAATATCGCATTATCTGCAAAGGTAGATAAGGAAGAAGGAAAAGAACTGATTTCTAATAATGAAAAAATAAAATTGTCCAACCTTCCCAATATCATCTTTTCTAATACCATACCTACATCGCTTAGTGAAAATACCATATGTTTCGTATATGAAACGGAGGAGGGAACTTCTTGAGCGTATATTTTAATTCAGCAAATAATTTATCTGGCAACATAACTGACTGCCTATATTCAGATAATACAGGAATCAAACATTCTATATCATCCATTTGGGGAACTAAAGATAATAATGTGGTGAAATTGTGGGGGAAAGATGAGGAAAAAATAGATGATCCGTATGCTGTTGGATCTAGTAATAAATTATTACACTGGTATTACAAGCTGGATGAAACAAATAATACTGTTACATTGACAAAATTTAAGAGTGGTACTGCAAATCCTGTTGCATACAGCAGCTATGAACTAAATGGGAAAGTATATAGGACTAAAATAGGCAATGCGGGAGCAAATTATTCTACGGGGCTGCTATATAATACAAAAATAGTAACAGTTGCATTTGGTAACAATATTGATTTTTCTGATACAACTAATATAAGTAATATGTTTTATAATTGCAGTGCATTAAAGTCTATTGATTTTGGCAGTAATTTTAATACAGATAATGTGACAGATATGCGTAATATGTTTCATAATTGCAATGTATTAGAAAATTTAGATTTAAGTAATTTTAATACAGATAATGTGATAGATATGAGTTTCATGTTTAATAATTGCAAAACGTTAAAAACCATTAATTTAAGTAATTTTAATACAAATAATGTGACAGATATGCGTAATATGTTTAATAATTGCAATGTATTGGAAAATTTAGATTTGAGTAATTTTAATACAGATAATGTGACAGATATGAGTTTCATGTTTAATAATTGCAATTTATTAACAGATATGCATAAGTATATTGAAGTATTTAATATGAATAATGTAAAGAATATGTCATACATGTTTGCAAGTAACAATATTCAAAATATAGACACTTGTAATTGGGATATAAAAAATGTTCAAAATCTTTGTGGTTTATTTCAAAAAATAACAACTTTAAAACATGTTAATATGGAAAATCTAGATGTGACAAATGCTTTTGATTTTACATATATGTTTTCTGAATGTAACTCATTAGAAGAAGTTAATCTCAAAAATATAAAGTTTAAAACAACATTTGATATTGGAAGCCATTCAATAAGAATGACTAGGATGTTTGAAAATTGCACTCGTTTAGAATCCGTGGATTTAACAACTTGGGGGCTTCACAAATCAACATATATGGACTATATGTTCAATGGATGCAGTAACTTAAATGCAGTTTATATAGATCGTAATGTTTGGGTGAATCCTTATACTACATCATTTATATTTAATAATACTAATACTTCATCTTTCACATACATATAAAAGAAAAGGAAACCAAAAATGACACAAACAGATTTTATCATCCAAAACGCCTCATCATATACCCACGAATACAGCAATTTCCCCAACAGCTTAATCCAACAACACCATTTTAAGGATGCCGACGATTCTGTCGCATCCTTAATTAATGAGATCACCGATTTAAAAGCACGTGGCTTATATGATCTTGCGGCTAAAAAAATAACCGAAAATGCAAACATATTATCCCAGTACAACATCGACGCGGAAACCATCAACGCCATCGAAGAAGAGATACGGAACGTACAAATTATGGGCATACAGAAGCATCAATGTATCTATTTCAACAATGAGCCGGAAATCTGCTGCCGCAACGACGTATGGCTGGGGGAATAAGGAGGGATCCATGCAATACCCATACGTTTCTATTTACCCGGAAGGGATTGACGACAGAACATACTTCTGCGATATGGACTTGAAAGGCCAGCCCTTGATGGATGCCTACCACAGTCTGATAGACGAACGCCGATACACAGACGCAAACATTCTTTTAAACCAGCAGAATGAAGTACACCACTATTCCGCCGACTTAATGAATTATCTGGAGGCAAAAGTCAAAAATACGCAGGAATACATATCAAACTGGGAAAAATACAGCCCGCATCATTTATCTAATGCGGAACCCAATATCAATATCAATGAATTTTGGATATAGGAGGAAGAAAAATGCCAATCAATGAAACTATTTTAAAAAATCGAAAATACAGGCACTGCATAGACAGCACGCCCGGGAACAAACGATGGAACAGATATTCTTTCTGGACACACGCCTCCGACGTGGAATTTAACGACGGCAGAAACTTGCAGGACAAACTGGGAAGCTTCAAAGGCGTAACTACCAATGAAAACCAGACAGCCGGGTACGCCGCTGACGTAACCCTTGTCAAATCGGTGAAAAACAGCCTGTCGCAGTTAATTACATCCCTTACCAATCTGGTAAACAGTATCAATACCAGATTGGGCGGATTAAGATTTTATGAGGACTCTAATGGTAAATGGGTGGTAGGTGCTGATTCAGTACCAAAAAAATTGGGTAGCGGGGGATTGGATGGAATAAAGAAAATTGTGTACAAGCAAGGACGTTTCAATAGCGGAAAACCAATATCAAAAACCGTTTCTAATGATGGCAATACCATTACTATCATAAGAGATTATTCCGCGGGGAGCGCCGATCTTGCATCATATGGGATTGATACTGCAAGAACAGAGGTTTCTTCTGATACAGACTGGGCTGGAGGGACTATCAGCCATTGTGTAATCGGCCCCAAGATAGATGTATCAAAAATGTTCCCTAATGATTACCATGATTGGAAAGCAGAAAATTTTCTTTTTATCATGATGGATTGGACGATTTTTTGCAGCCATGGCAGCCAAAACAACTTATCAATTATAGAAGACAAACAAATGTGCAATCAAAAAGAATGTACTTATAATGCATCAACAGGAACCCTCATTTTTCCTAAATGCTACCCATATGCATATGAAAGCGATAATGGAGGGACAGGAGGATCCATCCAGCCAACTATCAATCATTATGAAATATGGATTATTTCTTAAAAATTATAAATAGTATTTATATTATAAACAAATCCTAAGATTTTGCTTCTGAATACCCAATGCCCGCCACTTTATCGGAATATTCCAATCATCCAACCATATTTCCAACAGCTTCCTCAACAGCAGCATTCAGACTCTTTCCATGTTCAATAGCATATACGGCAATATTCCGATGAAGCTCCGGGCTGATCCTGACATTAAATGTCCCTTTGTAGAGCTGCTCGGGTTCCACATTCCGCTCCTTACAATCTGCTAAGTATTCATCAATTACATTCTGGAAATCCTGCTCCAACTCTTGTACAGAATCCCCTTCATAAGACAGCAAAGACTTTATTCCAACTACCTTTCCAAAAAGGCCTTTATCTTCTTTGGAGTATTCCACTGTACCATTGTAATTCTTATATGATAACAAATTATTCATAACAAACCATCCTTCCTTAATTTTTCTATTACCTGATTCAACACATATCTCTTTAATATTCCGCTTGAATGCGGCTTATAGAAATTTATCATGGATCTGTCCTAAATAATCGGACACAAAAAAAGATACCGCAAAGCCTTCAAAAATCAAGCTTTCCAGTATCTTTTCTTTTATCGGAGTGACAAGACTTGAACTTGCGGCCTCTACTTCCCTAAAGTAGCGCTCTACCACCTGAGCCACACCCCGAAACGCAATAATTATTATATACGTTCTCGGGCATAAAATCAACTACTTTTTTAAATATTTCCCATCAAATTTTATCATTCCGCACTTTTCGACGGCCCTGCCGCACTTTTTCCGCCCTTCCTCTTCCTGCCGTTCTTCTGATTCACGTCATCGCGCAGCAAAGCGTAAATGGTAGATACGATAGGGATGAAAATAAGCATACCAGCAACTCCCATCAGACTGCCGCCGATCGTGACTGCCGCCAATACCCATATGGAGGGAAGCCCGACCGAATTTCCCACCACATGAGGGTAGATCAGATTGCCCTCCACTTGCTGCAGGATAATAAAAAGAACTAAAAACCAGACCGCCTTTACCGGATCGTCCACCATAATAAGGAAAGTCCCCACAAAGCAGCCGATAAAGGCCCCCACAATCGGTATCAGCGCGGTAAAAGCGATCAATACACCAACCAGCAGAGCGTAAGGAAAGCGGAATACCGCCATTGATACTACGAACATACTGCCGAGGATCACCGCCTCCATGCACTGCCCCGTTATAAAGTTCGAAAAATTCCGATTCGCCAGGGAGGCCACTTCCAACGCCCTTTCATATAATCCTTGGGAAAAATATGCGTGCATCACCCTTTTCAACTGATCACCCAGCTTTTCTTTCTGCGCCAATATATAGAAAGAAAATACGAGGGCTACAAACAGGTTCACTACGCCGCCTATAATCGTGGATGCCACCATTACCGTAGAAGTTACCACATTGCCCAAACCGTTTTTCATAAAATCCACGATCCCGTTTAATACGGAATTCCAGTTTATACTGTCAAAATCAAGTTCTTCCAGCATGACCACCAATTCGGGACGCTCCTCCAGAAGCTGTTCCAGAGTTACTTCCAGGCTGCTAAGGAACAATGGAATCTTATTCCCCAGCTCCACCATCGTCTTTGTCAGTTGAGGCACTACCGTTACGGTGACCACCACCATGATCAGGATCACCGATATGAAAGCAAGAAATATGCTCGCCGGCCTTTTTGCCTTCTGCATTTTCAAATTCCTTCCATTCCCGAACAGCCTCTTCTCTATCGCGCTCATGGGAATATTCAGTACAAATGCCGCCACCGCGCCATAAATAAAGGGTTTTAATATCCCTATGACAAAAAAGAACCCGTTCAGCACACGGTCAATTTTAATAACTGCCAGACACACCACCGCCGTAAAAAGAATCAGCCCTCTAATCCTCTTTAAATTATTTCTATTTAAATCCATATCTTTCCTCATTTCTTTGGTAAAAGATTTAAAAACGTTTTCGCATTACTCTTTCCGCTTCAATATTTCCAACACATAATTCCATACACGCTCCGTAGAAGAAATACTCAGCCGTTCTTCCGTCGTATGAATATTTTTCATATCCGGCCCGATAGAAATGCACTCCAGATCCGGTATTTTCGAAGACAGTATCCCGCATTCCAGCCCCGCATGTATCGCCTGTATTTCTGGCTCTTTTCCATACAAATCGCAAAATGCCTTGACCGCCATATCGCGGAACGGGGATTCCTTCCGATAGGCCCAGCCCGGGTAATCCCCCCTGACTTCCTGCGCAGCCCCTGCCATAGCCGCTATATTTTCCAGCTTTTCGATCAATACACGTTTTGCCCCTTCCAGCGAACTTCTCACGGAAAACTGCACAGCCGCTTGATCCTCCCTCAAATCTACAATCCCCATATTTAAAGAGGTCTCCACCAGCCCTTTGACATCGGCGCTCATCGCCTGTACACCGTTTGGAGCGGCAAACAGAAGAGAGATCAGACCGTCCGTCTCTTCACGCCCCAGGCAATTACTCCTTCCATCCCCTAGCTCTTCTATTTCAATGCAAACGCCGGGATCCTTTGTCTGCAATTCCTGCCGGAATTCTTTTTCCACTGCCCGCACCGCATCCCTTACAACATCTCCGCACTCTGCCTCCGCCAGAAGAACAACCGTCGCTTCCCTCGGAATCGCATTATCTGCCAGTCCTCCCTCCAGCGCTTCCACATAGATTGTCATGGACTTATGCAGCCTGTACAACAGCCTGCCCATAAGGACATTGGCATTCCCTCTTTCCTTATCGATCTCCGCACCGGAATGTCCCCCCATGAGTCCTTTTACACTGATCCGGCAGCGCTTTCCCGACTTTTCTTCCCTGCCCACAGGCAATGTCCAATCCACCCTTGCGCCTCCCGCACATCCTGCCAGGAGAATCCCCTCCTCTTCGGAATCCAGGTTCAGCATTCGTTTTCCTTTCAACATGGAAACATCCAGCTCCCTTGCGCCGTCCATTCCCACTTCCTCATCCACCGTCAGGATCACTTCCAGCCGCGGATGGGGTATATCGTCCGAATCCAGAAGCGCCATAACATAAGCCACCGCAATTCCATCGTCCCCGCCCAGGCTCGTATCTTCCGCATACAAATCATCTCCGTCCACGGCAAGACGCAGCCCATCCTTTTCCATATCGATAGAAGCGCCCGGCTTTTTTACCGCCACCATATCCATATGCCCCTGCAAGATCACCGGTTCCGCTTCCTCGTATCCCGGCGAAGCGTCCTTTATCATAATCACATTCTTCCACTCATCCTGGAAATAATCCAATCCCCGCTCTTTCGCAAAATCGACCAGGTAATCGCTCAATCCGTCCACATTTCCCGATCCATGGGGAATCGCACATATCTCCTCAAAATACCGAAACACCTTTTCCGGCTTTAATCCATCCAATACCGCCATTTTCCTGCTCCCTCTTTCTTTTTATCATCTATTAACCAGCTCCGGCTTTTCTTTCTCGTATTAGTATACACCCAATCCCTCATAAAAAGTAATAAAAAAAATGTAAAAACTCCACAAGTTCTATTCTTGCGGAGTTTCTATTTTGATCTCTTATTATGCAATTTTACTTTTTGCCAGTTCTGCCAATGCCTTAAAGCCTTCCGCATCATTTACTGCCATCTCAGAGAGCATCTTACGGTTGATATCCACTTCCGCAAGCTTCAAACCATGCATAAACTTGCTGTAAGAAAGGCCGTTCATTCTTGCTGCCGCATTGATACGCGTAATCCACAATTTTCTGAACTCGCGCTTTCTCTGCTTTCTTCCCGCATAGGAAGAATTCAAAGCCCTCATTACTGACTGTTTTGCAATTCTATACTGTTTTGACCTCGCGCCCCTGTATCCCTTTGCAAGTTTTAATACTCTGTTATGTCTTCTTCTGGCTTTCATTCCGCCTTTAATTCTTGCCATGTCCTGTTTCCTCCTTACGACTTATCAAATATTACTTTTTACAGATACGGTAAAATCTTCTTCATATTCTTAACGTTTGTTTTATCTGTAATTGTCGATTTTCTAAGATTCCTCTTTCTTTTAGGGGATTTCTTTGTTAAGATATGGCTCTTATAAGCTTTGCTTCTTTTCAACTTACCTGTTCCCGTTACTTTAAAACGTTTCGCAGCTGCTCTGCTTGTCTTCATTTTAGGCATATACAATTCCTCCTATACTTCTTCATTTTTATCTATTTTAACTGTACGGACTAACGCTTTTCAGTTAAAAACATGGTCATGCTTCTTCCTTCCACTTTCGGCGCTTTTTCTATCGAAGCAATATCGGAAAGCGCTTCTGCAAAGTCATCCAGAATATGCTTGCTGTTTGCCATATGCGCCATTTCGCGTCCTCGAAAGCGAAGAGTGATCTTCACCTTATCGCCTTTGGTAATGAACTTCCTGGCCGCGCTTATTTTCGTGTTCAAATCATTGGTATCGATATTGGGAGACAAACGGATCTCCTTGATTTCAATAATCTTCTGTTTCTTTCTCGCTTCCTTTTCCTTCCTCGCCTGCTCATAGCGGAACTTTCCGTAATCCACGATCTTGCAGACAGGCGGCTTTGCAGTAGGGGCAATCTTCACCAGATCCAATCCGGCTTCTTCCGCTAAACGAAGCGCTTCTCTGGAAGGCATGATACCCAACTGTTCCCCATCTTCACCGATCACACGTACTTCCTTGTCTCTAATCTGCTCGTTAATAAATAAATCGCTAATGGCTTTGTCCTCCTCATAATACGCTAAAAAATGGATAGCACAGCTATCCACTTATCTTCAAAACGCCCAGAACCGTATGCGCAAAATAATACGGAACTTTGACCTATGAACACCTGCCAGCCTGTTTGCCGCAGGGTGAGAGTGGATACTCTGCTTGATAATCATCCG
>Ga0137308_102824_pt1 | contig 10314 bp, 12 predicted proteins | sample Inofrocosms_June_FD_97181 | JGI IMG/M metagenome (GOLD analysis project Ga0137308, IMG submission 97181) | Mouse cecal microbial communities from Vienna, Austria - N-Acetylneuraminic and N-Acetylglucosamine D2O microcosms_June | ecosystem: Host-associated > Mammals > Digestive system > Large...
GTCATTCTCATAGTTGCCGTTGAAGCCCATGTGGTGCCAGATTGCGTACGTCTCCTGACTGGTGAGCGTGGTGTACTGCTTGACGATCATGGCGCTTTTGGCCCCATGGCCCAGGGGCATCATGTCATTTACTGTGTAGAAGGGGACCTTTTCCCACTGGCCGGTCCGCTCGTTCTTCTGGTTTCGGGTGCTGGTAGTGTAGAAATAGGTCTTGCAGATATCGTGGAGCAGAGCCATCATAATTACGCTGTCGTCCGGAATCGTATCCACGATCTTGCAGGCGGCATGGTACTCCCAGTGGTTCTCAATGTTGTTCCACTGAAGCAGCCCCCGCAGGGCGTCCAGAACATTGAGGCTGTGCTGCAGCAGGCCGCCAGGGCATGCCAGGTGGTACTTGGTGCTGGCGGGTGCGCGGTAGAAATCACTGCCCCGAATATACTCCAGGAGCTTGTCCATACCGGGACGCTGGACCTTCGCAAACTCCGCCTCGAAGCGGGTGATGTTGTTTTCAGTATTCATGAGTGTTCTCCTCTCAATTCCGGTATTCCTTCGCTTTGGGAACCCAGCAGAGGTCAATGCTGCCGCCGCACTTGCACCGGATCGTAATATTGGGGTCCTCAAGATTTGTTCCGCCAAAAGTTTCCTTTTCACAGTAAGGACAGGTGAAGTGGTACCGGGCCAGTGGGATGGTAAGATCTATGTGGTGGCCGCGCTTGATGTAGGCGCCAAAAGTGTAGTGCTCAGTTTGGCCCAGTTGTATTGTCTCTGATTGTTTCAGCATTTTGTACTCCTTCCGATGTATTCTCAGCTTGCCGCAGGATTTTCTCTCCAGCGGCCTTTAGCCCCGGCAGCAGTTTTTTCTGCTGCCGCTTGATCCGGTCCAATTCTTTTTCATACTCCCGTATGGTCTTCTCGCGGAACTTCTTGGCAAAGGCCGCTTTGATTTTCATATGCACGGCTTTCCGCTGCTCAATCAGCTCACGCATCCGAGGGTCGGATGTAAAGGCGTGATACTTCTTCCTGCAGTTCGGGCAGCAGAAATACTGTACCAGCAAATCTCCCTCTTCGATTGTTCCGCAGCAGGCGTCTTCCGGCACAAAGGAATACCCGCATTTGTTGCAATCCACCGTATTCACTTTTGCACACCTCCCTGCTTTGCCAGCTGCATCAGCGGCTCCATGGGGCAGCTATCGCAGTGCGCTTCCATCTGGTCGGCATTCGTCCGGGGCCAGCGGCAGTAGTTGTCGCAGAACTGCTCCGCTGCTTCGGTTATCAGTTTTTCTAAACAATCATTGTGCATCACCGGCCCCGCCAGAACGGGGCGGCGGCAAATTTTACAGTTTGCCATCGTGTTCCTCCTTCATCTGCGGCGGGAATCGTCCATCCCAGCCGCTGTAATCGCTGTTAATCCATCCCCCGGACTTTCCACTCTCCGAAGGGAGCCAGAATTTCTGAAAGATATCGTTGTAAATCCATCCGCTGTCCAGGCGGAAGCAGTGCCGTTGCCAGTAGGGGTTAAATGCCTCCTGAAGACGGCGGCCATACCGTTCCCAGGCAATTTCCCTGAACGCATCCATGCTCAGCCGGTCGATCAGAGCGGCGCGGTACCGCTCAATCGCCCCGCCGGGCGCTGCGTCCTGCGCATCCATAAGGGCCAGCTGGTTCATAAGATGGTTATTACCCTCGAAGTCAGTCGGGTGCGTTGGGAACCGGCGCAGCTGTAGGATGGCACCGGCGTACCAGTCGGCTCCGCTGACCACCTCGGCGACTAAGGCGTTGTAGGCTTTGGCACATCTGCTCCGAAGCTCTGGGAGAGGGACCTTCTCCCGGTTGCGTACCAGGGTGCTGAACTTGGACTTGAATTCCTGAAGTCGGTTTGCTGCTTTGCTGCTCTGCATATCAACCTCTATTCTTTATCCCGTTAAGTATAGTAATCCTTGAAAGTATTGATAATACTAGGATTATTTAGAGTGTATATCAGTGTGTTCAGCTGTGTTCAGGCATTTTATAGCCGTCCCTATAAAGAATCGAAATTTGAGAGGGCCTAGAAAAGGGTGAACACAGCTGAACACAACCTCTTAGACGCGCAACCTCATGTTACAGATCAACCATTTTAATGTAGCAGTCCGGTCGCTCCCAACAGGTCGTTTCCGCTTCATCTCCACATAGATCCCCATGGACTGCTTCCACGATGGCATCCCTTCGGCCACCTGTCCATTTCGGGTACACCAGTCCTGATAAGCCCGGTAAGCATCTTCGGTCCGTACCTCGCAGCCGAGAGCCGGTTCCAGCATCTCCTCCACAAAACGGCTGATCTTATCGCTGTCCCGCTGGTACTGCGCAGTGGCGGTCTTGACCGCTGCCGGGGGTGTCAGCCCGGTCTCCCGCATCAACCAAAGACCATCCAGACACCAGTTCAGAACGCCGCTCAAATTGTCCTCCTGCGCCAGCTTTTCCTTCAAACCTCTGTCGCGCTCCGCCTCGGTGAAGTGGCGTTCAAACGGGATCACCTTCACCCGTCCGGAGTTGAACACGGTCACGTCTGTCACTTTGGGCAGATGGTTGGTGTTCACAAACAGCTTGAACTGCGGCACGAACTCAAAGCTGTTCTCATTGAGGAACCGGGCGGTTACAGTATCGCCGCCAGTCAGCGTCTTTACCAACGCCGCCGACAGAACCATCTGTTTTCCCGGTTCTGAGATATTCACAACCCGCGCTCCTGCCAGCCGGGCAATATCCTCGCTGGGACCGCCGCTGTTAACTGTCTGCTTCTGGGCAATGGTCTCCGGCTTGCTGGTCCTGCCATAATCGCCCAGCATATGGATGTACGTCTCCATGATGGTCCCTTTGCCGTTCCGTGCTGTGGGGCCGTAGAGGATAAAAAAGCATTCTTCCGAGATGTCGCCCGTCACACCGTACCCCATAGCCTTCTGCAAAAAGACCGTTTTGTCCATGTCCTCCTGCATAGCGGCGGCAACGGTATTCTCCCACAGCTCGGACTTTGCCTTGGGGTTGTATTTTACCCCGGACATCATGGAAAGCATATCAGACGGCGAGTGGGGCCGGAACTCGCGGGTCCGCAGGTCAAGCGTCCCATTGAGGCAGTTGAACAGGAGCGGGTCACTGTCAAATGCAGAAATCTCCACTGGGTACACGCTGGCGGCGTCCTTCAGGATCGTCTCCCGATTGCTGCGCCGCTGCCAGCTCCCTACAAATTTCAGATATCCCTGCCGCTTCTGTTCATCTTCCAGGGACAGCGCATAAATGGCGAGCTGGTCGGCCAGGCATTTGCACATCTCCATTACACGCAGATTGCCGATATCCGGATTCCAGGCTTTTCCGTTGTACACGAACCATTTCTTTCGTTCCGGTACATAGCGGGCCTCGTTCTTGTACCAGTCCGCAAACAAATTTCCGTTGCCGATGTCGTTCCAGCCATAGCGCCGGTTGTTTTCTGGGTGCAGATCCGCCAGGGTCACACTGCCCGGCTCAAACCAATCGGCAGCAGGGATATCCTCCGGTGTCAGGGCCTGCTTCAAATCTACCGGCTTCGCATTTTTAACCGCCTGCAGGACCAGTCTTGCCGCCCCGGTTCCCTGCTGTATGTAAAGATCGCTGGGGTCTTTGGTCCCCAAGTCCTTACAGCTCCACAGCTTTACCTTGTCCCGGAAACCACCCCTTTGCAGGCTTTGGAGCGTTTTCTCCACGAAGGTCTCGCCACCCCTGTCCGGCTCCTGATGGATGTACAGGGTAAGTCCCTGGAGCATCGCGGCCTGTTTGGGCTTGAAGGTGGACGCCCCTGGCACACCGATAGCTGGAAATCCCAGATACCAGAGAGTTTGCGCATCGCTTTCCCCTTCTACCAGGATGGCCCAGCCTTTTTTTCGGATCTCCGGCAGCTGCCAGAGGCCGTACAGGGTGGTCTGCACACCCTTGTTCCACCGAAACGCCTTGTTTCCGTATCGCTTCCGGTAAGTAACCACCTTACCTGACTCATCCAGGTAGGGAATTTTGAGCCAGTCCGTTCCATCCCAATAGTCCTGCTCTGTAGACAACTGGCAGACGCTTGACAGCCATTCTACCGGCAAACGCTTGTCGGCGCTGTACTGCTGCAGCGTGTAGGGCTTTGGCGGATCACTGGGTTCCTTCTTCTTGGAGCCGCCCGTATCCACGCCATATTTCTCCAGGATTTCTTTGTAAGCCCGTGTGGTCTCATCCCTGCTATAGCCGTGGAGCATTGCCCAGAAATGCAGGAAATTTCCCTTCTCTCCCTCAGTGAAGCAGCTCCACTGCCCCGTGATCAGATTCGCTGAAAAGCTATTGTTCCTATCCTGATGGAACGGACAGAGGCCCGTCAGGTTATCCCCGGATATCTGGTATTTTTCAATGACGGCGGTGTACTCCGCCCGGTAGTCCACAAGCCGGTCCAGGTCTATGCTGTCTTTTATAGCCGTTTTCATCACCGCCTATCAAAATCTTCTGTGCAGGACGCGAGGCGCTCTGCCCGTCCGGCAGGTCCCTGTCGCTCCTGTCGTGCATTGTGGGCGGGTACCGCATTGGGAGCGGCACCCGCCCTATGGGGTTTAAGCAAAGGGCAGCGGAGCGTCCCCGTCACCGTGGGGCGGAGCCTCTTCAAAGGCTGTACCGTCCATTTCGGCGACTTCCGCTTCGCTGGGGTACAGGTCCACTGCCTTGCCTTTAGGGGCGGAGGGAGCGTAATCCTCAGCGGTGATTGCCATATCCTTGTACTGCGTCTTGATCTCTTGGCGGAGCTGCATGACAGCAGCGGCTTTCTCCGGGGCCAGAAGGCCGCTCTTGGCAATCACGACCTTGCTGTAGGCCACGCCATTGGCGTTCTGCGCCTTTTCCAGCTTCAGTTTCACGACCAGGCCGGTGTAGGGAACGCCGCCGGTGAGGATCTTGGTCAGCTGCTTATTTACGTCCCGGATGGATGTAGGCGGCACGGTCAGGAGGTAGAGGTTGGGATCTCCATCCATCAGGAGGTAGAGCCGGCGCATATTTTTACAGGCTTTCCCGCGGCTGGGATTACCCTTCTCATCCACTCCGGTCCCGTACTCATTCCAGGGGCAGCCCTCGCAGGCGCGGAGCTCCCCGGTCTCCGTATTGAGTCCGGTCTTGCCGTCCATGCTGGAGCAGACGGGGATCTTGTCCTTGGCCTCCTTCGCCGAGCCGAAGGCCCCCGGCCAATAGCCGCTCAGCCGGTGGGTGAACACGATCACGCCTTCAATCTCCTTCATGGAGTCGGGATCGTCATCGTCCTCTCCCTGAACCTCGTAGGCGATACCCCCGCCGCTGGGTACCTTGACCTGACGGCAGGCAATGCCGGTCTCCGGGTCCAGGTCCTCCATCTCGTCCTTCAGCTCGGCCAGCACCTCCGGGGACAGGCCCTCATAGCGGCCCACTACCTGGAAGCTGTCAACAAGGGCCAGCGCGGTGTTCTTCTTTGCGGTTGCCATAATCAATTATCCTCCATTTCGTTATCATCGGTTTCTTCCGGGTTCAGCGGGGCGGCCTCCTCGAAGCCGTCCCCTTCGGCGGCCGTCAGGTCATCCATCGGGTAATGCGTCGCCAGGTTCTCCGCCTCGTAGAGGTCGCTCAGCGTGCGCTGCATCTCCGCCGCCATGATGACGGCTGCAATCGCGATGTCCAGCGTGTCATTGCAGATAGAGCTGACTGCCTCCAATGCAGGGCGGTTGATATCGCCCAAAGTGCCCAGCAGTGTGTCCATATCCGTTTTTACCCGCTTCATACATCCGGAGACTTTGGCATGGTTCTCGGCGACAATGCCGAACGCCTCATGGCGGTTGCGCACTTTGCTGGGCAGCGGATAGCTGTTCAAGAGCTTCAGTCTTGTGAAATCCACAGCCGTGCGGACGTTGTCGCCGATGTTCCTCTCTACTTCGAGCGTCATGTCAAGCTGCAGCTGCTCCGCTTCAAAGATATCGCTCATTTTGCCTTTCCTCCCTTCGTAGCCTTATTGGTTTCCTTGCGCCGGGCGATGTCGTAGGTATCGTAGGAGCGGATCACCTTCTTCAGCTCATCGCTCAGATCACCGTGCTCCTCCACGTAGTTCTTCATGGTGGACTGGAGGGTCCGGGCGTTCACCTGCTCCACGATGATATCGCCCAGTCCCTCATCACGAAGAACATCAAAGAAGGTGGTGTCAGTCTGCGCGATGTCGGCCTCCGACTTCTTGCTGAAGATCGTCTTCTCCTGGAGCGAGAACTTGTAGCCGCCGGTGGAGATGCTGGGGACGTCGTCATCCACCATTTGCTGGGAGATCTTTTCCTTGGCCGCCTCAATGGCGGCGTTGTTGGCTTTGGTCTCCTCCGCCAGAGCGTCCTTACGCTCCAGGAGACTCTGGTAGTTCCGTACCATGTCAAGCAGTGTCATATCACTCTGTCCTTTCTTGTTGGGCCGTCATGCAGCCGCTTTTTTTCAGTAGATACTCAAGGATGCCGCCCTCCCGGATTATCTCCGCGCAGGCCCTCATGCCGCCGCCATGCAGAGCGTTAAAGCTCTGGATTTCCCGTTCAACCTGCCTGAGTGTCCAACCCTTGGGCGGCTGCATATGGTCTATGATCTTCCCGTTTCTGTCCTTGTAGTAAATCAGGATCATCAGAAATATTCCCTCCAGGTATCGACCACAGTTTTTGCCAGATCCTCCTTTTTCGCCAGGGCGCTGAGAATCATATCATCCACCGTCTTCTCCGTCACCAGATGAATGTAGGTGCAGCGGTTCCGCTGCCCAATGCGGTGGATGCGGCTGAGGCTCTGACTGTAGGTGGCGTAGTTGAAGTTAACGCTGTAGTATACGCAGGTGTCCGCCGCCGTCAGGGTAATGCCCGTACCAGCTGTGTCGATCTGACCCACAAACACCATCGTGTCCGGGTCCTCCTGGAACTGCCGGACGATGTCGCCCCGCGATTCCTTCTTGATCTCCCCATAGATGGCAACCGTTTTCTTGTGAGTCTTGCCCAGGATGCTTTCCGAAAGTTTGATAATTTCCATCACTTCCGGTATAAACCGGGCGAAGATCACCAGCTTCTTCCTGCCATCGACCACATAATCCTGGAGGATATCGGCCAGGGCGTTCAGCTTCCCGCGGCTCACCAGTTGGGGCCGGTCTGCGTCATCCTCCACCAGGAAGCCGCCAGTGAACTGCTGCAGGCGCAGGAGCCGGGTCAGGACCGTAGTGGCCGTGATGGTACCGCCGCCCTCCAGCTCCGCTACGCTGCTCCGCCGGAGTTGGTCATACAGGCCGCGCTCTTTCCTGTTCAGAGTGATGTACCGGTTCTCAAAGGTCTGCTCCGGCAGGTCGATGGCCTCCTCCTTTGTGACGCGATAGGCGATACTATGCTCCTTCTTAATCAGCTGGTCCAAGTCCCGATACCCGACGATCTTCTTCCGGTTGAACCCGCCCATCACGGCGTACCGGCTGCGGAAAGGGTAGAAGTTCAATCCGAACACGGTCGGGTCCAGGAACCGGTACTGGCTGAAAATGTCGATGGCGTCGTTCTGGACCGGTGTGCCAGAGAGAATCATCTTGTATCGCGCCCGATCCCCCAGCTTATGCAGGGCCTTGCTCTGATCCGCGTCGTGTGTTTTGATCCGCTGGCTCTTGTCCGCTATAATCAGATCGGCATCGTAGGCCATAAGTCTCTCGAAGATACCCTCCCGCCATGTCGACTCGTAGTTTATGACAGCCACCTTCAGCGCTGGGAAAGGAAACCTCTCCAGATCATCCAGCTCCTTGATCCGCTTGACCTTATCCCCCAGCAGGGTGCGAATAGTATACCGGAAGTCAGCGTACTCCTGGAACTCCTTCGGCCAGACCGCGCAGACGCTGGTGGGCGCTACAATCAGCACTTTGGCAACCTTGCCCATCTGGTACCCGGCCCCGGCCACTGCTATGGCGGTCAGCGTTTTTCCGCAGCCCATCTCAAACAAGAGTCCGAAGCCTTTTCCTGTTGTCATGTAGCATCACCTCTTTCCAGTTCCGCTGACAGCTGCTCAATCAGCGCAATAGCCTCCCGGCAGATCGCGCAGCCGTGGGTGGAGCATCTGTGTTCATATCCGCACCCCAGGCAGGCAAGGGAACCTGTTTCCGGCATCATGCGGCGCAGAGCCTCCAGCAACTCATCGCGGCTCATCCTGCTGCCATCCTTTCTATGACGGCCTTCACAGCCATGCGCAGTTTATCGGCCCGTTCCGGTTCCCGGCTGGCGATCCTGGTCAGATAGCCGGACAGCTTGTTGTAATGGTCCTGCCATGCTTCGTAATGGATACGGAAGGCCGACACATCCCCGTCAGCAGTGGCCAGCTGCTTTTCCAGTGCCTTGACACGCTCCAGGTCCTCGGCCCTGGCCTTTTCCACCGCGCCGGCGGTCATGGACTGCAGCTCCTCCGGAGTCAGCTCCCGGACCTGCGGTTCTCTGGACTTCAGCTCCTCCAATTCCTTCTGCGCGGCGGCAAGGGCCTCCTCGGCAGTTTTCCGGGCCGTATCCGCCTTCTTCCTGGCGTCCTTGGCCTTGTTTACCTTCTCGGTCATCTCGGCGACAGCGGCCTTCCTGGCGGCCTCTACAGCCTCCTCATCCACCTCCACCGCCACATCAACCGGACGGCTGCGCAGTTCTTCCAGCTCCTGGAGCAGTTGGGCGTGTTCCTCCACCGCGGCCTGGGCGGAGGTGTTGGCCTCGCTCAAAGCATTCTGGAGACGTTTTGCATTGATGTCAGCGCGTTCCCGCGCCTCCTGTGCCGCCCTTGCGGCGGCCTTGGCCTGGTCAGCCTCCACCCCGGCGCTGGTCAGCTTGGCCTCGTAAACCTGGGCTTGGCCGGCGAGTTCCTCCCGAAGCCGCTCAGCCTCCTGCTGGAGTCCGCGGACCGCATCCTCAGCGGCAGCGGCCTTTTCCTCTGCCGCGTCCCTGGCCTTGAGGGCCTCGTTCAGTTCCCGGACGCTCATATGCTCCACATCGTGCTCAATGGCGAACCGCTCCCGCTCCTCCGCATCCGGCAGGGCCAGAAGCTGGAGGGCCTTTGTGTAGGTCAAATTCCCAAGCGTCTGGGAGTTTGCCACGCCGCCGAATAAGCTTTGCTGACTGGCACCGTACTCACGGAAAATCCGCATAAAATTCTGTGCTGTGGATTGGGAGTATTGGACCTCAGTCTTCAGGTAATCCCCCCACCGCCCGTGGGGAAGCATGGCCTTGACCTCCTCCAGCCGCCGTCCAATCTCAATGACGTATCCCAGAACCACCTGCTGGGCCTGACGCTGCAGCGTCCGGATCTCCAGCGTCACCACTTCTACGGTCCGGGCCGGGGCCGAAGCATCCTCTCTGACCTCCGGCGGGCCACCCACCCCGAACTGCTCACGCAGGCACTTGCCCTCAAAATCACAGTCGTTCATGCTACCCTTATCCTCCTCTGTACTTTCATTTGGCGAATATGCTCCAGCCAGGCTTCTTCAAACGCCTTCACCTCCGGCGTCCGATCACAGTTGCGCAGGCCCCGGTTCTGTGCGACAACCAGATTCTTTTCATCGAATTCCAGCGTGAAGAACGGCTTGTCCGGCGCTTCCGCCTGACGGATGAACAGGATCGCGGTTTTGCCCTCTGCATGGCGTTTTGCGTAGGAAGACACGCAGTGATGTAGCTCGTGACCCTCCTGGATCAGCTCATCCTCGTTTGCGCAGGGCCGGATCAGCAACCCGTTGGTCTCAAAGGAGAGCCATTCCAATTCGGCGGACCGCTGTGTAAACAGAGGGCTGCGTTCCGCCCGTGCCACGGCTCTGCGCTCTGCGTCCTGCCGCTCCCGAAGAATCCTCTGTTCCTCCACATACCGGTTATGCGCCGCAGTAAGATTTCTGGGCCATTGGACCAGATTGTCGGTCATGTCCCGGCCTGCGTTCCGGGCCATGACCCGGTAATCCCGCAAGGTATGCCAATGTTCCTTTTGCTTAACCAGATAGCGGACCGTCCGCCAGAAATCCGACTTGGGGGCCTCTTCCAGAATCCGGCTGCAATCGTAGTTCTCCACCTTCTTCAGCAGCTCCATGTCCTCCGGGAGCCGGACCGGGACGCCGCTGTTCCGGACCAGCTTGTACTTTTCCAGGTCTTCCGCGCTCCAACGGGCCTGTTTCATCTGCCGGAATTCATCTTTGGTCAGGCCCAGCATCTGGGCAGGACGCTTTTCCTTCCAATTGACCGCCTCCAGCTTCGGTATGCCGCCTTTATAGTAACCGCTGCTCATCTCCTGCTTGATCCAGGTTCGCACCAGATTCCCGCAGCCCTGGAC
>Ga0137308_102825_pt1 | contig 10313 bp, 13 predicted proteins | sample Inofrocosms_June_FD_97181 | JGI IMG/M metagenome (GOLD analysis project Ga0137308, IMG submission 97181) | Mouse cecal microbial communities from Vienna, Austria - N-Acetylneuraminic and N-Acetylglucosamine D2O microcosms_June | ecosystem: Host-associated > Mammals > Digestive system > Large...
ATTTCCCCGATTTCCTGCTGTGTGTAATGCCCGAAAAAGTAAAGGAAAATGATTTCCCTCTTTTTCTCTGGCAAAGATAACAGGGCAGCGGCAAGCTCTCCATTTGTGAGGATAACTGTCTGACCGCATACTGTAATTGGGTATTCTTCATAGGGTGCTTCAAAATATTCGTCTGTTGTCCCTAAAGGGTAAAACTTTTCGAGGGTGTAAGGAATTCTGGCTCTTTGTCAAATTAGTTGAATTAACACAATACTTTTAAACGAAGAAGATCAAATTTACATCTGCCATACATCTGTCTTTTTATTACTTTTATCTTATTATTATGCCCTTCGGCAGGGCCATTACTGTAATCGTATTTTATTGCGTTTTTAACAGCTTCCAGATCCGACCGAATCAGTTTCAGGAAGCTGTTAATTTCTGTGATTTGGAGGATTTCTGCTCTTTTTATCCAGCTGTCCAGTTCGGTTTCATCTTTCCCTGACAGGAGAATTTTAAAATCAGACACAAGTTTTAATACCTGTTCCAATTCTGTTTGTCCTTTCAGGTAATATTCTATCTCTCTCCTGGTTCGGAATAGTGTGGTGCTGGCGGTCTATCTCTTGTTTTCGGTTTCTTGCTTCTTTACCGTACATGAGCATTCTTCCACAGAGTACAGTTCAAAGATGCCTCCAAGGGTCGGGTCATCCTTCTGGAAGTTCAGAGAAAAAGTGCCGGAGGGCATTGCGCCATAAACGATGATACAGCTTATGACCATGGCAAGGGAAAAGAGGATTCCTGTGAGGGAAACTTTTTCTTTCCTATTCATGATATGAAGGACACGTTCTTTCATAAGACTTTGCCCAAAACCGGAAGTCAGAAGATTGATTCCGGCTCTCTTTGCTTCTGGTTCTACCAGTAAGTCAGCATGAAGTTTTCGGTTTTCTCCTCCCACGGCCCAGGCTACGGCTTCATCGCAGGCCAGTTCCATATCCCGGCAGGCCAGGGCAGCCATGAGCCATACCAGAGGGTTGAACCAGTGGCAGACACAGGATACGGTCAGGCACAGCTTTTTCAGTGCATCCAAGTGCCGGATGTGGGCTGCTTCATGTTCCAGGATCAGCTTCATGCTCTCTTTGTCCGCCCAGTCGGTCTGTTTTGGAAGCAGAATCACCGGGAAGAAGATACCATAGGTTAAAGGGGAATCAATCTCGTCCGAAACTCGGACGGTAATTCTGCGGAAGGAACGCTTCTGCTCCAGCCACATGGGAATCCAGGAAGATTTCTTAAGGAGAATTGCTGTGCGGTATTTCTTCATACTGGCGGCATGAAGATAAGCGATATACAGGCTGACAGCTACAGCGCCGCAAAGCCACAGGATTTTAAGGAGATTCCATCCAAAGTCCGGCCCGGCCCCGGCTGTCTGCCAGGTTCCCGTCGAAAAAGGTAAAGCCGCGGTGATATTCGGCATTTTTCCGCTTAACGAATGCGCCGCAGGCACAGGAAAGCCCGTCGGTACGGGAATCATCAGCTTCCACCAGGCAAGCAGCCAGAGCAGCGAAAAAAAAGGTTCTGGGTATTGTTATAGCTTGTCCGCATTTTCATAGATTGCCTTTTTATCCTGATCGGACAACAGTTTTTCAATGATAAAGGCAATCGCAAAGACAACCAATAGATTAAGACCAAACTTGATCAGAGTAAATGGCGCTCCCAAAGAGGATATTTCAAAAAAGAGCAGGGGAATACGGATACTTGCGCTTGCGCAAAGAAAAATCAGCACGTTTGAAACTCTGCTTCCCTTTTTTAACAACACCCCGGCAACAGGCAGCAGCGCATATAAGGGTACAGCCGTTATCATTCCCGACAACAGGGCAACAACAATTCCTTTTATACCGGAATCAGCTCCCATAATCCGTATCATTTTTTCCCGTCCAACCCATACGTCCATCAGCCCGATACATACGAAAACAGGCGTAAGTATGAACAGGAAGTTGATAACGTTTTTTCTGCTAAAAGCCAATGTAGTTTTTCCAATCTGCGGGTCATATAGCCAAAGGATACCGTTGCAGAGCACAATTATAAATAGAAACCAGTATTTTCGTATTGCCGTTTTCATTTGAGAAAAACCCCCATTAAGTAAGCAGTGATAAAAGAGAATAGAAACGCAAGTACATTCCGGAGAATGGCTGTTTTCCTGCCCAGATATTTTACCTCTACCGGGATTGTGATAATTCCAACCGTAGTAAGTGCGGAAACAAATACCGCCATTTGTGTAAGTCCCGCGCCGTTTTTCAAAAGTTCCGCAACAATGGGAAACGCAATCATTACGGGTATTAACGTAATTGCGCCAATAAGAGAAGTTAAGAGCATACCGGTAAATCCAGTTTCCTCGCCGATCATGCGCCTGATTATTTCCGGTGAAAGCACCGCAAGCGCCAATCCAACAAAAAGCAGGATAGCCACAAATTGTGGTAAGGGGAATGTGCATGTAGACTGGCTTACGGCGTCTTCGGATGCCATTTATTTATTGAGCAGGGATCAGGACGGGGGCTCCGGAATCCTGAAGATGAAGCCAGGGGAAGTTGATGGGGAAGCCCTGCAGGTGACGGCTCCGGATGGGATGACTTTTTCCGTCATGACCACGGATGAACAGGGGAATCTGTATGTGGTGGTGGAGGACAGGGATATTGAGGTAGTGATGAGGGATGATGAGTTTGCCTGTCCTACAGAACACTGTGAAGTATGGAGAATCAGCCCGTCCGGTGAGGTGACGGCAAAACTGGACATTTCCGATTATGTAAGACAGGAAGTTTTTTCACCTCGTATGATTGCGGTGGCAGGGAACGGAGATATTTACCTGTCAACCCAAAACGATGGAACAGCAGTGCTGGCTTTTGATGCGGAAGGAAACTTCCTGAACAAGATCAGTTATGATTACAAGGTCTATACGCTCCGCACCGCCATGGGAAGAGGACGGGACGGAAAGGTTTACGCCGTACTTTGGGACCATAAGGATACCACTTCTGTAATCATCCAACTGGATGGCGGCCGTATTTCAGGGGATACCACTTCTTTTATCCTCAATGGTGATGGCGGCTGCTATGAGTTTGTATGTCCGGGGAGGGATTGTGACCTTGTGATTTTCGGCGGAGATGGAATCCTTGGATATGACCTGGGGAGCGCCGACTGCAAATGGAAGGTTCCCGCAGGTGAACTGCCTTTCAGCACAGAAGGTTTTTATCCGATGGCAGCTCTGGCAGACGGGAGGGTACTGTTTTTGGATAGCAATAAACTCCATTATGTTCCGGCGGCACAGCAGTAGGCAGTATTTTTTTCGCTGCCGGAATATACGAAATCATATCATAATTATGACAGGAGAGCATGTCAGGAGCCAGTGAAACAGAGGCTTTGACATGCTTAATTGGCTGTTTGTTTGTAAATCTCAGAAAGGGACAGGATGCAGGAGCGGACATGGAACAAAGGAGAAGTCAGCCGGTCTGGAGGGCAGAGAGCCGGAGAAAGAGAGAAAAGAAGATTGCCAGACTACGGCGGAGGATCATAGCCTATACAGTCCGGGGAATCGTGGCGGCTGTCCTGGCAGTCATGCTTCTGCTGATGGTCTGCGGCTGTCTGTATATCCGGGATTTTTTTCGCAAAAATAATAGGGATACTGCTCTAAAGGCAGATCCCGTTCGGGAAGCCGTACCCGGTGTGGAAGAAAATAAACCGGACACGGATTTTCCGGAGCAGGAAAAATATACGGTAGTCCTGGATGCCGGACACGGTGGGGAGGATGGAGGAACCGTGGAGCAGACGGCCATGGAAAAGGAGATCAACCTGGCTGTTGTGTTGAAAATGAGAGAACTGCTGGAGAACCAGGGCATCCGTGTGGTTCTTACAAGGGAGCAGGATATGTTTATGAAGCTGGAGGAAAGGGTACAGGTTGCAAATGGAGAAAAAGCGGATCTTTTTGTGAGTATCCACTGCAACTATTATGAGAAAGACAGTTCGGTCTATGGCCTGGAATGCTATTACTGCAAAGGGGCGGAGGACGGGAAATATTATGCCGAAAGGATTTTGGAAACCCTAGAAAAGAGTGGAGGGATTGTTTCGAGGAATGCAAAGCCTTCCGGTTACTATATTCTGAAAAATACAACGGTTCCTGCCGTATTGGTGGAAGCAGGATACCTTTCCAACTATAATGAGAGGAATCAACTGACATCAGGGGAATACCAGGGAAAGCTGGCGCAGGGGCTGGTGGAGGGAATTTTAGAAGGGCTGGAAGGAAAAGCGGGGTAGTGCTGCTCATTTCAGGGCTTCCCGGATTTGGTCAATAGAGCGATAATAAAGGAAACTACCAGAAAGGAAACGATCAGTGAATACATACAAAAAGTCCTGGAAGAAAAAATATATACCGGTTGCGGTGATTTCTCTGCTTATTCTGGCAGCAGTTCTGTATGGGATACGAAACGGCGGGGAGGATGGCAGGGGCGGAAACATCCTTGCCGGGGCAAGCCCGGATACAAGCGTTTTCCAGATGTATTATTTTGATGGGGAAACGGTTGTGGTCAGGACGCTGTATGACAGCGGTACGGAGAAGGAAGTGATTAAAAAAATCAATGGTATCCCCCTCCAGGCAGCAGAGGAAGATGCCCTCTCCCGGATGGAGCCTCCTTTTTACGGGTTCTGGATCAGCGGTCAGGATGGCTTTGATATTTCCGTGGCGGCCTCCAGCGGTGTCTGGCTTAAGAATGACGGGGCGGTTTATTATGGGGATACGGATTTGTCTGTTTTATGGGAACAGATGGAAGGCAAGGATGAGGATATCCGGAGTGTCCTGAATTTTCCCAATGCGGGGCGTTTATCGTCATACGATACTATTTTCCTTCTGAAAGCGGATGAACAGACAGCAGAAAGCCCGGAGGGTCTGACTATGACGGTGGAGGATATCGGGACAAGTGAGATTACGGTACGGATTGCCAATAACAGCGGGGAGGAATTTTCTTACGGGGAATACTTTTCCCTCCAGAAGCAGATAGGTGGCCAGTGGTATACGATACCGGTAAGGGAGGATAACGTAGGATTCCAGGATATCGCCCATATCCTTCCGGACGGGGAGAGCACCAGCGAGACATATAATCTGGATATTTATGGCACGCTGGAACAAGGAACGTACAGGCTTGTGGTGGAAACACTGAGCGCCGAGTTTCTGGTGGGGCATGGGAGGATGGCGGGATTTAGTGGTAATTGACAAATTGTCAGTCGTGTGCTAGAATGATCTCCATGGAGGGACATTGTCATGCGTGATGTTAAGGAACCAGAGGTCCGTAAAGCCGAGATCATGGATGCAGCCATCCGGCTGTTTACACGGAAAGGATACCTGAATACCACAACTCAGGATATCATTGACGAGGTAAACATATCCCGCGGGCTTTTATATTACCACTTTAAAAATAAAGAGGATATCCTGTACTGCATCATCGAACGGTATTCCCAGCCGCTGCTTAAAAGGCTGGAGCATCTGGCCTATGAGGAAGAGAAGGGGGCGGAAGAAAAGCTCCGTTTGTTTATGGAGTTTACCCTTGTAAAGGAGCAGGATGTAACCGCAGAAAATTCCGTATTGCAGGAGGCTGCGGATCTGGACGAGAACCGCTATATGCTGGACCGGTTTTACCACAAGTTCTGCGGCAGTGTCGCGGAATATTTTGCCCATATCATAGAGCAGGGAAACCGGGAAGGTGTTTTCCATGTGGCGTCTCCAGGGGAAACAGCCTCTTTTCTGATGACCGGCTATATTTTTGTGTCAAATGATGCCAGGCTTGTCTGCCAGAGCAGGGAACAGCTGCAGGGCTATCTGGATGCTTATAAGATACTGCTGGAGAGGGCGCTTGGAACAGTAAAGCCGCTTTTTTCTGAGAAGTGAACTGGGGTGTTCAGGGCTTCCTGAATTCCTCAGTAAAATTTTTTGATATGACTGACAAAATGTCAGTTTATAAATAAGAAGAAAAGTTATGGGAAGACAGCTGCCTTGCAGAATAGGATGAGGCAGCCGATTTTACCATTTAGACTGACAAATTGTCGGTAGAAAGGAGTTTTATCATGTTAGAAATCCAACATCTTACCAAGATTTATCCAGGAGGGAAAAAGGCAGTGGACGATCTGTCCTTAAACGTCAGGGCCGGGGAAATCTGTGGATTTATCGGGGCGAACGGGGCGGGGAAGACTTCAACTATAAAAGCGGTGGTTGGCATCCACGGTTTTGAACAGGGGGAGATCCTGATCCATGGAAAGTCGATCCGGACCCATCCCCTGGAGTGCAAAAGGCAGATGGCCTACATCCCGGACAATCCGGACCTTTATGAGCATCTGACCGGTTACCAGTACATCAATTTTATAGCAGATATCTACAGGGTTTCTTCCGAAGAACGCAGGAAACGGGTGGAGAGGTACGGGGAGCTTTTTGAGATGACCCCCAGCCTGGGAAATGTGATTACCTCCTATTCCCATGGGATGAAGCAGCGGACGGCCATTATCGCGGCTCTGGTCCACGCCCCATCCCTTCTGATTCTGGATGAGCCTTTCGTGGGCCTGGACCCGAAAGGGGCCTTCCGCTTAAAGCAGATTATGCAGGAACTGGTGGAAGCCGGGGGAGCCATCTTCTTTTCCACCCATGTCCTGGAGGTGGCGGAAAAGCTGTGCAGCCGGATCGCGATGGTAAAAGGAGGGAGGCTGGTGGTGGCCGGAGATACGGATAAGGTGAAGGGTGACCATTCCCTGGAGTCGGTTTTTATGGAGGTGCAGAAGCATGAATAGGACATTCCTTTTACTGAAGACACAGGCGGTCAATTATTTCTCCCTGAATGAGATATTTGGCCAGCATGGAGGGAAGCGGGGCCCGGTTTTCATAACGGCTGCCGGGATATTCACACTGCTGTTATTCCTGGGCGGCTATAACGTGCTTACGGCAGCCGCTCTTGTATCCATGGGGCAGCAGGATATGATCCCTGCGTACATGGTGGCGGTATCCAGCTTTATTATCCTGGTGTTTACCCTGCTGCGGTCAAACGGAATCCTTTTTGGCAGCAGGGATTTTGAGATGCTGTGCGCGCTGCCTTTGGAGGCCGGGGAGGTTATCAGCAGCAAGTTTGGGTTCCTGTACCTGATAAACCTGGCTTTCAGCGTACTTTTCATGGTTCCGGCGGGGGTGGTATGGCTGACCGGCACAAGGGGACATGGTGTGCCGTTCCTTTTCTATCTGGTCTCTGTGTTTTTTGTGCCGCTGATCCCCATGTGCGCCGCCTCAGCGGCAGGGTTTGTAATTACGCTCCTGTCCGCCGGTTCACGCAGGAAAAACCTGCTTTCCCTTATTTTCTCTTTTGGCGCCCTGGGTCTTTTACTGGGGGCCGGGATCTACGGGATGTATGGCGGTGTAAAAGAGGGGAGCCTGGGTACGGTTCTTGCGGGGCAGATTGGCAGGCTCTACCCCCTGTCCTCCTGGTTCCGCTATCCGCACAGGCTGTCCGTCCTCTGGAATGTGGTTTTCTGGTTTGTGTCCGTTCTTGCGTTTTGGGTATTTGTGAGGATTACGGCGGTCCATTATACCAGGCTCAATGCCATCCTCCTGCAAAACCATGCTTCGGCGGCAGGGAAAGCCAACTTCATGAGGCGGTCTTCCTTTGCCGCCATGTACCGAAAGGAGCTTGGCCGTTACTTCGGCTCTTACCTCTATGTCCTGAATACTGGGCTGGGGGTTGTATGCCTTCTTGTGGTCTGCGGCGCAATCTGCGTAATTCCGCCGGAGAAACTGGGGGGATATGCGGGGATAGAAGATGCCGTCTCCTTTTTCGGACAGTATGCGCCCCTCATTGTAGCTGCCATGCTCTCTTTAAGCTGTCCGGCGGCGTCATCGGTATCGCTGGAGGGAAAAAATATCTGGATTCTGCAGAGTGTTCCTTTACCCTTCCGGACATTTTTAAACAGCAAGATCGCTGTGACGCTGTCTCTTCATGCGGTGGGATACCTGACGGCGCTGCCGGTATTTATTCTGAGATTCCGGATGGATGGAGCCCGGCTGGCGGCGCTGATTGTTATTCCGGCAGTATATTCCATCTTTACGGCGGTGCAGGGTATCTGTATCAACTGCTGTTTCCCAAGGTTTGACTGGGATAATGAGATGGTGGTGATCAAGCAGAGCATGGCGGTCATCCTGTCCGGAGTGACAGGGATGCTGTGTGTCGCGGCCCCGGCCATCCTGCACTGGTTTTTCAGGCTGCCCTTGGGAATGGTACTGTGGGGATGGGCAGGTATTTTATTATGTGTGTCGGGTCTTCTGTATCGGAAAGCCTGTCAGACCAAAATCATTTAATGGAGGTATGAATTATGAAGAAAAGTATAATCAAAGACGTTGTGGTGTTTCTCATCCTGCTGGCAGCGGCGGCAGTCCTGTGTTATTTTCTCCCGGAGAAGGTCCCGGTTCACTTTAATGCGCAGGGTGAGGCGGACCTGGCCGTGAACAGGTGGTTCCTTATGCTGGCTGTGGTCATTCCCTATTCTGTGTACTGGCAGTTTTTCCGCGGCAATAAGAAAGGGGAGAAATGACATTATACAAAGAGCTGTCAAGGAAAATCAAATTTGGCATCCTGCGGGGGGATTATCCCCCGGGGAGCCGGCTGCCGTCTCTCCGGGTGCTGGCGGAGCGGGAAAAGTGTAACCAGGCCACGGTGAAACGGGCCATGCAGATCCTTGGGCAGGAGCATCTGGTTTTTCCGAGACATACGGCAGGGATTTTTGTGACGGATGACCTGCTTCTGATACAGAGACTGCGGCATAAGGAGCAGGCCGATTTAACCAGGAAATTGTATGAAAGGCTTATGCCCCTTGGGTTTAGCAGGGGGGAAATTCTGATGATGATTCAGGAATGTGGTTATGGACGCCCGGTTTAAGGCGCTGTCAAATGAGACACGCAGGGAGATTCTGCTCCTGCTTGCAGAAGGACCTATGGAAGCAGGGAAGCTACAGGAAAGATTCCCCATTACATTTGCATCTATATCTTATCATCTGTCGGTCTTAAAGCACAGTGGACTTGTAACTGACAAAAAGGAGGGGCAGTACAGGCTCTATGACCTCAACAGGGAAACTCTTGAAGGCATGGTTTTATGGCTGTCCGGACTGGTGGAATGTTAATGCGGCGCCATCGATGGGAAAAGGGCAAAAAATCGAGTAGATTTTCCGGCATGCTGTTATACTACTAAGACCGGACCAAAGGTCAGAAAGGAGAACATCATGCCAGATCAGAATCATATCATTATTCAAGGCTTATGCCAGAACAATCTGAAAAATATTTCCTTAAAGATACCAAAACAAAAGCTCGTTGTATTCACCGGGGTCTCCGGCTCCGGGAAATCCAGCATCGTGTTTGACACCATTGCGGCGGAGAGCCAGCGCCAGATGAACGAGACCTACAGCGCTTATGTCCGGGGCAGGCTCCCGAAGTATGAGAAGCCAAAGGCGGAAAAAATCGAGAACCTCTCCCCCTCGGTCATCATCGACCAGACCCCCCTTGGAGGCAATGCCCGGTCTACGGTAGGGACCATCAGCGACATGTATTCCGCCCTGCGGCTGCTCTACTCCCGGATCGGGGAACCCTGCCCTGGTGGTAGCCGGGTACAGGGAACGGAAGATCCTAAAACGGTTCCGGGTGACCCCCATCAGCCCGGTGATGCTGCTGGGGGTGGAGTTTACCATCTATGTGCTGTATGCCGCGGTATCCATGGCGCTGGTCTTCCCCATTGGGGCAGTTTTGTGGGGAGTAAGGCTTCCCGGCAGCTCGGCGGCATTCCTTGGAAGCTGGCTCCTTACCCTGGTTTCCACCTTAAGCATCGGGATGATGGTGGGCGGTATTGCGAAAAATGAAAAAATGGCCATTGTGATCGCCTGCCTTTTGTACTTTCCCATGCTGATTTTTCCGGGGCCACGCTGCCCTTTGAGGTGATGCCCAAGATGATGCAGAAAATCGTTGCCCTTTTCCCGTTGTCACAGGGGATACAGCTTATGAAGGCAGCTTTTCTGGGGATGCATACGGAATCTGTCTGGATACCGGCAGCGGTTATGGGAATCGTCACTATTCTGTGCGCAGGTGCGGCGGTGAAATTTTTTAAATGGGAGTGAACCTATTTCTGAGTTGTTTTGTTGCGTGTGCAACAGGAGATTTGCCTCAATTATACTATAATGAAAATGAAAAAGCAGGGAAAAAGGAATCAGGAGGTTCGGGATGAACGAGAAGTTTTTTGCGCTTCCCCAGGAAAGGCAGGAGCAGATCATAAATGCGGCATATGAAG
>Ga0137308_102826_pt1 | contig 10308 bp, 18 predicted proteins | sample Inofrocosms_June_FD_97181 | JGI IMG/M metagenome (GOLD analysis project Ga0137308, IMG submission 97181) | Mouse cecal microbial communities from Vienna, Austria - N-Acetylneuraminic and N-Acetylglucosamine D2O microcosms_June | ecosystem: Host-associated > Mammals > Digestive system > Large...
TCCAAATTTCCACTAATATCTGTTGCTTTACGATCCATCTCTATTGGTTCATTCCTCATAATTGCATTTATAATTTCAACTGCTTTATCCCTATATGAATTATAATGAGCAGTTTTATCATATACTTGATTAAACTTGAAGGAAAACCAAATATCTTGTATTTCTTTTCTTACATCTTTGTAGTTATACCCACTGTTCTTTAATTCATCATATATTTCTAATATGCCACCCATTATTGAAGACTCAACCAAGTTGTATATCATTATCAAAGCATTCGCCTTTAATATCTTCAAAAAGTCAGCATTATAAAATGAATGCTCTGATTCTTGAGATTGTGTCTGATACAACTCCTTTAAAGCATTAAAGTACAGTTCTATTTCGTCAATTCTTTCTTGATATATTTCAAGCGTCATTCTCATTACAATCACCCTTTAAAAGTACATCTCTCACATATTCAATTCTTCCACTAACTCTTTTAGGAGAATTGCTTGCATGTGTTGTTGTGTGTTTCTTAAATTCTTCCGAACCCAACCATTCCATTGAATCGGGTACTAAATCCAGATTTTCTCTCAGTGCTAATGCTACACCTACTGAAATAGCCTCGAAACGTACTCTAGGTGTTGATTTTGCATTCTTTGTTTTAGCAAAACCATATGGGAAATATTTTTCAACAAAATTAAGCATATTTCTAAATTCTTTTTCATATGCATCTTTGTCAAATTCTTTTTCTTTTCCCTGTACGAAATCATTTAAGAAATCATCTACAACATGCTGAAAATTTTGATAGTTATTCAAATATGCAAAAAATCTAACTATCAATTCTGAATCTTCATATCTATTTTTCATTGTATCACTAATCGGACATAATTTATTAAACTGTTCGTCCTTAGCACATTTTTCAACAAATTTCATAAATGCTCCTGCATAAGAATCTCGTCTAATTTCACTCGGAATAGCATGAGTACCACCCGTATTAATTCTATTAAAAATATCTTGTCTGGTTTCAATAGTGGTAGTATCAGCTAAAACAATTATTCTTAAAGTGCGTCCTTTAAATTTTCTTTGGAATATCTCCGGTAAATCCGTAAACTTAAATCCGTTCAATGAAGTCAGTTTTTCTAATCCATTCAACATCAAATCATTATACAAAAACTCCTCCAACGTCTGAGTCCTTTGGGCACCATCAATTATTTCACATCTACCATCTTCATTATCAGAAAAAAACATAAACGGTATAGGTAACCCTAGAGCGTGTTTGAAAATTACCAGCTATTGGTCATTTTAACCATATCAGGATTGAAGCAAGGCACACGAATCCCATATAGGTGAATGCCAGCTTATCATAACGGGTGGCAATGCGTCGGAACCCTTTCAGTTTGAGAAAGTATTTCTCTACTAAATGGCGCTCTTTATACAGCCGCCAGTCACAGTGACGCTCAAATTTGGCTCCTTTTTTGGAAGGGATGGTTGGTTCCCCGCCATTTTCATAGATATAGTCGATCAGCTTATAACTGTCATAACCTCGATCCGCAAGCACGCTGCTTCCTTCTATATTTATATGTTCCAGGACTGGGATCGCAAAATTGATGTCATTACGCTGTCCTTCGCTAAGCATTAGATAGACAGGATAGCCATAAGCGTCTACGGCTGCATGAATTTTGGAACTGGCGCCTCCCCGGCTGTGTCCAATCTCGTTTGGAGGCCCCCTTTTTTGGCTCCGGCGCTGTGCTGATGGGCCTGGACAATTGTGGCATCCAGTGAAAGTTCATATAGTTCGGCCTCAAGGCTGAGCACCCGGAAGATATTATCAAGGATCCCATCATCAATCCACTTGCGGAAGCGGCTGTATACCGAATTCCAGGAGCCATAGCGTTCCGGGAGGTCACGCCAGGGGGCTCCGCTGCGTGCAATCCAGACCATCCCATTAAGCATGGTGCGGTTATCCTTTGAAGGTCGTCCGGGTTTTCCGGTCTTTTCCGGAGGGAGTAAAGCGGCGACCTGTTCCCATTCCTGATCCGTCAGTTCGTAGCGTCTTAACATAATATCAGCCCCCTTTTTCTTTATTTTATCATGAAAAGAGGCTGAGAACAAATGTTTTGTATACTTTTTAATTTTCAAACACGCTCTAGCAATACAGATTCAATAAATCTTACTTTTTTAGCATTATCCCATACAAATTTTCTCTGATATTCAGGAATATAAAAATCATCTGCACGAAATTTATCAACCAATACCTCTATCGGATAATCCTTTGTATCAAAACTAATTTCTTTCTGTAATTCTCTAATCTGCCCTTCAGCTAAATCCTTCATTTCAGATGTCATTTTATCATTCTTCAACATTCTTCACCTCTTTACAATTCTCCAAATGGTCTAATATGCTCCTGCCGATGGCCTCACCTAATTTTACCGGAACCGCATTTCCAATGTGAACACCGATTTGTCTATTAGTCTGTGGATGATTAACATCAATAAACTTGTAGTCGGGTGGAAAAGACTGCAAAATAGCTCCTTCTCGCATAGATAATGCCCTATTTTGCTCTGGGTGCCCAAATCTTCCATTTCCATATCCATAAAACTGGGTAGTAATCGTTGGTGAGGGTTTTCCCCATTCCATCCTACCATACACTGCACGATAGCCTTGACCTGTACTCTTTTTATGGCAAGACAACCGGAGTTTCTCATCCCAATCTTTCCAAGTCCCTCCCGGAACAGATTTCTTAATTCGCTTTTTATTAATCTTAGACAATTTACTTGCCCTATGCAAAGTATCTGTCTTACAAGATTCTCCATCTTTTATTTGTGGCAAACTTCCAATTGCATCTTTTACCGTAATATAGTTTTCTTCAGTATACAAAGGAGGTATTAATGAAATATCTCCAAATTTAGATGCTAACAGTACCAATCTGCTTCTACTTTGTGGCACGCCATAATCTGCACAATTAACAATCTGCCAACTAACATGGTATCCTTGAGCTTCAAGTCCATTTACAAAATCTTCAAAAACTTCCTTTTTTACTAGTTGTGGTACATTTTCCATTGATATTATATCCGGCTTAATCTCTTTAACCAAATCTCTAAAATAATACAACAACTTCCACTTTTCATCTTTTGGACCTTCTTTGGTATAACGCAAAGAATACGTTGAAAACGGCTGACATGGTGCACACCCCATCAAAACTTTAATACAACCTTCAGGATAATACGATTCAATTTCTTCTTTTTTTATATCTTCTACTCCCTTATTTATAAAAACCGAATCATTATTTTCCTCATATGCATACTGACATGTGGAATCAATATCTATACCTGCTGCAACTGTTATTCCAGCCTTTCTTATTCCATAGGTCAGTCCACCTATACCACAAAACAAATCGACTGCAACACAGTTCATTACTTTCCACCTGCCTTTTTTCTATCTTTTTTATCGCAATCATCAACGAAGAGAAGATATGTTTCAATTTCTAATGCTTCTGCAATTTTTTGTATGTTATCTAATGATATACTTCTCTTACCACATTCAATTGCACTAATATATGTTCTGTGCAAACCTGCCTTATCAGCAAACTGTTCTTGGGATACTCCCAATTTATTTCGATAATATTTCAAATTACTTGCAAACACTTTTACTATATTCATATTATTCACCCAGTTTATTATATCTCATTGAATACAATACGTCAACATACAATACGTCACAATAGAGGCAACATAATTGCTGACCCATTCTTTCTTGCTCATCTTCATTTTTACATTCAACTTCTGTTTCATCCAGAAATACCGCCCACCTCTCCTTTCTTTAAAAAAGGGCGCCCACCTATAAAAGTGAAACGCCCACGGCAATCAGCGGCCAGGCAATACACCGGACCGCTGGCGCTATTAAATTTTGTCGTTAATGAAACAGCCTCCTTTTTTCGATATTTTTCTCGCCATGTTTCAACTTGGAAAAGGAATTGAATAAATGACGGCAAACGCGTGGACTCCTTGAAAATAAAGGCTTTTTCCGTTTGTCGTTATTATACCGTAACGGCATTCACGCATTTCCCTGTTGATTGAGATGGGATTTTCGGCGCTTGCCATAGCGGACAGGGTGGGGCATGAGAGCATAGACATCACCTACCGCTATGCGCATCTGTTCCCCAACAAGCAGACGGAAATGGCGGATAAGCTGGATATGGAGCGCATGGAAAGTCTTACGCAGACGGATAACTGTACAGTCATCCAGTTTCATATGGATAAGGAATTTGAGCCGGAATGGAGAAAGGGGATTTGAAACTATGGAAAAAAGGCTTGATTACAAGGGAAGATGGAGGAATAAAACAGTGGCATTCCATGTCTCTGAGGAAGAAGGAAAACTGATTGACCGCTGTGTGAGCCTGCCGGGACTTACCAAGCAGGACTATATTATCCGGCGTTTACAGTGCCGGGACGTGGTGGTTCAGGGTAACCCAAGGGTATATAAGGCACTGCGCAACCAGATAGCAGAAATCTATGGGGAACTGAAACGTCTGGAAAAATGCAGCGGGGACAATGATGAACTGCTCTACACCATCCAGTTAATTGCACAAACTATGAATGGACTGAAAGGGGAAAACTGATTACGGTCAGCCTTATATTTATCAGCCGAAAAAGAAAAATTTTTAGAAGATATTTGTTTAAACAATACTCTCTTTTTGTTACCCCAACATTCTGTCAGTTTGACAAAATGAAAATAGTTTGACCGCAATGGAATAAAAATTTACGGATAAGGCGACCGATAGAAGGATAATATCAGGTCGCCGGATAGGAGGAAATCATGGGAAAACACATCATTGGCGAAAATGGAATCAGCTATACGAAAGGAACAGATGGGATTTATTATCCAGATTTGAAGTTGCCGGAGGGGGAAGATTATGAGATTGGCAGATATGGGAACATGAGGCTGGAATACCTCAAAAACATCGCAAAGGGCTGTATCTGGATTTGCTGGCAAGCGGAAAACTTAATGGGCATTTGCACGAATGTGATGAGGAATGCAGTGCAAGGATGGAATTTCTCACGGAACAGATGAAAGCCGGGGCAGGGATTACGGAAGAATTAAAGGCAAAAGAACAGATGAAATGGACCGGATTGATGAATAATGTCCGCTCTGCTGCGGAGGAGATTGTGCTGAATGAGTTGGTGTATTGTTAATGAATCTGTACCGGATAAATCGGCATATTTGTGATAAAAGTCGTGCTGGAAAGGGAATATATTGCTGAAGGAGTAGGTAGATTGCCCGAAAAATTATGATGATAGAAGGAAGATGCTGCTGGAAGAATTGGCAGACTGCCGGGGAAAATCATGCTAGAAAAATGGATATATATTAAGGAGATAGAGCGGGAAACTGCTCTATTTTTCTTTGCGGAGAATCCATATATAGATTTAAAATAGGGGTATTTCTGGTGGGATGGGATGCTGGGGAAGTTTGTGATAGATTTCTTTTTCGGCTGGTAAAATAGTTTATATTGGGAACAGAAAGCGACTGGAAAATCAATACACAATACTAGCAAGCAACGCCTTTGGATTGCCACGCCCCTATGGGCAGCGGCAACCTCCGGCACTTGTTAGGGGAAATCCCCTAGCTCCTTTTTGACAACCATGCTTTTAAAATGTTCCAGCCTAATGTATGGAAAAATCCAGGTTATTGTTTTGCAGAATCAGTGTTGGAATTCAACTTTGTGGAATTTGCGCTATCATTACTTTTGGCACATTCCATAAATAAAGACCAGGCATATTTGAATCCCAAAGTAAATAGCAGTTCATCATTCCTTGAGTTGTACTGTAAGATAATATTTTCCAGCTTGCGGTAATCCTTCATGTCCCAAATATCTTCCAGCCAGTCGATGTCGAAATCGTTGTTCATGAGAATCTCGTCATATTCCCAACTGCTGACGTACTTTTCGTAAATCTCATGGATTCTGCGTTCCGTTTCGTCTATCTCCAGAAAAAATGTTTCGCGCTTGGCATCCCTGTTTGCAATTTTAATCAGGAACTCGCTATTATCAGAAGTTTCTATCGCAAATAAACCTTTGTCCGATTGTATGCGTTTTATTTCTGCAATAAGAAGTCCAGATTTTTCAATGTCTTTTAAAAGCATGGCTGCAAAATTTTTCATATCCATAACATCACCTGTTCCTCTTTAAATTAGTATATTTGGCGGCACTCTAATTCAAAATGGCTTCCATCCATCAGCAGTACCGTAAAAATGTTTTCTTTGTCTTTCGTTTGAATGTCCTTGACTGCCATATCATCAGAATCGTTAAGCAGTTCAAAAACAGTGTCTTTAAGGTAGTCCAATCCCATTCCTTTCCTCCTGTTAAAATATTTGTTTGTGTCAGAAGTATTATAATACTTCTTTGAGATTACAAAAATACTATAACAAGTATAGAATGAAAATGCAAGGAAAACAGAGTATCATTTTTCGACAGGAGGCGACAAGGTGGAAGAAAATTACGGTCATCTAGAAATCCGGCTGGCAGAGCTTATAGAGAAAAAAGGACTGAACCGAAACAAAGTGTCGCTGAAAGCGGCTATGAATTGGAGACAGGTTGACAGATATTGTGAGAATGACATTACCAGGCTGGACACCTTTGTATTGTGCAAGCTCTGTACCGCCTTGGAATGTGAAATTCAAGATTTGCTTGTCTTTGTTCCAGCAGAGAAAGAGCAACGAGAATAGATATAAATGCATAATCTGCATTTTAGAGAAAAGAACTAACGTTTCCGTATCTAGTGTTCTGATATTTGTTTAGGGTTAGCGAGTTTCTGTAATAAATATAGAATAAAACTGTGAGCATGAAACAAATATGAAAATGCAGAGGTGGGAACGTGGAGGAAGATTACGGATATTTGGAAATTCGGCTGAATGAGCTGCTGAAGAAAAGAGGACTCAGCAAGAACAAGCTGTCGCACAAGGCAGAAATGAACTGGAAACAGATAGATAATTACTGTACGAACAGTATTACCCGGTTGGATGTATATGTGTTGTGTAAACTGTGTACGGTGTTAGGGTGTGAGATACAAGATTTGCTGGTATTCCATCCGCCGGGGGAAGAATAGCTAGGTCGTTATTGAAAATATCAATTAGATAGTAGATTTATAAAACTCGCGCCAGTGGTGCGAGAATTGGAGAAAGAATGGGCGGAGTGGAAATTGCAGGCTATGAGCCTTTGGTAAATGACGTGAAGGAACTGATACATAAAAAGCAGTATCATGTCCTGAAAATAATGAATACGGAGACCATCAACCTTTATTGGGAGATAGGCGAGGAGATATACAGGCAGCAGGAAATCAACGGATGGGGCAAATCCATTGTAAAAATTTTGTCAAAAGAGTTGCAGAAAGAATTTCCCGGAGCAAAGGGATATTCTGCGGCAAACCTCTGGAGAATGCGTAACTTTTACCTGAGTTATCGCAATTCTGAAAAACTCGCACCACTGGTGCGAGAAATTAGCTGGAGCAATAATATCGTCATTATGGAAAAATGTAAAGACGATTTGCAGAGGGAATTCTACATCCAGATGACAAAGCGGTATGGATGGACAAAACGTATTTTGGCAAATTTCATTGAGGCACAGACTTATGAGAAGTATTTATTAAATCAAACGAATTTTGATTTAACACTGCCGGAAGAACGCAGGGCACAGGCAAAGCTGGCAGTGAAAGATGAATATACTTTTGATTTTGCGGAACTGTCGCCGGAATACTCTGAGCATGAGCTGGAAATGCAGTTAGTAAACAACATCCGGGCATTCTTGACAGAGATGGGCGGGGATTTTACATTTATCGGCAATCAATATCATCTGACCGTTGGGAGCCGGGATTTATATATTGATTTACTCCTCTTTCACAGAAGATTGAGGAGCTTGGTAGCAATCGAATTGAAAATAGGCGAGTTTGAGGCGGAATATGCCGGGAAAATGCAACTGTACCTAACAGCACTGGACGAGCAGGTAAAACTGCCAGAGGAAAATCCGTCTATTGGCATAATTATCTGTAAGAGCAAGGACAAGACATATGTGGAATATGCATTAAAACAGTCAAATGTGCCGATTGGGGTGGCGACTTATAAGTTGAGTGATTCTCTGCCGGAAGATATGAAGGAGTTGTTGCCTGAGCCGGAGGAGATTGTGAGAAGGTTGAAAATTTTTGAGGAGTAGAATTTGTAATGTGTATTCGGGTTGAAAAAATGAAAGGGGAAAGCTGGTGAATTATAAATTTAACATTCATGGAAAAAATGAAATATATATTGTAATGGTTTATAGTGGAGAAATGCAAATTAAAAAAATTTGCTGTAGTGTTAAATGTAAAGGTACAGATATTATAATTACACCTGGATTTAGTAAGACATATTGTAAAGACCAGTATTGTAGATTTGAATGTAAAAATAAAGAAAATTGTAATAGAAAGTAGAATGACAATTGCTTTAACAACGTGAATCAAAATTTTTTATATAGAATGCCTCATACGACAAGACATAAAGATAGAATACACAGAACGACATATTATAATGGAGAACCTGTTTCTAAAGATGATCCAATGAGAGATTATTTTGGTTTTAGTAGACCGATGCTTAGTGATATAGTAAAATATGAGTTGATTTCAGGAATTTCTTTTTCGCCAGTAATTGTTGGAAGGAATATTGTAAAAGATTATAAGAAAGAAAATAAAAATATGTTAGAACTTCTTGCATTAGAAAAGATTCATTATAATGTATATATTTTTCTTAACCCTAGAAATAATAATAGGCTATATAAAGATTTACAAAAAAATAAGATGGATTCATATATAATGGAATGCGATAAATATGAAATTGTAATTGGTGTAGATATTTTAGAGCCATTAACATCAACAGCAATTAGCGACTTTACGGGAATGTATATTAGGGATCATCCTAATGCAGGTATTGGTACTTTCGACCTTGGAATTTGTGGTAAAAGGTTACTTTAATATGTTAGTTTAGAAAATATTTACTATAGGTATTGTCAAATAAGAAAATGTAAGATTTATAATTGATATTTTGAAGAGATTCTACTATAATAATTTTATGGCAACATTTTGGCAACAGAAAATCAGTAAGCCTAAATAAAGTGCATAATTGAAGTATAAAATCGGCAATTAGATATAGGAAATTAAGCAAAATAGATTAAGAAATAAACTGAACTTGCCGAGTTCGTATAAAGGCTTGTGTCTTTCATAATGATATAGGCTAATACGAAAAGCAATGCTATTCCATTACATATGCGTACACGCCTATTGCAGTGTTCCGCTTCTGTATTTGTATAATCTGCTGCCCGCAATACAGTTTCTTTCATTTCTTCATCCATATTCCCGCTTTTCCTTTCTCCATTTAGGATTTCCCGCAGGCCGACTTCATAATAATCTGATAGTTCAATCAAAATATCTAAGTCTGGCATATTGTTGCCGTTTTCCCAACGGGATATTGTTCTGTTTGATACATGAAATTTTTCCGCAATTTGTTCTTGGGTAAGTCCTTTTTGCTTACGGAGTTCTTTTAAGAATTTTCCAATTTTTTCTTGATTCATTATTTTCCTCCTTTCAGAAAAATCATATCAGAACTGCCGGATAAAGGACAGGACACAAAGCGGGAAATGCCTTACTTTACTACCCGGCAAGGTGTGTCTGCCACTAATTATTCGTGCATTTTCATTTACCGCCGGATTTGAAGTTATCGAACTGAATATCTGCGGGTATATAATTACCGAATTGTCATTTTTTGTGCAGATAAAATATATTAACCGTTTTATAACTATTACTATTTTTCATAAATACATAAGCACTGACCGTCATCCGTATATGCTGCAAATTTATCAAATCGCGGAGTAACAATATAAAAATCCTCCAACAATCCATCAACTTCATTAAGTACATCAGTTATAGTATCTATACATCCTTCATAAACCCAACCATCAGAAAGAATTAAATAAACCTTTCTATTCCAATCATAAGATAACCGTTCTTTTATTTTTGCAGGCATACCTTCCCAACCAATCGTTTCACTAACACAATCTATCTCTTTCAGTTCCTGCCTAAAATGCAGCCAGCAATAACTTAGTTCAACTTTTGGGTACTCCGGATTCTCTGTTTCATTTGTATCCCTAATCAAATCTCTTATTGCAAACGCTTTTTCTTTCAATTTTAAGGAAACGCTTTCATCAGCGTTTCCTTAAATGGAACATATTATTTGGGGTCAGCTTCCTCGTTGAGGGGCTTATAGTTGCTGTCCATGTAGTTCTTTTTCCCGAAGGGAACGTAATTTTCATCCAAT
>Ga0137308_102827_pt1 | contig 10304 bp, 9 predicted proteins | sample Inofrocosms_June_FD_97181 | JGI IMG/M metagenome (GOLD analysis project Ga0137308, IMG submission 97181) | Mouse cecal microbial communities from Vienna, Austria - N-Acetylneuraminic and N-Acetylglucosamine D2O microcosms_June | ecosystem: Host-associated > Mammals > Digestive system > Large...
GTTTTATATTGGATAAAAGAGAGGAGAGTTTTACAATGGAGATTTGTTTTTCTAAGAGGGCTGAGAGGATTGAAGAAGGGATTTTTACGATATTGAATGAGAAGAAGGAGGCGCTTCTTAGGGAAGGGAGAGAGGTCTTTAACTTTTCGGTGGGGACGCCGGATTTTCGGACGCCGGAGCATATTATAAGGGCAATGGAAGCGGCTTGTGGGGAACCTGAGAATTATAAGTATGCGTTGACAGACAGAGATGAGATGTTAGATGCGGTGCGAATGTTTTATAAGAAGCGGTTTGGAGTGGAGCTTTACAGGGAGCAGATTATGAGCCTGTATGGGTCGCAGGAGGGGATGGCGCATATCGCGTTGGTGCTTTGTGACCCGGGGGATGTGGTGTTAGTGCCTAATCCGGGCTATCCGGTATTTGGGATGGGGCCAGAGCTTATGGGGGCAAAATGTGTGGGGTATCCGCTGTATGAGAAGAATCATTTTCTGCCGGACTTTGAGGATATTGAGGAGGATGTGGCCAGAGCAGCAAAGTTTATGATATTGTCTTACCCGGCGAATCCGGTCTGTGCGGTGGCAGATGATGCGTTTTATGAGCGGGCGATTGCATTTGCAAAAAAGTATCAGATTGTGCTGCTGCACGATAATGCATATGCGGATATTATCTATGGCGGAAAGGTTGGGAAGTCATTTTTGTCGTATCCGGGGGCGATGGAGGTTGGGATTGAGTTCTATTCGCTTTCAAAGTCCTACAATATGACAGGGATGCGGATTTCTTTTGCGATTGGAAATGAGAAGGTGATTCGGGCTTTTAAAAAGGTGCGTTCACAGATTGACTATGGGATTTTTCTGCCGGTACAGTATGCGGCGGTTGCGGCACTTACGGGGCCACAGGAGAGTGTACTAGAGCAGTGTCGTCTGTATGAAGAGCGGTGTCTGGCACTTTGCAGAGGACTTCGAAAGATTGGATGGGAAGTACCAGATGGGCAGGGGACGATGTTTGTGTGGGCGCCGATTCCGTCAAACTATACAAGTAGTGAGAAGTTTGCGGTGGATCTGGCAGAGAAGGCTGGTGTGATTGTGGTGCCTGGGACAGCGTTTGGAAGCTTAGGAGAGGGATATGTGCGGATTGCGCTTGTATATCCGGTGGAGAAGATAGAGAAGGCTGTGCAGAAGATTTGGGAGAGTGGGATTTTAGAAGCATGAGTATTGTAGAGGTGTATACGGATTTTATTTTTCTGGAGGATACGCTAGAGGCGGCAGATGTTATCTTTGTGCCAGGGTCTTTGGAGGAGGCGCTTCCTGTGCAGGCGGCTAAGCTTTGGAAGGCGGGATATGCACCTCTTCTGCTGCCATCTGGGAGGTATGCGAAGTTCTCAAAGGGATTTGAAAAGGATGCGACTTTTGAGACGGAATGGGCGTATTTTTGCCATATTTTACAGAGGGAAGGGGTGCCAAAGGAGTGTATCTTGCAAGAAGATAAGGCAACTTTTACCTATGAAAATGCACTTCGCTCTAGACAGGTGACAGACAAGATGGGGCTTCAGGTAAAGAAAGCGATATTGTGTTGTCAGGCGTATCATGCGCGCCGGGCGAGTCTTTATTATCAGGTCTGTTTTCCAGAGGCTAAGATTATGGTGTGCCCAGTGGTGACAAAGGGGATTAGCAAGGAGAACTGGCATCAGTCTAAGGAGGGGATTCGACTGGTGTTAAATGAGGTAAAGCATTGTGGTTCGCAGTTTGAGGAAATTTTAACAGACTTAAAAGATGGCTGGCCACGTTCGGCGGAAGAAATCTTAGAAGGACTCTGAAAAATGTTTTGAGAAACGCTACTAAGACTTGAAAATTATTTTAATTGTGTTACTATTAAAGTGGTATAAATCTGGTATAGAAAAGGAGAGAGAGATGCAGACGTTAGAGTTACAAAAAATGGCTAATGAAGTCCGTAAAGGAATTGTGACTGCTGTGCACAGTGCAAAAGCAGGACATCCAGGCGGGTCTTTGTCAGCGGCAGATATTTTTACCTATTTATATTTTGAGGAGTTAAACATTGACCCGAAGAATCCAAAGGACCCAGACAGGGACCGTTTTGTACTGTCAAAGGGACATACCGCGCCTGGTTATTACAGTGCGATGGCACATCGGGGATATTTTCCGGTAGAGGACCTTGTGACGCTTCGCCATGTGGGTTCCCATCTTCAGGGACATCCTTGTATGCAACATATTCTAGGAATTGATATGTCTTCTGGTTCTCTAGGACAGGGTATCTCCGTGGCAGTTGGTATGGCGATAGCCGGAAAGCTAGATAAGAAATCCTATCATGTCTATACACTGCTTGGAGACGGCGAGATTCAGGAGGGACAGGTGTGGGAGGCTGCGATGTTGGCTGGTCACAGACATCTGGATAACTTGACAGTGATTGTGGATAATAACGGTCTGCAGATTGATGGAAAGATTGACGATGTATGCTCTCCATACCCGATTGATAAGAAGTTTGAAGCATTTAATTTCCATGTGATTTCTGTGGCGGATGGCAATGATATGGAACAGCTAAGAGCTGCATTTACAGAGGCTAAGAGCGTGAAGGACAAGCCAGTTGCGATTATTGCCAAGACCATCAAAGGAAAAGGGGTATCCTTTATGGAAAATCAGGCATCCTGGCATGGAACAGCGCCAAACGATGAGCAGTATCAGGTGGCGATGGCAGATTTAGAGAAAGTGGGTGAAGCATTATGTCAGAAGTAAAGAAAATTGCAACAAGAGAGAGTTATGGAAATGCACTGGCAGAGCTTGGAGCACAGTATCCGAATCTGGTCGTCTTAGACGCAGACTTAGCAGGCGCAACAAAGACCTCTGTCTTTATGAAGGCATTTCCAGAGAGACATATTGACTGTGGAATTGCAGAAGGGAATATGATGGGCGTGGCAGCAGGACTTGCTACGGCGGGAAAGATTCCGTTTGCTTCTACTTTTGCGATGTTTGCAGCAGGCAGAGCATTTGAGCAGGTAAGAAATTCGATTGGTTATCCGCATCTGAATGTAAAGATTGGTGCAACACATGCGGGCATCTCAGTGGGTGAAGATGGCGCTTCCCATCAGTGTAATGAGGATATTGCCCTGATGCGGACGATTCCGGGAATGGTAGTTATCAATCCGGCAGATGATGTGGAAGCAAGAGCAGCTGTCAAAGCAGCGATTGAGCATGAGGGGCCGGTATACATGAGATTTGGACGTCTGGCAGTTCCTGTGATTAACGACCCGGCAAGTTATACTTTTGAGCTTGGCAAGGGAATTGTGATGCAGGAAGGAAAAGACGTGACGATTGTTGCAACAGGGCTTGAGGTATCAGAGAGTTTAGAAGCAGCAAAGATGCTTGAGGCAGACGGAATCTTAGCAGAGGTAATCAACATTCACACAATTAAGCCTCTGGATGCAGACCTTATAGCAGCATCTGCAAAGAAGACAGGAAAAGTCGTGACGGTGGAGGAGCACTCGATTATCGGCGGACTTGGCGGAGCAGTAGCAGAGGCACTTGCAGAGAAAGCTCCGACAAAGATGCTTAGAATCGGCGTCAACGATACCTTCGGCGAGTCCGGCCCGGCTAAGGCATTGATTGAAAAGTACGAATTGGATGCAAAGAGTATTTATAACAAAGTAAAAGCATGGCTGTAAAAGCAACAAGGCTAAGAAACTAAAAACAGCATCCACCCGAACAATGCCCATAACGATATTTGAACGCCTAGCGGTCAAATGTCGTTATAGTCAAGGGGTATTGTAAGCGGCGGATGAGGAACCCAAAAACAGCATCCACCCGAACAATGCCCATAACGATATTTGAACGCCTAGCGGTCAAATGTCGTTATAGCTAAGGGGCATTGTTCGGGCGGATGCGGAACCATAATAAGGAGAGATTATGAAAATCGTAATTCTAGATGGCTACACAGAGAATCCTGGAGATTTAAGTTGGGCAGAGCTTGAGAAACTTGGAGAAGTGACCGTATATGACAGAACCTCTTATGAGGAGAGTCCATTGATTGCAGAGCGCATTAAAGATGCAGAGATTGTGATTATGAACAAGACGCCAATTTCCAAGGCAACGATTGACAAGTGCCCGAATCTGAAGCTGATTGCGGTACTTGCAACTGGCTACAATGTAGTTGATTATGATTATGCAAAGGAAAAAGGGATTCCAGTAGTAAATGTACCTACCTATGGTACACAGATTGTTGGACAGTATGCAGTAGGTCTTCTTCTGGAAATCTGCTCTCACTATGGACATCATGCACAGACAGTACAGGAAGGCAAGTGGGAGAACTGTGAAGACTGGTGTTACTGGGATTATCCAATGATTGAGCTGTATGGTAAGACCGCTGGCGTTATCGGCCTTGGAAGAATTGGACAGGCTACAGCGAAGATTTTAAATGCACTGGATATGAGAGTGTTAGCTTTTGATGCACATGAGAGCGAGTCTGGCAAGAAACTGGCAGAGTATGTAGACTTGGATACTCTTTTAAAGGAGTCCGATGTGATTTTCCTGCATTGTCCACTGTTCCCGTCTACAGAAGGAATGATTAATAAAGAAAGCATCGCAAAGATGAAAGACGGCGTGATTTTGATTAATAACAGCCGTGGACAGCTTGTAGTGGAGCAGGATTTGGCAGATGCACTAAATAGCGGTAAAGTGTATGCAGCAGGACTTGACGTAGTGTCTACCGAGCCGATTATGGGAGACAATCCACTTCTAAAAGCAAAGAATTGTCTGATTACACCACATATTTCCTGGGCAGCACAGGCATCAAGACAGAGAATTATGGATATTACCGTGAATAATGTAAAGGCGTTTCTGGATGGGGAAGCAATTAATGTTGTAAATAAGTAAAAGAACGGGGCGGTCTGGGAATTATGCTCCTAGGCCGCTCATTTTTATTCATGACAATAGATTTGCTGGCGAAGCCCGCAATCTATTGTTTGATGGACCAGGGGGAGAAGAACTTTGGTTGCACATAAGGATAGGACTTTGGACAGCGATGCGGAGGAAAAGATATGAAGGTTGTGGTTGCAATTGATTCTCTCAAAGGGAGTCTGACATCAATGGAAGCAGGACGGGCGATTCGGGACGGGGTTTTGAAGGTACTACCAGATACAGAAGTGGTGGTAAAACCGCTGGCAGACGGCGGTGAGGGGACGACAGAAGCGCTGGCAGAGGGTCTTGGAGGAGAGATGGTGTATGTGGATGTGCATGGGCCACTTGAGACACCAGTAAAAGCAGGGTATGGATGGATTCGGGAGACGAAGACTGCGATTATGGAGATGGCAGCAGCAGCGGGGATTATTATTATCGGGAAGGATAAAAGACCGTTAGAAGCGACAACATATGGCGTTGGAGAGATGATGAAAGATGCCATTGGGAAAGGATGCCGAAACTTTATTATTGGGATTGGCGGAAGTGCGACCAATGATGGGGGAATTGGGATGTTGACAGCACTTGGCTATGAATTTTTGGACAGCGATGGAAAGGCTGTAGGTATTGGGGGCGGGGCACTGAAAGATATTGCTTCCATACGAACAGAAAAAGCGATGCCAGAGCTTAAAGAGTGCCAGTTTAAGATTGCCTGTGATGTGACAAATCCTCTCTGTGGAACGAATGGAGCTACCTATATCTATGGGCCGCAAAAAGGGGTTACAGAGGATTTAAAAGATGTGCTTGATAAGGCGCTTGCAAGCTATGCAGAGGTGACAAAGAAATGTCTTGGAACTGATTTTGCAGAGTATGAGGGCGCAGGAGCAGCAGGCGGACTGGGATTTGCATTTCTAAGTTATCTCGGTGCTGATTTGCAGCCAGGGATTGACTTGGTGCTTGATGCAGTAGAGATGGAAGAAGCGATGAAAGGTGCAGACCTTGTCTTTACAGGCGAGGGAAGACTTGACTATCAGACAGCGATGGGGAAGGCTCCTGTGGGGATTGCAAAGCTTGCGAAAAAATACGGGGCAAAGGTTATTGCGTTAGCAGGAGCAGTGATTGAAGGAGCAGAAGAATGTAATGCCAACGGCATTGATGCATATTTTCCAATTTTGCAACAGATTGTGACACTGGATGAAGCGATGGATCCAGAGCGGGCAAAACAAAATATGACAAAGACAACAGAGCAGATTATCAGGCTTTGGGCAGCAGCTCGATAGATGGCAGGAGTATATATTGATGGAAGAGACACTGATTTTACTGGGCACTGGCAATGCAACGGTGACAAAATGCTTTAATACTTGTTTTGCGATAAAGACAGGAGAAGAATATCTCTTAGTGGATACAGGCGGTGGCAATGGGATTATGGCGCAGCTTGAGAAAGCCAAGATTCCAATGGAAGCGATTCATGAGATTTTTATGAGTCATGAGCATACCGACCATCTGCTTGGGCTTGTGTGGCTGATTCGGATGATTGCGACAAAGATGAAGAAGGGGCAGTATGAGGGAAATCTAAACATCTATTGCCACAAGGAGTTAAAGGAAATCATACTGACCATTACAAAGCTGACCGTACAGGATAAATTCTATCGGATGATTGGGGAGCGGATTTTCTTCCATCCGGTAGAGGATAAAGAGGTACGCCAGATTCTGGGGTATCAGATGACATTTTTTGATATTCGTTCAACAAAGGCAAAGCAGTTTGGATTTACGATGCAGCTTAAAAATGGAAAGCGGTTTACCTTTGTGGGAGATGAGCCGTATCAGGAGCATGAGAGAGAATACGCCGAAGGGGCGGACTGGTTCTTGCATGAGGCTTTCTGCCTGTATCGGGACAGGGAGATATATAAGCCGTATGAGAAGCACCATACGACCGTAAAAGAGGCATGTGAACATGCAGAGGAACTAAAGGTCAAGAATCTGATACTTTACCATACAGAGGATAAGAATATTGCACGCCGGAAGGAACTCTATACAGAAGAAGGACGGGCGTATTATCACTGTGGGAATTTGATGGTACCAGAAGATTTGGAGAGGATTGTACTTTGATATCTTTTGTTTTTCTTTTGCACAAGTTTGCAGAAGGATTTACATAGGATAGATTATATTTATGTTAAGGAGAGTGATAAAAGATGGGATTGAATGAAATACAAAAGAGAGAACGTTCAGAGTTTTTAGAGAAAAATCTAAAGATTACCGAGTGTTCTCAGAGAAAACCTTATGTTTTCATCAGTTATGCCAGCGATAATTGGGAGACTGTATTCAAATCTGCGGTAGTGCCTATGCAGCAGAAGTATGGTCTACGAGTCTATGCAGACAAAGCATTTGATAAGGTAAATGATAAGTGGATTGTTCCTATGTTACGCAACGTGCGCGGCGCAGATATGTTTGTGGCTTTTATCAGCCAGAGTTATATCGAGAGCTACGCCTGCTTTCTGGAATTATTAACTGCAATTAATAATAAAAAGCAACTTGTAGTGGTTACACTGGAGGAGAAACTCCACTTAGGTGATACTACCAGCTTGCCAATGGCGAACCGGGGTGTGAAAAATGAGATTCTCAACCAGGGAGCCAATATTGCTACTAATACAAATAATACCTCCAATGATGTTATGCGGGCAATGAAATCGGCTTTTACCAGTCTTTCTACCCTGTTAGAGCAAGATGCTCTGTCTAAATATGATATTTCTGATGCTTTTATCAATTTTTTACGTGATGCATCTCTCAATCAGAAGACTATCAATGACTTAAAATCACTGCAAAAGAGCATTAAGTCGGTTAGCAACAATGTGTTTGATCCATCACTGGTCGTTGAGCTGAATCAGAAAGCTGAACCAAAACCAGTTGAGGAGCAACCAAAGCCCGTCGAAGAACAACCAAGACCAGTTGAGGAGCAACCAAAGCCCGTTGAGGAACAGCCAAGACCAGTTGAAGAAGAACCAAAGCCTGAAGTGAAGCAGGAAACTATCCAACAAAAAGAGCCTGATGTACAACCTTCGCTAAAACCAGAGCCAGAACAAAAAGAGGATGTGCCTTTTCATGACGGCGACAACAAAGAGAAAGTTAAAAAACCGCTGAATGTAAAACTTATCGGAGGCGTGGCTGCGGCTTGTGTGGCTGTGATAATACTGGCAGTGGTTTTGACAAGCGGTCCAAAGCAAGTGACTGATATGGCATATCAGATTCCTGATGGAAAGATAGGTACTTATACAGGTGAGTGGAAAAAAGATCAGCCGGAAGGGCAGGGAACCTTTACTGATTCCGATGGCGGAGTCTATGAGGGTGAATGGCAAGACGGTAAGCGTAGTGGAACAGGTACTATGACTTATGCGGATGGCAGAGTCTATAAGGGCGAATTTAAAGACAATTTACCTAATGGAATAGGTACTGGAACTAACGCCGATGGCGATGTTTATGAGGGCGAATTTAAAGATGGCAGATATAATGGAACAGGCACTATGACTTACGCTGATGGCGATGTCTATGAGGGCGAATGGCAAGACAGTAAGCGTAATGGAACAGGTACTTATACATGGGCGGATGGTCAGAAATATGAAGGCGAATGGAAAGACGATAAGCGAGATGGAGATAGTGTCTTTACAAAGGCTGATGGTACCACAGAAAATCAAACATGGATAAATGGCCAGAAGGTTGAAACCCTAGAATTTGAGGACAGAACATATGTTGGTACCACAAAGGATGGTCAGCCTGATGGAACAGGTACTATGACTTATGCCAATGGTGATGTCTATGAGGGAGAATTTAAAGAAGGCAAGTTTGATGGAACAGGTAGTGGGACTTTTGCTGATGGTCGGAAAATCGAAGGCGAATTTAAAGAAGGTAAACTTAATGGAACAGGTACTATGACTTATGACAATGGCGATGTTTATGAGGGCGAATTTAAAGACGGCAAGAGACATGGCAAGGGCGTCTACACCTATGCTAATGGCGATGTTTATGAGGGCGAATGGAAAGATAGCGAGAAGCATGGCGAGGGTGTTCACACCTATGCAGACGGTACTGTGAAAAATGAAACATGGGTAAGCGAACAAACCATGGAATGGAACGGTGGAAGCTATACTGGTTCCACAATGGATGGCCAGCCTAATGGAACAGGTACTATGACTTACGCCAATGGCGATGTCTATGAGGGCGGATTTAAAGACGGTAAACCCAATGGAACAGGTACTGTGACTTACGCCAATGGCGATGTCTATGAGGGCGGAGTTAAAGACGGCAGACCTAATGGAACAGGCACTGCGACTTACGCCGGGGGCATAGTTTATGAGGGCGAATTTAAAGATGGTAAGCATGATGGAACAGGTACTATGACCTGGCCTAGTGGTCAGAAATTTGAAGGTGAATGGAAGCAGGGCAAACTCAATGGTCATGCTACGATTACCTATGCCAACAATGGTGGAGTTTACGAAGGCGAATTTGTGGACGGCGAGAAGCATAATGCTGGAGTCTACACCAGAGCAGACGGCACTGTGGAGAACCAAAAGTGGGACCACGGTACAAAAATTGAGGAGTAAATTTCTTTAAAATAGTAAAATCAAAAAATCCCTGTAAAATCAAAGTTGAGTTTATTTTTGATTTTACAGGGATTCTTTTGGTTTTTGGAATTGTATGTTACATTATATTTTATCAGGTTAAGATGGATAGACTAAGCGTTCTGCAGAAATATCATAGAGAACTTCATCAAGGTAACGCCTAGAAAGCCATTTTGCCATGGGAAGGCTAATATCTAAGTAATTACCACAATCTTTTGGAGTAGCACCAGGAACTTCGCCTTCATAATCACGGATAAATTCGTACATCTCGATAAGGAGGTTGACGATGTCAGCAGATTCATAATCTCCAGCAAGGAGCAGATAAAAACCTGTGCGACAACCCATCGGTCCAAAGTAAATCGTCTTAGAGCCAAAGGCCGGATGATTGCGAAGGAAAGTAGCTCCAAGATGTTCGATGGCATGAATATCTGCGGTATTCATCACTGGTTCATCATTCGGACTTGTCATTCGAATATCAAAAGTAGTAACAATCGTATCGCCCACAGGGTCTTTTCTGGATACATAGACTCCTGGAATCAATCGAAGATGGTCAATCGTAAAGCTGGTAATTTTTTCCATAATGAAAATACCTCCTTGAAATATTGATAGTGTAAGCTTTTATTTGGGGTGGGAATGTAAATAGGGGGTTATATTATATGTTATTAAGTGACGCTAGGGCGGGAGGGCAGTAGGTTCCTTCCAGACCCCGCTCGCGCTTAATGAACGCCTATAGCGGTACTAAATTCGCACTGCGCGGCTTTACGCCGCTTGCGCTCATTAAGTGCCGATG
>Ga0137308_102828_pt1 | contig 10300 bp, 8 predicted proteins | sample Inofrocosms_June_FD_97181 | JGI IMG/M metagenome (GOLD analysis project Ga0137308, IMG submission 97181) | Mouse cecal microbial communities from Vienna, Austria - N-Acetylneuraminic and N-Acetylglucosamine D2O microcosms_June | ecosystem: Host-associated > Mammals > Digestive system > Large...
TTCCTTTTCGCGCAAAAGATACTGCGTTACGTCGAGCTCGTTTTTCAGCTCGCCCGTCTTTATAAGACCGAACTGTATGGACAGCAAAAATCCGCAGCACAACGTTTCGTAAACGGTATTCATAAGCACGGTCAGAATATTTCTGTCCTGCCCGTGATACACGATTATGGAGTTTAGCAGAATATCGACAATAAGCGCAAAGCCTATCACCAACATTACGCCCGTATTTTTAATTCTTATTTCCTCTTTGGGTTTGATTTTACGTATGTACAAGTAATAAAAAGCAGTGTACGCCGAGAAATACGAAAAAGCATAGATTGCCATGACGAGCAGAGTATACAGGTCCATTTTCGCAAGGTCGAACTTTCCCTCGAAATACATGCCGAGTATCGGACTTTCGCCGCCGTTTACGATGGTCATAAAAAAATTGGATATGCCGTAAGCGAGGTGCTGCATGGTATACGCCGCTATCGTACAGAAAAACACGGTCTTCCAGCTTTCGTTGCAACAGAACACCATTATCGGCACGCTTATCAAGAAAAGCAGGAAAAACGTAAACGACGTATAAACGGCGTTGTAATATGCGGGAAGAAGCAGCGCCACGCACTCTTCGGCTACGAAACAGCAGACAAATCGGAGCGCGAACAGTTTGCGTCTATGCAGACGCATGGCGAACATAAATTCCGCCACGAACAGCTCGACTACGACGAGCATTCGATATAAAAGCAGCATTTGCACGGCTACTTTCCTCCCGCGCCGAGATACTCGTTGAGTTTAATCAAAAAATCTTTCTTTTTGTTTCTCGATATTTGCAGTCTCTCGCCCGCTACAATCACAGACATGTCCTCTATGGCGGTTACGTGTCTTAAATTGACGAGAAAACAGCGGTTACACAGAGCGAACGGCGCATCTTCCAGCGTTTTGCACACATTGTACAGTTGGTCGTACGTGGTGAAATCGCCTTCGAACGCATGATAAATGCAGCAGTGGTGCGCAACTTCGACGTATTTTATATCGGCAACGCGCAAGCGACGTTTATTGTTGCGCTCGACTATCCAAATTTCTTTTCCCGCTATCGTTTTATGTTTTTTCATCGCTCTGTCCATTTTCATGACAAAGCCCTCGTAGCTAACGGGCTTCACGATGAAATCGAAAACGTCCACCTCGTAGCCTTTGACCGCATACTGCGCCATATTGGTTACGAAGATGACGATTACGTTGTCCCCCTTTTCCCGAATACGGCGGACGGCTTCCAGTCCGTCCATGTGCGGCAGTTCGATATCCATGAATACGAAATCGTAGCTGCCCCCGACTTCTTCGAGAAAGGACAGCGCATCCGAAAAGCGCGCGACGGAAAATTCCGTTTTACGCATTTCGCCGTACTTGCGGATGTACGAGCAAAGCAGCTCGCTTGCTTGCTCATCATCTTCTACCACACAAGCTCTGAACACCGTTATTTCCTCCCTCGGGGTCTGTCTATGAAATAGGATAACCCCCCCCCGCGATATTTGTCAAGCTTTTTTTGATTTTTTTCGCCGTTTCTGCGATAATTTTGTCGTATGCAAAAAAACGCCCGCGAGTCGTGCGGACGCGCGGGCTTTTTGTTCGATGATAAATTTTCGGTTTAACGCTTCGAGAACTGGGGAGCGCGACGGGCTTTTTTCAAGCCGTACTTCTTTCTCTCTTTCATTCTCGGGTCTCTCGTAAGGAAGCCCGCTTTTTTGAGCGCGCCGCGGTACTGAGGGTCCGCCTCGCAAAGCGCGCGGGCGATACCGTGACGGATAGCGCCTGCCTGACCCGTGAATCCGCCGCCTTTGACGTTGACGAACACGTCGAACTTGTCCGTTGCGCCGACTTCTTCGGTTGCCTGACGAACGATATATTTCAAAGTGTCAAGACCGAAATATTCGTCCAGCGAGCGCTTATTGATAACCACGTTGCCGCTGCCGGGAAGGAGTCTGACGCGGGCGATAGCCTTTTTGCGTCTGCCGGTTCCCCAGAATTGCAATTTCTTTTTGGATGCTGATTTAGTTGCCATGTCTTATTACCTCACAATGTTCAGCGTTTCGGGCTGCTGAGCTTCATGCCCGTGGTTGGCGTCCTTATACACGCGCAGTTTTTTAAGCATTTTTCTGCCGAGGCTGTTCTTGGGAAGCATGCCTTTGACTGCGTCGTATACCGCTCTGTCGCTCTTTGTGGCGAGGAAAGTTTTGTACTGAACCTCTTTCATTCCGCCCATGTAAAGCGTGTGGTGTCTTTTCATTTTCTGCTCGGGTTTCTTGCCCGTGAGTTTCACCTTATCCGAGTTGACTACGATAACGAAATCGCCTGTGTCGACATGCGGAGTGAAGATGGGTTTATTTTTTCCGCGAAGTACCGACGCCACCTGACTTGCAAGACGTCCCAAAGGCACGTCCGCAGCATCGACAACATACCACTTGCGGGTCACGTTCTGTGCGTTTGCCATAAACGTATTCATATTGACAGATGTCCTCCGTATTGTTTTTTCGATTGCACGCCCGAACATTCGCGTTTCACGCCGCGTCTATTGCAGGCATTTTTTCGTCTTTCGCTTTTTCTCTGCCGAGAACGAAGTGGGGCTGCGTCTTGTCTGCATACCGAAAAAGCCCGTAAAGGCAAAAATGCTTTATAATTTTATCACTTACGCAAAAGAAAGTCAAGCATTTGCCTGCCATTTCGGATAAAACAAAAAATGATTTTCGGAGCCGTTTCCGACTGCCGAACAACAATCCGTATTAACGCAATTAAAAAGGACGCAGCCTTTTCGACCGCGTCCCTTAAAAACCATTACTCTTCTTCATCTTCTTCGGGTTTGACATCCGCTTCGCTGCGCAAGCCGACGAACACGGCATCGCTGCCCTCGGGACCTTTGCCCGGGAGTTTTTTGAACAGCGCGTATCCGTTTGCCCAATCGTCTATCTTACCGAAATAAACGACGTAACCCGCGCACACGTCTATCGGAAGTCCGCCCGTGACTATTTCTCTGTCGCCGACCGTTTCCGGTTCGGTGTTTTCCTCGAAAATATTGACGCGCGCCGCATAACTCGACGAATCGGAGAAATACGCATAGCCGTCGTGAACCGAAGATACCGTAGCTGTGCCTTCGTAAACCGTTTTACCCGTATCGTTACCGCCGCCGAAAAGACGCATTACCGAACCCGTAGACGCAAACACATATACGTCGTTGGTGTTGACGTCGTACTGCGCTGCGGGACGGCAGGGATATAAATACGTATAGTCGGCAATGTTACGGACATTCATAGCGTAGCCTTCGATTGCCGTTCTTTTGACTTGCGCGGACTGTTCGTAATTTTTATAGAATTCGCTGTTTGCGGTCAGTTCTTCATGCAGGTTCGTATATTTGAGCACGGTGTCGCCGCCCTCTGCGGTACGGTAGAATACGACGCCGTCGCGCACAGCCTCGACCGAAGAAGTCTGACCGTTTGCAAGCCAAATGGTTCTGTCCTCGCCGTTGGGGCGCATGAATTCGAGCACGCTGCCCTGCTTTTCGGAATCGGTATTTTCGGCTTTGCGGACGAAATAAACATAATCTTCGACCGAAACCGATTTATCGTCGCGATAGTAGTCGCTTTTCACGGGCAAGTATGCGCTTGTCACGTTTTCCGCGATTTGCAGAGTATCTTCCACTTTTTTATCGTTCATTACCACGCTTTTGAGCGTTGTTCCGTCAAGCGCCACAAGATACACCTTGTCCGCCTGCTTATAAAAAGCATACGGCGAACTTTCCGAGTCCGCCTCGGTGGTCAGAAGTTTCTGGGTGGTTTTTCCGTCAAGCGAAGTGCGGAAGAAATCGGTCTTTTTGTACTGCACATCGCCCGCCTTATTCTTTTGATTGTTGGGGGAAGCATAATAGACGTAGTTGTCGTAGATGAATATTCCGCCTGCGGTGTATCCGCTTGTACCGATGACTTTCGGCGCAATCAACTGAGTATTCGTTATTTCTATCGCATTTTCGTCGTAGTCCTGTCCCGCCGTGGATTTGAACTCTATATACTCGTCGGTGACGGACGAAATTCTTCCTTTGATGTCAAACTCCGCGGCATTCTTCGTACCCTCGAGCTCGGCTCTGTAAAGCGCGCCCTTGACGACTTTTGAATGTACGGCATACGTCGTGTCCTGTTCGCCTATAACCTTTATCGCACTATACGAATCTCCGCCGCAACCCGCAAGCACCACTGTGGACGCAAGCGCGAGGGAAAGCAATGTCAATAATAATTTATTCTTTTTCATTATTTATCTCCGAAAATTTCAACTGCAAATTTGATTATACAATAAACCGTCCGCGAATGTCAATTGTTTGACGCGGCTTTGAAAATTATGTCCTTAGCGGGCAAGGCTCATACCGTCATATTTTACGGCTTTACTTTAACGGTTATTTTACCCGAAGAAAGTCCTTCTCCGCTCACTTTCACCGTCATCTTCCCTTCCCTCGTTCCGCGCACCGCGGCAAACGCCCTGCCCTCGTATACGGGCAGCATTTTTACGGACGCCGGCGAAGAAAGATACGGGTCGGCATTCGTAAGAGCGTACAGCATACCGTCGCCGCTTACGGTCACTTCGACTTCGCGCTGAGCGCGCGTAACGGGGCGTCCCTCTTTGTCGGTAACGGCTATTTCCACGAAAGCCATATTGCCGCCGCCGAGGCTTACGTTTTTATCCTCGCAGAAAAGTTTGATGTTTTTCGGGCTCGATGCGGTTTCCGTAAAGCATCTGCAACATTCCGCGCCTTTACGGAAGGAAACGGCTTCGAGTCTGCCCGGATAGTAATTTATACGGAAAGTGGCGATATGCCTGTTCATTTTGCCCGCAAGCTTTCTTCCGACGAGTTTTCCGTCCAAGTAAAGCGCGACGACGTCTCCGCCCGTATAAACCTTGACCGTAACGGGTTTGCCGAGAAACCGCGGCAGATTCCAGCCGTCTTTCGTTTCGGTTTCACCGCTTTCGTCTTCGGGGTCGGGTATCACTATTACCGAAAGATTTTTCGCACCGCGGCAGATTTCGCGGTAGATACTGCGTGGACGGCGTTTCAAAGTCAAATCGAGGTCGCCCTCGTCGGTACAGCGTTTTCCGCCGAATCCGTCGCCTTTTTCCGCAGAACCGAGCATGTCTACGGCAGGACGGACGAAATCGCCGATTACACCGTTACGCTCTGTTTCTTCCGCCGTTTCGAAAACCCTGTCGGGTCGGCTTGCCGTACCGAGTATTTTCAAATCGCCCGCGAGCAAATCGCTTTGATAGCGTTGGTATAAGTTCGAATATCCCGCGACGTCCGCAGCGGCAAACCAGTCCGCAGTCAAATCCCTGAAAACATTTTTCTCGCGTGAAAGCGACAGCAGCGTTCCATCGTCCTTCGCCGCACGTACCTTGTCCGCTCTCACGCCGAGTTTTATCATTTCGTCCGCAGAGGGAATCAGTTCCGTCGCAGCTGCCACGGTAAAACGGGTGTCGTCGTACACGCGTATCGACTCTGCGATTTCGCGTGCGAGCATAGCGCCCCTGCCGCGCCCGTAGCTTTCGGGCGGACAATCGGCAATGCCGTAGGCTATCACGCAAGGATGTTTGCGCAGGGTTTTTACACTGCTTTCTATTATCCGTTTGAAATCGTGTCCGAAAAATTCGTGTCCGTCGCCTGTTTCTTTGGGTTGTCCGAGGCAATCGAATAAATCGACAATGCACATGAGACCCGTTTTATCGAGCGCATCGAGCGCGGCTTCGGACGGCACGCCGACAAATCTGACCGCATTGAATCCGCTCGCCTTTACCGCCGAGGCTTTTCGCATTTCGGCAGGCGGCACGCTGCACCGACCGACCGCGCCGCAGTCGTGGGAAAGGCATGCGCCGTACAAGGGTGTTTTTCTTCCCGACAGCATAAATCCCGATTTATCGAGCACCGCCGTGCGGACACCGAATGAAGTTTCGGTGCAGTCAAGCGTCTTTTCGTCCAGAATCAAGGAAACCTGCGCACAGTACAAATATGCGTCCGCGCGGCTCCATTCGTATCTGCGGGCAAGTCTGAGCGGCACATAAAAACTTTTTCTGCTGTTTGCGGCAATACGGAACTTGTGCGTTTTTTTCGTCACTCTTCTTCCGCGCGCATTTTTTATCTGCACAGCCGCCGTAAATTTTTTCGCGGCGGCATCGTCGTTTACAACGTCCACACGGCACAGCAGTTCGGTTTTGTTTTCGAGCTGCGCGGTAGTCACGGTTACGCCGTCGTTATCTATATATAAAGGCGAATCGGCTTGCACGAATTTGATTCCTCCGCTTATGCCGAGTCCCGTATAGCAGCTTGCATGCTGGGCGGAAACGAACTTCAATGCGACTGTATGTTTGCCGCCCGCATAATCGCTGACGTCGATTGTATATTTGCACGGATTCGTTATCGTAGCCACGCACGATTCCCCGACAAACACATCTGCAAACTGCATAGCGCCTTCTATTTCGAGAAACAGTTTTTCGGCTTTCGGGAACTCGATTTTCTTCTCGACTTCGAAAGTTTCGCTGCGGTAAAATCCGTTGCGGAATCCCGATGCTTTGGAATAGTCCCTTTCACGGAAAACAAGCGCATCGTAAGGAAAATCGACGTAAGCGTTTTCGTTTTCGTCCTCTTCGCCCAATACGCGCCATCTGTCGTTCAAACAAAAATTATTCATTCCCGTCACCTTGTTTTATTCTTCGTTTCATTATAACAAGTTTACCGACATATTGCAAGCATATCGCGGTCGGCGATGAATTTTTACGGTCAAAAAAAGCGGGTTTTTCGGAATTTGGATTAGAATGTTTCTTTTTAAGGGCGGTTTTGCGAAATTTCGAAACGCTTCATGCTTGTACGGAATAATCGGCGCCGGGCGCGAATAATTTTAAATATGAGCAAAATTTGGCTGATTATGTTGATAGCCGCAATAGGCGCGCTTTTGTTTACCAATCCCGACGCGGCGATTGCGGCAATGGTAAGCGGCTCGCATTCCGCCGTAAAACTTGCTATCGACCTTGTCGCGCTGTATGCGTTCTGGCTCGGCTTTTTCGCAATTTTGGAAAAACTGCATATTTCGGATTTTATCGCAAAGATACTGCGTCCCGTTACCCGTTTTCTGTTTAAGGACATAGACGACGAAACCGAGAAATTCATAACCATGAATATGTCCGCGAACCTGCTCGGACTCGGAAACGCAGCCACGCCCATGGGAATAAATGCGATAAACCGACTGTCCGCAGGCAAAACCAAAGCCACGACAAACATGATTATGATGATTGTGATTTCCGCAACGAGTCTGCAGCTTCTGCCCTCGACTGTCATCGGCATGCGCGCCACGCACGGCTCGGTGTCGCCGGCGTCCTTTCTGCCTGCGTCCATAATAGCCACCGTGCTCTCCACCGTTCTGGGCGTATTTCTCGTAAAACTCTTTTCTAAAATATTTCCCGACAAAGAGGGCTTAAACGAGCGCGGTTCGCTTTTGCGTCAAAGCGCAAAATATAAAAAAATGCGCGGAAAACGCAATCTCGGGACGGAAAAGAAATGACTTCTTACATAATTCCGCTGATATTTTTAACCGTGCTTGTCCTGTCCTTTTTTAAAAAGAAGGACGCCTATTCCATGTTTATCGACGGAAGCCGAAGCGCAATAGACCTGATGGTCGGTGTGTTTCCGTACTTGATTACAATTATGATGGCAGTGGAAGTATTCCGCGTAAGCGGCGTGTCGGCGCTGCTCGCAAACGCCGTTTCGCCCGTCATGTCTTTTTTCGGACTGCCGAAAGAATTGACGGAACTCATGCTGCTGCGTCCGCTGTCGGGCGCGGGTTCGCTCGGTGTGCTCGATACGATTTTCACGAACTACGGAACGGATACTTTTATAGGCAGATGTGCGTCGTTGATTTACGGGTCGAGCGAAACCGTGTTTTACATAACCGCCATTTATCTGTCGCAATGCAAAATCAAGAGGCTCAGATACGCAATACCCGTTGCGCTTATCGCCACATTTACGGGCTGCGTAGTCGGCTGTCTGCTGCTGAGATTCATCTGAAATAAGAAAAGCCCGTCTCCGAAGAAACGGGCTTTTTGATGTAACCGTTATTGCTTATTTCTTTTTAAAGGTCATTTTTACGCCGTCCTGTGTAATGACTATTTCGCCGCCGGATATCGTTCCTTCGACGGATTCGCCGGATATCGTGAGCGTTATCTTTCGCCGTCCACCTTGTATGTACCTTCCTTTTCGCTGGAAATGCCGCCCGCATTTGCGCTCATGACACATTTGTCACCGTCTTTGAGTTCAAGCGTCGTAGTCACCGTACTGCCCATAACCGTTATTTCGCACTCGTAAGTACCTTTGACTCCGCCGCACGCAACAAGCGTGACGCCGAGCATGACGACCAAAACCGCCGCCGACAAAACTTTTACAATCTTTTTCACCTCTTTAATCCTCCTATCGGTGTGATACGGGAATTATACAATAAGTACCCCCCCCGTCAAGCTTTTGGATGCGATTTTCGACAAATTTTTCCGTTGCGACAATCTTTCCCGATATCGCTTTATTTTGACAGTCTGTAAAAAGCGGCGCATGGGTCATCCGCCGCTTTTTGCGTTACATTCGTTTTTTACCGTTTGAACGTTCTGTCAAACTTCCTCTTCGGGCAGTACTTCGATGAGAACCGACGGCGATATGAGTTTCCAGTAATCGAGGTTGCCGTAATTGCCTTTGTTCAAATGATTCAAAGTAATCGTATTGTCGCCCGCTTTCAGATTGACGACGCAAATTTCGACTTCGAACCAAGTAGTCCAACCCTTTCCGACGAATTTGACTCCCGCATCGACGGGGATTTCCTCGCCGCCGACGAGCAACTGCCCTCCGTTATCGTTGAATTTCACGGTAACTCCGCTTTTGAATCCGCCGCAGAAAATCAGTATAGCCGAACAATCCTGCTCCGCATGGACGGTGAGCGTTATGGAAAACGATTTCGTATTTAAGTTCCCCATATAGCCGTCATTGCTCGCATTGGAATTAAGTTCTCCGTTCTTGGGTTGCGCCTCGCCCGTATAAGCCATGTTTTCGCATTCGAACTTATATTCCGCAGTTTGACCCGTGGGGTTTTTCAACTTCCGATACGAACACATCAGTTTGCCGTCGATAAAGTATTGCATATCCGAAACGCCGTAGTGATATTCGTCGTTTTGCACGACTACTTCTTCCGTCCAGCCGTCGCCTCCTATCGCGGGAATGGTCTTTGTGCCGTAATAGCGGCAATACTCGCAATACATTCTCGCCAAACCCGTTTCGGTGTCCGTAGGCTCTTCCAAAAGCTGCCACTCGCCGTATTTGTGCGCACCCAAGTTATGCTCCGCATCGACGGCAAGCGTAACCGATGACGGCACATCGAGAGTAAAGTAATCGAAGTTCATTCCGTTTCTCCAAATATATTTGAAGACGAGCGTGTTCTTACCTTTTATGAGAAAAACTTTGCCGACTTCGACATTGTTCCAATCATACCACACCGTGCCCGTATACACGGGGAAATTTACGTCTTCGGAAACGGTAAGCGCATTGCCGTTCACGGAAATTTCCCATATTTCGTTGCATGTGCCCGCATTTTTACCCAATCCCATTGCTATGGAAAGAGTAGCCTCGGTTTGCTCGGAAGAGTAAATTTCATATACGATAGTCATTCCGGTTTCGCTGTACTTTACACCGAAGTCCAAATTGTATACATACGCGTCGCCGCTCGGATAATTATTCTTTACCAGAGTGGTTTCCAGTCCCTTCGTGGGCAACTTGGCACCCATTTCGTCGGAAGGCGCATATTGCATGTCGCCGCTCTCCGCCTCGAATTTATATTTATATGTTCCGTCGCCGTTATCGGTAACGTTCCATCCCTCGTCGGAAGGATTGTCGGGACTTGCCACGTAATTGACGGTAACAATACATACCGCCATTTTGCCTCCGATGCTTGCGGTTATCGTGGAGCTGCCCGCTTTCAAGCCCGTTACGGTCACTTGATTTCCGCTGTTGCTGCCGAGCGAAACCGTAAGATTGGAGCTGGTCGTCCATTTGACTTCACCCGAAATATTTTTAACGTCTGCCGACAGCGTGGCGGAAGTATACTGGTCTATTTCGAGTTCGCTGTGGTCGAGTTTCAGCGAAGGCGTGGTGTCGGGAGTGACGGTTACGGTGCAGGACGCGGTCTTGTCTCCCGCGCTTGCGGTGACGACGACCGTACCGACGGCAAGTCCCGTCAAAGTCACGTTGGCTCCCTTCGTCTTGTCA
>Ga0137308_102829_pt1 | contig 10292 bp, 11 predicted proteins | sample Inofrocosms_June_FD_97181 | JGI IMG/M metagenome (GOLD analysis project Ga0137308, IMG submission 97181) | Mouse cecal microbial communities from Vienna, Austria - N-Acetylneuraminic and N-Acetylglucosamine D2O microcosms_June | ecosystem: Host-associated > Mammals > Digestive system > Large...
GAAGCGGAAATGGGCCAGGGGCCGCGCCGTGAGAAAAAGGCGGTGGAGGCGGCTTTCCGGGTTTGGGACAGACTGTTACAGGGGGGACCTTAGAGGCAGGAGAAGGGACCGACAGGGGAAATGGATATGGATCATGATCGCGGCCGGATTTCTGGCGGTCATGATCTTGGGCATTCTGCCGGATGAAGCCTGGGGTGCTTTGGTGGAAAATGAGACGGAGATCTTCGGACTGGATGATTTTGATTTTTCCGATGTGGACCAGTTTCTTCAAAAAAAGAACGGGGATTTTCCGCTGACCATGGAATCCGTCATGGGGGATCTGATGGAGGGAGATTTTGGGACGCTGCTGGGGCGAATTGCAAATGGGTTAAGACAGGCTTTGTTTTCGGAGATCTCTCTGGGCAGCCGTCTGATGGGACAGGTTCTGGCTTTGGGGTTTGTGGGGGCGGTGTTTACTAATTTTTCCACGGTATTCCAGGGGAGTGAGATTTCGGAGACAGGGTTTTTTATTACGTACATTTTGCTGTTTACCTTTCTGGCGGCTTCCATGATGGAGAGCATGGCGTTGACGGCAGGGGTGGTGGAAGATGTGCTGGAGTTTATGAAGATCCTGATGCCGTCCTATTTTCTGGCGGTGGCGTTTGCGGGGGGAAGCGTTTCGGCGGTGGTGATGTACGAGTTTACCCTTTGGGTCATGACAGCGGGGCAGTGGTTTTTAGGGGCGGTAATCCTTCCTCTGGTGAAGATTTACGTGCTTTTGGCCATGGCGGGGAATCTGGTGAAAGAGGAGTTTTTGTCAAGGCTGACTGAGCTTTTGGGGCAGGCGGCGGGGTGGGGGCTAAAGACTGTGCCTGGGCTGATGCTGGGGTTCCATCTGATCCAGGGGCTGATTCTGCCTTATGTGGATTCCCTGAAACAGGGGGCCGTGGAGAAGGCGGTTTCCATGATACCGGGTATCGGGCAGGGAGCGTCCGCTGTGACGAAACTTTTAGTGGGCTCCGGCGTGCTGATTAAAAATACCATCGGAGCGGCGGCAATGGTGATTCTTATGGCGCTGATCGCCGTGCCGGTGTTAAAGCTTGCGGTGCTGCTTGTGATGTACCAGTGTGTGGCGGCGGTTATGGAGCCGGTGTGTGACAAACGGCTGGTCAACTGCGTTATGGCTGCGGCAAAGGGGCAGAAAATGATGGTCCAGGTGGTGGCATGCGCGGCTCTCATTCTGGTGATCACGGTTGCCGTGGTGTGCGCGGGGACCAATGTGACATACTACGCGTAACGGTTGGGGAAGGGTAAAAAGCAGAGGGAGAGGGCAGATGGACGGGCTGTTAGACTGGGTGGGAAATATCCTGTTTTTTCTTGTGCTGATTACGGTGGCGGAAAATCTTCTGCCCGGGAAAAAGTACAATAAATACATACGCCTGTGCGCGGGGATGGTGCTGATCCTTCTGGTGGTAAGGCCGCTGACGGCAGGATTTCACCTGGAGGAGCAGATAAACGGGTATTTTGAGTCATTTGCGTTTCAGCAGGACGCCAAGGACCTTTCCAGAGAGATCCTGGGGATTGAAAAGCAGCGGCTGGGGCAGGTGATCGACAGTTATGAGCAGGTGGTGGAAACGGATCTTGAGGCCATGGCGCGGGATATGGGGCTTGTGCCGGCGCGGACTGCGGCTGTTATCGACCGGGACCAGGACAGCGCCAAGTACGGGCTTGTGGTCCGGGTGGAGATGGAGGTGCAGAGACAGGACGAAAAAGGCAAAGACGGGGATGAGAAGGGTTACGCGGTGCAGGCGGTAAACCCGGTAAGTCCCGTGGAACCGGTAAATGTGGCCGTAAGGGAAAGTAAAGAGGACAGGGAGCCGGAGACCGGGAACAGCGAGGAATCTGTGTCCCGGGAGGAGACGCTGGAACAGCTGAGGCAAAAGGTGGAGGAATATTATGGACTGGAAGCCGGGAAGGTGGAAATTAAATTTCAGGGGAGGTAAGGATAAATGGCTGGTGGCGCTGGCTGTGGGGCTGATCTTTCTTATATTGGCATTTCCGGCAGGAGGCAAGGGCGCAGGCAGCGGCGGATGGATGCAGGGGCAGCCGGTAGAAGGGCAGGATGGACAAAGTTTGGAGACAAACGGAAAGGATGCCAAGGGTGACGGGGCTGACGAAAAAGATTCCGACAGCCAGGAAAGTTCTGCCAAGCCTGCCGCCTCCAAAGGAACGCTGACCTATGAGCAGCAGCTGGAGGAGCGGCTGAAGGAACTGCTGAGCCATGTGGAGGGGGTCGGACAGGTGGAGGTGATGATCGTTCTGAAAAGTTCGGAGGAAAAGATCTGGAGGGTGGACAGAAATACTTCTTATTCCAGCACCCAGGAAACGGACGCAAACGGCGGAACCAGGGACATCCGCAGCCAGGAGACAACAGAGGGGACCATCTTGTCGGGACAGAGCGGCGCCGAGGGGCCATTGTTGGAAAAAGAGATGCGGCCGGAGATCAGCGGCGTGGTGGTGACAGCCGACGGAGGAGGCAGTCCCACGGTCCAGGCAGAAATTTCTGCGGCAGTGGAAGCATTATTTGACGTGCCTTCACATAAAATAAAAGTATTAAAGAGGGCAGAATAAAAAGGAGTGTCGTGCATGAAATTTAAGAGGGACTTAAAAAGCGTCAATATGAAAAATGTGAACATGAAGAACGTCAATATGAAAAAACTGTTTCGGAGAAACCAGATCATTGTCACCACGCTGGCAGTGATGATCGCGGCGGCAGGGTATTTGAACTACACGGGAAAGAAGGATCTGGAGGCGGGAAATGTGATCTCCGAGGCAGGGATGATGGATATTTCCGATGAGGATATTTTGATGGAAAACCAGGGCATCCTGGATACTCCGGGGAAATACGGGGAGATCTTAAGCCTCGATCAGGATCTTGACCAGATTGAGGAGGCGGAGAGCCTGGCAGAGGGAGCCGCAGGAATTGGCCAGGATATGCAGCAGGTTGCCCAGGCGGAGACTGTGGCAGACCAGGCAGGCATGGAGGCAGGAGCCCAGGCCGGGACAGCGGGAGACGGGACGGCGCAAAGCACGGCTCAAGGCGGGAGTCAGACCGGAAGCGCTGGGGACGGGACAGATGCCCAGACCGGATATGAGAATCCGGGGGAGGCTATCCTTACCAGCGGCATGAGCGTGTCTGATTACATAGCGGGAGTCCAGTTGAGCCGGGAACAGGTGCGGGCGAAAAATAAGGATACCTTGCTTTCCATCATCAATAATACCAGCATTGAGGAGGCGGCGAAGCAGCAGGCTATCCAGGATATGATCCGTCTGACCGAGGTGGCGGAGAAGGAGAACGCGGCGGAGACGCTGCTTTTGGCCAAGGGATTTTCTGACCCGGTGGTGAGCATTTCCTCGGATAAGGTGGATGTGGTGGTTAATGCGCCCAGTATCACGGACGCTCAGAGGGCCCAGATCGAGGATATTGTGAAGAGAAAGGCGGAAGTGCAGGCGGAGAATATCATTATTACGCTGCTGAATCTGTCGGAGTAGGAATTGGGCGGTTGGATGAGAAAAATGGCATGGCTGATGAGGCTGTGCCATTTTTTCTTTTTGGTTTTGGTGATTTATTGTGTTTAAAGAGGTCGCGCCTTTTGATACCTAAATCATTGTATATTGATATTATATAAATGTCAATCGACAGGAATAAGCGGTATTGTAATTTTCACGATCCGCCTGTATAATTGGGTTATTAAGGGCATACAGAGGAGTCGGCGGTGGCAGAGATCAGATACATGACAATGGAAGATAGGGAGTTTTGGTACAGTCTGGACAGACATTTGCCGAAAGAGGAATTTGCAGACAAGGTCCGCCGCAGGCAGGGGTATGTTTTGTGGCAGGAAGGCCAGCCAGCCGGGCTGCTGCGGTATAATCTTTTTTGGGACAATATCCCCTTTTGCACCATGGTGTTTGTGGCTGAGGGCTTTCAGGGCAGGGGCTTTGGGAGAGAACTTATGGTACACTGGGAGCGGGAGATGAAACTTTGGGGCTATGGAATGGCGCTGACTTCCACACAGGTTGATGAAAAAGCGCAGCATTTTTACCGGAAGCTGGGGTATCGGGACTGCGGAGGCTTGATCTTGGATGTGCCGGGATATGAACAGCCCATGGAGTTGTTTATGGTCAAAGGTATTTGAAAGCGCAGGATGAAACATTTGCGGGAGTTGAAAGGAGGGACTTGCTCATGTCCGGTATCTTCGATGAAAAAAATATGATGCAGGCTTTGGAGAGGCATCTTCCGGCTGGGGAAAGGATCCAGGCGGGCATACACGGCATTGGGATTGAAACAGAGATCAGACAGATTTTCGGGAAATGCGTTCTTCTTGATGACAAGATCTTTCCGGCGTCCCATGGGACCGCTCTTGAGGTGCGTAAGAGCAAGTATTCAAAATTTGATGTGTATATCGGCATCACGGAACAGTATCTGATCCTTGCCGAATGTGAGGTGTACAAACATCTTTATGAATTTGATGACGACCCGGATCTGGAAGGGATTGTGGTGGAAGAACTCCAGGAATGTATCCCCATAGAAGACATCGGAACGTGTTTCTTGCTGGAAGACATTAAGCGATGTGTGATCAAAAAGGGATGGATGGGGTCTGTCAACTGTGGGATCACCATGAAAAACGGAAGTTCTTTGAAACTGATGCTGCCAAAACGCGGCGGGATGGGAGGCGGCATGCCCCGCCATCAGGAGTACCGTGACGCCATCATCGCGCGGCTGGGCAAGAGAGGGTAAAGAAAGTGACCGGCCCTCTTGTTGTCAGGGCAAAAAGCCAAAGCAAAAAAATCTATTTTCCTTTGCAAACAGGAGTATTTTTGCTATAATAAGGCTATTATAGAAATACAGGAGGTAATTATCGTGGCGGAAGCAGAGAATAGAAATACTCACAAGGTATATGAGAAAGATAAAATCGGGGAAGTGCAGATTGCGGACGAGGTGGTAGCCATTATCGCAGGGCTGGCGGCCACGGAGGTAAAGGGCGTGGACTCCATGGCAGGCAATATTACCAATGAGCTGGTGGGCAAGCTTGGCATGAAGAACCTTTCCAAGGGCGTGAAAGTGGATGTGACGGAGGAGCATGTGTCTGTGGATCTGTCCCTGAACATGAAGTACGGGTACAATATCCCGGCGGTTTCAGAGAAGGTTCAGGACAAGGTGAAAAGCGCCATCGAGAATATGACCGGACTCAATGTCCTGGATGTGAACATCAAGATCGCAGGCGTTAATATGGAAGAAGGACATTAAAGGCAGGGGGAAAATGCGTCGATGACGCATTTTCCCATTCAAAAGAGGACGGAGGATTTGGAGATGACCAGACGGGAACTGCGGGAACATTGCTTTAAAATGCTGTTCTGCATGAATTTTTATCCGGCAGAGGAGGCTAAGGAACAGCTGGAGCAATATTTTGAGATGCCTGAGGAAGATGAGACAACGCCGGAGGGGGGATCCCAGATTCTTCATCATGTGGATATGGAGGAGAAAGACCACGCTTATCTGCTGAAAAAGACCAGGGCAGTGGCTGCGGACCTTGGAAAACTGGATGCCAGGATCAATGAGGTGGCCCAGGGGTGGAAGACCAGCCGCATGGGCAGGGCGGAGCTGACTATTCTGCGTCTGGCGCTTTATGAGATGCGGTATGATGACGAGATCCCGGAGAAGGTGGCGATCAATGAGGCCGTAGAACTGGCGAAGAAGTTCGGCGGGGAGGATGCGCCCTCGTTTATCAACGGAGTCCTGGCAAAGCTGGTGAAGGACGGCGGCGAACCGGAAAAGGCCGGAGATCCGGAGCGTGTTTAAATAAATAGATCATGGCAAGTATATATTCGGTGACACAAGTTAATTCTTATATTAAAAATATGTTCGTTCAGGATTACCTTCTGGGCCGCATCAGTGTGCGGGGGGAGGTTTCCAACTGCAAGTATCATACTTCCGGACATATTTATTTTACGTTGAAGGATAAGTCGGGGACCTTATCTGCGGTAATGTTTGCGGGGCAGAGAAAAGGTCTTAATTTTCAGCTGCAGGAGGGACAGCAGGTTATTGTCACAGGTTCCGTGGATGTGTACGAGCGGGACGGCAGATACCAGCTTTACGCAAAGGAGATCAAGCGCGAGGGCCTGGGGAATCTGTTTGAGCGGTTCCAGAAACTGCGGGATGAGCTGGAAGAGATGGGGATGTTTGCGGCGGAGTACAAACAGCCGATCCCCAGGTATGCCAGGACCGTGGGAGTGGTGACGGCCAGCACCGGGGCGGCCATACGAGATATTATGAATATCGCCGCCAGAAGAAATCCGTTTGTGCAGCTGGTGCTGTACCCTGCCCTTGTGCAGGGGGAGCAGGCGAAGCACAGCATTGCAAAAGGCATCAGGACGTTGGATCTGATGGGACTGGACGTGATCATCGTGGGAAGAGGCGGCGGCTCCATAGAGGATCTGTGGGCGTTTAATGAGGAGATGGTTGCAAGGGCCATCTTCGAGTGCAGTACGCCGGTGATCTCGGCGGTGGGACATGAGACGGATGTGACCATATCGGATTATGTGGCGGATATGCGTGCTCCCACGCCCTCGGCGGCGGCGGAGCTGGCAGTGTTTGATTACAGCCAGTTTGAGGCGCAGATGGGCAGATACCGGGACATGCTTTCCAGAAGCATGCTGCGGCAGGTGGAGCAAAGACGCCGTCAGGCCCAGCAGTGCCGGCTGCGGCTGATGATGCATCACCCCCAGAGGCAGCTGAACGAGAAGCGGCAGCAGCTGGCGGATATGGAAGAGCGCATGGGCAGCCTCCTGGAACACAAGCTGGTGGACCGAAAGCACAGGCTGGCGCTGATTAGCGGAAAATTGCAGGATCTGTCGCCTCTGACCCGCCTGGGCAAAGGCTTCGGGTTTGTGACGGGAACTGACGGGAAACGGGTGGAATCCGTAAGCAAGGTGGCCGTGGGGCAGGAATTGTCGGTGCGGCTCTCAGACGGAACAGTTAAGACGAAAGTTGTGCAGGTAACGCCCCTTAACCGGTGATAGGGCAGGCAGCGCCTAAGAATCTGGAAGGAATATGGAAGATGGAAGAAAAAAACGGGACAAGATCCATTGAGGAGACCATGGAGGAGCTGGAGACCATTATCGAGAAAATGGAGGACAGGGAAAGCACCTTGGAGGATTCTTTTGCATGGTTTGAGAGAGGGATGAAGCTGGTGAAAGAGTGCAGCCAGCGGATCGATAAGGTGGAGAAGCAGATCATGGTTCTTAGCGAAGAGGATGGGGAAGTTTATGAGTTCTAGGGAAAAACTGGAGCAGTATACCAATGAGGTGGAGGCGGTCATCGGGAGATTTCTGCCTGCGAAAGAGGGGTATCAGAGCACCGTTCTGGAGGCCATGGATTACAGTGTGAATGCCGGAGGAAAGCGGCTGCGTCCCCTGTTTATGAGGGAGGTATACCGGCTGTTTGCAAAAGGCAGAGGGGAAGCGGCGGTGGAGCCGTTTATGGCGGCCATTGAGATGATCCACACGTTTTCGCTGGTCCACGACGATCTGCCCTGCATGGACAACGACACCTTACGGCGGGGCAAGGATACGACCTGGGTAAAGTACGGGTATGATATGGCGGTGCTGGCCGGGGACGGTTTGGCCATCTACGCGTTTGAGACGGCGGCCAAGGCATTTGCCGTCAGCGGCAGTCCGGAGACGGTAGGGCGGTGCATAGGGCTTTTGGCGGAGAAATCCGGCGTAAGCGGCATGATCGGCGGGCAGACGGCAGATGTGGAGCTGACGGGAAAAGCGGTAAACGGGGATCAGCTGGATTTTATTTACCGTCTGAAGACAGGGGCTCTTCTGGAGGCTTCCATGATGATCGGGGCTCTTCTGGGAGGGGCTGATAAGGAGCAGGTGAAGGCTGTGGAGAAGATGGCCTCCTGCGTGGGAACGGCATTTCAGATTCAGGACGATATCCTGGATCTGGTGGGAGATTCCCAGGTTATCGGGAAGCACATACTTAGCGATGAAAAGAATGAAAAGACCACCTATGTGACGCTGTACGGCATGGAGGCGGCCAGGGCGGCGGTTATGGAGCTGTCCAGGGAGGCGCAGGAGATCTTAGAGCGTCTTCCCGGCGACCACGAGTTTCTTGCGTATCTCATTGATATTTTGATAACCAGAGAAAAGTAAAAGGGACGATGTCTATGTTAGAGAGGATAAATGGGCCTCAGGATATTAAGGAGCTTAACCGGGAGGAACTGGACATTCTGGCATCGGAGATCAGGCGGTTTTTGATCGAGAAGATCAGCGCCACAGGCGGACATCTGGCCTCCAATCTGGGGGTTGTGGAGCTGACTATGGCCATGTATCTGACTTTTGACCTTCCAAAAGATAAGATCATCTGGGATGTGGGACACCAGGCTTACACCCACAAAATATTGAGCGGGCGGAAAGATTATTTCGACGATCTGCGCCAGTACGGGGGTCTTAGCGGATTTCCCAAGACAAAGGAAAGCCCCTGCGACTGTTTTGACACGGGACACAGTTCCACCTCCATCTCCGCCGGGCTGGGCATGGCCCAGGCGAGGGACATATTGGGGGAGGATTATTCGGTGGTGTCCATTATCGGGGACGGAGCCCTGACCGGGGGCATGGCCTACGAGGCTTTGAACAACGCGGCCCAGATTAAGAAGAATTTTATTATTGTATTAAATGACAACAATATGTCCATTTCCGAAAATGTGGGGGGAATTTCCCAGTATCTGGGGGGCATCCGCACGGGAAGCGGATATAATGACCTGAAAAAAAATGTGACCACGCTGCTGGAAAAGATCCCGGTGGCAGGGCCAAGGATCATAGATAAGATCAGCAGGACAAAACAGGGGATCAAACAGCTTTTGATCCCGGGGATGCTGTTTGAGGATATGGGGATCATTTACCTGGGGCCTGTGGACGGTCATGACCTGAAACGGCTGCGGCGGGTCTTGCAGGAGGCCAGGCGGCTGGATCAGGCGGTACTGGTTCATGTTCTGACCCAGAAAGGGAAGGGCTATGGGCCGGCGGAGCGGAATCCGGCCAGGTTCCATGGGGTAGAGCCTTTTGACATTGAGACGGGAAAGCCAAAGGCCAAGAAAGAAAATCCCACATACACAGATATCTTTTCCAGAAAATTATGCCAGCTGGCCCAGGAGCGGGACGATATTGTGGCGGTTACCGCAGCTATGCCGGACGGGACGGGGCTAAAGAAGTTCGCCAGCCTGTATCCGGAGCGGTTTTTTGACGTGGGGATCGCGGAGCAGCATGGGGTGACCAGCGCGGCGGGCATGGCGGCGGCAGGACTGAAACCGGTGGTGGCGGTGTACTCTTCTTTTTTGCAGAGAGGGTACGACCAGGTCCTTCATGACGTGTGCATCCAGAATCTTCCGGTGGTGTTTGCCGTTGACCGGGCCGGTCTGGTAGGCAGCGACGGGGAGACCCATCAGGGGATCTTTGATCTGTCGTTTATGACGTCCATTCCCAATATGAGCGTCATGGCGCCTAAGAATCTGTGGGAGCTGCGGCGGCAGCTGGAGTTTGCCATGGATTACAACGGGCCTATTGCCATACGCTATCCCAGAGGGGAGGCGTACAGGGGCCTTAGGGAGTTTAGCGAGCCGATTGTGTACGGCAGAGGCGAGATGATCTATGAGGAGGACGGTATCGCCCTTCTGGCCGTGGGCAGCATGGTCAGCACGGCGGAGCATATCCGGGAGAAGATGAAGGCGGAGGGATACCGGGTGACCCTGGCCAACGGAAGGTTTGTGAAGCCGGTGGATCTTCAGCTGGTGGACAGGCTGGCCAGGAACCATGAATTTGTGGTGACTCTGGAGGAGAATGTGCTCAAAGGGGGATTTGGGCTGGAGGTTACGGCCTATATCCATGAGCGGTATCCCCAGGTGAAGGTGCTGAACGTGGCTTTGCCGGACGCCTATGTGGAGCATGGAAATGTGTCGGTTCTTCGGGAGGGACTGGGGATTGACAGCGATTCCATCATCAGGAAGATCAAGACCCGGTTTTTTTACAGTGAGCCCAATCTGACGGTGATTGGGAAATGAGACGGCCAGGCATCAGGAGCCTGGAGCCGATAAAAAGGGAAAGAATCCCCCCATGCCGGGGAAAAGGAGCAGAATGAAAGAGCGTTTGGATGTACTTCTGGTAAACCGGAATCTGGCTCCGTCCAGGGAAAAGGCCAAGGCCGTTATTATGGCCGGCATTGTCTATGTGGACGGGCAGAAGGAGGACAA
>Ga0137308_102830_pt1 | contig 10284 bp, 9 predicted proteins | sample Inofrocosms_June_FD_97181 | JGI IMG/M metagenome (GOLD analysis project Ga0137308, IMG submission 97181) | Mouse cecal microbial communities from Vienna, Austria - N-Acetylneuraminic and N-Acetylglucosamine D2O microcosms_June | ecosystem: Host-associated > Mammals > Digestive system > Large...
GGTCAAGGGGCTGGAGCCTTTTGCCATGTATTCTGTAAACGGCAGCCAGGAGACGCGCTCCGGCGCCGGGCTTATGAATGCCGGGATCCCCATTAACCGGGAAGTGCCGGAGTACTCGGCGTTTCAGTTTCATCTTGTGAGGAAAGATTAAGTCAGAAATAGCCGTCCCGTTTGAAGGATGGCTATTTTTTATTTCCTTGTTTTCATGGAGCCTGTTTTCGTGTATAATAGGAGGCAGCAGAAATCAGGAATCTATTTGCACAAAAAGCAAAGAAATGGGAATTGAAACATGGGTACACAATTTACTTATCCATATTGCTTATCTGGATATTTTTGAAAATGATCCGGAGTGGTTCTCGGAACCGTTTTTCAGACTGGCAAAAGAGAACCTTTATACAATCACGCCAAAACAAGTTGCCAAACTTCCCGTGGTAAACGTGGAAGACGCCGTAAAATATTTGCGTCTGTCCGGTGTTACCAATACGGAGAATGTTATCTATCTTTATCTAAAAAATCTATCGGAACTTTGGCGAAGAAGATTTAAATTCTACAATATTTTAAAAACACAGCCGTTTCCTTTCACAGAACAAATTGGGCCAAGATGTCTGCTGGAGTACGGCAATTGTGAAGATGATCTGTTGTTTTCCTGGATGAGTTGGAGGAAATTCATTTATGATATTGATAATCGCAGCGCCCAGGAGACCGGATATCTTTTTGAGCCAATTTTGGCAAGTTGCCTTGGGGGCGAGTCCGTATCCCATAGAAATTCTCCGGTTAAACGTATTGATGCTCACGGCAATCCCACCGGCCAGGGGCGACAAATAGACTGTTGCATTGAGGAATTGAAAAAGCCCTAAGCTCATCTGGCTATAAGGCTTTTTCTTCTTGCTTCCAGTGCCTACCGCTTCCTCTCATTAATCCTTAAGATCTTTTCCGGGTCAAACTTGTACTGATGATCCCTTGTAAGAAGCCCGTTGGTCTCCTGCTCCACATCCGTCAGCTGGGTATAGCAAAACCCGCTGAGCAGATCCGAATCATATATGGCATCCACGATCCTTTTATACTCATCCAAAAACTCATCTTTGGAAGCCGAGGTATACCCTCAGTCTTTCGTCTCGTCCGCGCCGCCGCCACGTTCCTCCCAGGCCCTGGTTTTCACCGCAATTCCCCCGCACTCTGTCAGGACCACAGGCTGGCCCTTATAAAAACTGCCCTTTGCAAAGGTCAGCTTCTCCATGACCAGGCGCAAATGATCCACCTGCTTTAAGGAATCCCGGAACACCTGATGCTGTCTTGCATCCTCTTTCTCCCCGTGTTGATAGCTGTGGAACGCGCAGATATCCGTGTCCGTCATCTCCCACCCGTCATTGGAAATGACCAGGCGGGTATTGTCCAGTCCCCGGGCCAGGTAGTAAAGCCCCCGGGAAAAATCTTGCTGCTGGGGATTGCTGTAGATCCTGGGTACGCCCCAGCTCTCGTTAAGCATGCCCCAGACCACAATGCAGGGATGGCTGTAGTCCCGGTGGATCACATCCATCCACTCCCGGGCAAACCGGGACGCCGCCTCCGGAGTGTAGGACCAGAAGCTGGCCATGGCCTCCCACACCAGAAAGCCCATCTTGTCCGCCCAGTACAAAAACCTGGGGTCCTCCACCTTCTCATGCTTGCGGCATCCGTTAAAGCCCATCGCCTTGGACTTGCGGATATCCTCTTGGTAATCGTTGTCCGTTGGGGCGGTTACCAGTCCGTCTTCCCAATAGCCCTGATCCAGCAAAAGCTTCTGATAATAAGGCTGATTGTTCAGGTACAGTTTTCCGTTCTCCACATGGATCTTGCGCATACCAAAATAAGTCCTTACCATGTCCGCGGTATTCCCGCTTACTCCGTCATCGGCCGTAACTTCCACATCATAGAGAATGGGATTTTCCGGACTCCAGTAATTTCCCGTAAAATGGAAGGAGCCCTCCATGGCCTTTTTTCGGAACACGTCCACAGTCAGGCTATTGCGCAGTGTATTGCACACCATACTGCCGCAAAAGATCTCCCGGCTGTCAAGGCGGATGGTAATATGCGCCCGGCTTGGCAGGGGGGAAGTGTCTGAAAGGCGGTAATCAATCCTTACGGTCCCCTCATCAATGTCCGGCGTGAAATGGATCCACAAAAGGCTTGTGTCCGCCACCGGCTCCAGCCACACGCTCTGCCAGATTCCCGTGCTGGGAGTGTACCAGATAAATTTGGATTCCTCCTCCCAAAACTGCTTCCCTCTGGCAATGGTCTCGTCCTGTAACGGGTCCGTCACCTCCACCCGTACGTTCTCCTCCTGCCAGGTCAGATATCTGGTGATGTCGAAAGAAAACGGCGTCTGTCCTCCCATGTGGCTTCCCACGCAGTTTCCGTTGACAAACACCTGGCACTGGTAATCCACAGCCCCGAAATGGAGCAGCGCTTTTTTGCCCTTCCAGTCTTTAGGAACCGTAAATTTCCGCTCATATGCCACATGGTCCTCCCGGATCCTCTCGCCGATGCCGCTTAACTTGCTCTGACATACAAACGGAACCTGGATCTGAGTCTTTTTGCCGCCGTAGGCAAAAGACCAGCTGCCGTTCAGGCTCATCCATGATTCCCGGACAAAATCCGGGCGCGGATACTCCTCTCTCATTTTTTGATCCTCCTATTTGATCTGATGTACTCTCGGAATCTCTCCTGCACCTGCCTTTGTGGACGATTTTCCGTCATATGCACATAAATTTAATCAACGTATGTTCCACGTACGCCTCATAAATTTATGCGCATCTGACAAAAATCATCTCACAAAATCTGGCACAAAGAGACTCCGAGAGTACATTCTGTGATCCTGTGTGACGTGTAGTTGTCTGGCCTGGCCCGTCCTGCCGTCACAGCTGGCATAAGATCCTTCTGAAGGATCCCTGCAGCTTTGCGGCCACGCTGGCCGCTGCCGCACACAGGGCCAGATCCGCAGGAGCCGTAAGGAGAAAACAGTTGAACAACAAAATCTGCCAGGTGACCTCCCGGCTGATAAGGAACCGGCACACGAAAAAGTAGTAAGCCACCCCTACCCCATAATAGATCAAAAGCCCTGCAAGAGACACGGCAAAAAACCTGACAAACCCAAAGGCCGCAGTACGTTCGCACAGCCATGCCATGGTAAATCCGGCGGCCCCGAAACCCATAAGATACCCGAACGTGGGCCGGATCAGGTAGGAAAGACCTCCCCCGGAGGCAAACACAGGAACCCCCATAAGCCCCAAAAGCAGGTATGCGCCCACGCTGGTCCCCGCCAGCCGTTTGTCCAGAAGAAGCCCTGCTAAAAGCACAAAAAACCACTGCAGGGTAACGTGCATGGGGACTGGCTCCACCGGGATCGTGATCTTGATAAACGCCCCGGCCGCAATAAGCGCGGCAAACAGACCTCCCAGGGTCAGTTCCCGGATGGTCAGATCTTTTCCTTTGGCCATGGCTCTGCCAGCCTCTTTTGATCTAATCATGGTCAGCCTCTTTTACCAGAACGGTGGTATAGTAACCGGCTTTGTCCGGCATCTGATTTGCGGCTGTGTAGACGCGCTCATCCTTTAGACCGCAGTTTTCCACCATGACGGCTTCCAGATGGTATTTTTCCAGGTGCTGTTTTATCAGGGGCAGTTTAGAGCCTGCTTTCATAAGCACCTTTGTTCCCTTATGATCCGGGACTTCCTCCATGTCGTAGGCAAGAGGGATCACATGAAGCTGCTGGGACCTGTCTGCCAGGCTGTCCCCGACGGTGGCGGCCATGGCGCAGAAAGATGGCACGCCGCTTATGATCTTGGCGTCATACCCCTGCCCTTTTACCAGGCGATGGATGTAGATATAGGTGGAATAAATGGTGGGATCCCCCAGCGTCAGATACGCTGCGTCCTTTCCCTCCTCCAGACAGTGGATAAGCTTATTGGCGGCCGTGCGGTAACATTCCTCCAATGTGGTCTGGTCTTTTGTCATGGGAATGGACAGAGCCAGGCACTCCTTCTCCTTAAGCCCCTTTACCATGCCTTTTGCGATGCGGTAGCTTAGGGCATGGTCTTTCTGACTGGCGGGCACTGCTATGACCGGGCATTTCTCAATGGTCTCCACCGCAAGGTACGTCATCAGCTTAGGATCCCCAGGCCCCACTCCCACCCCGTATAAGGTTCCGCTCATGGAATATCCTCTTTTCTATTAGCCGCGCAGTTTTCCAAGGAGCACAGTGGCAATGATGGCAAACTGCTTTCTCTTGACTCCGCTGTCTTTGGCAGCTCCCTCCAAATACCCCTTGTCCTCATAACAAAAAAGCATATCGGTTATGATCATGCGCCAGATCTTTTCACTTGACGCGTGGATTTGTGTGGTAAGATTGTAGAAATCCTCACAAAAGGAATCAAATACTTCGGTTTTTACTTTTGGATTGTAGGATTCGAAGATCTTCGTGAAGATTTCCCGGATGTCGTTAAGGTCAAACTCGCGGAATGTAACTTTATTGATGTTCAGTTCTTTGCTGTAGGAATAGTTGCTCATATGGATTCCTCTCTTTTTCTTGATTTTCTATTTGACGCGGTATTTTCAATTTCTTTGGCATTTTCTTTTATTTGCCCCCCTATATCACGTTTTTATTATACTAGAGGAACTGTATTTTTTCAAGCAAAGTCTGTATTTTCTCCCCGCCGGGCCGTACCTTTAATCCATATGATTCTTCACCGCAAACACCGCCATCTGGGTCCTGTCCTTCAATCCCAGCTTGTCAAGGAGCCTGGAAATATTGTTTCGCACCGTACCCTCCGCCAGAAAAAGAGTTCCCGCAATCTCCCGGTTGTCCATGCCCCTGGCCACGCACCGCATAATATCCCGCTCTCTGTCCGTCAGTCCGGGGATCTTAGCAGCTGCCGGATCCTGAACATTTTGGCCCCTGGGCCCAAGGATCTGCCGCCGCAGGCCCTCAAAAACGCCGCCTCCAAAGACCTGGACGCCTGCGCAGACCATCTTTACGGACCGGATCACTGCCTCGTCCTCCATCTCCTTTAAGATATACCCGTCCGCCCCGCTTCCTATGGCCGCATCCACGGTCTCCTGGTCGTCGAAGGTGGTAAGCACCAGGATCTTTACCTGGGGAAATGCCTTTTTGATGGCAGCAATGCCCCAGACGCCGTCAAACTTCGGCATGCGCATATCCATGAGAACCACGTCAGGAACGCCTTTTTCGCAGCACTCATAAGCCTCCTTTCCATTGGAGGCCAGACCGGTTACCTGTATGTCTTTGTCCTGGCTCAAAATGGCCTTTAAGCCCTGACGCAAGATCAAAATGTCATCCGCGATCACTACCCGAATCATGGAACACCTCTTTGTTATGTAATGGTATCTCAAAAAAGATCTGGAATCCCTCTCCCTCTGCCGACGAAAACCGCGTCTGCCCGCCTGTCTCCTCCACCCGGTTTCGGATCCCCGAAAGCCCGTTGCGCGCTACTATGGCCGGACATCCCCGGCCGTTGTCAAAGATATACACGGTGACAGCGGCGTCAGCAAATTTTACGATCACGTCCATATGGGACGCTCCTGCGTATTTCAGGCAGTTGGTAATGGCCTCCCGAAGACATGAAAAGACCGTTTGGGAGAGATGGGAATATTGAGGGCCGTCCTCCCCCTGGATCTCCACCTCTATTTCCAGCTCCCTGACGCTTCCGGCCAAATGATACACGCCCTGGCTCACCAGAGCGCAGTCTTTGTCCTGGCGCATATGATTAATGGCCCACCGCAGTTCCCGGATACCGCCCACAGCCAGTTCCTGAGCCTGATATACGTAGTCCATGATCTCCCCGTCTGCCTTTGCTCCCTGCCGCGCTTCCTCCTCCAGGCCGATGCGGATCAGCTTTATCAGAGACTGGATCATGGTCAAGGTGTGTCCCGTGGTGTCGTGAACCTCCTGGGCGATGCGGTTTCGCTCCTGTTCAATGGCCAATTGCTGCTTAGACACCGCCAGACTGCGGCTCTTTTGCAAAAGCTCATAGTACTCTCCCACGTCGGTCAGAAGAATCACTCCGGCTCCTCCTCCGCCCTGCCGGTCCGAAAGCAGGTAGTGTTTTACCTGCACCATATTCCCGCCGGGCAGTTTCAGCACCACCCCCTCTTTGGCAGCCGCTTTAACAGCTGCCGCCGAATATGTTTGATCCTCACTGCAGAGCTTTTCCCACAGACGGTCGCACCGGTCCCCAGGGGTTACGTGTACGTACCCGCTGGCCGCCTGGTTGCGGCAGGTAATATTTCCCCTGCGGTTGTAGATGACGACGCCCTCTTCCATGGCCGCGAAGATCTGGGGAAACGCGGCCACATTGACGTCCAGAAAATCATACCGGAACACAGCCAGCAGCATAAGAAAGCTGGACAGCGCGAATACGGGAGGGGTCAGATCAAACCCGGTGTTTGCGGCTCCGGACAGGTACACCATGTTAAAGGCCAGGGGAATGGCGGCAGAAGCAAGAAGGACCAGGGTATGGAGCCCGTCCTCCCGGCGTTTTTCAAACCTGCGGGCCACCGCGCCCATGCCAAGGACCACGCAGACGTAGGCGTAGGCCATGTGAAAATAAAACACCGGCCCATACGTCACCTTTGTAAGGCCAAAATAGCGGTAAAACAGACGATGATGCCCATTGGTCAAAAACATCAGGTAGTCAAAGGCGCAGATGCCAAATAGCAGAAGTTTTGCCCAAACTCCCACGGTTTTCCCGCAGTAAAACCAGGAAAACAGCAGCCAGCATGGCCCGATCAGGCTGATTCCTACATAGGAAACGCCGTAGAGGGCGTATTTTACTGCCAAGGTGGGGGCGTCGGCCAAAAACAGCTGGGGAAGGCACCAGACAATAATAAGGAGCTGGCACATAACAAGGGACTTGGTGGTACGGCTCCTTTCCGCCCGAAACATGAGCCACCCGGACGTATAGAGGCAACACCCGATGGCCCCCAGGTAAGCGGCCCGCAGCAGCGCTTGCGTCATAGAAACTCCCCTTTCACCGTCTTTTTTTCTCCATAATGCCCGCAAAGATAAGAAGTCCCACTCCTGCCGCCAGAAGATACACCCACCAGGCGATGGAAAGCCAGAAGCCTTTGGTCATAAACAGGGCCGCCGCCAGGCAGATGGAGGCCGAGATCCTTACCCACCACAGGCTGTTTTTCACCTGGGCCAGGACAAACACCGCCAGACAGATCCCCTCCACCAAAAGAGCGTCAACGATTTGCCCCGTCAGCAGGGCGTCCAGACACAGAATGCTTAAACACAGGGCATAACCTGTGTTAACCGCGGCGGCCATCCAGGAAACGTCTTTCCAGATAATCCGGCTGATCCACAGAAACCAGACAACAGGCAGTAGGCTCATTTCCAGCCTTAAAATCCTTGGCCAGAGGACAAAGGGCTGCGCAAGAAACGCCATCCATATACAAAAAGCCCACAAAGTAAAAGCCGGTTTCCGGAACCCCTTTACGGTCGTGTACTGCAAAAAGTACCCTGCCGCCAGAAGGATGGACACAAACCGCCACAGGTCATTGCCCAGATGAGCCATAAGAAGAATGGGGAAAATAACGGCCATGTGGTGCCAGTCTATGCGCCATCCCCCCTGCACCCGGTCGTCTTTCATAAGAATGGGACAAAAATGCCGCGCCGCGCCGCCGAAGATCACTACAGCAGCCATGGTCCACCATCCCATCTGGTCAAAAGTCAGTCCCAACCGGAGCCTGGCCATAAAGGGAAAAGGAATCATGGCAGCGGCTATGAGAAGATGGGGCCACACCCGCTCCCCTAAGTAAAACCAGACATAATAGCCGCCGTAAGCCAAAAGGCACAAAGCCAGGCCGTCCGCTCTTTCCTGGCCGCCGCTGTAAAAGCCCATAAAAGTAAACACCATGGCCAAAGTCCCGCAGATGTCGCAAAACAGGCTGTGAAGGCCATGGGATGTTTTCCGCCTCCAAAACCGGATCCCCAGCATCACAAATAGGAACAGATTGACAAGAGCCGTCCGCCAGATAAAGTCATCCGCAAGACAGCCGGAGATGTACAGCGCCGTTTCCGCCAAAGCCATTGCTTTTAGCGGCCCCAAACCCTCTTCAGAGGCGTTCCTGTCCTCTTGTCCCGGCTCTTTTGCAGTCAGGACAAAGATCCCGGCCATTACCGCTGCCATGGAAATTGCCCCGAAAGAGGTAAAGGAAAACATGGGAAACCGGTCAGCGTAACCATCCCTTACTCCCATAATTCCCTCGATGACCATACACCACACCGCAAACAGGTTTTGGACCATGGTAACGGCGGCGAAGGTCCAAAAATGGATGGGGGCAAAGCTGTGAAATTCCTGGGCTAACAATTGGCGGCAACATTCTCTGCCCTCCAGCTGTTCTTTCTGCCCATTGGAGTGATATCGGTTTACGGCTGCCAGCGCTGCGGAGTACACGGTCATGACGCAGAGAAAGCCGCTCCAATTCAGGGAACATGCCTTTGTCAGGAAAAACATGGTAAGGCTCATGCCCCAGAGACAGGTCTGGGTGTAGATTCTGTCGCAAAACCGCTTAAGTCCTGCCCAGAAAGCCCCCACGGTCACCGCGCTGCCTGCAAAAAGGACTTTCCAGCGATTTTCCCCTTCCAGGATAAAATCCTCACCCAGAAGTTTAAAGTGAGCTGCGGCCAGGACGGAGAGAAACAAAAAAACGCTTCCCAGGATATAACAGGCATTGGCGGTCTTTCGGATGCCAAATACCTTTTGAGCCAGCTGGCTGGCCACGAAAAATGCCATGGTACACCCAAAAACCAGGCAGGTCTTGGAACTATTTGTCAGGATTTGCCAAGTGGTGGTGGCAAAGATGAGCCCCGCAAGGACGATAAAGACCACTCCCAGCACCAGGGCAAGGGTTCCAAGAGCCGGATGGAAAACCTTTTGGCTGCGTAAGGAAGAAGACGAGCCCTTGGGGCCTGCAGGCGTTGTTCCCAAAGGCAGCGGCTGCTCCTGAGGCGTCGGTTTTTCCGGGTTTGGGGGCTCTTTTTGCTCTGGGGCAGGCTGCCATGAGGGCTGGGACAACACATAAGGCGTCTCTTGGCTGCTGTGCCACGTTTCCTTTCCACATTCCGGGTCATGGAGGCTGGCAGGCATCAAAGCCCGGTCCCGCAGCCTGCTTCTTTCCAGTTCCTGAATCCGTTTCTTGTATTTGTCGTTTGACACCAAGAGCCCGATGATGATTCCAAGCTGGGCAAAAGGAGCCACAAGCCAAATAAGCAGTATTAGTATCCATCCCATATCCATTCCCCTTTCCAATGTTTTTTGATACTCCTATTATACGAAAAAGGAAACCGGATGGTAGGTGTCAGGCGTCACTGAAAAAAGTGACATTTGTAACTGGTTTCGTTGTAAGTACCCCGCTTACCCTGCTACCTGCTGTCGGATCCGGGTGATTAACCCGTTCTCGTCCACCTCCAGGATGTCCCCAAAGATGGCCCCGCCAAAAGGATTTCTCTCCCAATCCGCTTCCCATTGGTCCTTTACTGACCGCTCCTCTCCCGCCACGTCGATCACGCAGTCTTTGGAAAGATAAAAACTTCCCTGGTACAGCATCTCGCAGGCGCAGTTGATGTCGTCGCTGTTCCAGATGACGTAATCATCCCCATTAAGCCAGTCTACCACAGCCAGGGCGTATTTCCCGTTGTCAAACACATCTGTAAACACCAGCGGAATCTCCTCTTGCTGCCCCGGCGCCGACACGGAGATGACCTTTGCCGCAGTTCCGTGCTCTTGAAGGATGGCTGTGACCGTGTACGCAGCCCGGTCAGGGTTTAAGCCAAAAGAAAGGGTAAGGGTATCCCCTGGCTTTAACTTATCAATATCGTCCCACTTATAGTAAACGGGAACCGACAGCGCCTGGTCTTTTGCTTCATAGTAATCACCCATATCAACAAGCTCTGGATACCACTCTTTATAATTGCCGCTCATGGCCACTTCAATATGACCGTATTCCAAAAGCCCGTTCCATCCAAACAGTTGAAGGTGATGGCTTTTCATGATGGCGCGGTAAACGTCGGCCTGGTCCAAGATATCTCCCATATCCTCCCTGGCTTTAATAAGCCGCACATTCTCCTTTTCGATATCATTTAACAGACTTTCGGAAAATTCTTCCGGCGTTATTTTTCCCTCATACCAGTCCCTGGCCTCAAAATACGTTTGGAGATCCGGGGAGGTGAATTGTCTGCCGTGGCGAGCATAGATTTCATTGCGGGCCACCCGAAGCTGGTCA
>Ga0137308_102832_pt1 | contig 10275 bp, 8 predicted proteins | sample Inofrocosms_June_FD_97181 | JGI IMG/M metagenome (GOLD analysis project Ga0137308, IMG submission 97181) | Mouse cecal microbial communities from Vienna, Austria - N-Acetylneuraminic and N-Acetylglucosamine D2O microcosms_June | ecosystem: Host-associated > Mammals > Digestive system > Large...
ATGAATACATATATAGACGAGAATTTTATCGCGGAAGAGAACGGAATGGTATCCTATCAGGAGGACGGGGAGGTGCTGACCAGAAAAGGGATCGATGTCTCCAAATATCAGGGGGAGATAGACTGGGAGGCGGTCAAAAATGACGGGATAGACTACGCCATCATCCGTGTGGGTATCCGCGGCTACAGCGAGGGCGGCATTCTGGAAGATGAATTTTTCCGTCAGAATATAGAAGGCGCTATTGCAAACGGAATTCCTGTGGGTGTATATTTCTTTACGCAGGCGGTCAATGAGGCGGAAGCTTTAGAAGAGGCGGACTTTGTGATCGGGATGCTGCAGGGATATGAATTGACTTATCCGGTCTATCTGGATATCGAAGATGTCAAAAAGGAAAGCTGCCGTACCAACGGGTTAACGGTGGAAGAGCGGACAAACAACGCGAAAGTATTTCTGGAGCGGATCAGGGAAGCGGGATATGAGCCTGCGCTGTACGGCAATATGAAGTCTTTCCTGCTGATGGTGGATCTGGCTTCGCTGGAACAATATGACAAATGGTTTGCAGGCTATACGCTGCCGATCTACTATCCCTATGAATACAAGATGCTGCAGTATTCCGAAAAAGGAAAGGTAGCGGGCATTCCGGCGGCAGTGGACATAAATATCTGCTTTAAAGATTATGAAAATGCGGTGCAGTGACAGATCCGGTGGAGGAAGCCGGGGAAAAACAGGAAGCAGATCCTGCGCCGGCGGTACAAAGGAGAAAACGGATATGACGGTATTTCAGGTTATTATATATTATCTGGCCACGATGAATCTTCTTGGATTTTTGTTTATGGGACTGGATAAATGGAAAGCAAAAAAGCGTGCCTGGAGGATTCCGGAGGCAACGCTTCTGCTGATCGCCGGACTGGGCGGCGCGGTCGGCTCTATGATCGGAATGCATCTGTTCCGCCATAAGACAAGGCACTGGTATTTTGTATATGGCATCCCGGTTATGCTGGCGATACATATCCTGCTGGTCCTCTTTATCTGGAAGGGACCGGTGCAGTTTATTGTGCTGTAAAAATGATCAGATCGCAATAATAACGCCGCCCTCGTTGGCGTACATGGAACTGACGCCGGCGGTATCGAGGATCTTCACATTTTTAAATTTTGCCCGTGCAAGCAGCAGCTCTTTCATCAGGTTCGCCCTGGAAGAGCAGTTGCAGTGGGAGATATAAAGAACCTTTGTCTCCAGATTTCTGCCTTCACTGACAATGATGTCAGCCATTTTGGTGAGGGCTTTTTTGATGCCGACAGCCTGGCCTTTCTGAATAATGACACCTCTGTCAGCGCCCATCACAGGTTTGATATTGAGGGTGGAGGCAATCAGCGCCTTGACGCCGGTAAGCCTGCCGTTCTTGCGCAGGGTATCCAGGTTATCCAATACAAAGTAAGTGCTCATGGCGCTGCGGAAAGCCTCCAGTTTTTTCACGATCTGGGAAAAACTCATCCGGCCTTCTTCCTCCCATTCCATGATTTTCATGGCGAGCTGGGTTTCACCGATGCTGGCGGACTCGGAATCGCAGATATAGATATCTTTCCCGCCGAATTCTTCTTCATAGAGATTCTTTCCCAGCACGGCGCTGCTGTAACTGCCGCTTAAGTGGGAGGATAAAGTGACGCAGTAAATATGCTCCGCGTCAGAAGCGTAGGCTTTTTTATAACGTTCCGGAGAGGGACAGGCGGATTTCGGACATTTCGGATAAGCGGCAACTTTATCCAGAAAATCCCGCTGGTCAAAAGTCTCATCGTCCAGAATCTGATGTTCGCCGACCTCAAGAGTCAACGGGATACGCTCAAAACGGGGATCGTTTTTATATTCGTCAGGAAGTTCACAACAACTGTCAACCACAATCTTATAACGCATTTATTTTCTCCATTTCTCTTCTTGAAAAGAACTTTATCATCTAGTTTTCATTACTACATGATGATATCATAAGAAAACTGCTATTGCAATAGTATATAGAAAAATTTTGTGCTATACTGGATATATTATTCACGAATGTTTACATTACAGCGGAGCGGGGCAGGTGTGCGCCGTAAAGCGTATCAGGTCTGAAGGGGGCAGAAGATATGGAATTTTGTTTGAAAAACGGAAAAATGGAAGCAAAGATCTGTTCAAAGGGGGCGGAACTGATATCCCTGAAAAGGGAGGGCAGGGAGTACATGTGGAGCGCCGATCCGGCATACTGGGGCAGGACCGCGCCGATCCTGTTTCCTTTTGTGGGAAGCCTGAAGGGAAAACAGTACCGCTATCAGGGAAAGAGCTATGAGATGGGGCAGCACGGGTTTGCACGGGATATGGAGTTTACGCCTGTTTCCCAGACGGAGAACACGCTGGTGATGCGGCTTTGCGAGACGGCAGAGACAATGGAAAAATACCCGTTCCGGTTTTTGCTGGAACTTTCCTATGAACTGAGGGAAGAAGAACTGCTTGTGAGCTGGCGTGTAAGGAACACCGGTGATAAAACGCTGTATTTTTCCATCGGAGGGCATCCTGCTTTCAACTGTCCGATGGAGGGAAAGGGTAGTCAGAGCGATTATATGCTCCGGTTCATGAAAGACGGAAAGCCTCTGCAGGAGATTATCTCCGCCGTAATAGGAGACGGCGGCCTTGTGACGGAGGAAACACTGGAATTTGGGCTGGAGGACGGTTATCTGCCTGTGACGCCGGAGTTATTTGATACGGATACGATCGTTTTGGAGGACGGGCAGACAGATGAAGTTTCTCTTTATGATCCGGACGGGAAGGAATACCTGCGGGTAGATTTCCATATGCCGATCGTCGGGATCTGGACGCCGATCAAAAAGGAAGCGCCGTTTTTGTGCATCGAACCCTGGTGCGGCAGATGCGACGACGCGGATTTTGAGGGAGAACTGCAGGAGAGACGCCGGGGAAATGCACTGGAGCCGGAGGAGGAATTTACCGCTTCGTATACGATTTCTGCAAGGCGGTAGGGGAAAACGATAAGTCTGGGAGGCAGATCCCGAAAGCGGGCCTGAGCGTTAAAGGAAGCAATAGAGGAAAATGCGGGCCTGCGAAGCAGATTCCGAAAGCGGGCCTGTCTGTTAAGAGAAGCTGAAGAGGAAAGCGCGGGTCTGCGAAACAAATCTCATGTGCGGGCCTGCCCGCTTTGTGATAGGACGTACTCTGCTTACATAATCATATAGAAAGAGATATTTTTTATGTAAGCGGGGTAATGTATGGAAAAGAAACAGGGAAAGATAAACACGCAAAAACTGGTGAAAACGGTTTTCTGGGCAGCAATACTGGTACTGGTGTTGTTTTTCGGGAAAAAGCTTCTGCCCGGAGAGGAAGCGGAAAGAGAAAGAGGAAACCAAAACGATGTATCAGGCAATGACGGGACGCTGGGCTACCGGGAAAACGACGGAGACGAGGTACAAAGAAGCGTGACTGTCGTTACCTACGGCGGGCAGCAGTACGTGGAGACCGCGGCGTCCGGAAGCTGGGGGCTCGGCTTCGGGGCGGACGGCAGCGAGACGCAGCCCGCCGGAAGCCTCTCCAAAGAAGAACTGGAAAAATACGATGCATGGTTTCTGGGAGACGACGGGGAGAAGGTACTCTATCTGACTTTTGACTGCGGTTATGAGAACGGCAATACCGAAAATATCCTGAACGCGCTGCAGAAACATAACGCAAAAGCCACGTTTTTTGTGGTAGGCCATTTTCTGGAGAGCGCGCCGGATCTGGTAAAGCGGATGCAGGCGGAAGGGCATATGGTGGGAAACCATACCTGGCACCATCCCGATATGGATACCATCGCTTCGGAGGATAAGTTCCGCGAGGAACTGGAGCTGGTGTCGGATAAATATCAGGAGATCACGGGGGTGGAGCTGAATCATTTCTACCGCCCGCCCCAGGGGAAATATAATCTGAACAACCTGGAAATGGCACAGAAGCTGGGCTATAAAACGATATTCTGGAGTCTTGCCTATGTAGACTGGAATGTGGACGCCCAGCCAACGAAGGAAGAGGCGCTTGCGAAACTGACCGGCAGGGTCCATCCCGGAGCCGTTGTGCTGCTGCATAACACATCAAGGACAAACGGCGAGGTTCTGGATGAACTGCTGACGAAATGGGAACAGATGGGGTACCGGTTCGGTACTTTAGAGGATTTGACAAAATGAAAAAACTGGTAACAGGCATTCTGGCGCATGTGGATGCGGGCAAGACCACGCTTTCCGAGGGGCTGCTCTATCATTGCGGCATGATCCGGAAGTTAGGGCGGGTGGATAACCAAGACGCCTTTCTGGATACGTACGAACTGGAAAAAAAGCGTGGGATCACCATATTTTCCAAGCAGGCGGTCCTGCGATATGAAGATATGGTGATCACTCTGCTCGATACGCCGGGGCATGTGGACTTTTCCGCGGAGATGGAGCGCACGCTGCAGGTGCTGGACTATGCCCTGCTGCTTGTCAGCGGCGCGGACGGCGTACAGGGACATACGAAAACATTGTGGCGGCTTCTGAAAAAATATAAAATCCCCACATTTTTATTTTTCAACAAAATGGATCAGCCGGGAACGGAGAAAGAAGCGCTGCTCTCGGAATGCCGGGAACTGCTGGGGGAAGGGATTGTTGACTTTTCCGGTCAGAATACGGAAGCATTTTTTGAAAATATAGCGGTCTGTGAGGAAAAGCTGCTGGAGGAGTTTCTGGAGACGGGAAGCATTTCCCGTGATGAGATTGTCAGGCTGGTCGCGGAGAGGAAACTGTTTCCCTGTTTCTTCGGTTCCGCCCTCAGGATGGAAGGGGTGGAAGAGTTGCTGCAGGGACTGCGGGAATATACGAAAGAGCCGCAATACCGGAAAGATGGCGCATTTGCGGCGAGAGTTTATAAGATTTCCAGAGATAAACAGGGAAACCGGCTGACTTTTTTAAAGGTGACCGGCGGAAATTTAAAAATCCGGGAAGAACTGGAGGGACGGATGCCGGGAGATCCGGAAAGTATCTGGCAGGAGAAGGCGACACAGATACGCAGTTACTCGGGAGAGAAATATGATACCGTTGACAGGGCCGAAACAGGCGGTATTTATGCAGTGACAGGACTGTCATATACAATGCCGGGAGACGGGCTGGGGGCGGAGAAAACCGTGATGCAGCCTGTGCTGGAACCAGTTTTGACTTACCGGGTCTATCTGCCGGAGGAAGTGCAGGCGGCAGCGGCGCTGCCGAAATTCAGGCAGCTGGAGGAGGAAGATCCCCAGCTTCATATTTTGTGGGAGGAAAAACTGCAGGAGATCCATATACAGCTTATGGGGCCGGTACAGTTGGAAGTGCTGCAGAGCATGATCGCGGAGCGGTTTCAGATGACGGTCAGCTTCGGACCGGGCAATATCGTCTATAAAGAAACCATTGCAAATGCGGTGGAGGGCGTGGGGCATTTTGAACCCCTGCGCCATTATGCGGAGGTTCAGCTCTTGTTAGAGCCCGGAGAGCAGGGCAGCGGCATCCAGACCGCGTCGGACTGCAGCGGGGATATTCTGGATAAAAACTGGCAGAGACTGGTGCTGACCCATCTGGAGGAGCGGGAACACAAAGGTGTGTTGACCGGATCGGTCATAACGGATATCAAGATAACGCTGACCGGCGGAAAGGCGCATATAAAGCATACGGAAGGCGGGGATTTCCGGCAGGCGACTTACCGGGCGGTGCGGCAGGGGCTGATGCAGGCGGAGTCCGTACTGCTTGAGCCCTTCTATGAGTTTGTGCTGGAGGTGCCGGCGCAGACGGCGGGGCGGGCGATGACGGATATTGAACGCATGCAGGGAAAGATCACGGCGCCGGAGATCCGGGAGGATACGGCGGTTTTGCGGGGGCGCGCGCCGGTGGCATGCCTGCAGGATTACCAGATAGAAGTCACGGCATACACAAAGGGGCGTGGGCATTTAAGCTGCCAGCCCGGCGGGTATGCGCCCTGCCATAACGCGGAGGAGGTGCTGGAACGGACCGGCTATGATCCGGAGGCAGATGCGGACAACCCTTCCTCTTCGGTATTTTGTGCCCACGGCGCGGGATTTTTGGTACCCTGGTATGAAGCGCCTTCCCATATGCATGTGGAAAGCAGCATAAAGGGACTGAAAAAAGGAAGGGAACAGACCAAAGAGCAGATACGGCTGCTGCAGGAGAGGGCTTATCAGGAGCGGGAGAGCAGGGAAGCCATCGGAACCGAGGAGATCGACGCCATTATAGCAGGGGCATCCCATGCAAACAGCCAACCGGACGCCGGGGGGCGGAAATGGAACGCCGGAAGAAAAAGCGGTGCCGGCGGCAAAAAAACGGTATCCGCAGAAGGGGCAGGCAGGGAGAGAGTATCTGCGAAGATGCTGAAGTACGGCGGAGAAAACGGGCAGAAGACCGGGAAGCCGAAGCAGGCAAAACAGGAGTATCTGCTGGTGGACGGATATAATATCATTTTTGCATGGGACGAGCTGAAAGAGTTGTCGGAGGTCAGTATCGACGGCGCAAGGGGGCGGCTTCTGGATATCCTCTGCAACTATCAGGGGATGCGGCAGTGCGAGGTGATCGCGGTCTTTGACGCCTACCGGGTTAAGGGACATGACACGGAGATGCTGGATTACCACAATATCCATGTGGTCTACACGAAGGAAGCGGAGACGGCGGATCAGTATATTGAGCGGTTTTCCCATGAAAACGGCAGAAAATATGATGTCACGGTGGCGACTTCGGACGGTCTGGAGCAGATTATCATCCGGGGGCAGGGCTGCCGCCTGCTGTCGGCGAGAGAACTCAAAAAGGAGATTGACTACTATAGTCAAAATCTAAAAACGGATTATCTGGAAAAACAGCCTGCCGGGAAACGGTTTATGCTGGAGGGGATGGAAGAGAGGCTGCGGGAGGAGATCGGACAGGGCGGGGAATGAAGGTTTCCCGCCGCTTTTTTGTGCTGTGAAACGCCCTGAATGTACTGTAAAACGGTACGGTTATACCGCAAAACGCCCTGAATGCCTGAATGCGTTCGGAAACAGTTTTGTTGCACGGTGAAACAACCGGAACACACTATGGAGCGGTCCAGTTACGCCGTAAAACGGTCCGGTTGCGTCAAAAGGCTTTACTGCGGCATCGGATCCGACGAAAAAATGATGGAAGGGAAGCGGCATGAATTTGAGAATTGTCATTTGTGAGGATGAAAAAGAAACCCGCGGCTATCTTTCCCGGCTGATCCGGGAGCAGGCGGATTCTTTCACAAAAAAATGCGCCTGTGAGATCCGGGAATATGCTTCCGCGACGGAGTGCCTCTCGGATAAGCGGAGGATCGACCTGCTGTTTCTGGACATTGAGCTGCAGGCTCCCGGCGGGGGTATGGACGGAATGGAACTGGCGCGTCAGATCAGGCGGCAGGAGCGGGAGATACAGCCGCTGATCATCTTTGTGACAGGCTATGACAGTTATGTGTATGATGCCTTTGATGTGGATGCGTTTCAGTATCTGGTCAAACCGGTGGGGGAAGAAAAATTTGCCCGGGTTTTTAAAAGGGCGCTGGAGCGGATCGCGGCAGGCGGGGATCACAGGAAAAAAGCCCAAACGATCACGCTGAAAACGGCAGGCACCAGCAGAACGCTGCCGCTGGATCAGATTCTCTATATCGAGAGCAGCAATCATAAGGCGGTATTGCATTTGACGGACGGAGAGTTTGCCTGTTATGCGAAGATAAAAGATTTGGAGGAGGAACTGCGGGATTGTTTTTTCCGCATTCACAAGGGCTATCTGGTCAATCTTTCCTATATAGAACAGTATTCCAAAACGGAAGCGGTGCTGAAAAACGGGGAAAGGCTCCTGATCTCCAAATACAAATACCGGGATTTTACGAAGGCTTATCTTCATTTTCTGAAAAAAGGAGCGGGCTTATGAGTGAAACGGGATTCCGGATCTTCCGGGAAGTGTACCGGGCGGGGGCGGAGCTCTTTTATGCGGTGATGCTGATGCTGTTTTTCAGGCCGTTTATGATAAGAAGGAAGCAGGATGGAAGGAAGCTGCCGGTTGTATTTGCGGCATATCTTGCCGTCAGCCTGTTTACCGGTGCGGCGGTGCTTCCGCGGGGTGCATCGGGCGTGCTGCTGGCGGTATTGCTGACAGGAATGTCAGGTGTGCTGGGGCTGGGGAGAAAGAAGGCACTGTGGCTTACCCTGCTTTACTGGAATGCCAGAGTCTGCGGCGGTCTGATGCTGGAAAGCCTGTATTTCCTGATAGAAGGACTGCTGCCGCAGGGCGCCGGGACACCAGAGAAGGCTTACTGCCGCGCGGCTGTTCTGGTACTGCTGTTTTTGTTTACCCATATAGCCGTACTGGGGCTTATGCTGTATATCCTGCAGCGGCAGATCAGAAAAAAGAGCCTGTATCTTTGCTGGCGGGAGCTGTGCTGCATCAGCCTGATCCCGGCGGCGGGGATCTTATTCGGCCAGATGATCTCCAGACTGCTCTTTGAGTTTCAGGACGGCGTATTCCTTCAGCTTTATGAGCGGCATCCGGTATTTCTGGTCATGGTACCGCTTCTGGCGCTTTTGTTTTACGCTGGAACGGTCCTTGCCATCGCCGCAGGGCAGGAGATGGCGGTACTGCAGGAAAAAGAAGCCGCCGGCTTTGTGGAGCGGCAGCAGATGCGGACACTGCGCGAAAGACTGCAGGAAACGGAGCGCTCCGCCGGGCAGATCCGCCGGATGAAACATGAGATGCGGGGACATATGATGAATATCAGGGGGCTTGCGGCAAGCGGCAGCTATGGGGAACTGGATGCCTATATCGGCCGGATGGATCAGGAGATGGGAGAACTGGAACTTATGCTGCAGACGGGAAATGCGGTCACGGATGTGATCGTCAATGACAAGCGTCGCCAATGCCTTGAGGCGGGCATTTCCTTTGAGACGGATTTTCATTACCCGGAAACGGGCGGTTACGAGGCCTTTGATCTGGGGATCATTCTGCAGAACCTGCTGCAGAACGCACTGGAAGCCGGAAAAAAAGCGGCAGGAGAGGAAAGCTTTATTACGCTGGCGGGAAAACAGAAAGGGAAATTTTTCCTGATCGAAGTTAAAAACAATTTTGCGGGAGAGGTGGAGATCGGGCCGGAGGGCATGATCGCCACAACAAAAAAAGAAGATGTCCGGATGCACGGGATCGGGCTGTTCAATGTGCGCCGCACCGCGGAAAAGTATATGGGAGAGCTGGAACTGAAGGCAGAGGGGCAGGTATTTTGCGCAACGGTTTTGTTGCAGGGAAGGAGCGCTTATGAGTAATATGATCCAATCCGGTTACGGGATAGGGCTTTACGGCTCTCAGGCGGCAGCCGGGGAAACAAAACGACCGGAAGTAAAAGACAAGAGCTTTCTGGAGAGAGTCGATCGGGCGAGCCGGGAAGCGGCGATGGCGCAGACGGACGGCGCGGAGGCTGCAAAGGGGGCGACGCTGGAATCTATGCTGAAAGCAAAATATCCCAATCTGGTGTATCATGTGTTTGATGCCAGCAGCGGCTACTGGAGGACGAGGAACGATTATCCCCATTATCTGCTGTATCAGTCCGGGGACAAGGCGAAAGAGACGCTGGAAAACTGGCAGCCGGAGGGGCCGAACCCCTTTTACGGTTCCAAAGACGGGAAGTTTATCGCGCCGCCGGAAATCCACGCCTTGGGCAATGTTCCGCCGGGCAGCAAGGCGGTCGTGATCCATCCCAAAGTGCAGGAAAGGATGGAGCAGGACCCGGCATATGCCAGGGAGATCATGGAAAAGATAGATACCTGGTTTACCTTCGATGTACTCCGCAACGAGGCGATCAGGCCGGGCTGTACTGCCGGGATGTCCCAGGCTGTGGCGATCGGGGAGGACGGGAATATCTGTAATGCGGTTTCTTCGAGCTGCGGCGGCGAGATCACGGTCAGCAGCGACGAGATGGTGAGGGCTTACTATCTGCGCATGGCGAAGCGGGCGGAGTTTATGAGATGGCTGGCACAGGAACAGATCGAGGAGAGTATACAAAGTTCCCGGCAGCTTGCCGATCTGGCGGCGCAGGCATCCGCAAGGTCCAAACTGGCGGAGATGATGCAGGGCGGAAGGCTGAGGGAGATCTTCGGCGATGAGATCGCCGGCACACCCACGGATACGGTCCTTGAGATCACAAGGAACCAGATCTGGGGCGCATAAAAACAGCGCGGAACAGGAATGATAATATCCTGTTCCGCGCTGTTTTTATGCGGA
>Ga0137308_102833_pt1 | contig 10273 bp, 7 predicted proteins | sample Inofrocosms_June_FD_97181 | JGI IMG/M metagenome (GOLD analysis project Ga0137308, IMG submission 97181) | Mouse cecal microbial communities from Vienna, Austria - N-Acetylneuraminic and N-Acetylglucosamine D2O microcosms_June | ecosystem: Host-associated > Mammals > Digestive system > Large...
AGATAGAGGCGAATCTTCTTCCCAAAGTACAGGTGAATCTTGTAGTCAGCGCAGTTCCAATCCGTAAAGTGATTGAAACAGCGAAGAAAGTACTTTACACAGGGCATATTGGAGATGGAAAAATTTTTGTCTATGATGTAGAAAATGTAGTGAAAGTAAGAACCGGAGAAGAAGGATTTGACGCACTTCAGGATGTGGAATAAAAACCAGGACAGATAGAAACTAAAATTGACGAATGCCGCCAGGGTAAGTGCCCTGTGGGTACAAATCCCCGCTCCTTGGGGTGGAAAGAACAAGTTAGGCCATACCCCGTAGCTTACTGCGGGGTATTTGGCTGCGGCTGCACCAGAGCATGCAAAGAACTGCATCTGCGACTTATGAGCAGAATACTCTATATAACAGGAGGGAATAACGTTATGGCTATCCATGAAGAATGCGGCGTGTTCGGAGTGATAGGTACAAAAAAGGAAAATGCTGCAGGTATTGTTTATTATGGGCTATATGCCCTGCAGCACAGAGGACAGGAGAGCTGCGGAATTGTTGTAAATGATGACGGCGCATTTACTTCCTACAAAGATCTGGGGCTTGTCAGTGAAGTATTTTCTAAAGATACATTATCTCATTTCCCGATGGGGAATATGGCGGTGGGACATGTAAGGTATGGAACGACTGGAGGAAACACAAGAGTTAACTGCCAGCCTGTTGAAGTCAACCACCAGAAAGGAAAAATGGCGCTGGCGCATAATGGAAATCTTACCAACTCATTGGAACTTCGCGATAAGCTGGAATTATCGGGAGCAATTTTCCATACAACCAGCGATACGGAAACCATCGCTTATGTGATTACAAGAGAAAGGCTTAGGACGCCAAGCATAGAGGAAGCAGTCAGCGATACCATGAATTTACTGGAAGGCGCTTATTCGCTGGTGTTGATTTCTTCTACAAAAATGATTGCTGCAAGAGATCCATATGGGTTCCGGCCGCTTTGCTATGGAAAAATGGCGGACGGGGCATATGTGGCCGCATCCGAAAGCTGTGCATTGTCAGCGGTAGGAGCAGAATTTATCCGTGATGTGCTGCCAGGAGAAATTCTGGTGTTTACAAAAAACGGTGTGGAATCAAGGAGAGAACACTGTGAAAAACAAAGCCAAAGAACCTGTATTTTTGAATACATCTATTTTGCAAGGCCGGATTCTGTTATAGATGGAATATCTGTGCATGAATCCCGTATGAAGGCCGGAGAATTACTGGCAGAGAGTTATCCCAAATGCGCGGATATTGTGATTGGAGTTCCCGACAGCGGATTGGATGCCGCATTAGGGTATGCGAAAAAATCAGGAATTCCTTATGGGATTGGGCTGATAAAAAATAAATATATTGGAAGGACATTTATTTCTCCAGGACAAGATGAACGTTTGGACAAGGTCAGGATTAAGCTGAGCCCTGTCAAGAATGTAATCAATGGAAAAAGAGTTGTATTGATTGATGATTCCATTGTCAGAGGGACAACCAGCAAATGTATTGTAAAGCTTTTGCGCGATGCCGGAGCGAAAGAGATCCATATGAGAATTTCCGCACCTCCATTTTTATATCCCTGTTATTATGGAACGGATATTGATTCGGAAGAAAACCTGATTGCATGCCATCATAGCGTGGACGAGATTGCAAGAATGATTGGAGCAGACTCTCTGGGATATTTGCCGATAGAGAAGCTGAATAAACTGATAGGCAGTGAGGATTATTGCGATGCCTGCTTTCAGGGGAAATATCCCACGAAAATTCCAGCAGATTTGCGTAAGGACCGTTTTGAAAGGAAATTGTCTGAACGGATTTGAAATAAAGAGGTTCATGTATGATAAAAAACAATCCGGAAACCGTTTCTACGGACTATACCACTTCAGACAAGCTGTATTTTGAACCTTTATGTGTGGAAGATGTTATGAATGTGATCGAGATGGAAAAACCGGATGGGACTATCGTATCTTTGGGCGGACAGACTGCGGTTAATCTGGCAAAACCATTAGAAGAACGAGGGGTAAATCTCATCGGCACAGATTGTGCGGCAATTAAAAAGTCTGAAAACAGAGATGCGTTTGAAAAATTACTGTAAGAACTTTCCATTCCCCAGCCAAAAGGACGGGCTGTGACAAATATTGAAGAAGGCATAAAAGCGGCAGAGGAAATCGGCTGTCCTGTATTAGTACATCCAAGCTTTGTGCTTGGCGGAAGATCCATGCAGATTGTGGCAAAGGAAGAACATCTGCGTCATTATTTAAAAACAGCCGTAGAGATCAATAAAGATAAACCTGTACTGGTAGATCAGTACATCTGTGGTAAGGAAGTGGAAATTGATGCCATCTGCGATGGAAAGGAGGTATTTGTTCCTGGAATTATGGAGCCGGCAGAAAGAACAGGTGTTTATTCCGGTGATTCCATCTGCGTATATCCCACGTTCAGCATATCCCAAAAGGTAAAAGAAACAATTCTGGACTATACGGAAAAATTGGGAATTTGCATCGGCATTGTTGGTCTGTTCAATATCCAGTTTATTGTGGATAAAGAGCAGAATATATTTATCATTGAGGTGAATCCGCGTTCTTCGCGGACAGTATCATGTTTATCAAAAGCAACCGGATATCCGCTGGCTGATATTGCAACGAAAGTCATTCTTGGAAAGAACCTGAAAGCACAGGGGATTAATGAAATATATCCGAAAAAAAAAGCAGCGATGGTACGTAAAAGTACCGACATTCTCTTTTTCCAAATTAAATGGTATGGATACATACCTTTCACCGGAGATGAAATCAACGGGAGAGGCTATCGGATATGATAAGAAACTTCACAGGGCAATGTATAAAGCTATGATTGCTTCCGGCATTCGCGTGCAGAATTACGGGACTGTGATCGTAACACTTGCGGATGAGGATAAAGAGGAAGCCCTTCCTTTGGTTGGCCGTTTCTATGATATGGGTTTTAATATTGAAGCAACCTCTCTCACAGGAGAATATTTGAAACAGCATGGAATCCGTACCCGCATACTGGGTAAACCGTCGGAAGGCAGCGCTGAAATCCTGAATGCAATACGTGCCGGATATGTCAGTTATGTCATCAATACCCGCGCAATTCTTTCCGGCATCCATTATGAAGACGGCGCGGCAATCCGAAATGCGGCAACACAGAACAATATTACTATGCTTACATCACTGGATACGGTAAGGGTGCTTTTAGATGTACTGGAGGAAGTGACCATTGGGGTGTCTGCGATAGATGATGAATGAAAGTTGTTTACAAAAAAGTGCTGTTGCGCTAAAATCGTGCAGCAGCACCTTTTATCAAAGAATCAGACCGGCGTATCCGGCTTCGACGCGTCGGATAAAGACAGAGCCAGATCCGTCTTCTTCATAAACAGAAGACCAAAAGAACCAGGGCCGCAGTTGCTGGCAATGGCAGAAGAAGCTTTCTGTAAATACACCCGCTCAAAAGGACAATACTGCTGTACCAGATTCTGGATATACTTAAGCTTTTTGGAGTCCATGCCCGCATAGGTAATGAACAGTACGCGGCGGTCAATGTTCCTGGTGTTAAGAAGCACCTTTCGAACATAACGTCTGGCAATGCGGGCAAAATTACCCATCTCCACACCGTCAACCACCATCTTACTGTTGCGGAGGGCAATAATGGGATGCAGAAGCAGGGCATCGCAAACCACCTGAACATGTTTGGGGATATGGCCTGCCTGACACATCATATGGGTGCTGTCAATGATAAACGCGGAAGAAATATAACGCCTCAATTTCTTTACGGCATTGACAATATCCGTCTTTGTAGCATGGTTTTCTGCCATAGAAGCCGCATAAAGGACTACCAGGCCCATGCTGCTGGACAGATGGCCGGAATCCAGCACCGTTACGTTTTCAAAGGACTTGGCAGCTTCCATAGCGTTGGCGTATCCCCCGCTGGTATGCTTTGCCATGGTGATATGGATGACGTTCTGGGCCTCTGTCAGTCTCTGAGCAAAAAAATGTTCATAGTCTTCCACACTGGGAGGCTGGGAGGTGCCGTTTTTCCCTAGAGCTATGTGTGAAAGCAGTTCATCCGCCTTCAGTTCCACCTCATCCATAAACCGTCCATGGTCTGTGGAGACATAGTAAGGACATACCCGGATGCCGAACTCATTTATCAAGGATTCCGGAAGGTCACAGACACTGTCCGTTGTAATGACGAGAAATGTCCGCAAGGCTTTTTCAAAGATCAGGATATCTTTTCCGATCTCTGACTGGGTGGGATCCTCGTAGATCTTTACCAGTTCCTTTGGCAGGATACTTAACACGGCGGCTTCCAGCAATGAGCCGCTGACCGGTTTGGCCAGATAGCCGCTGAATCCTTCTTTCCGGTAAAGAAGCTGATTATCGCTTCCCGCGTTGGCTGTCAGCGCCACCACAGGAACATCCTGGCACAATCCGCCGGGCTGTGTCCGAAGGGCGTGAAGACATTGGATCCCGTCCATCTCAGGCATCAGGTGATCCATCAGGATGGCGTCATAATGCTGGTTTTGGGTCATCTTTAGACATTCGGCGGCGCTTAATGCCGTATCCAGCTGGATCTTTGTCTCTGAAAGCAGCTTTTTCACCACCATCAGATTCATCTCATTGTCATCCACCACCAGAATATGGGCATCCGGCGCTTCAAAACTCTGCTTGTAGGCTTTCCCGTCCCGGGACCTTACCCGGGAGGTCAGCGTAAAGGTCCCCAACTCCTTATCGTCCACAATATCCTGTTCCAGCATCACAAGGAACGTAGAACCTTTTGTGTAAACGCTGTCAACGCTGATCTCTCCGCCCATCAGCTCCACTAACTGGTGTACGATGCTAAGACCCAGCCCCGTTCCCTCAATATGGCGGTTTTGCTCTTCATTTACCCGCTTAAACGCATTGAAAATATAGGGGATATTTTCTTTTTTTACACCTTGGCCCGTATCACGGACGGTATACCAGACCCGGACTCTGTTCAGAGTCAGCCGCTCACACCGCACGGAAAGAGTGATGGAGCCTTCGCGTGTGTATTTTACCGCGTTATTCAAAAGGTTGATGAGGATCTGTTTGATGCGGACCTCATCCCCGCAGAGCATGCTTGGTATGGAGGAGTCTACATGGAGACGGAACTCCAGCCCTTTTTCCTTTGCCTTGATCCAGATCATATTGACGATCTCGGAAAAAAGGGCGCCTGTTTCGTAGGAAACGTTAATGATCTCCATTTTTCCGGATTTGATCTTGGACAGATCCAGGATATCATTGATAAGCGTAAGCAGTATTTTGCTGGCGCTTTGGATGTTTCTTGCGTTTTCGATCACATCATCGGGAATATCCGTTTTGCGCAGGATGATCTCATTTAATCCGATGATGGTATTGATAGGCGTTCGGATCTCATGGCTCATGCTGGAAAAGAAATGATTTTCCGCTTTGTTTAACTCCTCAATCTCCTTTTTCTGCTGTTTGGAAAGCTCGTTCTCCTGTTCGTAAAGCTTAGTGAGGAACAGCAGCAGCACACTGGTCAGAATTCCCACCAGCACAACAGAAAAGGCGGAATCAAAGAAGGAGTTGGCCTGGGTGTTCTGCGCCATATACTGCGGATAATAAAAGGACATATAGTAACACAGCAGAGTCTCCGCCGTACAAAGCAGGAAAAAAAAGCCTTTCCGCCGTCCTTCCAGAGTCAGGCTGATGTAAATAAAGCAGAGCACAAACCATTCCGGCATACCGCTGTAAAAACCGCCTGCCGTAAAAAAGCTTATGGGGAAAAGCACCAGAAGCAGGACGGTAATGGCGGTGGCTCCTGCATGGACGCATTCTTTTCGAATACTGATCTTTACAATAAGGGATATAAGCCCAAGGCTTACAGCCAGGATCAGCAGATTCAAAGGAGTCCTTCCCATAGGCAGTATGATCGTCAATGCGATCATACAGATACCTGTGACTACGCGGAACATTCGTTCCCGCAGATTGATCTTATGGTCATAGATAAGTTCAAACCACTTTTTCAACACACCGATCTTTCCTCCTGTTTCTCCTTTATAATTCCGCAATGGTTTTGCAGATCTCATCGTATAGGCGCAGCAGCGCGTCATGGTTGTGCCGGATGTAGTCGATATCTTTGGTCTTTCCGGCCTGCTCCAACAGCCTGGCCTGTTCTGCCAGACCTTCCGCGCCGATGGTCATGGATGTACTTTTTAACGCATGGACTTTGACCGTGTATTCGTCCCAATCAGCCGCGTCGTACAGAGCAACGATCTCGCTTTTCTTTTTCTCGGCCTGGGTATAGAACATGTCGAGCATTTCCATGTAAAATCCGTCTTCCCCGCAGCAGTAATCCAGCCCAAGCTGTACGTTTATGCCTACGCGGGAGAGAGGGGCGAAAGGCTGGGAGGCATCGGCGGACAGGGAAAGTCCGGAGCTGTCGTCCGGGGTATCATCATCCCATAGTCCGTCTTCTTCCGGAGCAACGTCCGGGGCATCGTAATCCGTAAGATCGTCTTCATCCGGTTCCTGCGACTTATCAAAGTCTGCGTAAGCGCCTTCCTTCAGGTCTGCGTCCCATATGTTTTGATCCGCTGGATCATTATTTGCCGGGTCTTCGCTTAAGCCGTCGAGATCCGTATAGCCGCCTTTTTGTGGATCGTTATGATCTGCGGATCCGTATTCTGTCAGAGTATCCTCCAGCAGATCTCGTTCCGTTTTGCGGTATCTTCCCACCGAGTCCTTAAAGTCTCTGCCTCTTGGAATACTGTATACCGGGATGCGGTATTTCAAAATACTGCCCTTTGAGATCCTGTCTTTTGGGATGGGATCATTGGGTATGGGAGTTTCCGGCAGCTCGTACTCCGGAGCAGTGGCTCTTGGTATATCGATCTCCATGATGCGCTGCTGTGATCTGCCGCGTTTTGAAACATTATCATTGGTTTGGCCGGTTTCGGGCAGGTCGTATTCCGGAGCAGTGGCTTTTGGTATGTCAACTTCTGACACCCGCTGCTGTGATCTGCCGCGTTTCGAAAAGATATTCATAGGCGAGCCCTTTTTGCGGGCGGCTTTTTTTGAGGAACCTTTTTTACGGATATAATTTTTTGCCTCAGGTTCCGTTTGAGCAGATGGCTTTGGAGAACCGGCATGGTCCGGCAAAGGAGCTTCCTCCGGGGTTACGGGCATCTCTTCATACTGCATCTGATCCTCCGGCAGCACCTTGCGCAGCACCCGTTCCAGAACAGGGCGTTCAATTGGTTTTGGTATAAATTCCGTAAAGCCTTCGTTGCGGAACATTTCCCTTGCGCCGCTGATGGTGTTGGCGGTAAGCGCAATTATAGGAAGGTCTTTATATTTTCCGTCCTGAATGGTACGGATCTGTCTCATGGTTTCCACGCCGTCAAAGCCAGGCATCATATGGTCCAGGAAAATAATATCATAGTCCGTGGTGGAACACCGCTCCACCGCTTCCTTTCCGCTTAGGCAGGTATCCACCTGTATGTTGTAGCTGCCCAGAACACCTTTGGCCACCACAAGGTTCATCTCTTCATCATCGACAGCAAGAACCCGGACTTTGTCGCAGGAGAAAGGCTTGCGGCCCGCAGCCTGCGCTTCCCCAAATCCGTTTTCTTGTACCTCGCCGTTAAGCAGATTTACCACGGAGAGGGCGAAAAACGGCTTGCGGATCACTAAAAGTTTACTGTGCCTGCTTAAGGTAAAATCACGGTCCGCGATGATGACCACCTGAAGGTTATTTGCCAGATCTTCATAATAGGAGTGATTCTCCTCATACTCTGTCTGAGCGATAAATACATGGGTCAGAGGGCGGGTATTCAGCAGTTTCACCAGACCTTCAAAATTGTGGGCCTGATACCCGTTAAGATTAAGTCCCTCCATCATGTGATAGATCATTTTGTCATAGTATCGTTTCACTTCATCGCTGTTGTATTTTTCAGGACGGAAGTAACATGCGATGCAAAGCTGTTTTGGGTCGGTTACGATCATGGCCGGCGTATCTTTTTCCACTCCCTGGGGAATGGTGATGTGGACCTGCAGACCTTGCTGTTCGGAGCTGCTAAAATGGATAAATCCGCCCATTGCGTGGAGCAGGCCCCGCGCAATGGGAAGGCCAAGCCCAAGCCCTCCCGCAAATCGGCGGCTTCCGGAGTCTGCCTGGTAAAAATCATCGCACATCTGGGTCAGCTGAGAAGCGGTCATGCCGATTCCGGTATCATAGATGTCAATCATCAGATTAACTCCATAGCTTTCCCGCCGGAAGTGGATATACACGTTAATGCCGCCTTCTTCCGTAAATTTAATGGAGTTTTCTACAATGATCTTCAGAACATGAGAGATTTTTTCTACATCTCCGATAAGAACCGCCGGGATCTTTGGGTCCAGATCAAATACCATTTCCAGCTGCTGCTTGCCGCTCAGCATGGCGGTCATGGTGATCAGGTCGTTAAGTACGGAAATGATCCGATATGGTTCTTTAGCCGGGATCAGGGTTCCTTCCATAATCTCCGTATAATCAAGCATATTGACGATCTGATTGGAAAGACGCTTGCCCGCCAGTTTTATAGACTGCATGTCTGCCCGGATATCGGGGGAAATATTTTTTTCCAATATGACTTCGCTGATCCCCAGCACCATGTTAATGGGAGTCCGGATCTCATGGGACACATTGGACAGAAATTCCGCGTTCTGCCGCTCGGATTTTTTCAACTCCGCAAGAGTGTTGTCATAGATCGCCCGTGATTCCAATCTGCGGTTGATCCGAAATCTTGAGATCAGCATGGAACCGGCTACAACCGTGATCCCCAGGCCCATGCGGATCATATTCTGCGTGCCCATGTCGCTGGTGATGGTGCGCAGGATAAAGAAGTGATACAGCAGCACCAGCACATAAAGGGCGGCTGTCATGTACAACAGCCGCTTTTTGTCAAACATGGAATAAACGAGTATCATCATACAGGCTACGGCTGGTATGTCAAAAAGAGTGATGCTGTGTACTCCGAAGAAAAAAAATCCGACCATCAGCAATCCGGCACATAAGTTTACATAAAATGTCTCTGAACCAGCTCTTCCTATGTGAAGGCACCATATAAGCGTGTTGCCAATCAGGATAACAGGAACCATCCACAGTTCCCATGACAAAGCTACTATAGTTAAAATCAGTATTGTGCCGAACATGGTGACAATACTGGCCAGAAGCAGGTGTATACTGGTCTGTTCTTTCTCTCTCATTGACTTTCAAGCCCCAATTCCACTCGTTTTAACAGTTCCAGCGGGAAAAACGGTTTTTTCAGATAATTAATGGCCCCCAGGCTGATGGCAGTCCGCACATCATCTTCATAGCCGGACGCGGTCAGAAAGATAACCGGAATATCCACAGAGGAATCTTTCATACGTTTAAACGTTTCCAGGCCATCCATCTTCGGCATCGCGATGTCCAGAAGGATCAGGTCAATTTTTTCAACCTTGATCTTTTCAAGAGCCTCCCTCCCTGATTCTGCAAGAAGCACATTGTAGTACTTTTCCAGAATCATTCTTGTCCTTTTCAAATTCATTTCATCATCATCCACTACTAAAATACGTTTGCGCATACCGCAGCCTCCTTATATATTGTTGGGATTAACCCAATCCCCCATTATAAGTATTCTAAGGCAGGATGACAATAAAATCAAGTCTAACATTCTGAAAAAAACTGCATATATAGATGATAGAAATTATTTTAAAGATAATGAATTTCTATTAATATTTGAACATTTCAGAATTGCTTCATAATGCAATCCAAAAAGTTTTTCAGAACAGTAGCAGGCATGGATTTCCAGAGAAGCTTATGTTTTATGGGACAGAAGGGATTTTATGGTTCTGACGAACAGGTTTCTAATAAAGCCCCTGATACTGCGGCAGAGGATAATCCATCTCATAATCTCTGCAAAGCTCCATAAATGCCTTTGCTGAGGAGGTAAGAAACTTTTCCTTGTGGTAAACCATATAAAATTTTCGGTAGAAATCCAGCCCTTTTACACGGACAGAAATGACAAGATTCTGGCGCAGAGGTCCAATGACCATACGGTAGGGCAGCACGGCAATACCCAACCCGTTAATAACCCCGTTTACAAGGGCAGTTGTGCTCATAGCCTCCCAGGTAGGGGTTACGGAAAAACCCGCGTTCTCTATGACCCGCTCAAAGGTTTCCCGTGTCCCGCTGCCTGGCTCCCTCAGCAAAAACTTTTGACTGCAGAATTCTTCGG
>Ga0137308_102835_pt1 | contig 10267 bp, 10 predicted proteins | sample Inofrocosms_June_FD_97181 | JGI IMG/M metagenome (GOLD analysis project Ga0137308, IMG submission 97181) | Mouse cecal microbial communities from Vienna, Austria - N-Acetylneuraminic and N-Acetylglucosamine D2O microcosms_June | ecosystem: Host-associated > Mammals > Digestive system > Large...
TCCAGCTCATTGTAGTGCTGATAACCGGTGCGCACTCGGTCATTCCATAACCTTGTAAAATATCAATTCCATAAGTCGCAAACAAATCCAGCATCGCCGGAGGCAGATAAGCGCCACCACTGCAAATCGTATGGAACTGTTCACCAAACACTTCTCTTTTTACAATCTCTGGTGGAAGACCTGCAACGTCTTGTAGCTTTTTCGCCATTGTCTCTATCATCAGTGGCACCATCAATATCACATTGGGCTGAAACAGCTTGATATTTTTGGCCATCCGAATCAGAGAATCGTTGATGCAGATAATACTGCCAAGAGAGAGTCCCTTTAAAATATCCATACTCAGACAGTAGGCATGGTGAATCGGAAGCACGGTCAAAAGCACGCTCCGCTCTGGAAATTTCATATCAAAGCAAGTTGCATTCTCCGCCATATTTCGATGGGTCAGCATCACGCCCTTACTCTTGCCTGTCGTACCAGAGGTAAACATAATCGTCGCTAAATCCTCTGGATTTGGCTTGTAGTCATAACTTCCTTTGTGCTCCTTTAGAAGAGCCCCAAAAGAAAGTGCTTCTTCATCACTTACTTCTTTTTGCATCGAAATCAGATAGCGAAGCTTTGGACACTTCTGCTTTGCTGCTAACATTACATCTTTGCGAATCTCATCCACAACAAGAGCTACCGCATCCGAACGGTCAATCAGCTCACACATCTCCTCCATAGGAAGAGAGACATCTAGTGGAACTGCAACATTTCCACTGTTCACAATTCCAAAATAAGACACAAGCCAAGGATAAGAAGTCATACCTGTCAGTGCCACATGAGCTTTCTGTACGCTAAGTGCCTCTAAGACACAGGAAAAACTCTCTGTATCTGCCTTTAAATCTGTATAGGATTTTGCCGCAATCGTATCCTTTGCCACCTTATACCGAATCGCATCTTTTGAATTGAACTTTTGTTCAGCCTCGACCAAAATATCACGAATCGTACTGTATGTCATAATGACACCTCCTATTTTTCCACCAAACTCTCCAGATATGTCACTGCCTCTTTTACAGTCCGAATATCCGATACCTCCTGCTGCTCAATCTCCACATCAAAAGCGTCTTCAAGCTCTCCTAACATACTCATAAAGTCAAAGGATGTAAAGCCCAAATCTTCCATAAAGCGAGACTCCATCTTCACATTTTCTGCTTCTACTTCTACATAATTGCATATAATCTCTACTAACTTTTCAAACATTTGTTTATCCTCCTAAGCAAACCGTCTACACTAATTTTATAATCTCTCCGATAGTAAGGTTGGGATTCTCTGCCCCTTTAAACATAATCTTACACAGATAATAATACAAATACTCCAACTGCTCTCTGCTAACTGCCTTCACCTGATGCTCAAAGTTAAAATCAAGTCCATTGTCCTCTGGTCTGTGCATTACGGTCAGATACATCGCCTGTGTTGTCGCTCCATTTGGATACCATTTTGTCTTATAGCGAATCTCTCCAAGCTTATCAAGTCCTTTCTCGCGAAGTGTCAAAGGCTGATAGGTCAGGGACATTGGCTCATAGGTCTGCCCATTTGGATGTGGATATTTCTTCCCTCTGTAAGCAAAGTATTGCACCGGGTCATAATTGGCATGGCGGAAATACTCATTTTGCAGGTCACGAATCGCATAAATTCCCTCTAAAAAGGTCTTATCTTCTGAGAAAATCGTACGGAACGGAAAGGAATGAATTCTTGTGCCGCCGGATTTTTTCTCCTTGAGCGTTGCCCTTCTTGCAATCGCTGTATTAATCGATACATCATCATTGCCATTCATCTTCTGAAAATAAGTACGAAGCCCCATCAAAAGCAGACACACCAGTGATACGTGATATTTTTCACAAAAATCCATCAACCGTTTGGTAGGTTCTTCCTCTAGATGGAAGATATCCAGTGCAGAATCTACAGAATCTGAGGTATTTATCGCTGCTCTAGCTTCTGGATTGCCACTTCTTTCACGCTCCTCCATCAATTTTTTAGGACCATCAATCCCATTATAGATAGGCTCTGGCATCTCATCAATAAGTTTCTGAAAATACTGTGCATCCCGCTCTTTGGCCTTGCTTCCAGCCTCATAAGCCAAATCTTTCTCTATCTGTTCGATATAAGACGCCATATCTTTTGGATAGTCGACCCCCTCAAACAAAGTATTGCAGTAAAGCTCAATCACATCCTTTAAAAAGCAAATCAAAGACTGTGCATCCATAATCCTATGGTCTACTAGCAGATAAATTCCCTGAAAACCATCTGGCATCTTAATCATCACAATCCGGCTCATCGGAGAATCTTCTGCCTTAAAAGGCACTGCACTCCACTCGGTCATCGTTTTCTCTGCTTCTTCCATCGTCGAAGTCGAAAAGTCCATTTGGTCTACCTGGGGCTTTCCTTCTTCGGTATTTACCACATATTGATACCAGGTCCCTTCTTTGTCTTTTGCAAAACGAACCCTCATACACTCGCAGCGCTCATATGCCTTGCAGATGGACTCTTTAAGTACCTCAAAATCCAGCTCTGATTCAATCGTCAAACTTGTTCCCACATTCAGAACTTCCTTTTTCGGGCAAAAGTTCTGGTAAAAGAAATGAAATTTCTGCGCAGCAGTCAGTGGATATACGGGATATCCTTTTCTCTTTCTCATCATTTTATAATTCCTCCAATAAAATCGTCCAATGCATTTTCATATGCTTCCATATCTTTATAGTAACTCTCTGCATGTGCAGCACCTTTTACAATCAGCATCTTCTTGTCAGATGCACAATTTTCATAGATTTTTTCACACATACTGCATGGTACAAACGTGTCTGCGTCTCCATGAATCAGCAAAATAGGTACTTCTGCCTTCTGTACTTCTTTTGCTGCATTACATTCACCTAACCCATATCCTGCTTTTTTCTTGTTGACCAGACTTGCAATCTGAATCATTGGAAATGCCGGCAGATGGTACATCGAGTGAAGCACATGGGTAAATACTTCTTTTGCAGAGGTAAAACCACAGTCTGAGATAATCCCCTTTACCTGCTCTGGAAGTGCCAAACCACTACTCATCAGCACAGTCGCACCACCCATCGAAGTTCCATGCAGAAGAATCTGTGTCTCCTTCCCGCATTGCTGCAGCACCCAGTCAATCCACATAAGTGCATCTATCCTGTCAAGACAACCAAAGCCAATATATTCTCCTTCACTGTCTCCATGTGCGCGCTCGTCCACCAAAAGCATACTAAAGCCCTGTCTTCGATAATAATCAGACAAGCCCACATAATCGCTCATCCCCTGGCTGGTATAGCCGTGAAAACAGATAACAATCTTTCTCCTGTCTCCATATGGAAAATACGTTGCATGCAGCTGAAGTCCATCTTCCGAGACACAAAAGACATCTTCATGTGGCTGCTCTAGCATCGCTTCTTTGCGTTTTTGAATCAGCGGCATATATTGATTCCAGTCTGTACCTGCCATCTTTATAGTCCGCTCTTTCTTCGCATTGCCCCGTTTCATTGTCCTTCGGTAAAAATACGCCGAGCCTCCGGCCTCTGCCACAGTCAAAAGTCCCAAAAAGACTGCTGCAATCGTCAATTTCTTCTTCATAGTCTACCTGCCTATTCTGCTGCGCTCTGCCAACTCTTTAAAACGAAGTGCCTTGTCTAAATTGCCTTCAACCTTTAATTTCTGAATAGTAAAGGCTAATACTGGGTCAAGCTTTCCATCTGCCAAGTCCCGAAGTGTCTGTGCACTACAGATAAACATTGCATCCCTGTCAAAATACTCATATGGCTCTACATACAGCTTGCCTTCTTTGACCTCCACATAGAAAATCCCAGATGCATCTCCGGTAATATTAAACTGAAATGCCAGATGCTCTGTAATATCACTGACATCTGCTTCCATAAATCTACTTTTCACCTCTGCAAAAAACTCTGCATAAGTCATCTTACTAATCCTCCTACAATCACAGCTCTTACCATTTTCGACCACTGGTCGACTTGTTACTTCTACACTTTAACACCTTTTCGACCAGTGGTCAACCATCTTAACTGCTAAAAAAAGAGAAAAAAAGCAAAGATTTCTGTCTATTATGCAGTTGCCGAAGTTTACTTGTTCGTGTTACACTGTCCACAAAGGAGGTTTCCTATGCCAAAAGACACAAAATATACGAAAATCCTCGACGCACTTCAGACATTACTAGAACACAAGGAAATACAACATATCTCTGTCAGTGAAATTGCCCGCGAAGCTGGTATGGGAAAGGGAAGCATCTACTATTATTTCTCCTCCAAAAATGCCATATGGGAAGCTTTAGTTGCACGTGACTATGAAAAGCCTTTGGAGACAGCAAAACATCTGGCTAACCAATACGATATTTCATCCTTTACCCGTATGGCAATGATATTTCAGGCTTGCAGAAATTCTTCTATCCAGTTTCATATACGCAAAAAGACACAAAGTGTTATCAGTGCACCAGAACATGCATTGATACACCAAAAATATCTCAACTATCTTATCAGCGAATTAAAACCGGTACTGGCAGAGATTATAAAGCAGGGAATCTCCAAAAAAGAAATCCATTTTAACCATCCTGATGCCCTGGCTGAAATTGTGCTAATTGTACTCTCTGTTAAGTTAGATAATACACTTATTCCCTCCACCTATGAAGAAGTAGAAGACACCATCTTTGGACTGATTGAGCTTCTGGAAAAAGGAACCCAAAATCCGGCCGGCTCTCTAAATTTTCTTCGGGCCTTATAGTATGGAAAAAACGGTCGATATATTATCAATAACAGTTTATATTTTTTTCACAAAAGGAGGGTGTCAATGAAAGTTACCGAGAACAGATTATCAAGAGAGACAAATATTTCTGCATCTTCTGCTGCGCAGAGCAAAGACCAGACTGCCAAACACAACAAAGAGGAAGCCATCTCCAAGGAAGCTTTAGCCAAAACTTCTGATCCAGATTTAGATACCCTGAAAAAATCTGTCTCTGATGCCAGTCAAGATTCTAATCATAAGATAAAATCCTCCGCACCAGAGAATTCTGTTGGCCAGTTAGCTGCAGAACTTGCCAGAGCAGAGACTAAGATTGATGTACAACAGGTACTTGGAAAGGCCACGCGTGCGCTTGCCAGCCTGAAGATGTCCGCTTATGCCTGCGAAGGAGAAGACGCCAAAAAAGCGCTTCAGATGGTTAAGCGTATGGAAAAGCTGATTAAAAAAATCCAGAAAAAGTTAAAGAACCTAAGCAAAGAAGAAGAACTAGAGAATCGTCAGAAAAAAGCTGAAAAGCAAAATGAAATGCAAAAAGCAAAGCAACTACAAGAGGAGCTTAAAAACCGCCGTAAGAGACGGCACCGGGAAGAACGGGAATATGCTTTAAAGGAGATGGGAGAAGACCAAAAAGTTGCCATGAACGAGATGCTCTCTTCGATGCCAGGAGCTTCTGCCTCTGACCTTGCTTCTGTCTACAGCAGTACTGGCATCGACTTGTCATCTGTTGGAGCTTCTCTTGATATTACTATCTGATTATACAAACATTCTGCAAAGCCGGTCACTAAGTCCACTTAAGATTTCATTGGATATGGTGCCGGCTTCTCTTGCCATCTCTTCCACCTTTATCTCCTTTTCTCCACTTTTTCCAATAAAGACCACCTCATCTTTTGATTGTACGCCTTTTATCTTTGTGACATCCAAAAGCAGCTGGTCCATACAGACGCGCCCAACAACCGGTGCCTTCTCACCTTTTATCAATACATGCCCTTTATTGGAGAGTGTACGTGGAATCCCGTCCGCATATCCAATTGATACCGCAGCTAATAAGCGCCTTTTATCTGCATGCCATGTAAGACCATATCCTGCCCCTTCTCCTTCTGAGAGTTCTCGTATACAAGCAATCCTTGCCTTTAAGGATAAGACTGGTTTTAGCGGATATTTCTGAGAGAGCAAAGCAGACGACTCACTCAGCGCACCATAGAGTGCAATCCCGGCCCGCGCATACTGATAATGTCCATGCAAAAGATTTCCATTAAGTATCCCATAACTTCCTTGCAGATGTGTGGCAAAGCCTGTCTTTTGCGCTTTTTTCAGACTTTTTATCACCTGCAAAAAACGTCTCTCTTGCAGTTTTACAAACATTTGTTCTTTTCTGCTTGTTCCATCCGAAGTACACAGATGGGAAAATACACCTGTTATACAAAGCCCTGGCAAATCCCACAACTTCTGTATCTTATCTATATGTGTGCTGTCCTCTCCAAGCCTGTGCATCCCCGTATCAATTCCAATATGAACCCGCAAAGGATAGCCATAAGCGGATAATTCTCTTCCATAGGTATAGTCTACAACGGTCTGTGTCAGCCGATATTTTCTTAATCGTTCAAAATCCTGTGGATGTGTATAGCCAAGTATTAAAATCTCTCCTGTAATCCCGGATTGCCGAAGTCTTACTCCCTCTTCTGCACAAGCCACACAATACTGCGTAATCCCCATCTTATGCAGTTCTTTTCCTATCAATTCTGCCCCATGTCCATAGGCATTGGCTTTTATAGCTGGCATTAATTGACAGCTCTTTGGAAGAATTCTCTGAAATAATCGCACATTATGGTGCAGATGTGCCCGATTTAGTTCAATCCATGCCCGGCCTTTTTGATACATAAGCACGCCTCCTTTTGTACAGTATTATAAGTTTTATCAGATACAGTTCATACACTATCAAAACGATGGATACTAGGCAGACCATTCCATAATGTATAAGGGAATGGTCCACCCAAAGCGAGGTAAGCCCAAGTGCTTTGGCTGCCCCTCTGACCAAAATAATAGCAATTGGATGTATGATATAGAGAAAAGAAGTTCCGCTTCTAAGTTCCTTTCTTGCCTTCTTTGTCCCCTTTAATAACAGCGGATAAAGAAAATACATCACTACTGGCAGAGCCAGATACATACTGCTATGCCTTTGAAGTTCCAACCGATAAGTAATATCACTCTCTAAGAGCATTACAAGCAGCGCCACTATACACCCCTCCCCAGTGGGCTGTTTGATTTTTCTCTGCCAAAGACAGGCTCCCATCAGAAGAAAGACAGGCGCATAAAAAATCCCATTTCTGGTATAACTGCTGATATAGAAGATTCCCTGATAGATGGTATTTACGATTGGCAGCTTCTCTACCACTCCATAATAACTGTCTCCAAAGAGTCCAATCAGATAAAGGATACCTGTGATTACAAATGTCTGCCTCTCGGACAGATGTCTTAACAGTCCAACCACCAGAATACTTCCTAACAGAAGCGCCGGAAAATACCACAGATGATAGAAGGCCCCATCAAATAGCAGCATTTTTAAAATATCCAGAATAGTCTTTGGATATTTTTTGGCATACCATACAAATGGTGCATATAATAAGATAGCTCCCCCATAGAGAAGCACTATCTTTTTTAAAAATCGCCGATATTTTTCAGAGTCAGAAAAGCCACTTCTCCAATATGGCCCAAGCACAAAATATCCTGTTGTCATCAGAAAAAATGGCACCGCAATCCGGCAAAGACCATAGGTCAACACAGCATCAAGTCTTGGCTCTATACTGGAAAAAGGTGCTGTATGAATTGCAACCACAAAGAACGCAGCCACAACGCGGAAGTAATCAATCATCCTTCTTCCTCCAAAATCCGTGTGATTATCTCCTCAAAAGTATATCCCGAAGCCTTTAGCATATTGGGGAAACGGCTATGTGCGGTAAAGCCCGGAATGGTATTGACTTCATTAAAATAGAGCTTTTCGTCTTCTGTCAGAAAAAAGTCCACTCTTGCAAAACCGCTGCAGTGAAGCGCACGATAGACTATCTTAGCCATTCTCTTGACCTCACTAGATACTTTAGGAGAAATCCGTGCAGGTACATGAATCTTAGAGGTCTTAAGGGTATATTTTTCTGTATAGTCAAAAAAACCCTCTGACAATTCAATCTCATCTACTTCGCCTGTCAGTAAAGTCTTTGTTCCCAGAACCGAGCATCCCACTTCTCTGCCAACGATACATTCTTCCATCAAAACTTTATCATCATAACCGAACGCATTTTCGATTGCCGCAATCAGGTCTTCTTCCTTTTGTACCATGGTGATACCATAAGAAGAGCCAGAACGAACGGGCTTAATAAAGAGCGGATAGCCAAGTGTTCTGGCATCGCTCCATATCTGCAAGGTATCATAAGGCTTTTGCAATAATACCCCTCTAGGAACACTCACTCCATGTTGTATTAAAAGCCTGTGTGCCATCTCCTTGTCCATACAGAGCGCAGAACTTAATCCCCCACATCCAATCAGAGGAATATTGGCAAGCTCTAATGCCCCTTGCACTGTTCCATCTTCTCCATTTTTTCCATGTAGTATTGGCAATACCTTATCCACAGAAAGCACACGCAGCCGACCGTCTTTTAGATAGTATAACCCCTGTACCTTTCGGTCAGTTGGCAGATAGACAGGTGTACAATCCTCGTTTTGAAGCCAGGTATCTTCTAGGATTCTCTTATATGCTCCCTGATACCAATACCACTGTCCACTGTCTCTGGCAATGCCTATCATAACTACCTGATACATTTCCTGGTCTATATGGCAAATTACTGCATAAGCCGATGCAAGGGACACCGAATACTCTGTCGAACAACCACCAAATAACACTGCTATCTTCTTTTTTTCCATTCTAAAAAACCTCCTGTGAAAGCTTTACATCTTTTCAAAGAGTATAGCACACAAGAGGTTTTTGTTTCTTAAAAAGCAATTAGCAAATTCCTAAGAAATCCTTAAAAACTACAAAATTTTTGATGGATAAGGAAAGCGACATCCTACTGTATAAATTGGTATTGAATAGATTTCTTTTCTGACTCCTCCTTTTGTCTTTCCAGCCAAATACCCTTCATCCACCATATTTTGACTGAGAAAAGATAGTTACGCTGGTTGACTTCTCGCAGCGTCCATACAGGTAAAACATCGCCCACAAACTCAATCTGTCCATTGGCATCCAAAACAAGATTTTCAATCACATCACAGTTTTCACTTGCTTCTTCTCTGGTAATAAAACGTTCATCAATCCAATATCCAACAAGCTTATTCTGTGTATTTTTTATCTGTGCTATGGCTTTCATATTGTCCACCCCTCTTCTTTTAGATTATAGCATGGAACATTTTGTTTCGAAAAGAAAATTTTATCGCATCTCTTTTCACTTTGGAAGTTTCACCACAAAGACTGTTCTTCCTTCCTCACTCTCTGCCCAGATTTTGCCGTCGTGTAATTGTACAATTTCTTTGGCAATCGCAAGTCCTAAGCCAGAACCACCGGTCTTTGTGGTGCGGGCGTCATCAAGACGGCAGAATTTATCAAAGATTGTTAAAAGTTTTTGTTTTGGTATTGTCTTTCCTTGATTTTCAAAGGAAATCTGCACGTTGTCGTCGTCTTCTGCTGCCTGTATCATAATACTTGTCCCCTTATCGCTGTAGGCAGCAGCATTTTTTAAAATATTCTGAAAGACTCGGGCAAGCTTTACAGGGTCTGCATAGATAGATAAGTCATCGGGTATCTGAAGTTCAATCGTATTTTGATGTTCTGATAAAATCGGATAGAATTCTTCTGCCATCTGCATCAGCATATAAGACAGGTCTACCGTTGTTTTTTCCATATCTGTCTGTTGTAAATCATAACGGGTAATCTCAAAAAATTCATTGACCAGCGCCTCTAAGCGACAGGATTTTTCCAGCGTAATATGTATATATTTTTCCCTCTGTTCTTCGGGCATCTTTGGTGCTTCATCCAAAAGGCTTAGATAACCAATCACTGAAGTCAACGGTGTACGGATATCATGAGCCAAGTACATCACCAAATCATCCTTTCGCTTTTTGGCAAGTTTTGCCTCTGTTTCCCGCTTCTCCAAAGTCTGGCGAACTTGGTTCATCTTCTTCTCCATCGTCTCCATCTCCTTGGAAAGAACAATCTCCTGTCCGCTTAAAAGTGCATCTAATCCTTTGTCAATCTCTGTGAAATATTTCACAAACCAACTTAAAGACAAATAAAAAAACAAGAAAAAAGAAAATATAATAAACAGATAGATTATCTTGTCCATATTGTTACGGATATAGTGCCAGTAGATATTGAGTGCATCCTGATATTCTAAAAAAAACACCTTTTGAATCAGGGCTACCATCTCGTCTGCCACCCGCCCACGCAGCGCCTCATATACCACACTAAATACAATCCAGACGCCTGGCA
>Ga0137308_102837_pt1 | contig 10263 bp, 5 predicted proteins | sample Inofrocosms_June_FD_97181 | JGI IMG/M metagenome (GOLD analysis project Ga0137308, IMG submission 97181) | Mouse cecal microbial communities from Vienna, Austria - N-Acetylneuraminic and N-Acetylglucosamine D2O microcosms_June | ecosystem: Host-associated > Mammals > Digestive system > Large...
ATACACCGTCCCCGGCACCGCCGTTGCTGTATACGAACGGTTCGGTCCCGATGACGGTGCCTGGCTTGGCGAAGCCGCTGGCGTTTTCTTAGGCGCGCTCAGCCTCTTGTTGCTGCTGACTGGCGGTTTGGGCTGCTGCTTTTCTACTGCCACAGCCGCATCATCTGACTTTCCTTTTTCCTCTTCGCCCTCTGGGAATACCAGCACTGTGTTAATCAGCTCTTCCTCTGTGAAATCAGAGGGAAGTTTTGCTTTCGCTGTCAACACAATTTCTTCTTTTGGCAGAATACTGGCAATCACTGCCTGTGTTCCATTTTCCCGCAGCTCTACCCCCTCTTGCTCCTCAAAAACCGCCTGAACATCCGCCTTTAAAAATTTATCCACCGCAATTACTGAACTTAATTCCTGTTCTCCGGTAGCCGGCTAAGTCGGGGCAGTCTCCCGCCCTTTCTCGCCTAAGAACCGTACGTGAGTGTTTCCACTCATACGGCTCAAGCATTTCTTTGCTGTCTCAGAATTCGGCTCCCACAAAGCAGTATCTGAGTATCCGTAGAAAACACCCATTTTCTCCCACTTCTGGGGTGCCAGTACCTTTTCAGTATCCATCGGTTTCCCTTCCTGGGATGGCGCCTCTTTGCCCATCTCCAGAGCCATTCGTAGAGCAGATAATCCAGACGTGAGCCTTCCTTTTTTCTCCTTTCATCCGGACATCTGTACACCCATTCTCTGATTTGACGGTTCAGCTTCCGAATCAGCACATTCTGATTCCACGCTTTTCCCCTCTTAATGGTATCCGATATAGCCCTTTCGATTTTCTTTCTTTCAGCAAGTGCTTTCATATAAAATGAATGGGCCTGCAGATACTGGAGCCTTTTCACCATATTCCATTTCCCTTTCTGAGCAGCTTTGGCAATCCTGGCCTGCAGCCTATTCACTTCCCGCTCCGCTTTTTTCCAATCAACAGTTGTCCATTGTACAGCGGATGGCCGTCCGTCCGACAATCTCTCAGAAACTCTCATTTCCGCCGTTGAATAATTATCGCTCATAGGTCTTCCTCCGATTCTTCCATGATTACCCTGAAACACCACGGGATAAGTCTGCGCCTTTTCAGGCCGGGGCAAATTCTGAACCCCTATGCCCCGCCATTACAGCAGAGCCTTTCGCTTTTTATCCCATTCCTCTACCCTCTGTGCCGTCTGTCCCCCTTGCGGGTTCCATACCTTCTGCCCATATGACATACTTTTCTATTACTATTTGTTTAGAAGGAACACATAGGGCTTACCAAGTTCCGCATACGTAAATAATTGTGAGTACCTTAGACGCCGTCTTTGAGCCGGGAGGATTTTGTCCATCTGCCGCAGAATTGCTAAAGCTCCCGCAGCCGCCTCCGCACCTTTTGGTGTAAGTGTACCAGCCTTATTTCACTTAAATTCCTGTAACGACCCTTACAACGATTCACATCTACATTCGTCATAGCACTCTTATCCTAACAGTACATCCGGCCAAGGCTGCCAGATTTCCCATATTGTCCCACAAGCTTTCCACCCAGACGTTACCCTCTGCGCAGATTGTGGCAGGATTGCCCCAGATGGAAGGAGCAGCCAATCAGCGGCAATTTACGGTCATGCAGCTTTCTTGTCGCACTTAGCAATCCGAATTTGATAAGTCAGCGTCTCCCCGGGACTGGCTTTTTCCTTATCCACCGTTTTTTCCACCTCAAAGTCCGTCTCCGGAGAAGGCTCTGGAGACTGGGATGGTCCGGGAAGTACTGTCACTTTGTCCTTTGCCTCTTTTTTGATGGGATTTTCCGGGTCTTTGGGATTTGGCGCGGTCCCTGTTACTGTGTTCTCATAGACTCCTTTTGCGTCTTTTGGTATCTCTGCCGTGCCGGTGAGTATCCTCTCCTCACCCAGTCCCAGTTTCTCCACACGCACGGATGTCCCCTCATTTTCCAGGACAATTCCTTGTGCCTGGTCAAACAAAAGAACCACGCCCTCACGGTCAAAAGCATCTTCCAATACCAAATCCCTCAATTCCGCCTGGCCGCAGTTCACAAGACGAAATTCGAATCTGGCCGTACCTCCAGCCTGTGCCTCAGGGTCCAGTGCTTTCTTTTCCAGCAGAAAATCCGGCTGTGACGGATATACATCCAGAAGCGGTGTCTCGGCAGAAGTCTCTTCATCCTGCCCTTCCAGGCCCACATAGGACACATAACCCCCGGTTCCCTCCTGGTCTTTATTCAGCGGTGCATCCTGATTGGTCTCATACAGCTTCTTCTCCTCAGGATCTCTATACTCCTCCCGCAAAACTACGGGAATCTGCAGTTCTTCCTGGTCATCCTCCCCCATTTCTCTGGTAATGGGATATGTCACTTTATAGATGGTATCCGGCTGTCCTTTCTGATTGGTAATAGAGACAGTCTCCACTGTACAGCCCTTTGGAAGCCCTGCTTCCTCAATATCCCAGTATTCTGAAATATAATCTACAATATGCATTTTTGTGGCTTTTAAAATAAGATCAGAATAGATCACACGAAAGATATCTGAAATGCTCTGTATAGACTCGGAACGGGAATCAATAAAATACCCGCTTCCGGAACTGATTTTCTGAAGAGTTTCAAAAGAACTTTCCAATTCTAACTTTGTACCATAACCTGCCGTGTAAACAGCTGCCCTTTCTTTCAGCACAGCCGCATCCTGAACCGCCCAGTCCGCATAAGTGGAATACCAGCTGGAATCCTGACCGGGCAATCCTGCGCTATGGGAGTCCAGACGGCTGGTATCTGCCTTTCCCGAGGTATGATCATACCCGCTGGAAGTGTCCCCGTCTGTGAAAAGTATAGCAAATGTATTTTCTGTTGTCTCTAACCGGTTTACCGCATCCATTGCCGCGGCAATCGCCGCCTCATGGTTCGTACCCGAATTATGGTCCGGCAGTACCTGTTCTTTATGCTCGTATTCTTTCTGAGCAATAAAATCAATGGCCTCCTGTGCATCCTGGGTCCATCCGTTTATGTAATAACCGCCCACGAAAGCTGCCGGGCAGATCTGAGCCCCTGGATTTTCAAAAAGTGCCTGGACAAATTCAGAATACCCTTCCACCAAATGCTCATAGCCGCTGCTGGCGCATCCATGTCCGGGTTCTTTTCCGGATGCGTAAGCCCACACTGCATATCCCCCGGATTCTTCCGCCGCGCCTACTGGCAGATAGACACCATTTCTAAGGATAGTATGCCGGAAATCATAGTTGCCGCTGTAGCCATCCCGAAGGGGCTTGAGCAGTTCATCATCACCCTTTACATAAAACACCCTCCAATGATACATTCCATAATAGTCCCTCTGCTCCTCCCTGCCTTTTTGATAGGCAATTCTGCACTTTCCCGATGGGTCCAGTTCTTTCGGCAGTGCCAGAAGCATCTCATCAGCATCTGCCTGCCCCAGTTTTCCATATTCGTCAGGCGTGGGAAGTAACGGGACAATCAGGTCTTTCCAAATTTCAGATGAACCCTCAAAAGCACTAAATGGATGACTGAAAATCTGTTTCACATGCCCCTGGGTATCACACGCCTGCATACTTTCCGTCACATCCAGTATGGGAATTACTGATATGGGCACTTCTTTCTGCGTAAACTTTTGGATACCATTGGCTTTCAGGTTAATCGTCGCCCGATAATCTGCCGCTGATTCCCATGCGGCAGATTTTTCCAAAATTACTCCCTGCTCATCGGCCTGAGCGCAGGTAACCGCAGCTCCCTGGACCATGGATAACAAAGCCAATACCGTTCCCATAAACGCTGCCGTCACACCTTTTCTGGATAGTTTCTTATGCTTCATAAACAATTTCCTCCTTAACGCAGTATTTTCTCTACATGCAGCCTCCAATACAGCACTTCATTAATTCCCGAGTAATAGGCACCACCTCCTTTCTTCAAAATCTAATTACAATAAATAATGTTGGAAAACAGCCGAAACAGCCCTGAATCGTACCAGTACAGATTTTCCTGGCATATGCAATATAACACAATTTATTGATGAATGCAACCTGAAATTAAATTCCTATACTTTCTTTAGGATTTGTTTATATTTTTTCCGATTCTTTAAGGAATCCGTCACAGTTTACACATATTTCTCATATATAATAGCTCTTGGATAGATGAATAACCACTCTCTATCTCCCCCCTCAAAAAGCAGTTCGATGAACAGTCGGACTGCTTTCTTTAATCTAGAGCGTGTTTGAAAATTCATTCACGCCACCCATACGCCCCACTTTGCGGCAGATTTGCCCCTTATTCGGTTGCTGTAGCCCGCTACAGCGCCCTCATGCGGAACAAATCTCCCATATCATACCCTTGGGTACAAATTGTGACGCACGGTTGACATAAAGCAATTTTCAAACACGCTCTAAGGAACTACACTTGCTTTTTACCCGTCCCCCTACTATAATTGTTAAGAAAACACAAACACACTCTAAGAAAGGAAAAACCTATGAGTGATCGAACAGTAGTGGCTGCTCTGGGACACAGGGCATTGGGAACCACACTGCCAGAGCAGAAAGAAGCCACAAAAGCGTCTGCCAAAGCAATCGCCGATCTGGTTGAACAGGGGTTAAAAGTAGTCATTTCTCACAGCAACGCTCCTCAGGTGGGCATGATCCACACCGCCATGAACGAATTCGGCAAATCCCATCCTAATTATACATTTGCCCCCATGTCCGTGTGTTCCGCCATGAGCCAGGGCTATATCGGCTATGACCTGCAAAATTCCATCCGGGCAGAGCTGATTTCCCGGGGTATTTACAAACCAGTGTGTACCATACTGACACAGGTGACCATTGACCCTTACGACGATGCCTTCGCTGAACCGGAAAAAATCATCGGACGGCCTCTCACCAAGGATGAGGCAGAAGAGGAAGAAAAGAAAGGAAATTTCGTAACGGAATTGGAGGACGGAAGCTACAAGAGAATTTTGGCCGCCCCCAAGCCCCACTCCATTGTAGAATTGGATGCCGTGAAAGTCCTGCTGGCAGCAGACCAGGTGGTCATCGCAGGGGGCGGCGGCGGAATTCCGGTCATGGAACAGGGTATAGAATTGAAAGGTGCCAGCGCTGTCATCGAAAAGGACCTGCTCTGTGGCAAGCTGGCTGAACTCATAAATGCCGATGACCTGCTGATTCTAACCAGTGTGGAGAAGGTCAGCCTGCATATGGGAACAGACAAGGAGACTTTCCTGGAAACCATCTCTGTGGAAGATGCAAAAAGATATATGGCAGAAGGCCATTTCGCCCCGGGCTCCATGCTTCCCAAATTCGAGGCCGGAGTCTCTTTTGTAGAAAACGGCAAAGACCGCAGGGCCATCATCACAGATATCCCTCATGCCAAAGCCGGTTACCTGGGGAAAACCGGAACTATTATCCAATAACCCGACAAGAAAGAATCCGGCTCTGCCGGATTCTTCGCGCCGGAGCGCGGCTGCGCCAGCAGCCATCTTCCTTAGCGCGTAGTGCGCATCCCCCGGAGGGTTTTATCGTATAGGGAACGAAGTTTCCTATACGATAAAAAAGGTGCCAAGTCTTCTGGCACCTTTTTTCCTCTAGAGCGTGTCTTCTGCCTCCCAGCTCAGCGCAGTCTTCACTGCCCGTCTCCAGCCTCCCAGCCGTCTCTGCCGTGTTTCTTCGTCCATGTCTGGCTTAAACTGTGCCTGTATGGACCAGTTTTTCCGGATTTCCTCCATACTGTCCCAGTACCCGGCAGCCAGCCCTGCCAGATAAGCGGCACCCAATGCCGTGGTCTCAATGCAGCTGGGCCGTACCACACAGGCATTCAAAATATCCGCCTGAAACTGCATCAGAAAATCGTTGGCGCTGGCTCCTCCGTCCACTTTCAGCTCTCTGAGCTGAATCCTGGATTCCCGTTCCATGGCCCCAATCAGGTCGTATACCTGATAGGCAAGGGACTCCACGGCCGCCCGCACCATATGATTCTTACTCACACCCCGGGTGAGCCCCACCATGACACCCCTGGCATCCTGTTTCCAGTACGGAGCGCCCATCCCTGTAAATGCAGGGACCAGATAGGCTCCGTTGGTATCTTCCACAGCCTGGCAGCAGCTTTCTGAATCAGAGGCTTTCCCAATGATTCCCAGCTCATCCCGCAGCCACTGGATGGCGGCTCCGGCTACAAACACACTGCCCTCCAGGGCATATGCCGGTTTTCCTTTCTCATCCACGGCAATGGTGGTCAGCAGACCATGCTGAGACACAATGGGCTTCCCGCCGGTATACATCAGCAGAAAACAGCCTGTCCCATAGGTGTTTTTCACATCTCCCGGCTTCACACAGCACTGGCCGAACAAAGCTGCCTGCTGGTCACCCGCCGCACCGCCGATGGGAATAGAACAGCCCAGAATGTCTGTATACCCATATATTCTGCTGGACGGCTCCACCTGGGGGAGCATCTGCCTGGGAATTTCCAACATATCCAATATTTCCTCATCCCACTGCAGCTTATGGATATCATACAACATAGTACGGGACGCATTGGTGTAATCTGTCACATGAACCTTTCCCTTAGTCAGATTCCAAATCAGCCAGGTATCCACAGTTCCAAACAACAGCTCTCCTTTTTGCGCCCGGCTTTTTGCCCCTTTTACATGGTCCAGAATCCATTTAACCTTTGTGGCGGAAAAGTAGGCATCCGGCACTAATCCGGTGCGTTCCCGCAAAACCCCGTCAAATCCTTTCTCACACAACTCCTCTACCATGCCGGCCGTCCGCCTGCACTGCCAGACGATGGCGGGATAAACAGGATTTCCCGTATATTTATCCCACACAATGGTGGTTTCTCTCTGATTGGTAATCCCAATTGCCGCAATTTCCTCTGCTGACGCCCGAATCCTGCTCATAGCCTCTGTGGATACGCTGAGCTGGGAAGACCAGATCTCCATGGGGTCATGCTCCACCCAGCCCGGCCTGGGATAATACTGCGGGAACTCTTTTTGTGCCATACTGCATATTCTGCCATTTTTATCAAACAATATAGCCCTGCAGCTGGTGGTTCCCTGGTCCATAGCCATGATATATTTTTTCTCCATACCTGCCTCCATCTGTACAGCATCTGCTGGGTTTCCTCTATGCCAGCAGATTTTTTCCTATAAAATATCCAAACACCAGTACCCCCAGCACAATCCGGTACCAGCCAAATGCCTTAAAATCATGCTTTTTAATATATCCCATCAAAAACTTGATGGCCAGAACAGACACCAGAAACGCCGTCAGCATTCCCAGAAGAAGAATTCCGGCCTCCGCCCCGGTAAAATGAAATCCGAACTTCACCAGTTTCAGCAGACTGGCTCCGAACATCACAGGAATGGCCAGGAAAAAGGTAAATTCCGCTGCCACCGTCCGGGATGCCCCCAGCAAAATTCCGCCAATAATGGTGGAACCGGAGCGGGATGTTCCCGGAATCAGCGACAATACCTGGAAAACCCCGATGAAAAACGCAATCTTAAATGTCAAATCACCCAGGTCTGTCACAACAGGTTTCCGCCTGGCGTTATAATTCTCAATAATGAGAAAGACCACACCATATAAAATCAGCATCAGCGCCACAACCACATAGTTATATAGTTTTTCCTCCAGCAGGTCATCAAAGGGCAGGCCGATGGCCACTGCAGGCAGACATGCCACAAGGATTTTAAACCAGAGAACCATTTTATCCATATCCACATAGCGCTGCAGAGCATTGGGCGCATCTTTTTGATTCCGAAACGGCCAAAGCCTGGAAAAATAAAGAAAAACCACAGCCATAATAGCGCCCAGCTGAATCACCACCCGGAACATCTCCATAAATTCCGGCGTCACATCCAGCTGGATGAATTCATCAGCCAAAATCAGATGCCCTGTGCTGCTGATGGGCAGCCACTCCGTAATTCCCTCAATAATCCCCAGAATAATTACTTTTAATATCTCAATAATACTCATATATTCCCCTTATGATTGTCAATTTATTGCTGCAGGCTGCCTGATATTTCTGCAATATCAACCAGCGTCAGATTCCGCAGATTGGTATTTTCCAGGCTGGTCACCAGTGCTCTGGCCGTATCAAGAGACGTAAGCACATTGACTCCTGTCTCAATGGCGCATCTGCGGATTAAAAATCCATCCTTTGCTCTCTCCACCCCTGGCGACGGCGTGTCAATGACCAGGTCAATCTTATGGCCCAGAATCAGATCCATCAGATTGGGCGAAGGCTGCTCCAGTTTATTAGTCCGTATCACGCGGATTCCATGTTCTTTCAACGCCTTGGCTGTACTTCTGGTGGCGTAAATCCGATACCCCAATGCCTGGAATCTGCGGGCAATGTCCACGGCTTCTTCTTTATCCGTATCTTTCACAGTCAGAATCATATTCTTATGCCGCGGAAGCCGTACGCCCGCTCCCAGAAATGCCTTGTAAAGAGCTTCATTAAAGGTCCTGGCAATCCCCAGGCACTCTCCTGTGGACTTCATCTCCGGCCCCAGGCTGATGTCCGCCCCACGGATTTTTTCAAAAGAAAATACCGGCATTTTAATGGCAATATGTCTGGCCTCAGGCTGCAGTCCCGGTGTATAGCCCAGTTCCCGTATCTTGGCGCCCAAAATCACTTTAGCCGCCAGCGGAACAATGGGAATCCCGGTTACTTTGCTGATATACGGCACCGTACGGCTGGAGCGGGGATTCACCTCAATCACATATACATCTTCCTGGCACACAATAAACTGTATGTTAATCATCCCCACAACATGCAGGGATTTTGCCAGCCGCCTGGTATATTCTTCAATCACCGCTTTCGCCTGGCTGCTTATGGTCTGGGCCGGGTACACAGAGATACTGTCCCCGGAATGAATCCCCGCACGCTCGATGTGCTCCATAATACCGGGAATCAATATGTCCTCCCCGTCACATACTGCGTCCACCTCGATTTCCTTTCCCACCAGATATTTATCCACCAAAATGGGATGCTCCTGGGCGATCTGATTGATGATGCCAATATACTCTTCCACATCTTTGTCATTGATGGCAATCTGCATTCCCTGTCCGCCCAGCACATAGGAGGGCCGTACCAGCACCGGATATCCCAGCTTATTGGCTGCTTCCTTGGCCTCCTCTGCCGTATATACAGTCAGACCCTGGGGCCGGGGGATCTGGCACTGTTCCAGAATCTCATCAAACAGCTCCCTGTCCTCCGCCGCATCCACATTCTCTGCGGAAGTCCCCAGAATTTTCACGCCCATCTTCATCAGCGCCTCTGTGAGCTTAATGGCTGTCTGCCCCCCGAACTGCACCACCGCGCCGTCGGGCTTTTCAATATCCACAATATTTTCCACATCCTCCGGAGTCAGAGGCTCAAAGTACAGCTTATCCGCAATGTCAAAATCTGTACTCACCGTCTCCGGATTGTTATTCACAATAATAGTCTCATAGCCCTCTTTTGAAAAAGCCCAGGTACAGTGCACGGAACAAAAATCAAATTCAATCCCCTGTCCAATGCGGATGGGGCCGGACCCCAGCACCAGTACCTTCTTCCTGTCCCCGGTACCGCTGGACTCATTTTCACCGCCATATACCGAATAATAATAAGGCGTCTTGGCGGCAAACTCAGCTGCACAGGTGTCTACGATTTTATAGGATGCCGTGATATCCCACTGTTTCCTCAGAGCTTTCACCTGGCTTTCTTTCTGCCCGGTAAGCCCGGAGATGACAGAATCCGGAAATTCCAGCCGCTTTGCTTCTCTTAAAAGTTCTTCTGTGAGAGAACCTTTTTTCAGCTCCTGCTCCATTTCCACCAGAACCGCTAGTTTGTCGATAAACCACAGGTCAATTTTGGTGGCCTGATGGATCTCCTCCTGGGAGATTCCTTTCCGGACAGCCTCAGCAATCACCCAGATTCTCCTGTCATCCACCTGTTTTAACTTTTCTCTCAGTTCTTCCTCTGTCAAATCTGTAAAGTCATAGGACATGAGACTGTCCACATGCTGTTCCAGGGAACGGATGGCTTTCATCAAGGCTCCCTCAAAATTATTGCAGATGCTCATCACTTCCCCGGTGGCCTTCATCTGGGTGGTCAGGGCCCGCTTTGCCCCGATAAATTTGTCAAAAGGCAGCCTGGGGATTTTCACCACGCAGTAATCCAGCATGGGTTCAAAGCTGGCATAGGTCTTTTGGGTGATAGCATTGGGAATCTCATCCAGGGTATATCCCAGGGCGATCTTTGCCGCCACCTTCGCA
>Ga0137308_102838_pt1 | contig 10236 bp, 7 predicted proteins | sample Inofrocosms_June_FD_97181 | JGI IMG/M metagenome (GOLD analysis project Ga0137308, IMG submission 97181) | Mouse cecal microbial communities from Vienna, Austria - N-Acetylneuraminic and N-Acetylglucosamine D2O microcosms_June | ecosystem: Host-associated > Mammals > Digestive system > Large...
AAACATTTTTGGTTGTGCAATGGGTGTTTTGTAATTGCCGATAAATATTTTTAGGACTGTATGTTCAGGAGGTAGATTCAGTGACGGATTTTCTGGTGCGCAGGTTTGTGAAAAATTATGAGCATATACAGTGGACGGAAGTGAGAACCAGTTATGGCATGTTATCCAGCAGTGTGGGGATATTCTGCAATATCCTGCTGTTTTTGGTGAAACTGCTTGTGGGTATTTTGATGCACAGTATTGCGGTGACGGCGGATGCGTTCAACAATTTGTCAGACGCGGCTTCTTCTGTGATCAGCTTTGTGGGGGTGAGAATGGCGGGGAAACCTGCAGATAAAGAACACCCTTTTGGACACGGACGCGTGGAATATATCGCAGCCTTTATTGTATCCTTTTTTGTCATCCAGGTGGGATTTACGTTTTTTAAATCCAGTGTGGGGAAAATTATGCAGCCAAAAGAGATTTCTTTTGAGCTGGTTCCCTTCTTGATTTTGGCGCTGTCCGTATTGGTTAAGGTATGGATGGGGGCTTTTAACCGGAAGCTGGGAAAGCGGATTGATTCCAAAGTCATGCTGGCTGTGGCTGCGGACTCCATGGGGGATGTTGCCACCACATCGGTGACTATAGCATCTATTTTAGTATACCGGATTTTGGGATGGAATATTGATGCCTATGCGGGGATTATTGTATCCCTTCTGGTGGTCTGGGCGGGAATCGGAATTGCCAGGGAAACATTAAAGCCGCTGATCGGAGAACCCATTGACCCTCTGTTATATCAGGAAATTACCAGGCTGGTGGAGAGTTTTGAGGGGATTGTGGGAACCCATGACCTGATCGTTCACAATTACGGCCCCAATCTGAGTATGGCGTCTATCCATGCAGAAGTTCCCAGGGAGGCAGATATTGAGAAATCCCACGAAATCATTGACCAGGCAGAGCGGAAAGTGCTGCGGAAACTGGGGGTCTATCTGGTGATACATACGGACCCCGTGGAAGTACAGGATCAGTGGGTGCTGGGGGTGAAAAAGCAGTTAAAAGGCGTGATAGGTGAGATTGATTCAGAACTGGATTTTCATGATTTTCATCTGGTGCAGGAAGATGGGCAGGTGCATTTGATTTTTGACTTGGTGACGCCCTATGATTATGGAGAGCAGATGCAGGACCAGCTGAGGCTGCAGGTGATGGAAGCCATGCAGGATAAAGACTCCAGGTATCAGTGTGTGATTACTATGGATAAGAGCTTCGTGGGGGAGAGTTCCTAAAGTGTGAGTTGGAAATAAAAGGTTTCAAACAGGCACAGGAAAAATTTTTAAAAAAATTAAAAAAAGTACTTGCATTTCAAATCCAGTTAAGATATAATACGTTTTGTCAAGAAATTGGGCTATCGCCAAATGGTAAGGCAACGGACTCTGACTCCGTCATTTCAAGGTTCGAATCCTTGTAGCCCAGCTGATAGAGGCTGTTGCAGGTAAATGCAGCAGCCTTTTTGTACGTATGGGAAATTGATCCCCTGTACGGCAAACCCGCTGGGAATGGCACCCACGGAAACTGGATGATGGCTCTGCCGGATGATTTCTTGTTGGGCCTGCACATGTTTGAAAAACATAGGAATCTACAAAAGGAGATTTTATGATCGTATTAGGAAAAAGACAAATATTATATGTTGTGAAAAAGGTGGACTTTGGTGTTTACCTGGCAGAGAAAAGCGCAGTTGGACTGGAAGAGCCGGAAGAAAAGGTTCTGCTTCCCAAAAAACAGGTGCCGGAAAATATTCTGATGGGGGATGAGCTGGAGGTTTTCATATATCGGGATTCGATGGACCGGCTCATCGCTACGGTTCAGGAGGTGCTGATTGAGAGAGAACAGACCGCAGTACTGAATGTGGCGGACACCAGCCGTATCGGAGCCTTTTTAGACTGGGGACTGGAAAAAGACCTGCTGCTGCCTTTTAAGGAGCAGACTATGCCGGTGAAAAAAGGCGATCAATGTCTGGTGGCGCTGTATGAAGATAAGAGCCACAGACTGTGTGCCACAATGAAAGTCTACCCGTATCTGCATGTTCAGTCCCCTTACAGACTCAATGACACCGTAAAGGGCAGAGTCTATGAAATTAGTAAACGGTTCGGCGTATTTGTGGCTGTGGATGATCAATATTCCGCGCTGATTCCGGCGAAAGAGGCCCAGGGGAATTACCGGGTAAATGATATTCTGGAGCTGAGGGTGACTCAGGTGAAGGAAGACGGAAAACTAAATGTGAGCGCCAGGAAGAAGGCATATGTCCAGCTGGAGGAAGATGCCCATATGGTGCTGGAAAAAATGGAGGCAGCAGGGGGTGTGCTGTTTCTGGATGATAAGTCGGACCCGGCATTGATACAGAAAAGCCTGGGAATCAGCAAAGCAGCCTTTAAGCGTGCAGCAGGGCATTTGAAGAAAGAGGGAAAGATCAGTCTGGAGCCGGGGAAAATAGTCATAAAGAAGACGAAATAAGCGGGGGATGACCAATGAATTTTACGCATCTGCATGTGCATACACAGTACAGTCTGCTGGACGGTTCCAATAAGATTGAGGAGTACGTGGCCAGGGTAAAAGAGCTGGGGATGGATAGTGCGGCGATCACAGATCATGGTGCAATGTATGGGTGCATAGATTTCTATAAAGCGGCCAAGGCGGCGGGGATTAAGCCCATTATGGGCTGTGAGGTATACGTGGCGCCGAAAAGCCGGTTTGACCGGGAGGCGGGCAGCCAAGAGGACCGATATTACCATCTGGTTCTGCTGGCAGAGAACAATGTGGGCTATGCCAATCTGATGAAAATTGTCTCCAAAGGGTTTGTGGAGGGATTTTATTATAAGCCCAGGGTGGATCTGGAACTGTTGGAAAAATACCATCAGGGTCTGATCGCCTTGAGCGCTTGTCTGGCCGGGGAAGTGCCCCGGTATCTGGTGAGGGGGATGTACCAGGAGGCGAAGGAGGCAGCCCTTCGTTATCAGCAGATTTTCGGGGAGGGAAATTATTTTCTGGAGCTGCAGGACCATGGGATTCCGGAACAGCAGACAGTCAACCAGCAGCTGATGCGTCTGCATCAGGAGACAGGAATTGAGCTGACAGCCACCAATGATGTCCACTACACCTATGCCCAGGACGCCACAGCCCACGATATTCTGCTGTGCATCCAGACGGCAAAGAAACTGGACGACGAAGACCGTATGCGCTACGAAGGCGGACAGTATTATGTAAAGTCCCCCCAGGAGATGGCGGAGCTGTTTCCCTATGCGCTGGAAGCCCTGGAAAATACCCATAAAATTGCCATGCGCTGTAATGTGGAGATTGAGTTCGGGGTGACCAAACTTCCAAAATATGATGTACCTCAAGAATATACTTCCTGGGAATATCTGAACAAACTTTGCCGGGAGGGACTGGAACGGCTGTACCATCCGGTGACAGAAGAACTCAAGGACCGCCTGCAGTATGAACTGGACACCATTTCCGACATGGGATTTGTTGACTATTTCCTCATTGTGTGGGATTTCATCAAATATGCCAGGGACCACGGCATCAGTGTGGGGCCGGGAAGGGGATCAGCGGCGGGAAGCCTGGTGTCCTACACACTGGGAATCACCAGACTGGACCCTATCAAATACAATCTGCTGTTTGAGCGTTTCCTGAACCCAGAGCGGGTGTCCATGCCGGATATTGATATAGACTTCTGCTTCGAACGGCGGCAGGAAGTCATCGATTATGTGGTAGAAAAGTACGGAAAAGACCGGGTGGTACAGATTGTTACTTTCGGTACTATGGCGGCCCGGGGAGTTATCCGGGATGTGGGGCGGGTGCTGGATCTGCCCTATGCCCAGGTGGACACGGTGGCCAAGATGATTCCTACAGAATTAAACATCACCATCGACAAAGCCATGGAGCGCAATCCGGAGCTGGCGAAAACCTACCGGGAAGATGACCAGATCCACAATCTGATTGATATGGCAAAGAGGCTGGAGGGACTGCCCCGGCATACGTCCATGCATGCGGCGGGAGTGGTAATCAGTCAAAAAGACATTGACGAGTATGTGCCGCTGTCCAGAGCTACGGACGGTTCCATTACCACCCAGTTTACCATGACTACCCTGGAAGAACTGGGGCTGTTGAAAATGGACTTTCTGGGACTGCGCACTCTCACTGTGATCCAGGACACCGAAAAACTGGTGGAAAAAGATATAGGAATCTGCCTGGACATGGACAAAATTGATTACAGCGATGAAAAAGTCTTATCATCCATCGGGACAGGGAAAACGGAAGGGGTGTTCCAGCTTGAAAGCGCAGGCATGAAAAACTTTATGAAAGAGTTAAAGCCCCGGAGCCTGGAGGATGTGATTGCCGGCATTGCTTTGTACCGGCCGGGTCCCATGGACTTTATCCCCCAGTATATCCGGGGGAAAAACAATGCGGAAACAGTCACCTATGACTGCCCCCAGCTGAAACCCATTCTGGAGGCTACCTACGGCTGTATCGTCTATCAGGAGCAGGTGATGCAGATTGTGAGGGAGCTGGGGGGATATACCCTGGGCCGCAGTGATTTGCTGCGCAGAGCCATGTCAAAGAAAAAAGCCGCTGTGATGGAAAAGGAGCGGAAAAGTTTTGTCTACGGAAATGAGGAAGACGGTATACCCGGATGTATCAAAAACGGCATTGATGAGAAAATTGCGGATAAAATTTACGATGATATGATTGACTTTGCCAAATATGCTTTCAACAAATCCCACGCAGCGGCATATGCGGTGGTGGCATATCAGACGGCATATCTGAAATATTATTATCCACAGCAGTTTATGGCTGCGCTGATGACCTCCGTGATTGATTTTCCTTCTAAGGTTTCCGAGTATATTCTGCACTGCAGACAGATTGGCATTGATATCCTGCCGCCTGATGTGAACTCTGGCGGCAGCCGGTTCTCTGTGGATGGCACAGGAATCCGATATGGAATGTCTGCCATTAAAAGTGTGGGGAAGGCTGTCATAGACGAGATTGTGGCAGAGAGAGAGAAAAACGGACTGTTTACCACGCTGAATCACTTTATCACCCGTATGTCTGGTCATGAGGTGAACAAGCGGGTGGTAGAAAATCTGATTAAGGCGGGGGCTCTGGACTGTCTGGAAGGAAGCCGCAGGCAGAAAATGATGATCTACACCCAGATTATGGACAGTGTCCAGCACGAAAAAAAGAATTCCATGGCTGGGCAGATGTCATTGATGGATATTGTGGGGGAAGAAGAAAAGAAAGAATTTGACATTTCGCTGCCTCAGGTGGAAGACTATGACAAAGAAACCATTCTCTCATTTGAGAAAGAGGTGCTGGGAATCTATATCAGCGGCCATCCGCTGGAGCGTTATACGAAGATACTGGCACAAAACGCCACCGCAAAAACAGTGGACTTTCTTCCAGACGATGACACTGGGTTCCCTAATCTGACAGACGGGAAGAAAGTAATCGTCGGCGGCATGATCACCAACAAAACGCTGAAATATACAAGAAATAATAAGGTGATGGCATTTCTCACAGTGGAGGATTTGGTGGGGACAGTGGAAATCATTGTGTTCCCCAGGGATTATGAGAAAAATGTGAACCGTCTGGAAGAGGATAATAAAGTGTTTATATTGGGCCGGGTGGCAGCAGAAGACGATAAAGCCAGCAAGTTGATCTGTGAAAAAATGTGGCTGTTTACTGAGGTTCCCCGGGAATTATGGGTTCAATTTTCCTCAAAAGAAGAATATCAGGAAAAGGAAGAGCAGTTAGCCCAGGCCCTTGACGTCAGCAGGGGAACAGATTCCGTTGTCGTGTTTTTAAAAGCAGAACGAGCCATGAAGAGACTGCCTTCCGGCAGAAATATCTCCATTGATTCATTGGATATGGAGCGCTTCTGTGAAAAATTCGGCAGGGAAAATGTGAAAGTTCTGGAAAAGAGTATTGAAAAAGCGGTGAAAATGCATTAAACTTTTTATGAAAGTCCCAGACAATAGAAGAGACGACGTAACTGTTCAGCATTGTGAAGGTACTGAATGGTTATGAGACGAGAAGGGTGAGAAGGAACACAGAGGAGGTTTGATGTCTACAATGAGTAAAAAAATTGAGGTTATCGGCGTATTAACCAGCGGCGGAGATGCCCCTGGCATGAATGCGGCTATCCGTGCGGTGGTCCGCAGAGGATTGAGCAGCGGATTGAAGGTAAAAGGCATTTATAAAGGATATAATGGTCTGCTCAACGAGGAAATTGTGGATATGGCAGCAAAGGATGTGTCAGATACCATAGAACGAGGTGGTACCATACTGCTGACTGCCCGCTGTGCAGAATTCAGGACAGAAGAAGGTCAGAGAAGAGGCGCAGAAGTCTGCAGGAAACATGGTATTGACGGTTTGGTGGTTATCGGCGGGGACGGCTCTTTTGCAGGGGCGCAGAAGCTGGCTAACCTGGGAATTAATACCATTGGCATTCCAGGGACCATTGATTTGGATATTGCCTGCACGGAGTATACCATCGGGTTTGACACGGCTGTGAATACGGCTATGGAAGCCATTGATAAAGTGCGGGATACCTCCACATCCCATGAGCGCTGCAGTATCATAGAAGTTATGGGAAGAAATGCAGGGTATATTGCACTGTGGTGCGGAATTGCCAACGGCGCAGAAGATGTGCTGATTCCGGAAAAATATGATTATGATGAACAAAAACTGATTAACCATATTATCCACAGCCGTAAAAGCGGTAAAAAGCATCATATTATCATCAATGCGGAGGGAATCGGGCATTCCGAGGCAATGGCAAAGCGGATTGAGGCGGCTACCGGGCTTGAGACAAGAGCTACCATTCTGGGACACATGCAGCGCGGCGGAAGTCCCACCTGTAAAGACCGTGTATATGCATCCATCATGGGAGCGAAAGCTGTGGATCTTCTGCTGGAAGGAAAGTCTCAGAGAGTTGTGGGATACCGGCATGGAGAATATGTGGATTTTGATATTAACGAGGCTCTTTCTATGAATAAGGAGCTGTCAGAGTATCAATTTTCAGTATGTAATTCTCTGTCCCACAATTATAATAAGTAATGGATATGAAATTTCGTAAAAAATCAATTATATATACAAAAGTTCAGTCATCATTAAGCACTGCCCGGATTATTGCTCTCGGTTTTGCGGGAGTGATCCTCCTGGGCGGTTTTCTTTTATGGCTGCCAGTATGCAGTGCGCCAGGAGAGCATACCAGCTTTATCGACGCACTGTTTACAGCCGCCACGTCTGTCTGTGTGACCGGCCTGGTGACAGTGCCCACAGCCGTACACTGGTCCACAGTGGGGAAAATAGTGATTTTATGTATTATCCAGCTGGGGGGTCTGGGTGTGATAGCTGTGACTGTATCTGCTATGCTGCTCCTGGGCAGGCGCATCACCCTGAAAGGGAGGCGTGTGATACAGGAGACATATAATCTGGATACCATGGCCGGAATGGGAAATATTGTCAGGAAAATTGTGGTGTGTACACTGGGAGCCGAATTGCTGGGAGCTGTAGGTTATTCTTTTGTTTTTATACCGGAATTTGGATGGAAGAAAGGGATCTGGCAGTCCGTTTTTACTTCCATATCCGCATTTTGTAACGCAGGAATGGATATTCTGGGAGAAGACAGTCTGATTCCTTATGTGGGGAATCCTCTGGTGAATGGCGTTACTATAATGCTGATTGTATCTGGTGGGCTGGGGTTTCTTGTCTGGTGGGATTTGTACCGGGTCTGGAAAGAAGGATGTGGAAGAAAAGGCCGTCAGCGCCACTGGTATGCAAGACTGCATCTTCACTCGAAACTGGTGCTGGCGTCCACAGCACTGCTGATATTGGGCGGAGGGATTCTTTTTCTGCTATTTGAATACGGCAACCCGGATACACTGGGCGGCATGACCTGGGGGACAAAGATACAGGCGGCGCTGTTTCAGTCTGTAACCACCAGGACGGCAGGCTTTGCCTCAGTAGACCAGGGGATGCTCAGTGATTCTTCTATGGTGCTGACGCTGTTTTTGATGTTCGTGGGAGGTTCGCCTATGGGAACAGCAGGCGGAGTGAAGACAACAACGTCTGCTATTTTGTTCTTGGCAATCATCGCTTATCTGAAAGGTAAGGATGATACAGAAGTATTTCAGCGGAAAATTAAGGAACAGAGCATCCGTACAGCAATGGTAGTGACAGGGCTGGGATTTTTCTGCCTGCTGGCAGGAAGCATTGCCTTATCTATGACTATGAAAGCATCGTTTATTGACATCGTCTATGAAATTACTTCCGCTCTCGGAACTGTGGGGCTGAGCAGGGGAATTACCTCGCAGCTTCCGCTGGCAGGCAAGATGATTATCATTGTGAACATGTATCTGGGCAGGATTGGGCCTATTACGCTGGCCACAGCCATAACCATCCGGGCCAGGAACCGAAATCAGAATGTACATCTGGCGGAAGAACATATTTTAATTGGTTAAAAGGAAAAAGAAATAAAATGAAGAAAAATTCGTATGTAGTATTCGGGCTGGGGGCTTTTGGCTACAGCCTTGCGGAAACTTTAGGCGATTCCGGTTATGAAGTGATGGTGGTAGACAAGAGAAATGATCCCATTCAGACGATTTCAGATAAGGTGACCTATGCGGTAAAAGCCGATGTGACGGAACCGGGAGTGCTGGAGTCGCTGGATATCTGCCAGTTTGATGTGGCTGTTGTGGCGTTTACCCAGGATATGAATGCCAGTATTATGGCGGCCATGTATGCCAAAGAAAGCGGAATTCCCAAAGTGGCAGCCAAAGCAGTAACAGATATTCATGGTACCATTCTTCGGAAAATAGGAGTAGACGAAGTGATTTTTCCGGAAAGGGAAATGGGAGTCCGCGTGGCACAGAATCTGATTGCAGGCGGGGTGGTAGATATTCTGGAACTTTCAGATGAGTTCAGTCTGGTGGAAATCCATGTGCCTGCTTCCTGGGCAGGCCATTCTCTGCGCAGTCTGGATGTGCGGGGGAAATATAATCTGAACGTGATCGCCATCAAAGACGGGGAAGAAGTTGTCATGAATCTGGACCCGGATCAGGTGTTGAGCGAACAGCAGATGCTGGTGGTTATGGGAGATAATGCAAGTCTGGATCAGTTACTGGAGCGTGGCTGAGAATTTATCCTGCGCGAAAGGTGTGGGTAATTGGTGTGGGCTATACTTAAAAAGTTTTGAGACAGGTCCTAGAGTGTGTCTTAAAAATCATTCTTGCCATCTGCACGCCCCATTTTGCGTGAGATTTGCGCCAAATTCAGGTTACATAGCCCGCTATGCGCCCTTCATTTGGAACAAATCTCCCACCAAGTGTGACGCACATCTGACAAAAAGCATTTTTAAGACACGCTCTAGAAGGTAAAAAAATTTATGATTACAAGTACTTCAAATACACAGGTAAAAAATATTATACAGCTGCAGAAAACCACAAAAGCCCGAAAAAAGCAAGGGCTTTTTGTGGTTGAAGGGTGGAAAATGTGCCGGGAGATGCCAAAGGAATGGCTGCAGTCGGTGTATGTATCGGAAGAGTTTCTGGAGAATATGTCAGAGCAGACCCGGAGAGAATATGAGGAGAGAGGAATTCTAAATAGGGTGGCGGAACATGTATTCCTGCACATGAGCCATACAAAGACGCCTCAGGGGATTCTCGCAGTTGGCAGACAGCCTGTCTATACCCTGGAGGAGATCGCCGGCGGCAGAGATGCACCTCTGATAATTGCACTGGAAGACCTGCAGGACCCGGGGAATGTGGGGACGATTCTGCGGACGGCGGAAGCGGCCGGTGCGGCCGGTATCCTGCTGAGCAGACAGTCTGCAGACCTTTTTAATCCCAAAACCGTGCGCGCTACCATGGGGGCTGTCTACCGGCTCCCGTTTCTCTATGTGGAAAGTCTTACTGAGTCTGTTCAGGAGCTGAAACGGCGCGGATACACCGTCTATGCGGCAAAAATGGACGGCAGGCTGTATGATGAAAAGGACTACACAAAGAAAACGGTGTTTCTAATTGGAAATGAGGGAAACGGCCTGACCGCACAGATGCAGAAAGAGGCTGATGAGGCGGTATGTATCCCCATGGAGGGGAAAACCGAGTCGTTAAATGCCAGTGTGGCGGCGGGGATTCTTATGTATGAGGCAGCACGGCAGCGCAGAAGGAAATAAATGTAAAGGTTTCGTTAAGGATTTCT
>Ga0137308_102839_pt1 | contig 10234 bp, 4 predicted proteins | sample Inofrocosms_June_FD_97181 | JGI IMG/M metagenome (GOLD analysis project Ga0137308, IMG submission 97181) | Mouse cecal microbial communities from Vienna, Austria - N-Acetylneuraminic and N-Acetylglucosamine D2O microcosms_June | ecosystem: Host-associated > Mammals > Digestive system > Large...
TGACGTCAGACAGGAACCGGAATCTCATGCCAAACAGAGGCAGGCCCGGAAGTCCTTCTTTTCCAAAGTAATGGGCCTTCACCCTGATCTTCCCGTCAGCCGTCACCTCATAGACCACCTTTGTCTCCGTGGCCGGAACCACAGGCAGACCGTATGTGTAGGTCACAGTCACTTTGTCAGGTTCTTCCTCTACCTGAATCTGAGTGTTATTGTACTGCCACAGCTGGTCAGCCCCAAGCCACATGGCGCTTTTGACATTAAATCCGTTCCCTCTGTCATTGTCCGTGGCAGCCCGCCAGTAAGTGGGCATAGGCGCTTTTCCGGCGATCCACTCCTTTCCGCCATAGCGCAGGGATACAATGCCCCCGTCGGCTCTGGAGAACAGCACAGAAAAGTCCCTTCCCTTTACGCCAAGATTGACATCACCGTGGATGACTTTCATGGAAAGCTCTTGGCCTGCTGTACCTAATGTCCCTCCCTTTGGCACGCCGGACGCTCCGCCGTCAGCGGCACTGGCTCCATCGGTCTCTGCCTTGCTGACGCACTCTCCAAAAGCCACCTCATGTCCCTTATCCGCCCAGAGATTTCCTTCCCTCAGCACAGCGGATACCTGGCATATGTATTCTCCCGGCTCTCTCTTTACAGACACGGGGATGGCCATTTTCCTGGTCTCCCCCGCTGCCACCGCCGCCTGGAGCAAGGTCTCCGCCACCGGTTCCCCGTCCTTTAAGATCTGGCACACAAATTCCACATGGCTGGTGTCCACAAACAGGTTCTTGTTTCTGATATCCGCCTCTGCCCGCATACAGCCATCCTTATCCCATCTAATCTCCGGAATTATGGACAGATTCTGATACAGGTATTTCACCTCCTGGGCTTTGGGGGACGGCTCCCTGGTTCCGTAGACAATCCCGTTTCCGCAGAAATTATAGTCCGTGGGCCGGTCCGTGAAATCTCCGCCGTACCCCAGCACCTCCGACCCATCCAGATCCTGACGCGCGAGGGCCTGATCCATGTAATCCCAGATGAAGGCTCCCTGGTACATGTCATAGCGGTCCTCCAGGTCCGTGTACTTTTTCATGCCTCCCAGGGAATTGCCCATGGCATGGGTGTACTCGCACAGGATAAATGGCTTCTTGGGGTCATTTTCCAGATACTTTATTACATCCTGGGGCTTGGTGTACATCTGGCTCTCCACCTGGCTGATATGCTCAAACTCCCGGTTCCAGAAAACCCCCTCATAATGGACTATCCTTGAGGGATCTCTTTCCTGGAAATAACGGGACATGGCGGCGATGTTCTCTCCCGCGTAGGCTTCGTTGCCGCAGGACCATATGAGGATAGCCGGGTGGTTCTTGTCCCTCTCCACCATGGACATGGCTCTGTCCACCACACAGTTTTTCCACTGAGGCAGGCTCCCTGGCACGTTCCAGGAAGGATCGCAGGTTCCCATCTTCTGCCAGGAACCATGGCTCTCCAGGTTGGCCTCATCGATCATGTACAGTCCGTACCGGTCGCACAGTTCATACCAAAGAGTCTGATTTGGATAATGGCAGGTGCGCACCGCGTTGATGTTGTGCTGCTTCATAAAGCGGATATCCCACATCATGTCCTCTTTGGTCACAGCCCGCCCCCGGCGGATGTTAAACTCATGGCGGTTAACCCCCTTAAACACGATCCGTTTCCCGTTAAGGTACATTAACTTCCCCCGCAGCTCAAAATGACGGAATCCCACTGTCTGGGGGATCACCTCCGCCACCTGGCCGCTGCCGTCAAAGACCGTCACCGTAAGAGTGTAGAGGCTGGGACACTCCGCGGACCACGGGCGCACAGCCGGAATCCGGGCCCTTAAGACCGCTTTCCCGTTTTCCCAGGAAGCCGCCTCCAGATCACACACAGACACGCCCTCCCCGTCTGTCAAAACGGCCCTGATCTGACAGTCTGCCTCACGAGGCTCCCCGTCATCAGCCCTTTGAGAGGCCAAACCCCACATCAGTTCCATCTCCACCTGCAGCGTTCCCTTTTTCATGCCAAATGCGCCACTTTCCAGAGGCTTGCCCTCTGTATCCGTATCCAGGTCCGCCTTTACAAACAGATCCCGCACATGGATCTTGGGGATCCCGTACAAGTACACATCCCGGAAGATGCCGGAAAACCGGAAGAAATCCTGGTCCTCAATCCAGCTGGCGCTGCTTCTTTTGTATACCTCCACCGCCAGCCGGTTCCCCTTTCTTTTTATGTAATCCGTTAGCTCAAACTCCGACGGCGTAAACGTATCTTCGCTGTAACCCACAAATTCCCCGTTAAGCCACACATAGAAAGCAGTCTCTACCCCCTGAAACGACACGAACACCCTTTTGTTAAGCAGTTCCTCCTTCAGATCAAACTCTTTCACATAACTTGCCACCGGGTTATACTCCCAGTCAATATGCGGCGGCCTTAACTCACTGTGTCCGTCCCAGGGATACATCGTGTTGACATACTGTCTCTTATCATACCCCTGAGTCTGGATATGGCCCGGAACCTGGATCTCGTCAAGGCCGGACAGATCAAAGTCCTCCCTGTAAAATTCCTTCCTGCGCTTATCCGGACACTGGGCAAATGAAAACCTCCACAACCCGTTGAGGCACTGGCGAAGCCCCATCTCTCCCTCATTACTCTCCCCGGCCTCCATAGCCCCGGCGCTCTCATAAAACCGGTGGTCCGAATGGGCCCTCTCCCTGTTTACCTGAAAGATCTCCGGGTTCTCCAGCCACGCCAAATCCGGTACTCTGCTGTTCATATCAATACCCTCCTCATTTTATAGCTTTACTCCTCCATATTATAAAGATTCCCTTTTGGAAAGTAAATGTCATTTTCACTTTATTTCCAGAACAAAAGACAGCCTGCGCGCTGGCAGGCTGCCTTCCTGTAAAAGCCGTAACCTATCTCATATTGATATATTTCATCAAGATCCTGGACACTTCCTTGATGTCAATGGGCTTGGCCACATGAGCATTCATGCCGCATTCCAAACACTTCTTAATATCCTCCGAAAACGCGTCCGCCGTCATGGCGATAATGGGGACATCCTTATCCTCCCTGTCAAGTTCCCGGATCGCTCTGGCCGCCTCATAGCCGTTCATCACCGGCATACGGATATCCATAAGGATCGCGTCATAATATCCCGGCTGGGAACGGACAAACATATCCACACAGGCCCGTCCGTCCTCTGCCCAATCCAGCTTCAGCCCTTCTTCAGACAAAAGTTCCGATGCGATCTCCCAGTTCAGCTCATTATCCTCTGCCAGCAGCACCCGGTATCCCTCCAGCGCGCCGGCCTGCTGTGTCTCCTCCTCCTTGGCCTTCTCACGCCAGCCCATATGCTGGCGAAGTCCGTAGAATAAGGTGGACTTAAACAGAGGTTTGGAAATAAATCCGCTGATGCCCGCCTCCTTGGCCTCTTTCTCAATATCGTTCCAGTCATAAGCCGAGATCAGGATAATAGGGATGTCGCCGTTTAAGATCTTGTTGATCCGGCGTGCCGTCTCGATGCCGTCGATCCCCGGCAGCTTCCAGTCCAAAAGGATAATCTGAAAATCCCGGTGTTCCCTGCGCCGCTGTCTCACCAGCTCCAGCGCGCTCTCCCCGTCCTGGGTCCACTCCGCCTTTATGCCGATATCCAAAAGGGACGCCACCGTGCTCTCGCACAGCAGCTGGTCATCATCCACCACCAGCATATTCCAGTCCGGCAAGATCATGTCCACCTCCTCCACGTCCGCTTTCTCCATCTCCAGCGTAACGTGGAATCTGGTACCCTTGCCCTGCTGGCTGGTAACCTCAATGCTTCCCTTCATGGCATCTACAATATACTTGGTTATGGCCATTCCAAGGCCGGTTCCCTCTGTCTTGTTGACCCTGGCATTGTCCTCCCGGACAAAAGACTCGAACACCCTTTTTCGGAAAGTCTCGGACATGCCGATGCCGGTGTCTTCCACAATAATGTGATTTCTCACATACCCATCCCCAAGAGGCGATTCCTCCTGGTACATGGCTATTATGATCAGCCCGCCATCAGGCGTAAACTTGATGGCATTGGACAAAAGATTCAAAAGCACCTGATTTAAACGCACGCTGTCACAGTACACGTTCTCTGCGGCAATATCGTAGATCTGCACCTCAAACTGCTGATTCTTGGCCTTAACCTGGGGCTGAACGATATTTACGATGCTGTCCATCACCTCCCGCAAAGATACCTGCTCCATGTTCAGCGTCATCTTGCCGCTTTCGATCTTGGACATATCCAAAACATCGTTAATAAGCCCCAGCAGATGCTTGCTGGACATGGTGATCTTCCGCAGGCAATTGCGCACCCGCTCACCGTCCTCCAGATTAGCCGAAGCAATGGCCGTCATGCCTACAATGGCATTCATGGGAGTCCTGATATCATGGCTCATGTTGGACAAAAACTCGCTTTTGGCCTTGTTGGCCGCCACCGCCTCTTTTCTGGCGTCTTCCAGAGCCGCCAGCTGCTGCTTGTTGAGCCCGAAATACCGAAGGAACACCAAAAGAAGGGCCGCAAGCACCACGCCGCAGCTTCCCGCCACCATATATCCCCACTGATCGTTCAGCTGGCCCACGGTGGCGTCCAGGGTGCCGTAAGGCATAACCGTCACCAGATACCACTCGGAATAGGGCAGTTTCGCGCAGTAGAGATGACGGCGTTCCGTCCCAAGCTCCAGGATACTGGAATAATCCCGGTTCTCCTCCATGGCAGACTGCAGCTCCTTGACGCACCGCTCTGCGTCATCTGCCCCCATCTCCGTAAAAAGTTCCCGAATCCGATGGAAATACGTATCCCGAAACGCCCCTGCGCTGCGGATGACAAAGCTTCCGTCTTTCCGGATAATGTGGGAGTACACCAGCGTATTGTTTTCATCCAAAGACAGGATGTCTTTAATATAGTCAACCGAAAGCCCTGCCACCAGAGCTTTGCTCTTTTGCCCGTCGGACATGTCATAGCCGGCCGGGACCGCCATAAGGATCAGATGATTTCCGTCCTCGTCGGTCCCCACCGCGATCTTCTTCTCGTTATTTTGTATTGACTGTAAAAACGGTTCCGGATCCGTCACCTTCACAGGACTTCCGAAAAACATCTCGAACCTGCCGTCCCCAGAGCATGACGCTAAGTGGTTAAAGCCTCTGGCCTTTGCGCCGTAAGCCAGCCCCTGCCCGTCTCTGCCGGATCCTTCCGGCGGATACTCTTCCACAAGCTCCTCCACCTGTGTCAGACGCATCTCAATGGTCGTCCTGAAATGCATGGAGATCCTGTCGTTCATCCCCGTCATATAGATCGTGCCAACTGCCGTGATGGTATCCCCGCTCTGCTTGTTCATGTAGTATGCCAAAAAAGAAAATACCACAAGACAGAGCACGGATATGGCCGCGGCGCTGGTAATCAAAAAACGGGTTATCCTGTTTTTCATATCCTATCCTTCCAGCCCTTTCTGAAACTCGCTAATGGCGGCAGCCGTCCGGCCGTAATCGGCCTTGACCCGCTCTGCCAGACCGGCGGCTTCCTCGCTCCATCCGGCGCGCAAAGCCTCTGTCAGCTGATGGCTGGACTCATACAGTCTGGTAAAACTTAAATTCTGGCACACGCCTTTTATGGTGTGGGAGGCCCGAAATGCCTCCTCATAATCCCCGGTCTCCAGCGACTTGCACAAAAGCTCATAACTTTTGTCGTTTAAAAATTTGAGAACAAACTTCTGTACCAGTTTTTCCGTCCGCAGACGTCCCAGCACATCCTCATAATCCCCCCCTAACGCCTCATAACACTCCTTTAAATTCATAGTTTATCCTCCGCTCTCGTCGATATCAAATTCTGATAGTTCTCTCTCTGCCCGGGACCGTTTTTCTTGGCGGCCCGCAGGGCGGCGTCGGCGCCGTGGAACAAAACGTTGTAATTGGTCCCCATGTGTCTGGTTCCTGCCATGCCGATGCACACGGATATCCGGTATCCCTCGTATTCGCCTTCCACAGCCTGGGCGATCCGGCTGGCAGCCCGGTCCATGTCCATATCCATGTCGCAGGTTGTCAGAAGCAAAAACTCGTCTCCGCTGATTCTGGAGGCAATCTCGTTCGCCCCCACAGCCTCTTTAATTCTGTCCGCCACATGTATAAGGATCTTGTCGCCAAATTCCCGCCCTTTTTGGATATTGGCCTTTTTGATCCCGTCCACATCCATCAGCATCAGAACATACTCTTCTCCGCTCCGCTCCCGCAGCAGATCCTGGATCTGCTTTTTGGCATAATCGTAATTGAGAAGGGATGTCATGGCGTCGTGGGAAGCCATCTGCTCCAGGGCATCCATACGCATCCTGGACTCATGGATATCCACCACCTTCCCGATGGCCCCCGTAAACCGGGACTCATCGTCAAAGGACCACATAGACTGGCATACGATGCGCACCCATCTGGACTCCCCGCTGATATTGGCCTTGCAGTCATATTTCACCACCGGCTTCTCCGGGGTGGTATCCGTCAAAATACGCAGAAATTCAACAATATCTCCCTTGTCCACGATGGAATATAAGGGACCGCCCTCCTGAAAGGGATCCATGATCAGTTCCGGAAGCTCAAGCCTCTTGGCGCCCCAGTCTGACAAGGTGAGCATAGGCGGAAACAGCGTATACTCAAACTGGATCTCGTCGGACATGGACGCGTAAAAACTGCACTTCATCCGCTCCCGCTCCAGAAGCTGCAGCGTCCGCTCCGATGCCGGAGCATCCTTAGGCTGCAGCTTATTCTCCAAAATCTCCTGCAATTCCTGCTCATTGGTCCGTCCCGGGGTACTCTCTTTTAACTTTTGCGGCAGTACATCGGCAATGTCGTTGAGACACTTTAAGATCAGCGGGTTAAAGGTACCGCACTCGCCGTTGCAGATCATGCGGACCGCTTCCTCGTGAGGAATGGCCTTTTTGTAGACACGCTCGCTGGTCAGGGCGTCGTATACATCCGCCAAAGCCACCACCTGGGCGGAAATGGGGATATCGTCCCCCTTAAGCCCGTCCGGATACCCCTTTCCGTCATACCGCTCGTGGTGCCACCGGCAGATGGCATGGGCCTCCTTCACCAGCGGCTCATCCTGATGGAACGCCAGATTCTCAAGCATCTCCGCCCCAATGGTGGTGTGGGTCTTCATGGTGTCGAACTCTTCCTTTGTCAGGCGGCCTGGTTTGTTGAGTATCTCGCCGGGAATGGAGATCTTGCCGATATCATGCAGAGCCGATGCCGTGCTGATCAGGGTGATCTCCTCCTGGGTAAAGGAGTATTTGTCTGTGATCTGATCCAGATACCTTAAAATCTGTTCCGTCAGTATCCGGATATGGAGTACGTGGAGACCGCTCTCCCCGTTTCGAAACTCTACGATATGGCTTAAGATATCGATCATCAAAGCGCTCTGCTTTTCGTTCTCGTCGATCTGTTCCATAACAAGTGCAGCCAGCTTTTTCTGCTTGGCGTACAGCATAATGGTGTTGACCACTCTCCGGTGGACCACCGTGGAATCAAAGGGCCTGCTTATGTAATCCGAAATACCCATCTCATAGGCTCTCTTCACAGGCGCGGCTCCGCTCTCCGAGGAGATCATGATCACCGGCACATCCTCGATCCAGTCCCGCTTGTTCATCACTTCCAGGACCCCGAAGCCGTCCATCTTAGGCATCACGATATCCAGCAGGATCAAAGAAAGCTCCGCCTTGCGCTCTTTAATGATCTCCACTGCCTCCACGCCGTTCTCCGCCTCGATAATCTCGTATTCGCTTTCAAGCATATCCGTCAGAATCGCCCGGTTCATCTCTGAGTCGTCTACAATCAGTATTTTCTGTTTTAATTCCTGTTCCTTGCTCATCTTGATCCCTTCCTAAACATGTTGCTTTTATTCTAAATTCGGACTCTTCCTTTCCTCTTTACCTATCCATTATAAAGAATCACCGCCGAAATTACAAGAGCAATCTGTAAGACTTTTCCCTTCGTCAGTCCACAGACGGTAACAGTTCCGATAACCCTTAAACGGTTACGCATCCGGCCATGAAAATCGCTTCGCGATGGCGCCGTTTTCATACGGTCAGCGCGGTAAACGCGCAGACCTACCTGAACAGATGCCACAGATGTTACTGTCCACACCATGACAATCACTTTGCTGATTCGCCATATACCGTTTTTGCCGACGCAAAAAAGCACATCCCAAGATGCGCTTTTAAACCTATGGGTCTGTAGCCCGGCGTTAGCTGCTTAAAAACCCTTTCCCGATGATCTCACTGGAATCGGTGACCATCATAAAAGCCGTAGGCTCCACATTCCTGATATAGTTTCTTAACTGCACCGCCTGTCCCCGCTTCATGGTGGTCATGACCACAGCCTTCTTACTGTGGGTAAACGCCCCCTGGGCTTCATATATTGTAGCGCTGCGGTGGAGCCCGTTGATGATGTACTCACAGATGGGCGTCGGGTCGTCGCACACGATATGAAAGCACTTGCATAAATTAATGTTCTCAATGACCCCGTCCACCATGAGGGACTTGGCCATAAGCCCCAGGCTGGAAAACAGCCCCGTGGCAGGCCCAAAGATAAAGAAAGACGCCGCCACCGCAAAAAAGTCAGCCAGAAAAAGGGCCGTGCCGATGTGAAAACTGGTATATTTTTTCAGTATCAGGGCAATGATGTCAGTCCCGCCGCTGGAAGCTCCGATATTAAACAGCACCGCCGACCCTACTGCCGGAAGAAAAATGGCAAAGATCAGCTCCAGCACCGGCTCCGACGTCAGAGGCCGGCTCATGGGATACAGCTTCTCCAAAGCGCTTAACAATACGGACATCAAAACGCTGGCATACACGGTCTTTATGCCGAACTGCCGCCCCACAATAGCAAAGCCGGCCAAAAGCAGAGCCATATTGGCTGCCAACGTAAAGTCGCCCGCCGACATCCGGGTGACGGCACTTACTACTGTAGAAAAACCGGTGACCCCTCCAAATGCAAAGTGATTGGGAAATTTGAAAAAGTAGATCCCCACCACCATCATCAGAATACTCCCTGTGATCAATCCATATTCCCACAAAAGCTTCATTGCCGGATTCTTAAATTCTCTTGCCATAACCATTCTGCCGCCGGCTGCCCCACTTTTGGCGCAGCCTCTGCTGCCTCCCGTTTTATTCAGTCTCAAAGGTTTCCCTTTCCCCCTGAATATAACTCCTGGAAGATACAATTGCAAACATCATTCCCCTTGGAATGTCTACAATGCTTTTGCTGTGGCGTCATCCTTACCGGCACATTTGTCCTTTAACCGCAAACACGCCGGTTTGTCCTCTCCTAATTAAATCCGAAAAACTTCTGGCTGATCTTATACCCGGCAATGGACACCTGCCTGCCGCCCTTGCCCGGAAGATTCATGCCCTGGCCTAAAAAGCCGAACCTAAGCCTTAAAAACAGCAGAAAATTCCCCTTTCTGGCATACTGCCACAGCTCCTTTTTCTTGGCCATGTTCTCATCCGTCCCGGACCGTATGGCCAAAATGGAGGAGATGACCATCATGATCTCCAAATACCGCACCATATAATACCGAAGCTTCCAGTTGGAGATCTTGGACTCATTATAATAGTCCAGCATCAGCTTGTTGACCCGGATCTGCTGATCGATCCTGCCGATCATCACCGTCTCATTGACTGACTGGTCCTCCCTGCCGATAAAGTAGCGGTAAAAATTCACATCCAGATAGTACATGGTCTTTACATAGGGAAGGGGCTGATAGACAAAAATGTTGTCCACATAGAACGTGTGCTCCGGCAGCTTTAAGCCGCATTGGCGCAGAAGCTCCGTGCGGTACACCACCGAATGCATCAGGATATACTGGCCAAGGGTAAATACCTTCGTATCCTTCCAGGTAAAGATCTGGTCCTTGGGCAGAGCCATGCGGTAATTCATTACCCGTTTCCTCTTTGCCCCCTGTTTCTCATAGACAAAGTTGGAGATCAGCATATCCAGAGTCTCGTCCCCATAGACAAATCCTTCTAAGACCCGCAAAACCTGCATGTAGGCGTCCTTATCCACCCAGTCGTCGCTGTCCACCACCTTAAAGTAGATCCCTTTGGCGTTGGCAAGGCCGGTGTTCACTGCCCCTCCATGGCCGGCGTTCTGCTGGTGAATGGCCCGGCATATGCCAGGATATGCCTTTTCATACTCATCCGCGATCTGGGCC
>Ga0137308_102841_pt1 | contig 10194 bp, 8 predicted proteins | sample Inofrocosms_June_FD_97181 | JGI IMG/M metagenome (GOLD analysis project Ga0137308, IMG submission 97181) | Mouse cecal microbial communities from Vienna, Austria - N-Acetylneuraminic and N-Acetylglucosamine D2O microcosms_June | ecosystem: Host-associated > Mammals > Digestive system > Large...
TGTTTCTTTGTTTTTATCCGGGTCTCAACCACATCCTTCTGTGTAAGGGCAGTTTAATTAATTGCATTAGGTATATCTGCGGCTCATCTGTCATTCCAAGCCGCTTTCGCCCTCTTGGCAGACTGTCTAAAAACTCATTCCAGACAATCCGCTGATAAGTCCGGGCGCTCCTATATCCAACCGATTATAAGCCGCCTCCATCTCCAGTCTCCGCTGATACGCCGCCTCTTCACTTCGTCTTAGATATGCCCTCTTCCTCTCTGCCTTCGCTTCCGCCTCGGCTCTCATCTGTGCCTCGATCCTTGCCCTTATCTCCGGCTTCAGGTCACCGCTTACATAATGCGTAACCGTACCGTCCGAATGGATCACGATTCCAGATGAATGGATCTCGTGTCCCATGAGTGATAATTGCGCCTGACACGCCGGCAGCGTATCATAATAATGCTGTATTTTCCCTTCGTAGTATGCTGCTTTCTGCGGATCATTCGCCATCTGCTCTAAGATATTGGGCGCGATCACAACATTTCCTGTTCCGGATGTTCCCGCCCCGATGCTGTCCATACTCCTCTGGTCTTTCCCAACATCCTGAATCATCACATTGCCGTATCTTCGCTTTAGATATTCCTGATATATCTCCTTTTTTGAAATATTCCTGACATCTCCGGCTTGTTGTAACAGTTCTATAAAACCAGTCGGACTAACCTCTGTTTTCTGCGTTTTGACATCATAAGAATACATACTCGCCAGCATATCCTGAATCCCTAAAATACTCAAAGGCAATCCCCTCCTATCTCTTTATGTGCATTTTCATAGAATATACCCAAAAGCATTGCATGCCCCTATCAGGCGGTCGGACTGCCGTCCGGTAAAGAATGACTTCCGCTCCCTAACTGCAAGTCCTGCATAATAAGCTGATTCTGCAAATAGCGCAGATTCTCATACTCCTGCATTCTGTGCCTCTCGGCGCTCTCTTCCATAATACGGATATATTTCACGCGCAATTGATACTTCCTGTCCTGCTCGGCCTCGAATAATTCCTGCTCTTCCTTCGTAGGGCCGGTAAGTCTGCCGCCGCTGCTGGTAACCGTACAGTTCCTTACATCTCCGTTCTCATCTAAGTCAAATACATAGCTTTTACTGGCCTGATGTTCTGCCACATCCATTCCATAAGAAGCTGCCACCGTGTTATCCCAGCGGTCGTAATCCGCCTTCCATTCCTGCAGCTTTGCCATGATCTGCCGGGCGTAGGCAGGATCCGCGTCCATCTTCTGCTGCAAACTCTCCGGCACAAGAACAGCGATCCGTCCGGGACCGATACTGCCGTAATTCCTCTGCAGATCTCCTCGGGTCTGGGGCGGGTTCGGGCCAGTGGGCAGCCAGTCATTCAACGCGTCCGCGCTGGTATCTGGCCGGAAGTATTTCCAGAAAGGAAAATCATTTCTCTGCCAGTTGGCAGAGGATATATTGGCATTTCCCACATGGGTGATGACCTGATACTGCGAGAAAGCATCCGCAAAATTCATTGCACCTGTGATTCCGGAAGCATATGCCTTGCTGATAGCCGATATATAATCCGTACCTCCTGCCATCTTCATTGCATAGGCCTGCCGGAACGCGTTCGCAGCATTCTTATCTGTAATCTTGCTTAGACGCTCCTGATATGACTCGCCCATGTAGCTTCCGGATTTCCCTTCTGCTCCATCCGGCTGCTTTCCCTTGCCCTCAGATGCTCTTGCAGCCGCAAGCTCCGCGAAGCTCATGCCTCGGATCACATCGGATATTTCTTTGCTCCGATACAATCCTGCCAATTCACGCAAGCTCAATTGATCTGTTACTCCAAGATCCATTCTCATCTCTCCTCTCATTTTCGTCTGACATCTATTATATCGGCAAAAATCTGTTATTCCCATAAAAAATGGAACGAAAGAAGGGGTTTGAGGGAACGAAAAGCCAGAGTGATAGTATAAGGGCAATGGATTTTTTGTGACAGTGATGATTCTGACAGCCCGAATGATTTTAACGAGGAAGATTTACTGAATCATTTAAAGATGCGTCAAGGCTCCGGCTACATATCGGACACAAAACTCGGCACAGCGGATATTTATGATTTAACGGAATTGTTGAAGGCGGAGGATATTGAGATAGATAATTCTGTACTTTTTACAGATGAGGCGGAATTAACTCCAGAAAGTTGAATATATTCGTAAGCCTCTTGCCAAGACAGCAAGAGACTTACATAGTAGGAGAAAATAAGTTTCTTCTATATTTATTTGACACCTTCTGTTTCTATGATGAATTTGGTGCTTCCGTCCATTCCCTCTTTGATCCCGGCGAAGGATTTGTACTTCTTGCCAAGTTCTGACATGGTGTCGATCCTGGATTTCACAGACTGGATATCGTTATGGAATACATCCGTCAGTTTATCGATACCGGAAGTCTTGAATTCTGACATTCCGTCGGCAAGCTGCTGATTGCCGTCGGCCAATGCACTTGCTCCGTCTGCCAACTTCTGATTGCCATCCGCAAGGGCTCCGGCTCCGTCTGCAAGTTTCAGGCTCCCTGCCTCTAAGGTCACGGTTCCGTCCGCTAACTGCTGATTACCATCTGCAAGTGCGCCGGCTCCGTCAGCCAATTTCTGATTACCTGCCAGTAATGCTCCGGCTCCGTTCGCTAACTGCTGATTACCATCTGCAAGGACGCCTGCCCCGTCAGCTAATTTCTGATTACCGGATGCAAGAGTGCCGGCTCCATCTGCCAGCTTCTGGTTGCCTGCTGCCAAAGCGCTGGCCCCGTCTGATACTTGCTTTGCTCCATCCGCCAACTGGCTGATTCCCTTGGATAAAGTCGGACCGCTCTGCATAAGCTTCGTTGCCCCTGCCGTTAACTGTCCGCTGGATTGGTTCAAGGCTGTAACGCCAGATGCCAGACCTGCAGCGCCCTCTGATAAACCGGAAGCACCGGAAGCCACAGAATCAGCTCCGGCACTGATCTGATCAAGCCCTCCTTTAAGACCTGCCGTTCCTTCATACAATCCGCAGAAAGCTTGTGATAATGTAGCTGTCTGCTGTGCTGCCTGATCCGCCGCGCCGCTGGCGCCTGCTATGTGACTGCTTGCTTCAGATATCGCACTGGCTGCACTGGCGATCGCCGCATTGGCCTCTGCCGAATTATCAACGGGTGCTGCCGATTCTGCATAGATACTGTAAATTGCTGCACGTACTACGTTTTCATCTACAACGTCTCCGTATGCTGCCATGATCGCCTGCACTGCACTTTCCTGGCCGATAATATCAGGCTGTTCTGCTGACGCCGGTGATACTCCTATATTCTCCAGAATACACTCTGCCTCATATAGACGTTCTGATGCGATTCCAAGTTCATTCTGTGTGCCTGCGTCTGATGTAGCCGTACCCGCCAAGCTTTCATACACAGGTGCGTATCCCTGAACCAACTGATCGGCTCCGCCCTTGGCTCGCTGTACGGCTCCCTGAAGATTCTTTGCTCCTTCTTCCAGACTGGCTGCTCCGCTGCTTATCTGTGCTGCTCCGCCTTCTAACTGCCCCACTCCCTGCGTATAGCTGGTTACTCCATTTGCCAAGGCATTCATCCCGTCAATCAGTTCTCCGCTCTTATTATTCAGTTCATTGACTCCGTCTGTCACAGTTTTCGAACCAACTGCAAGCTCCTTAGAACCATTTGCCGCATCCTTCGCCCCGCTTGCCAGCTCTTTCGCTCCGCTCGCCGCGTCGTTCGCTCCGCTCGCCAGTTCTTTCGCTCCTGCCGCCGCGTCATTCGTCCCGTCCGCCAGTTCCTTCGCTCCATTCGCAGCGTCCTTAGACCCTGCCGCCAGTTCTTTTGCTCCGCTTGCCGCCTGGCTCGCACCGTCCACCAGCTTCTTCACGCCGCTGACCGCTTCTCTGGAGCCATCAGCCAGTTCTCTTGCTCCGCTCGCCGCATCCTTCGAACCGTCTGCCAGCTCCTTCGAACCGTCTGATGCTTCTTTCGAACCATCCACAAGCTGTTCGGATGCATCCTCAAGCTCGTTTAAAGAATCCTCAAGGCTCTCGAAATCATTGACATCATTTAGGTTGAAATCATTCATTAATTCTGCGGATACCATGGTAACCGTCGGCCCTACGGAAGCATCCTTTACATCCGCAGTGATCGTCACGCTCTCCGGGATATCCATATCCAGTTCCTCAAGCTTCAAGTTCTCGGTAAGTCCAGGGAATCCAAGCCCTATCACGATATTCTTATCTGCATCCGACATGATCTTGCCGTGATCGATCGTCACATTCCTGTACTCGTCTGTTGGAAGCATCATAGCAGTCACCGTGGTAAACGGTGTGTACATCTCGGCCTTTTCCCCGTCTATCTCCACCGTCTCCTTCGCATGATTCGTATAATCAATATGGATCTCAACCTTTCCGTCTTTCCCTTCAAGGTCTTCTGCCTTAATTGCCTTTCCGTTTAATTTGTAGGAAATATTCACATCCACCGGCAGCTTCCCATTCGATGTCCCCTGGTAGTAAATGTCATTGCCCTCGGACTTCCATTTCAGCTCCTTGCCGCTTCCTTTGGTGAATTCTTCTTCCCCCTTAATATTCTTAATATCCTTTAAGTCTGAAGTATCCTCTAATTCTCCGTTTTCCGGATTCTTAAGCCACTCTGTAACCGTTGTACTGCTGATATTTCCCGTGACGTCCGCCTTCACATAGACAGATTCTTCCTTGAAGGTACCTCTTTCACTGTCTGCTTCTCCTTCTGCACCTTCGTGGGCTTTCGCTTCTTTGCTGGTCTGACCGCCGTTCTCCTCCTGACCTGCTGCCGCCGCGGTTCCTTCCGTACTCTCAGCCGCCTGATTTCCTTCTAACACCGCATTCGCTGCCTGCGTTAACATCTCCGCAGTCTCTTCCTCTGCCATCACCACCGTGCCTGAAGTCTGATAACTGTACGCTCCTACCACACTTGTCGCCACCGCAACTGCCATTGCTCTTGCTATCACTTTTCTATTTCTGTTCATAATAATACCTCCTGATCTCACAATAACTTTTTAAACTATCTATCTTTACCAGCCGTCTGTTTACCTGTATCCAATCTGACTATTACGCAGCCTCCGTATCTTACTGCGGACACTCCGTCATAGAATCCGTATGCTTCTCTTTCTTCTTAGCCTTTGTCTTCCCTGGCAGGAACCCTCTGCTGGTCTTAACAATCACTCTGTCGAATACCATGAACATGGACGGAAGGATCAGCACAACCACCGCCATACTGACAATGGCTCCTCTCGCCATCAGGATACATAAGGAACTGATCATATCAATGTTCGAATATAAGCCTACGCCGACGGTCGCCGCGAAGAAACTCAGCGCACTCACCATAATAGACTGTGCTGACGCCTGGTGCGCGATCGTGACCGCGTCGTATTTGCTCTTGCCCTGGCTCCGTTCCCGTTTATATCTGGTCGTCATCAAGATCGCGTAATCCACCGTCGAACCTAACTGAATCGTTCCGATCACGATGGATGCCACGAATGGCAGCGTCGTCCCTGTATAGAACGGAATCCCCATATTGACGAAGATCGCGAATTCTATCACACCCACCAAGATAAACGGCAGCGATATGGACTGAAACAGTATTAATATGATGATAAATATAATTCCGATGGATACCACGCTTACCGTCCTGAAATCCTTATCCGTGATGGCGATAAGATCTGCCGTAAGCGGACCTTCTCCTACCAGCATCGCTTTCTCGTCATACTGATCCATGATCTCATTGATCTCGGCAATCTGCTGATTCACCTCATCCGACGCCACCTTATACAAAGAGTTCACCATTACCATCTGGTATTTATCCGTCTTCAGCATACTGGTGACCGACTCCGGAAGCATATCCGAAGGGATCCCCGGGCCGACCAGTTTATCCAATCCAAGCGCCCATTTGACACCATCCACCTTCTCAATCTGCTTCAGCATCTTTCCCACATCCGAAGACGGCACAGAACTGTCGAGAAGAAGGATATGCGTCGTATTCATCTCATAATCTTCCTTCAGCTTCTCATTTGCAATAATACTGGGAAGCTCCTTAGGCAATGTCTCATCCAGGTTGTAGTAGACCCCTGTGTGGTTATTTCCATAAACCGCAGGAAATAACAGTATCAGAAATGCCGCCACATACCAGAGATAACGCTTTGTTACCTTCTGAGACAGCTTCCCGATATCCGGGAGCAGCGGTTTGTGCTTCGTCTTCTCGATCACTTTGTCACAGCACAGGATCATGGACGGCAGAACCGTCACACAGGCGATCACGCCAAATACCACACCCTTCGCCATGACCACGCCGATGTCAAGCCCCAGGGTAAAGCTCATGAAGCACAGTGCGATAAATCCGGCAATCGTCGTGACCGAGCTTCCTACTACCGATGAAAATGTGTGGGAGATCGCATGCGCCATCGCCCGCTTCTTATCTCCGTGATACCGTATCTGCTGCTCTTCATAGCTGTGCATCAGGAATATAGAATAATCCAGCGTCACCCCAAGCTGCAGCACCGCTGCCAGAGCCTTCGTAATATATGAGATCTCTCCCAGGAAATAATTACTTCCCAGGTTATATAGTATCGCCATCCCGATACTTAAGAGAAACAGGACCGGCACAAAGAAGGATTCCATCGTAATGCCAAGCACCAACACCGCCAGCGCTACCGCGATCAGTACATAGAGCGGCGTCTCCTTCTCGGCAAGATTCTTCGTATCTGTCACAATCGCAGACATACCGCTTAAGAAGCACTGCTTCCCTGCCGTCTTCCTGATCTCTTCGATGGCATCCATCGTACCGTCCGCCGAAGTTCCTTCATCGAAGAAGATCGCCATCATCGTACCCGTATCGGAATTGAATACCTCATAGAGTTCATCCGGGAGCATACTCTCCGGAACCGAGATATCCATCACGGAATCATACCACAAGACATTCTCCACATGCCCGATCTTCTCAATGTCTTCCTTAAGCTTCACAACATCCTTGCTCTCCATGCCATCCACGATGAACATGGAGAAGGCTCCCGTTCCGAAATCCTCCACCATAATATCCTGCCCCTTCATGGTCTCGATATCCTTTGGAAGATACGTCAGAACATCATAATTCACTCTGGTATTCACATATCCCAGTACAGAAGGTATCAGCAGCAATATACTGATGATCAATATCGCTATCCTGTACTTTACCACTTTCTTCCCAAACTGAACCATAATCACCTGCTCCTTTTCTCTTCAACTACTTTTATGACTATTGGTCATTTCTTACAATATGCACTATACTACAAAAATGACTATCAGTCAATACTTTTTCTAATAATTTTGACTTTTAGTCATTTTTGTCAAAATCACTTGAAAATGCAGTCATTTTATGGGTATAATATGTATGATACCGAGGTCAGGGACTCGCTATATTCCAAAGAGAATGAGAGGATTATTATGGGGAAAGTCGATGAAAATAAGAAAAAGAAAAAAGAAACACTATTTAACAGCGCCTACGAACTATTTATTACGAAGGGAATCAATTCTACCGCCATCTCTGATATCGTAGAGAAGGCCGGGGTCGCAAAAGGCACTTTCTATCTGTATTTTAAAGACAAATACGATATCCGCAATAAGCTCATCGCCCACAAGACTCATGAACTGTTCCATGCGGCGAAACTTGCCCTTGACCAGGCGCCGGATCCGGTAACCGGGCTCGACGAACAACTGATCTTCGTTATGAATCATATTATAGATACACTGGTACTCAATATTCCCCTGCTTAACTTCATTTCCAAGAATCTGGTCATGGGGGCCTTACGCTCCGTACTCCTGACCGGTGAACGCACAGACAATGATTTCTATGAGACATTTCTTGAGATGGTCCGCCAGGACAGCTATGAATATCAGGATGTGGATGTGATGCTATTTACCATCGTAGAACTTGCCGGTTCCGCAGGCTACAACTCCATCCTGTATCAGGAACCGCTTCCTATCGGGCAGTACAAGCCCTTCCTGTACCGCTCTGTCCGGCTGATCATCGACAGCCACCGGGTAAAATATTAGAAGGAGGATTCCATGCAGCTATTGTCGCCAACATTAAAAGAACTCAGCCTTCACGGCACCAAATCCTTCCCCTGCGCCATCTATCAGACCCGCTCCTTAGGGAAAGGCCCTCTGGTCAAACATCACTGGCACGACGAGGTAGAGATCTTATACTTTTTCGGCGGGGATTTCCGTCTGGAGATCAATATGGAACAGTTTTTTGTCCATTCGGAGGCTCTGTATTTCATCAATCCCGGAGAACTGCACAGCATTTATACAGAAGAAACCGGAAGCCCCGGTGAAGATGCCATTGTATTTTCACTTGGAGCCTTAAGCTTCGACTCCTATGACGCCGCGCAGATGCAGCTGATCCAACCCATCCAGAACGGGAAACTTCTGTTCCCTCGCTGCCTTCTGCCTGACCATCCCGGATTCGCCCCCATCCGTGAGGCATTCTCAGAGACCATGCGTTCCTTCGGGCATCCGTTAGATGAGAAGAATCCTCTGGAATACGGCGCCGTCACAGACGATCTGACGAACCAACTGTTCATCAAATCCTACCTTCTGCGCATCCTTGCCATCCTCTCGCATTATCAGCTCTTTACACCTACCGAGAGGAATCTGGACAAACGTGTAGAAAGCCTCAAAAAGGTACTTACTTATATAAGGGAGAATTATAAAGAGAAAATATATATTCAAGACCTGGCCGATCAGGTCCATATGAATGAGCAGTATTTCTGCCGCTTCTTCAAGAAATCCATCGGACGGACACCTATGGAATATATCAACGAATACCGTATCAAGCAGGCCATGCGTCTGCTCGAAGAGACAGACCTGCCCGTCACGGAGGTCTGTTTGGAATGCGGTTATAACAATCTTGGGAATTTCCTCCGTGCATTCAAGAAATACACGGAGACTACCCCGCTGAAGTATCGGATCCACTCGCAAAAGTAGGGATCTAATCACCTTCCATCATTTATCTTCGCCAGAAGTGCTTCCTGCAATACCTGTGAGAAATTCAAACCAATCGCCATCGCTTCTTCATTCAGCCATTCTGGAATTGTCAATGTCTTTTTGACTGCCTTATTATTATGCCTCTTTGCATATTCTATGGTATTGCAGGCAATATCATTGACAAAGCCATCTTTTGATTCCAGAACAATGGCGTCTCTCGCTGATGGCTCAGGGATCTCCTTTTCTTCCCTCTCATAATCATATAGTACAAAAGCCAGGACATCCTCCGCCATATTGATGGCATCATTCAAATCATCTCCGCAGGTATAGCACCCTTCCAAATCTGGGAACCATACGGAAAATCCGTTTTCTTCCGGTGTAAAAACCGCAGGATATACATATTTTGCCATTCTTATCCCTCCTACTATTTTAATCCCGCATCTTTTAAAATTCTATTGGCCGTTCCACTTGGAATTTCCTTACTTCCATGTCTTAGGATTCTGATATCCTTTCCCGTTTTATCACTATGCCATTTATCGTGTTCTTTACCATGTTCCACGAAGAAACAACCGCCTTTTTTCAGGATTTTTATAAGTTCTGATGTTTTCATTGTTTCCCCCTTTCACCATTTTAGTATAATACGTGTTAACACGTGTGTCAAATATTTTCTATGTTCATTTCTCACACTTACGGTGCTCACAGGAACGAACAATAACGTAAAAAGTCAATATTTCGTAATTTTTAATCAGAGAAATATAAGACATCACGCCTCTTCGCCGCTATAATAGAATCACAAAGATTATTTTTCAGCGGAGGTTATGACTATGACGAAAAAATGGTGGCAAGACAAAGTCGCTTATCAGATCTATCCGAAGAGCTTCTATGATTCCAACGGTGACGGAATCGGAGATATCCCGGGTATCATCAGCAAACTGGATTACCTTAAGGACTTAGGGATTGATATTATCTGGCTCTCCCCCTGCTACTCTTCCCCACTGGCTGACGAAGGCTATGACATCTCCGATTACTATAATATCGACCCGCGCTTCGGCACGATGGACGATATGGAGCAGTTGATCGCCGAGGCAAAAAAGCGGAATATGTACATCCTGATGGACCTGGTGGTAAACCACTGTTCCGACGAACACGAATGGTTTAAAAAGGCCTGCGAAGATCCGGA
>Ga0137308_102844_pt1 | contig 10185 bp, 6 predicted proteins | sample Inofrocosms_June_FD_97181 | JGI IMG/M metagenome (GOLD analysis project Ga0137308, IMG submission 97181) | Mouse cecal microbial communities from Vienna, Austria - N-Acetylneuraminic and N-Acetylglucosamine D2O microcosms_June | ecosystem: Host-associated > Mammals > Digestive system > Large...
CAGGGAAACACTCTCCGCTATCAAGGAACGCCAACAGGAGGGCTGTCTTGCCGTAGAAATGGAATGTGCTTCCATGTTCGCGGTTTCAAAATACAGACATATTCCTTTTATTCAATTTTTATATGGAGCAGATGACCTTAGTTCGGAAACATGGGAGATCAGGGATTTGATGTCTTACGGTCTTACCAACGCGGAAAAATATATGGTGCTTGCCTTTGAATGTGGAATTGCCATGTAAAGGGCTGAGCGGATCAGCCGCAGCTTACGGGTATTGCCTGTATCAGCGGGCTGATCTCGTTTTCGCAGAACAGGCTGAGCTTGTGGAGCGCTCTGGTGCAGGCCACATATAAAAGGCTTTTGTCGTCTTCGCTGCGGTAGTTTTGGCTGTCCGCGTCACAGATGATGACGGCGTCAAATTCCAGCCCCTTTGCCATATACACAGGGATGATGAACACGCCCTGCAGATCCGACACGGTTTCGTTGCCGATCAGCTGAACGTTCATCCGGGACTTTATTGTTTCCCATAAACGGGCAGAATTACTCTGGGTTTTGCAGATCAGGCCGATGGAACGGAATCCCTGTTCCAGGCAATAGGTCACCTCTGTGCCAATGGCATCAATAAAGGCTTCGGCGCTGTCAGCCGCCAGTACTTGAGGAGCAGCGCCGTTTCGGTTGAAGCTTTTTATTGCCTGATCTTGCGGAAGGAACGACAGGCTGAACTCCAAAATTTCATTGGTGCAGCGGAAACTTTTCTCCAACGTTACCAAGGAAGCTTTTTTCTTGTTCAGTATTTTCCGGATCTGATGATAAAGCGATAGATCCTCCTTCTTTTCAAGGGTCTGATGCATGTCCCCTAAGATCGTGAATTTAGCTTTTGGAAATAGCAGGCGGAAGATTTCATATTGGAGCGGGTAATAGTCCTGGGCTTCGTCAATGACCACCTGTTTGATGGTTCGATATTGGTTTGTTCCATATATTTTTAAATACAGATAAGCCACGGCAATGGCGTCGTCATAGGATAGCAGATCTGTTTCCAGGTTTTCCTTTGTGTACTCCCATAGTTCTTTTAAGGTTTCCGGCGAATTGCCGGGGGTAAGGCTGTAAAAATACGATTCATTGTGAAACAGTATTTTGTACAGCCGGACGATATCCAAAGTGATCAGCTTCTGGATCTCCTGTTTGACTATGTTTTTTTCTTCTCGCTGTTCCCTGGGGGTTTCTACACCGAAGATTATCTCCAGAATATGATCTTCTAATTGTTCCAGCTTTGCCCCCAAAGGCGTTTCCGGTCTTCCCGAGATTTTAGCTTTTAAAGTCTCTTTGGATACAATACAGCTTCCTTCGTAATAGATGTCGTCAAATTCTATCCATTGATAGGGAATATCCTGGAGAAAACGGTCTAATATCTCCTGAAAGCTTTTTGACGTTTTCCATTCCATGCTTCTTTTTCTCACGTTCTTATATGGGGAGTCGGCGATCATGTGTTCTAAAAAATCGTTTCGCGGCTCAATGGCCCTGTCTTTTATAATATCGCCCAGCAGATCGTCAAACACCGCGCAGACAATGTTATCTTCTCCCAATTCAGGCAGTACGTTGGAAATATACTGTTCGAATATGGAATTGGGGGAGATGATGATGATATTATTTGCGGTCAGCTTCGTCTTAAGCCCCTGGTACATAAGATAGGCGGCGCGGTGGAGGGCAATGGATGTTTTGCCGCTTCCGGCAGCTCCCTGGACCATTAACAGATCGTTTTCCATATCCCGGATAACGATGTCCTGCTCCTGCTGGATGGTCTCAACAATGGCTTTCATTTTCTGCGAGGCGTTTTGCGATAACAGCTGTCTCAAAAATTCATCCACGATCCGCACATCCGCGTCGAAAAAATATTCCAGCGTCCCGTTTTTTATTTCGTACTGACGTTTTAAAAGGAGCTGTCCGGTTAAGCGGCCGCAGGGGGCGTCATAAAAGGCTTCCCCGGTCATAAAGCGGTAAAAGATACTGGCAATGGGAGATCTCCAGTCGTAAACCACCATTTCCTGATAGCGGTCCTTCTTTAGGGAAGTCCGCCCGATATAGATCTCCTCAACGTCGTCTTCGTCATCGAATCGGAAATCAATCCGAGCAAAATAGGGTGATTGTATCATGGTTTCCAGCAAATGGATCCGGTGTTCCTGCTCCTCGTAATCAATGATCTTGTCTGTAACAGGATTGACGTACTGGCTTAATTCCGCAAGCGCCTCAAAGCCGTCGGATGTCCACAGGTTTGTGATGGCGTGTTCCGTATTTTCCCAGCTCTCTTTTTTGGCCTCAATGATCTCGGACTTCTTTCTCTGGGCTGCTTCTTTTGCCTGCGTTAATTGTTCCTGAGCGAAAGCTATGGTCTCTTTTAATCTCTTTTCTTCGTACTCTCTTAGCGGCTGTTTGCTTTCCATAATAACTGCTGCGACCTCCTTATAAAAGCGAAAGAACATAGTCTGCTGAAACATTGCCATGGTAGTGTATCACAGATCCGTATGCAGAAACAGTCTTGTATTCGTAAGGCTTGTATGGTATTATAATAGTGGAGAGAAAAGCGGCGTTTGTCACGGCAGGATCAGTGGCGATACCGTTTATTTTTTGTCCTATCTTCCGGAATGGTCTAAGATATGAGGAAGAGATCAACGGTGAATGGAGGCGGTGGATATGGAGTGGGAACGGTTGCTTTCAAAAGATAGATTTGCAGGTCAGGGAGACAAAAGAGAGGGGACTTACAAAAATGATTACGACACCATCATATGCAGCACGCTGTTTCGCAGGCTGCAGGACAAGGCCCAGGTGTTCCCCCTTGAGGAGGACGATTATGTAAGAACCCGTCTGACCCATTCTCTGGAGGTGTCGGCCATTGGGAAACGGCTGGGGGAGCTGGTGTTTCAGCAGCTAAAGGACCAAAAACGGGATCGGTGGTTTTCATGCCACTGGGAGAAGGAATTTTCCGACGTGCTTTTGTGCGCAGGGCTGGTCCATGATATCGGCAATCCGCCTTTTGGCCACTTTGGGGAGTACGCGGTGAGGGAGTGGTTTCAGGCTCATCTGGGGGAGCTAAGGCTGGGCGGGAAACCGGTAGAAGAGCTGCTTGGCCCGTGGCAGATCCAGGATCTGTACCATTTTGAGGGAAATGCCCAGTCTTTGCGGCTGCTTTCCAGAACGCCCTATCTGGGAAAGATGGAAGGGTTCAACCTTTCTTTTGGCGTGCTGGCCGCCATTATAAAGTATCCGGTCTCTTCAAAGGAACTGGCAGAGGATGCCAAGGGACGTTACCGGAAGATGGGGTATAATTGGGCGGAGCGGGATCTGTTCCAGGAGATCAATGCGCATACGGGGATGAACGGCAGGAGGCATCCTCTGTCCTACCTTTTGGAGGCTGCGGATGATATTGCGTATCGGACGTCGGATCTGGAGGATGCCATGGTGAAAAAAGTGCTGAATTTCTCCAGAATCGTGGGGGAGATGGAGCGGTATGGACAGACGGTGTGGGACGGTGTTTTCTGCGGGGAGGCCGAAGGGGGGATGGGAGTAAAGGATGCATGGGGCGAAATGGACGAAAGAGGAGGAGCGTGCGTCGGGGCGGCAGAGGAAGGGAATGTATGCAGCGAAAGGGTGACAAAGGGGGAAGAGGAGAAAAGCCGAAAGATCCAGGTGGCCAGGGGCGTGAGGGCCTGCATAGACAGGCTTAGGCAGCTGTATCGGGAGGAGATCTCGGCAGGCGGCAGGAAGCCGGAGCTGACGGCGGTGCAGCGGTGGAATCAGTTTATGCAGGAAGTCATGGTGAAGGACGCGGCCAATGGGTTTGTAGCGAACTACGACAGGATCATGGCGGGGGCTTTTGGGGGGGATCTGTTTGAGGGGGCGGGTTCCGGGCATATCATCCAGGCCATTTCAAAGCTCAGCGAGGAGTTTATCTATACCAGTTCCGTGAAGATCAAGACAGAGCTGTTTGGGCGCAGGGTTATTGAGTCTCTATTGGGACAGTTTATGGCAGGGGCGGTGAAGTATGATACGGACGAACCGGCTACTTTTATTGACAAAAGGTCCATGGATATGATCTCCGGGTTCTATAAGGGGATGTACCATGAGCAGGCAAAGGAAAAGAGCGAAGGCGACAGGCTGTATCTGCGGATCCTGATGGTGACGGATTATATCAGCGGGATGACGGATAATTATGCCAAAAGGCTGTACAAGGAGCTGTTTGGGTAGGCTTTGGGGATGAGAGTTTGGGGATGAGAAAAAATATGGTTGACAGAGGCTTGTATTTTGGTATATGATAGCTCTAATGTAAAAGAAAGAGGTAAGTGTATGTTAAGCATTGTGGCAGAAGACAGAAGAAGCGCAAATTAAATATTTGCCGGGAATGGGTTTCAGGCGGGAGACAGTTTTAGTTTTGGTTCCCTCTGGAAGTCTGCCCGAAGGCTGGCGTCTGGAGGATGCCGGCGTGTCTGCCTTACGATGCTTGGCGTAGTTTGAGAATAGAATTTGGGATCCGCGGACGGAATGGATCTTGAATGGGAAAGCATGGCTGTATGGTCATGCTTTTGTTGTGCTTAAAAATAGAGATAGATTGCGGAAAGGATTTACACGGATATGATCAATACGGAAAAAGCGCTGGAATTTCATAAGATTAAAGAAATCTGGTCAGGGTTCGCGCTGACGGATTTTGCCCAAAAAGAGATTGAAGAATTGCAGCCTTATTTGTCAGAAAATGAGCTGCGGGCCAGGATGCGGGAGACCAGCCAGGCCAGGCAGATGATTGAAGGGTGGGGCAATCCGCCTCTTGTGTCCCTGGAGGGGATACGGCAATGGTTTTGCCTGGCCCAAAAGGGTGAGTGTCTTACGCCGGGACAGCTGGAGGATATTGAGATGGCCCTGGTGGCTGTGGGGAGGCTGAAAGGGTATCTGACCAGGTGCCGGCAGCAGGAGATCCCACTGGCGTATTATGACGAAAATCTCGACGCTCTGGAGGAGCTAAGAGAGGCGATTCATGAGCAGATCCGAAGCGGGCAGGTGGAATCCGGCGCTTCTAAGCTGTTAAGATCGTTGCGTGAGGACATAGTCAGGGCGGAGTCCGGCATGAGGGAGAAGGCGGATTCGGTCATGAGGGCCAACAAGGAGTGTATGTCCGACAGTTTCAGCACCCTGCGCAACGGGCATCTGTGCGTTCCGGTGAAGAAGGAGTATAAATTCCGGATAAACGGCAGCGTCATCGACAAGTCGTCCACCGGCAATACCCTGTTTATGGAGCCGGCATCGGTGGCGGCTTTGCAGCAGAGGCTGGAGCTTCTGCGGATCGACGAGGAAAATGAGGAGCGGCGGATCCTTTACGGGTTAAGCGCCATGGCGGCTGATGAGGCTGAGGCTATGGAGCAGAATATGGGGATGATGGAAAAGCTGGATTTCATTTTCTCCAAAGGCAGATTGAGCCTGGAGTACGACGGGGTGGAGCCGGAATTGAATACAAAAGGGCAGTTGGTCATTGATCAGGGACGTCATCCGCTGATCGACCGGGGTGTGTGCGTGCCTTTGTCCCTTAAAATGGGGGAAGGCGTCCGGGGAATGGTGATCACCGGGCCCAATACCGGGGGAAAGACAGTGGCCATAAAAACGGCGGCGCTGATCTCCTTAATGGGGCAGTGCGGGCTTCATGTACCCTGCGTGAGGGCGCAGCTTCCTATGAGGAGTGATTTTCTCTGTGACATTGGGGACGGGCAGAATCTTTCGGAGAATCTGTCTACGTTTTCGGCCCACATTGCCAATGTGCTGGAGATCCTGGAGCGGGTGGGAAGCGACAGTTTTGTGGTCATGGACGAGCTGGGCTCCGGCACAGACCCTGCGGAGGGGATGGGCATCGCCATCGCTATTTTAGAGGAACTGAAAAAGAGCGGGGCCATATTCCTGGTGACCACCCATTATCCGGAGGTGAAGACTTACGCCCAGGAGACAAAGGGGATCATCAACGCCAGAATGACTTTTGACAAGGAGAGCCTTAAGCCTCTGTATCAGCTGGTGCCCGGGGAGGCGGGGGAGAGCTGCGCTCTGTATATTGCCAGAAAAATGGGGATGCCTAAAGCCATGCTGCAAACAGCCATGGAGGCGGCTTACGGGGAGGCGGCCTGGAAGCGGGCAGAGGACGGCATGGAGTTATTAGGGGCGGCAGAGACCCTTATAAAGAGGAAGACCGGAGGGATCCGGAAGAAGAAGGACAGCAGGAAACGGCAGGAGGAGGCAAAAAAGTTCTGCGTCGGCGACAGCGTTATGGTGTACCCGGACAAAAAGATCGGCATCGTGTGTCAGCAGGCCAATGAGAAAGGGGTTTTGCGGGTCCAGCTGGGGGACAAAAAGATCTGGGTGAACCATAAGCGGGTGAAGCTTAAAGTGGCGGCCCATGAACTGTATCCGGAAGATTATGATCTTTCTATTGTTTTTGATACGGTGGAAAACCGGAAGATGCGCCACGATATGGAGCGAAAATATGTGGAAGGCGGGGAGATCGTCATCGAGACGGGGCCGGCAGGCCGTTAACGGGCGGACATTTTAACGTACAGGAAGGAGAAAGGGGAAAAGGGCGGCATGGTTCGTATACAGGCAGAGAATTTCAGCTTGGATCAGATATGGCAGTCAGGGCAGTGTTTTCGCATGGTCCAGGTGGAACATAAGGAAAGCGGGGACAAGGAGGAAGCCCGGTATGAGATTACGGCGGGGCAGAGATATGTGGAGGCGGTCTCTTTTAACGGAGGCTGCCTGCTGTCCTGCGGGGAACGAGAATTTGAGGATTTCTGGCGGGAGTATTTTGATCTGGACGGCGATTATGGGGCGTATATCAGCCGCATTGATCCCAAGGACAAGTATCTTTGCCAGGCGGCCAGGCTGGGATGGGGGATCCGGATATTGAGGCAGGGTCTGTGGGAGACCCTGGTTTCATTTCTGATCTCCCAGCAGAATAATATTGCGCGCATCCGCCGGTGCATTGACAATATCAGCAGGAAGTATGGAGAGAGGCTGGTCAGCGAGGGCGGAACTATATACTGGGGGTTTCCAAAGCCGGAGGATTTGGCGGGCCTTGAGGAGGATGAACTGATGGCCTGCAACCTGGGCTACCGCAGCAAGTATGTGGTGCGGGCGGCCAGAAGCGTGGTATCGGGAGAGGTGGACCTTGACAAGGTGAAGGGCATGAGTCACAGAGAGGCAAAAGAGGAACTTTTGAAGTTGTTTGGGGTGGGGGAGAAGGTGGCGGAGTGCGTCTGTCTGTTTGGATTGCATCACCTGGAGGCGTTTCCGGTGGATACCCATATAGATCAGGCTTTGGAGAAGCATTATAGAAGGGGATTTCCTAAGAGGAAGTATAAGGGGATCCAGGGGGTGATGCAGCAGTATATCTTTTACTATGAACTGCATGGCGACAAGGGGGTCTGCTTTGTCCGGTAACTGTGAAAAGGTCTGATTTTACAGAAAAGTGATGTTTGACTCCTTTCTCCTGATATTTAAATTATAAATGTTTTTGTTTAAATTTCCAATGTCTATATTTAAATATTTATATTTAATATTTTCATATTATCATTGTATTTATAAATATTTTCATTTATAATAGTAGTATGAAAGGAAGGTGGCTATTTTGGCAGTATCCGAACAAATAAAAATATTATGTGTCAAGCTTAATATAAGCGTTTCAGAACTGGCACGCTTATATCAAACCAGTCCTCAAGCGTTTAGCCAAAAAATGAAACGTGAAGGATTTACTCCCGCAGAGTTAAAAAAAGTAGCAGAGGTCGCAGGATGTAAGTATGAAAGTAGTTTTATTCTCCCAAATGGCGATAGAGTAACCGATTGATAAATATTAACAGTAGGCAGCAGCCCCCCATAACCACACCCAGAAAGGAGAATCTCATGTCTGAAGTATTAGCCCACGAAAACATTTACACAGAAGAGGACTACTACAACCTGCCGGAAGATGTCAGAGCCGAACTCATAGACGGTCAAATCTATTACATGTCGGCTCCCAGCAGGATACACCAGGAAATACTTGGCTTTATATTCAAAAAAATTGCATATTATATTGACCAAAAAAAAGGCCCCTGCAAGGTCTACCCGGCCCCCTTTGCCGTTAAGTTGTTTTTCGAAGATGACAGAAACGTGGTGGAGCCGGACATCAGCGTAATTTGTGACCCCAACAAGCTGACGGACCAGGGCTGCGCCGGGGCGCCGGACTGGATTGTGGAGATTGTCTCTCCCAGCAATTCCAGCCATGACTATATCCGAAAATTGAACTTGTATGCTGACGCTGGGGTAAGGGAGTATTGGATTGTGAATCCCATAAAAGAGACTATCTTTGTGTATCATCTGGAAGAAACCAAATTTGAAGCCGCCGCTTACACTTTCCAGGACAAAATAAAGGTCAACATTTATGACAATCTGCTGATTGACTTTACAGAGTTGGGACTGTAATCCTCTTTAGCAGGGCCTTCGGGACTATTCCTGGGGGCCTTTTCTTTGGCAGCAGGCTCACGCTTCCAAAGCTGATAAGAAAACCGCCCCTGACACTCCCCAAAAGTACAAGGGCGGTTTTCTCTGTCTGTTCATGTTTTAGAGCCTATTTTCGCCTTTTATTCCATTTTTAACCTTGTGCCATTTGAAGCCCTATCCCACGGTTTTTCACTTTTAAAATTTTCTGCTATTCCAGTCCGCCCATCTGCTTTATGGCCTTTATGGCAAAGGTAAGAGTGCGTCCGCAGGCGACGCCGGGCATCAGGCAGGGGTAGTTGTTGGCAAAAAAGCTGCCGGACATATCGCCGGTAATATACAGCCCCTCAATCGGATTGCGGTTTTCATCCAGGGCCTGGGTGTTCTCATTGATGGCGATGCCCTGTTCCGTAGTAAGAAGGGATGCCCCCAGCCAGCAGCCGTAGAAGGGAGCCTGGCGGATGGCGCTTAAACGGGGCGCCATTTTTCCGAAGTCATCATCGCTCTGGGCGTCGTACAGTTCATTGTAGCGTTCTACGGTTGCCAGGAAGCTGGCTTTGGCTTCGGCGTCAAAGCCCAGCTTGTCGGCCAGTTCCTCCAGAGTATCTGCCTGGAAGATGAGTCCTTCTTCTACATACTGGGCGATCTGTCCCTCCATCATGCCGGGAACGTTGCGCGCCATGGCGGAGCAGCCGATAGTGTGGAACCGCTTGATATCCTCCATGTAGTTGGCGTCATGGATTTGGGCGTACACACGTCCCGGCTGGTTGCCGGCAGCGTAGGAGGTGTCGTTGTAAGGGCTGGATTCGTTGGTGAAGCGCAGGCCCTTGCGGTTTACTTTCAGGAAAGGCTGGGTGCCTGGATTGTACTGTTTAACGGTACCCGGAAATGCCTTGCCGCCAAAAGAGGAGGGGCTGTCCACATAGCCGCCGTCTACGCCGGGAGCCACCAAGCCTCTGTCAAACAGCATGGGAGCCGCTTCTTTGTCCAGGGACGCTCCTGCCCACATAGCTGCCCGGATGCCCATGCCCTGGTCGCTGGGACTGAAGCTGCAGGCGGTGGTAACGCTGGTCCCCAGAGGGTCTAAGGCTTCCATCATGTAAGGATTGCCGGGATATCCGCCGCAGGCTAAGAGAACGCCTTTAGCTGCGTTGATACGGACAAATTCGCCGGAGGATTTCTGGGCGATAATGCCGGTTACGCGTCCGTTTCCGTCTTTTTCCAGTTTTACCAGGCTGGTGTTAAAGTCAACGCTGTAGCCAAGACCTTCTATGTACTGCTGGAATACTTCGTTGCGGGGGATTTGGGAGCCATGGTAGGTGTGTTCCTGCTCCGGGAACATATAGTCCGGACTGTCGGGGCTTTCGGGCCACCGGGCTTCCTCACCGGCAGTAAATACGCAGCTGTAGTTGTAGGGATCGCTTTCCAGTATTCCGGCCACGAAATCATGCATGGCGGCGGATTCGTTGATCCAGGTGGATACTACCCGCTGGTCGCATTTGCCGGAGGCATAGCGGCTAATCTCAGCCAAAAGCTTTTTGCGGTTTACGGTAACGCCGGCTTTTTTTGACTCGGAACTGTCAATGGCGCCGTACCAGTGGCGGGTGTCCTGGACTACGGGATTCTGTTCAATGACGCGGAATTTTAACCCTTTCTGGGCTGCGTACGCGGCTGCGCACATGCCGCCGTTTCCGG
>Ga0137308_102845_pt1 | contig 10184 bp, 7 predicted proteins | sample Inofrocosms_June_FD_97181 | JGI IMG/M metagenome (GOLD analysis project Ga0137308, IMG submission 97181) | Mouse cecal microbial communities from Vienna, Austria - N-Acetylneuraminic and N-Acetylglucosamine D2O microcosms_June | ecosystem: Host-associated > Mammals > Digestive system > Large...
AGCCGTCTTTATCATTGTCTTATAACATTCTTCCACTTGCTCTCCGGACAGGAGGCCATCCGCTGCGGCCCGTTCCATAACCGGAAAAAATCTTTCTTCCATGGCGTCCGCATACAATGCAGACCCCAATATTTCCTCCCGGTCGATGTAGTCTTTGATTTCTTCATGCCAGCTTTCAAACTCCAGAAACAAGCTTGTCCAAGCGATTCTCTGAGTCAGCGCCATCAACGGCGTCCTATGAATTTTCCCATACAGTCCCTCCGTCCGGGTCAGGCTGTTCACCCCGAATATCATTCCCAGAAAGGCCGCCGCTATAAGCAAACCATAAATTCCCTTTTTCCTGCTCTCCCGGAGTCCGCGATGGCAGAACAAACCGAATAATATCACAGGCAATGCTCCTAAATAAAGGTATTCCGGCAGGAGCAGCGCCAGCCCCAGCCAACAGAGACAAATTTCAGCCAGCATTTTCAATGTCCGCTTTTCCTCTTCCTTTATGGCTTCCCCCAGCAAGGACAACTCCACCAGCAAAAGGGACGCCGCAAAGGAACATGGCAGTACTGCCAGATGGCACTGCATAACCATAGGAATCGTTAAAACCGCAAAGCATCCCCCAATCAGAAATCTCTTATTTTCCCGCAAAAAAATGCCCAGAAACCGATGCGCAGCAGCATAGGCGGCAATAAGCTGTATCCCATAAACCACAATATGATTTCCTCCCGCAATCCGCAGAAAAGCCGGATACAATATCCCCGTATATTCGTCACAGCGCAAGATTCTACTGACCTGCATATAAAAAAGACTGTCCCCGTACTGTGGAAAATTAGAGAAATTGCAACACATCCAGACAATCCCCATGACTGTCTGGATGCTTACGCCTATGATAAGGAGCCCCTTTATTATGGCAGAAATATGCCCCATAACTTTTTGCATATCGACCTTCCTTTTAGTCAGTGTTCCAGCCAATTCCTGACCGGATAGAGTCGCCTCCCTTAAATCTTTTGCCGATGAAAATTATTTTGTATAGAACTTCTTTACCACTTCACAAATTTCATCCACCTGCCCTAACGTCAAACCGTAATACATAGGCAGACGTGCCAAACGTTCACTCTCTCTGGTGGTATATTTGTCTTCCCCGTGGAACCGCCCGAACTTCTGTCCCGCAGGAGCCGTATGCAAAGGAATGTAATGGAATACCGACAGTATCTCGTTCTGCTTCATGTGATTGATAAAGGCAGTTCTCTCTTCAAGATCCTTTGCCTTTACATAAAACATATGCGCATTGTGCACACATCCCTCCGGCACAGCAGGAAGCTCGATTTTTCCCGCTTCCGCAAGGGGTGCGAGATTCTCGTAATACCGGTTCCAAAGAGACAGCCTTGCGTCATTGATCTGATCCGCAATTTCCAGCTGGGCATAGAGGTACGCCGCATTCATATCGCTTGGCAGATAAGAAGAACCATAATTAATCCATGTATACTTGTCAATCTGACCGCGGTAATATTTACTCCGGTTTGTACCTTTTTCACGGATAATTTCCGCCTCTTCCACATCCTTCTCGTTCCGGATCAACAGCGCGCCGCCCTCGCCCATACTGTAGTTTTTGGTCTCATGGAAGCTGAAACAGCCGAAATTTCCGAAAGTCCCCAGAGCCTTCCCCTTATAAGAGGCCATGATCCCTTGTGCCGCATCTTCAATCACCGTCAGCTTATGCCTCTCCGCAATCCTCATGATCGTATCCATCTCACAGGCCACGCCCGCATAGTGAACCGGTACTATGGCTCGTGTTCTCTCCGTGACAGCCTCCTCAATCAGCTTCTCGTCTATATTCATGGTATCCGGCCTGATATCCACAAACACAGGCACGGCACCCCGGAGCACGAAGGCATCCGCAGTGGAAACAAAAGTGTATGCAGGCATAATAACCTCATCTCCGGGTCCCACATCCGTCAGCAATGCAGCAAGCTCCGTAGCATGAGTGCAAGAAGTGGTAAGAAGACATTTGGCAGTTCCCGTCCTCTCCTCAATCCATTGGCTGCACTTTTTCGTATATGCGCCATCACCGCATATCTTTTGATTTTCCACACATTCCTTAATATAATCCATGGCTTTTTCCGCATAAGGCGGCACATTAAAATTTATCTTCATACTAACTCCCATATGCCCGCTTTAGCGGGCGCTCAAATCAAGATTGTGAAATGCTCTTTTTCGCATTAACTCCCATATGCCCGCTTCGGCGGGCGCTCAAATCAAGATTGTGAAATGCTCTTTTCACATTAACTCCCATATGCCCGCTTCGGCGGGCGCTCAAATCAAGATTGTGAAATGCTCTTTTCACATTAAACTCCATGATTCCGCTCTGCGGAATCTCAAATCCGGATGGAAAACGCCGTGTTTTAGGCATTTCTATTTCTGACTGATCTGCAAAATCTTAACTCCTGATAGGAAATACCGTTTTATCAATTTATTTCCTTTTTCCACATTCCTGTCACCGAGCCTTGCACGGTATCCGTTACTCTGCGGATTATATATTTAGGCCGGCCTTTCACTTCCTCATAAATTCTGGCAATATAATGCCCTATAATTCCCAGACTCAGCATCAGGAAGCCGCCTATAATCAGAATCAAAAGGATCACCGTGGTAAACCCTTCCACCGCCGTCCCCATCAGGAATTTCACAAGAGTCTGAACGGCCAGTCCCACACTGAACAAAATGGACACCAGCCCCATAACCGTCACCAGCTGCAGCGGCAGCGTGCTGAAAGAAGTTGCATTGGAAACGGCATATTTCATCAGGCTCCAGAATGACCACTTGCTCTCGCCATACTGTCTCTCCTGTACCTCATACTCTACCGTCTCCGTCCGAAATCCCACCCAGAAGGTCAACGCCCGGAAAAAGGTATTGCGCTCCGGCAGTGTCAACAGTACATCCACCACTTTTCGATCCAGCAGTTTATAGTCGGAGGAGGCATTCATATCCACCTTAATCAGCTTGCTCATAATCTTATAAAAAAGACCGGCTGACAGCTTGTGGGGCAGGCTTTCCTTTCCGCGGCTGATTTTAATTCCTTCCACCACTTCTACACCTTCCTTCCACAGCTCCCACATTCGGGGAATCACCTCGGGAGGGTGCTGCAGGTCGCAGTCCATCACAATCACAGCATCTCCCGCTGTCAGCTCCAACCCCGCAAAAATACCGGCTTCCTTCCCGAAATTACGGCTGAACTCGGCTCCCTTTATCCTTGGATTCTCCTCTGCCGCTTTTATAATCTCGTCAAAAGTTCCGTCCTTCGAGCCGTCACTGATAAATACCAATTCATAATCGATCCCTTTTTCTTCCAGAAGACCGGACAATACTTTCGCTGTATTTGCAATATTTTGTTTTTCGTTATAGGCCGGCAGTACGATGGACAACATTGCCATTTTTTTCTTCATATTCCAGTTCCGTCCCTTCTCTCCCGCGCCTCTTTCTTGGGAAGGAATCTTCAGCCGCTTATGCGTCTGAAATTCCTTCCGGCGCTTCCGTTTCGGGACTGTTCCAGTTCCGTCCCTTCTCTCCCGCGCCCACTCTCCCCTTTTGTATTATTGGCTGAGGTTTTCTGTTTTTATATACATTACACCGTCTATAATGCGGATGGAATTTTCACCCGGAAAACTGTCCATGGCTTTATATTCCTCCGAATAATATACCTCTGCCATAGCCTCCGCAGGCTGTATGTTGAGGCTAGCCCCCAAATAATGCCTGATAAATTCCCGGTAGTTATCACCTGTGTAAAGCAGGCTGTCTCCGTTTAAACCGATCATATTGGATGTCACCTTCAAAGAAATATCCGTATCGGGATACTGCACATCGCTGACCCAGCCGATCATAGCAATCGGAATGCCGGGATAGTATCCTTCCGTCTGTTCGATTCGGTCAAGCAGGCGTATACAGTAGGCATAGGTCTTCTCATAACGCTTCTGCAGATTAGAATAGGCAATATTATCCACCACCGCATAGTGGAACACCAACACAAAAGCCGCCGCCAACGCCGCCCACTCTGCCCACATAATAACCTTTGCCTTTCCGCGATCTCTTCCCACAAACGCCACCATGCCGATAAGGAACAGCACCCACTGATATCTCATCAGCAAATGATAGTTCACATGGGGAGAAATCAGTAAAATCACATTGGTAAGCATGGGAAAAAATGCCACTGCAAGTATTATTATAGCGAAAAAGAAGGGATTTTTCCACCTTTTTCTGCTCCCCATGCAATAAAAACCCGTTCCCAGAGCCGCCAGAAGCAGAACCACACAAGCAACAGCCGAAAACATATCCTGAAAAACAATATTACCTTTCAACGAAAAAGCAAAGAAGTCATAATACATACCTTTAATAACAGAAAACAAATCACTTCCCGCCGCGCCGGAAGCCATATCATTAATTCCCTGATAGGAAGCAAGCTCTTTGCCCTGTATTTTTAACAGCACTTGAAGAATACCATAGTAAAGAGCTACACCGATTACTCCCATGTATAAGTAATGCAAGGATTTTTTCAACTTTCCGAACATGCCGCCACCGGCGGCACAAGCAGTCAATGAAGAATGCGTGTTTTTCACACTCCCTCCCTCTCTCTGGCCGGAACCGGTCGAAGCTCCCTCCGGCTCGGCCGCCGCCAGCATCAAAAGGGCGTACACGGAAAGTATCATGGCAAAGGGAAGGTAGGCTTGATATGTCCCCATGCTGAAAGCCAGACAGATTCCTCCGGGCAGAAACCCCTTGGGATACTTCTTTGTGAACAATACCGCCAACACTGCCAGCAGCAGCGCCAACATATATCCGTCCATGGTAAAGACATACGCAAAGGTTGATGCAAGAGCCGGAAAAGAAACCAATAGTCCGCCCGTCAGCACCACCGCCCATGTCCTGCGGATTTCCAACAATTCCGTCAAAGCCGCAGCCGCCAGCGAGAGAAAAAGCAGCCCCAGCACGCCAATCAGCCAGGGAATCGTGTAAAAGGAGGAAAAACCGCAGGCAGCCATTAAAAACCATCTGCCGGAGGTAATCATATTTTGGTCAAAATACATACTGTCAAGCCCGTCATGATTAGGGATATCCGACAGCAATACCGGCATATGTATCATCATACCGATTAGGAAGGCAGAAAAAAAGGCTATTTTCCATTCCTTCTTTATGATGTCCCGATTCCATTTTCCAAATAATTCTTCCGGCGCCATATCTTCCTCCGTTTTCGTATCCATAACCTCTCGGAATCTCCGATTGTCTTTTCTTGGCTCATGCCCCGATACTATTTCCGGGCATTTTCTAAATATGCGGCAATGGTTTCCGCCAGCAACTGTCTTCCTGCCTCATTAGGATGTAAGCCGTCTCTCGTGTAAATCTGCCAATCCTCCCAAACCTCGTGGGGATACAGATCATGATATAAATCCAAGACTTCCACTCCCATCTCTTCCGCTATCTCCAATTCCTTATTTACATAGTCCTCCAGTATACCACCGCCCTCATCCTTTTCTTCACAGGTCATGCCGGAAAATTCATACCAGCTGTATGTGGAAGTCAATAATATTATCCGGAGATTTGGATACGCTTTACGCAAATCCTTCAACCCGCTTCGCAGCGCCCCTCCAAAAGTATATTCATCATAAGGATCTTCCGGATTGTCAAGGGAAACTCCCGCATGGTAATCATTGATGCCATACTGAACCAACAGAATCTCCACATGGGAAAAATCGATCGCCTCCAAAGTATCTATAACTTCCGGAAAATACTCCGTAGCGCTCTCCTTGATATAGGCAGTCTGCTGCAGCCCGAAATCATCCAATGACATGGCTTGGGAAATGGCGGCAAAGGCAAGACTGTCCTTAGTATATGACATCCTTCCCGTGGCATCAATGCGGCTGAGACAGGTTCCTCCCATGGCTCCGTTAAAAACTTCCTGACCGGTGAGCAGAGAAAGCTTCTCACTGACGGCAGAGTCGTCACGAACCTGACCGAAAATACTGTCACCCAGAACCACGATCTGTGGAGAACAGCTCTTTTCACTCTCTCTGACAGGAAAAGTCAGAAGCCACAGCACACAAAACAGCACTGCGGAAATAATTCCATATATTATTATTTTTGCCGGTATTCCTCTCTTCAAACGCTTCTCCTTCTTCTGCGAGCCAACACTTCCACCATTCTCTCCGCTCCCTATTCCGCTTATCTTACGCCTAACACTTCCGCAGACTTCTCCGCTCTCTATTCCGCTTATCTTACGCCCAACACTTCCGCAGACTTCTCCGCTCTCTATTCCGCTTATCTTACACCCAACACTTCCGCCGACTTCTCCGCTCCCTATTCCGCTTATCTTACACCCAACACTTCCGCCAGTCTCTCCGCTCCCAAGCCGTCGGTCAGCTTTCTTTCCCTTAAGCTGCATCTGTCTCTCAGTTCACGATTGTTTATCAATGCCGTTACCTGCTCCGCAATCCGATTCAAAACCCCCTCCGGATCTTTATGGTATGCTCCGGCAGCTAAGGCAATTCCTTCCCTTCTCAGAAAATCAGTCAGCTTCTCTTGATTCTCCGCATAGGAAAAGCAGACAAAGGGTACACCCAGCGCCGCCAGCTCATAGACGGTGGAACCGCCTGCGGTTATGGCCAGATCGCATTGTTCCATAAGCCCTGCCATATCCTGAACATTATGATGAATATGGATGTTGTCATATTGCTCTCCCAGAGTTCTCATTTCCTCAAAATGAGGGTTGAAATTCCCGATAATCAAATGATAATCAAGCCCGTCTCCCGCTTCCCCTTCCACTCTCTTTAAAATCCGTCCTGCAATATTGTCGTTGTCGCCGCCGCCGGTGGTAATCAATACATTCTCCGCCCGTTCCCTGACACAATGGGATTTCCTATGGAATTGAGGCCTTAAAGGCACATAAGCGCTCCCCAAAATCAATTCCGTATCCGTATTTCCGTAAAGCTCCACATAGTACGGCCTGTCCGCAAAGGCATTATAATTGATAATACGTCGCACAGGAAAGCATTTCTCGCCCATATCATCCAGCAGCGTCACCCTTCCGTACTTTCCTATCTCCCGCAGATACCGGTCCGTCACAAAATAGCTGTCCACCAGTATCTCGTTTGGTTCTTTTTCAATTTCCGGTATCCGGGGCCACAGGGAAAGCTCCGTCTCCAAATTGCCGCTCTCGCTTTCCAAAACGAAAACTTTATAACCCCTGTTTCCCGCCAGCTCTGCAGACTGTTCGTCCCCACAGACAAAGAGAATCTCCTTGCTTTCGTTTCTCTGTGCACTCAGTGCATCCGCTATAGTCAGGCAGCGCATCATATGCCCCGCCCCTATTTTTGCATTACCGTCCGCCCGAACAATAAACATATTCCAGTACCCCTGTACTATTTAAAATCCACCAGCTCCCAGCTCATGGGAGTGCCAAGCTTTGCATCTCTGGTAATCCTTTTTCCTAAAATCTCTTCATAATGCATGGTGTGAAGCCCACAGGCAGGCCGCACGGAACGGAGATTTTCAGGAGTAAATATTTCTCCTGCCTTCATATCCTTTGCCACAAAAAGGGAACGGGAATGCTCTCTCTCCCTTGCCTGCTTCGGCGTCAATTCATAAGTCACCTGCCCCAAAGCCTTTTCAATCTTCCGGATATTTTCCACCATAATTTTAAACTCTTCCGGTTCCATGGAAAAAGCAGCGTCTGCGCCGCCGTCGGCTCTGGACAATGTTAAATGCTTTTCCACCATTCTTGCCCCCAATGCCACCGCCGCATCTGCCACCGCATGTCCCATGCTGTGGTCGGACAATCCGGCGAGGCAGTCGAAGGTCTGCGCCATGGAAGGAATCGTCCTTAAATTGATATCCTCATAGGGCGCAGGATAGGAAGAAGTGCATTTCAGCAGGATAATTTCCTCATTTCCCGCTTCTTTACAGGTATTCACTGCCAGTTCGATATCCCCAAGTTTTGCGATTCCCGTGGCAAAAATCATGGGCTTTCCCAGCTTTGCTATCCTCCGAATAAAGGGAATATCGTTAATCTCAAAGCTGGCTATCTTATAGGCGGGCACATGCATTTCCTCCAAGAAATCAATGGCGCTGAAATCAAAAGGAGAGGAGAAAAATTCCAGCCCCATCTCCTCCGCAATCTTCATAAGCTTGGGCTGCCATTCCCAAGGAGTATAGGCCGTCTGATACAATTTATGCAATGTGGTGCCGTCCCAGATGGTACCTTGTGTGATCTGAAAACAAGGATCATCGCAGTCCAGAGTGATAGTGTCCGCCGTGTAAGTCTGAATCTTCACGGCATCCGCCCCCACATCCTTGGCCGCCTGCATGATGGCTACGGCACGGTCAAAATCCATTAAATGGTTGGCGGACATTTCCGCCACAATAAATACAGGTGACTGTTCACTGATACTATGTTTCCCGATTTTAATTTCCTTTTTCAAATTTATACCTCCATCTGCGTGCTAAAAGAGGGGTGTATACACACCCTCTTGCGCGCTCAAATCAATAGTTTAATACGCATTTTTATTCAACATTCCAAACATGCCGCCGATGGCGGCATGACCGGAAGTGTGTACGAAAATACTCCGGCCTCAGTTATAAATAATTTACCACTTTTTCTTAAAAAGTAAAGTTTATTTGGTTTTGTTATGGAATTATTTTGAACTTTTTAATAAATTTCCACATGAAAAGTACAGACCTGTTCATTCTCATAAGCAATCGGCCATGCCGCCTGCATGGAAAAAATAATTGCCATTTTTCCAAAACACTTATATAATTATAATAATTCCCAAAAAGTTTGCAGCTGTGGGCTGTATAAATGCCGGAAAGGAAAAGCAGTGCCATGAACCCTTTTTCCATCTGTATTATCGTAAAAAACGAAGAACGAAATATTGTCCGCTGCCTAAAAAGCCTTCAAATGCTGGATTGTGAAATTATATTATGTGACACGGGATCTACGGACAACACAGTGTCCCTTGCCTCTCCGTATGTCAGCAAAATAGTTTATTTCCGATGGATTCAGGACTTCAGTGCCGCACGAAATTATTCTATCAGCCAGGCTTCCAATGACTGGGTGCTGATTTTAGATTGTGACGAATGGGCGGAAAGCGCCGATGTGGCGAAATTTATGGAATTGTCTGCATTATACCCTGATCACATGGGACTGCTGAAAAGAATCAATCTGCAAAATCCCGATAACAGAGCAGGCGCTTACACCGACTGGGTTCCTCGATTTTTCAACCGACGCTATTTCACATACGACGGACGAATCCACGAACAAGTTGTTTCCCTCTCCGGCGAGCCCTTAAACGGCTTCCGGCTGCCCTTGACAATACTGCATTCAGGATATGTGGGCACTCCGGAAGAATTGGCTCCTAAACACGAGCGAAATATTACCATGCTTGAGAAGGAATTGGCCGCCGCACCGGATCACCCATACTACAACTTCCAAATGGGGCAGGAATATTATAACCTTTTTGAATATGAAAAAGCATTGGATTACTACTCTAAGGTTATAAGCAATGATTTGTCACCCGGCCTTGAATACCACAGGCTGACAGTGATTGCTTACGGAGACTGCCTGATCCATACTCCGCGGAAAGCCGAAGCTTTGGCTTTAAAGAAATTTGAAGAGACTTTTGGGGGGAATCCTGATTTTTCATGCTTGATGGGAATGATTTATCTGGCAAACAACAAGCCGCTGGAGGCAATGCCGGAATTTATCAAGGCGCTTTCCATGGATAATCCCTATAAAGAGGGCACAAATACCTATCTTCCATGGTACTTTTTGGGGCTGATCAATGAATCCTTTGACAATTATGCTGCCGCGCGCAGCTTCTATGAAAAGTGCGGAGAGTTTGCCCTCGCCAAAAACAGGCTGGCGGCTTTGGACGGTTAACAGGGGATAGCGCCTGTTGTATTTAACGGCATATCCCCATCATCTTCACATACTCTTCCGTCTTGTCCCTCATACATTCCATGCCATGGAAGAGTTCCGGCAGCGCAAAACGATGCGTAATAAGCCGCTCGGGATGAAGCCTGCCGCATTGTATTGCATTCAGGGCAAAATGCCAATCGTCTTCTCCCTCGTGTGTATAAGAAGAATTCCATGTTCCCTTTAAAGTGAGCTGTCTCCGTAAAATCTTCCAATAGAGGGCTTTCTCCAAATGCAT
>Ga0137308_102846_pt1 | contig 10182 bp, 11 predicted proteins | sample Inofrocosms_June_FD_97181 | JGI IMG/M metagenome (GOLD analysis project Ga0137308, IMG submission 97181) | Mouse cecal microbial communities from Vienna, Austria - N-Acetylneuraminic and N-Acetylglucosamine D2O microcosms_June | ecosystem: Host-associated > Mammals > Digestive system > Large...
TCCGCCGTTTGGGTGCCAAGAAGCAGATCTGCCACGGGCAGACCGCGATAGGACAGCATCCGGCACATGGCGATAACGTCCTGCCGCATCTCCGCAAAGGTCGTCCAGGGAGCCGCCACGGTGTAAAGGTGGTCACTGGTCCCCTCATAGAACTTCACGCTGAGTGCCTTGCCCTTGGTTTCTGCGTCCACATACTCCTGAATGAAGCAGGCATTCTCAAGCATGGTGTTGACGGCCATCCACTCCTCACGGCGGCGGAGACGGAGATCCATATCCCTCATATCGTCCATCTGGAGCCGCGCGGCACGCTGGGCAGGCGTGGAATTGGCATAAAGCGCTTCGCCAAAACCGCGCTTCCTCAACTCGTCCACAGTCAGCAGACGGGAAACCCCGATAAACGCGGGCTGAAGCTCGTGGATCTCGTATCCGATGCGGTCCATGGGAATGTCCCCGATGCGCTCAGAGACAAACGCCGCCATCTTGCGGTCGCCCCTGCGGTACTCGGTCAGCACCTTGTCGGCGGCGAAAACATCCCCTTCCCCGGTGGGGAAATAACGGTCACGGAAGAAGAACGCGTTCGGCACGACCTCCTCCATTACCGCTATAAGGATGTAAGTATCAAAAAAATTCAACGTTGCAGGCATGATTCTGATTCCTCCTTACTCAGCCGAAGACGCGGCCTTGAATACAATGCTGTAGGCGCGGAGCTTGTCTTTGTCGGCCTGGGTCATGGTGTATCCGTCGGCAAGCGTCACCTTCTGCGGGTCGAAGCATCCGGCGGCATAGACCTCCACAGGAATATCCGCCTCGGTTCCAACCTCGGTGTCATCGCACAATATGCAATCCGGCGTGCCTGTGCCGTCGTAAGCAGCAAGTAAGCCAGTGCCAGCTTTCCCCAACAGAGTGCCGCGCTTCAGCAGCGTGGGTGCTGCCATTTTCGCGATGATGCCGCCATCGACACGGATAGGCGGGGTCAGGCCGGTGATCAGGCCGTCGTACTCCATGCTGCCAAGTTTCTGATGCAATTCTTTAGCCATAGGTTATTTTTCCTCCTTTTGGAACAACGCTTTGACCTTTGAACGGGCGGCGTCCATACGCTGATTGGGCGTCATGTTCTCTTCATGGGGCGGCGTGCCGGGGTCACCGGCAGCCTGGACACCCTGTACGCCGGACGCTTTCAGATCTTCGTCCAGATCATCCAGAAACTTCTTGCCTTTCTTTGCTGCCTTCTGCGCAGCACGATAGGCCATCTCCTGCGCGGTGCAGGCATTTTCACCGTACTTTGCCGCCTTGACCGTCTCCGCGTCGTACAGCACGGACAACTCGTCAATCTCCTGAATGCGTTTCTGCTCCGCCTGAACAGCGGCGCTGACAGCATCCTCGATCGCCTGCGGCGCAGGAACTTTTTCAGCCGCAGACGCGGCGGCCCTGGCTTCTGCCATCAGCGCTTCCGCCAGCTCCGGGTTCTCGCTCCGGAGTTCTTCTAGATTTTTTGCCATGGTTTTTCCTCCATTCTGTCCGCCGGTCTGCACCGGCTGGGTTTTGTTTATCAAAGCCGGGTCAGCCGCCTCGGGTGTAACCGTTGGAATCGTGTCAGGGGCGAACATCCCCGGCGCAAGATGCATCTGCCGCCCGCCGACAAATAGCATCCGTCCATCCGCACTGGCTGCGATGTCCAAAGGCTCTGCGTCCTCAATTACCTCATCCGCAAAGCCCTTTTCCGCCGCTTCCCGGCCCGTCATGTAGGTCGTATCTCTCATCATGTGAGACAGGACGGTTTCGGACAGTCCGGTTTTACGTTTATAAATCTCAATCTGCATCCGATCCACCGCATCCTGCTGGGCGGCTTGCTCCCGCAGTTCATCGGCATTATAGCCTCCAAAAAGGAACGTCCAGCATTTATGGATCATGATCAAGCTGGACGGGTTGACTCGTACATGATCACAGGCGCACATAATGAGCGAGCCGCCGGACATTGCCACACCGTCCACAACACAGGACAGCGTCGCGCCGTCCCTCGCCAGCTCCCGCAGCCGATTATGTATGGTGTTGCTGACCCCGGCATCCCCGCCGTAGCTGTTCATGCGAATCGTAATTTCTTTGCATTTGCTCAGCCGCTCCAAGTCGCTTAAGAACTCGGTCAACGTGATAAATTGTCCCTCTACCGGATCTCCGTACCAATTCTTAGGCTGCTGCTCATAAATATCACCATACATGGTGATTTCGGCGCTGTTTCCGTCTTCGGTTTCCATCGCATAAGCTTTTTTCGGATATTAACCGGTTGAATTGCGCCTTTTTTCTTCGGCATTTTCATCGCCTCCGTCTTCAGCTTCTTTGGCGTCCAGGTTCATTGTGATGCTGACATTGCCGCCCCCGGCAGCAACAAGCTTTGCGTTTTCTGCCGCCAGCTGCTCCACATTGGAATCCCAATCGCCGCCGGATACCTCCATGGTCACCTGTTCGTGTGTCTTCAGCGCGTGCTGAATCTGAAGGACAGCGGCCTGCGCTTCCTTCAGCGGGTCGAGGCTTCCCTGTACCGGGCCGATCCATTGCGCCCTGCACCAGGCAGCACGGATGAGCGGGTCCTGAAAGAAGCCCGGCGCGTGGATACGCCCACGGGCCACGGCCTCAGAAAGCCAAATTTCATAAACCGGCTGGCAGAAATCATCCACAAACCATTTCCTGCGCATCCGGAAATCCTCCCAGGAATCCAGCAGGGCGGCACGGGCGGCAGAGTAGCTGGAATTGTACTCCTTAACCAGCACATCATAGGGGATGCCCATTCCCGCGCCGATCAGCTTGCAGAAGGTTTTTACAAAAGCGTCGAATCCCGGCACAGGCATTGTCGGATTCCCGAATTTGATCTCTTCGCCATCCTTCAGCGTACCAAAGGTTCCCGGCCCCATGTTCAGCTCGTTCGGGTCTGTGCGCGGACGGGCTTCATTTTCAAAGCTTCCTCCGGAAGTCTGCAAATCGTTCTCCCAGCCGCCCACACTTTCCCATGGAATTTCATCCGTATTGCTTTTCAGAATGATCCATGCGGTAAAATAGGTCTGAATCAGCGCCATTTGCAGGGAAGAATTGATATAGCGGTTCATTTGCAGGATCGGCTCAATGGCCGGGGCAAGGTAACTGACGCCACGGTACTGGTCGGGTCGTTCACTGCTCATAACATGAAGGATGTTGGGCAGCTTAGTTTTCTCGCCGTAAGCCTCCACCCGTACCCACTCGTCCCGCTCACTGGTGATTTCCCAAGGGTAAGTCGAGTGTACATAATAGGCAACGACCATGCCGCTGGCATCTACCTCTACGCCGTCGAAAATACGATTTCCCGTTTCGGGATTCTTTCCGCTGATGATGCTCGGATAGGCTGACACGCCGTACTCCACAGGTGTCCGCACCCGGTCGGCTTCCACCAGATGTATCCGAAGGGAATAAGGGCGGATCGAATCAGGTGGGCGGCGTTTGAACAGCGGGAACACATCGCCGCTCATCAGCTAGGAGGAAAGCGCCAGCTGCTGAAGGGAATCAAAGTTGTTCATCCCGATGGCGTCGCAGGCGTCCTTCCGGTCGGCCCAGAGGCGGAACTCCGCTTCTGTCTTTCTCTGCCACTCCTTGGCAGCCTCCGGGGAGAGGCCGAGGATTTCCCGGTCAACGCGGCTTTTCAGTGACAGCCCTACGCCGACCGCCTTGGTGCGGTTCGTGTTGATCGCCGATGTCGCCAACGGCGAGGACATATATAGCATCCTGCTCCGCTGGCGCAAGGTGTAATTGTTCCAGTTGATATCCTCGTTGGGGCTGCCGCTGCGCGCCTTGAATGCTTTCAGTGCCCGACGCGTAACAGATGCCCCGGCATCGCTGTATCCGCTGGCTTTGGGCCGTGTACCGTATGGGAGGTACAGCTTTGTTCGTTTATCCTGATACACGTGCCGCCCTCCCTAAAAATCCTGCGGCGTCACATAAAAGGAGCGCCGCGGTTTGTGATCCTCCAGCAGCAGCTCCAGTTCGTCCACCTTTTTCTCGGTTTCTTCCATCCGTTTTTGAAGGGAAACCAAATCCAGCCGGGTAAGCTCCTCGTTCCCAATTTTATAGCTTTTCACACCGCCGTCCAAAAGGGTAAGGTACGCTTCCCGCAGCTTTTTCAGTGAGCTTCTCCAGAACGTCAGCCGCGCCCGAATTTCAACTTTGCTCGGCATTCCATTTCACCTACCATTCGTCATAATATCGATCTAGCCCGGACTTTTTCTTTTGAGGCGCGTGTTTCGGTACTGGCGGCGGCGTCCGTGTCTCCACCTCCTTGCCCCGCGCCCTTCGCAGCTGTATCTCCTTTGCGTCCAGATTGATCGGCAGGACCTTGAACGCCGCCAACGCATAGTTCCGGCAGTCCAGCGGTTCGTTGCGCTCATGCCCTTGAATCTTCTTCCAAACCCACCGCTGGCGTACCTTGCCTTCCGGAACCATATGCTCCGAAAGCAATCCATTGAAGTACGCCGCGCCATAGTCTTCCCGAAGGGGGAAATGGCAGTATTTCGGCCCCGGTGCCTGCACTCTGAGGTTGTCCATGATAATTTGTTTTCCGGAATCCACGCCCAGCTGGTACTGCCAGCAAGTGCCCAGATATCGGTTTTTGATGATGATTTTCATCTTCTTCGGAGGGCTGGTAAACGGTCGATCAGCCCCATCGAAGCCTTTTATACAGAACACCTTTTTTCCCACTCGGTTTCGGCAAAACTGTCGCACCCAATCGGTGAAGTGCCCGCCTTCGTCTATGAAGGACATACTGACCTTCATGCCAAGACCGTCTTTGAATCGCAAAACCCGATCGAAAACCATCATATCAAGGCCATCCCATGTGGAGGGATCATCCGGACGGCCCATGATGATCCCCTTTTCAATCCCCCAAGTTTCCCCGAAGTGACCGTGCCCGACAATCTCGTATTCCATGCGGTCGTCCTGCGTATCCACACCGGCGGTCAGCGCCAGCACACCCTCCGGCAGCTCGGCATCGTAAACCTCCCGGCGGCCCAGCAGGGTATCCGGGTCCTGTGTACTGCCCCGGTCCTCCCAAAGCTGGCCGAAGCAGGTATTATAGACAACCTGCATCTTTCCGCTGTCTCCCAGGGCGTTCTGGTACTTCAGACAAATGTCCTCCCAACCAGCCCACGGGCTGACGAATGCGTTCAGCCAGAAAGAGCGGGTTCCATTGACATAAGCGGCGGGGTTGTCCGCTTCCCACCGGGCGGGCTGCTTCTTCATCACAGATTCTTCGGATGTGCAGGCGCAGCTGGGACAGATCCAAAGCACATCATGGATCGTGTAGGTGCGCTCGTTATTGACCACGGTTTCTTTCGCCTTATAGTGGATGTTTTTCCACTGGATTTCGTGGTACTCGCCGCAGTGTGGGCATTTTGATTTCCACCGCTCCATCGTGCCTTTGGAGAAGCTTTTCTCGATGTTGCTGCTTCCCCTGATGGTCGGGGTCGAAACTTCCACAGCCTTTGCATTATAAAATGTGGTCTGCCGTGCCATCGCCAGCTCCCACGGGTCGCCCTCGGTACCGGCGGAAACCGCCCAGCGGTCTCTCTCGTCGCCGAACACGTACCGGATCGGCTTGGATGCCAAAGCGTGCGCCTCGTTGGAGCCGCACAGCGTTAAAATACCGCCAGGGTAGGTCTTTTGCAGCAGCGTGTTCCCGCTGTCCCGGCTTTTAGGCGCTGAAATTTTCCGGCGCAGCGCGGGGCTGTCCCGGATCATCGGCGCAATCCGAAGCTTGGAGAACTCCCTGGCGTCGATGGTGGTCGGGTGGACAAAAAGGATACTGCCGGGGTTCTGATCGATGATGTAGCCGATCATGTTGTTAATGACCTCCGTCTTTCCCACCTGGGAGGCGGCAACCAGCACAATATGCCGCACACCGGGGTCGGTGAAAGCGTCCATGATATCCCGTAGATACGGCGTCCGGCTCGTGCGCCAAAGCCCCGGCTCCGCGCTGGCCTCGGTGGAGAGGTACCGTTTGCTCTCCGCCCATTCGGTGACGCTTAAATTTTCCGGGGGCTGCATCCCGGCCAGCCCCCGGGCGATGGCTTTCATCAGCCGCCGCGCCTCTGTTTTATTCGTCATTCTCACCACTACAATGCTCTGCCTGCCAATCCATCCGCTCCCGGACGCGTTCCGCGTATTTCTCCGGATCATAATTGTAAGCGGAAAAATCCTTCATCACGAAACAAATCTCTCGCTTGATGATTTCTGCCGCTTCGGCGGCATCACTGGTTCCCGCCACATCCACAGCCAGACGGCCCGGCAGCGCCATCAGGGAATCCCGGACGGTGTATAACAGATCCTCCGTCAGCGCGGCTACATCCGCGCTGCGGTGCATAATGCCCTGAAGCTCCTGCGCCTCCAGTTCGGCAATCTGCGCCTTGGCCTGTTTGATGCGCACCTCAGCTTCAAACTTTTCCAGTTCCTTCGATTCCGGTATGCCCTTTTCGGCGCGGCCCGCCGCTCTCTCCCGAAGGTACTGCACATAGGCTCTGGTGGATTCCACTACGTTGTACCGTTTCCCGGCAGGGGTGTCCCGCCGCTTGATTACACCGTCCCTCGTAAGCTGGTTAATCGACTGCCCGCTTAGTCCGAACAGGTTTGCCAGATCCTCGGTCTTGCAATAACCGGGGGATTCCGCAGTTTTCTCTTTTCTTTTTGTTGCCAATCGAATCGTCCTTTCTATCTAAAGCACCTGCTCCCCTGACGGGTATCCGACCCCAAAAAGGCACCCCGGAAACGAAAGTGCCCCAAAAAATTTTTTCGGTAACTACGCGTTTTCCGGGGTGTTTTCTCCCCCGCTCCCCAGGGGGCGCCGTCACAGTACCTTGGCATCCGAAGAGAAGACGGACGGCTCCTTTTTTGAGTCGTCCGCCGCTTTGCTGTTTTGTTTTACGTTTGGCTCCGGTGAATGATTTCGAGAATGCGCTCCTGCTCCTCCGCATTCACACCGATGCTTTCCAGTGCTTCCCTCGTCCCGCAGTCCGGGCAGATGGGACCGCTCCCGTCCCTTGCCGCTGCCGGGCGTCCGACATATGCCTGCCCGCATCGGGGGCAGACGTGCCGCTTCATTGCTGCTTTGCCGCGCATAAAATTCCCTCCTTGCTGTTGTTGTATGCGTCCAGCAGAATGCGGGTATCGAATCCGAAAACTTGATATCCTTGGACACAGGTGATGAAATAGTCGATCGCAGGCATTCCAAGAGTCTTTTCCGAACACATAACGTAAGCGAAGCCCTCCAGAGTCTTTACTTCATCGGTGCCGATCAGCGCCACACGCAGCTTCATTTTGGTCTTGTGATAGAACACCGGATAACCCTCATAGCGGTCAAGCCTGCGCTCGTCCGCTGCGGTGACTTCCCACACTGCGGCGGGAACGCTGCCGTCCTCGCTCGGTTCAATGGTGAGGTAAGCGCCTGTCCCGCTCCCCTTGAACAACAGTTCGCATCCCTCAATGGCCGAGGTACCAATCAGCTGTGCATCCGGGCAGCACATCTTCATCTGTTCAGTGTTGAGGTTGCTGCCATAGGCGATGTAATAACGTTTTGCGTTTGCCATAGTATTACCGTCCTTTCCGTTAGGGTGCGGGTCCCCGGTGGAGACCTTGCCCTTCTACCACCCGAAGCCCGCGCTTATGGCGGGTCAGGTGAGGCGAGATGGTACATCAGGCAATGCGCCCATTTCGGAAGGCGGCATCCCCGGCGAGGCGGCGGGTCAGCAGGTCTCGCGCTGTGGCAAATTCCTCACCGATAAAACCCAGCCGGAGGAGCCAAGTCCGCATCGCGTATTTCGGGTTCTCGCTCTGCTGGGGTCTGGGGCTGGCGGTCTTGAGGTTCTTTGCCATCTGGCTGAGCGCCAGACAAAGTTGGATGTAACTCTTGAGCTGTCCCGCGTGAAGGCCGCCCTTGCGCTCTGCTGTCGGCCCGTCGAATTGGAAGAGCCGGAACTCGACCGTGCCCTTTGTGAAGGTAGCGTGAAGGTTAAGCATATGGTAGCGGCTGCTGTTGTAATGGTGGTCGCGTCCGTAGCTTTCGCCCTGGCTGGTGTACCAGATATCTGCAAGCGCCGCCATCGTCTTGGGTTTGTGGCTGTTGACCTCCGTCAGAAAATTCCGGTCAACTGTGCGACAGTAGCGGCTTACGCGCCCCTGGTCAATGTCAAGCGCGTCCACCAGGAGGCTTTCATGGCTTGCCATGATGTTGGCGAGGTTGCGGAGCGTCTGCGGTGTGTGTCCCTGCGCTCCGATGTGGATATGTACGCCGCATCCCCGGCTGGCGTCGCTCTTCGCTCCGGCGTGGCGAAGCTGGCGGATAAGCTCCTGCAAAAACGCAATATCCTCGTAGTGCAGGATGGGCGTTACCAGTTCGCACTTTTCGCTGTCCGGCCCCGCGATGGAAACGTCCTTCTGGAACTTCCACTCGCGCCCCGCACCGTCCCAAGCCGACCAGGTGCTGTATCCGTTGCGGCTGGCGGTATCTTCGAAGCGCCCAGTGCCGAAGAACTCCGCCGCGGTTTTAGCAGCGTTCTTGCGGGTGATGTTGTTCATCTCTATCTCAACCCCGATGGTTTGCTTTTTCATTTCGGAAATCTGGGTTTTCGTCTTCTCGTTCATGGTGCTGCCCTCCGTTTTTTGTGGTTGTGTGTTCCCTTTCAGTGACTCTATATTCGCTCTAAAACGGAGATATAGCAAGTTGTATATTAGCATAAATTTGATAAATTAACTGCCAGTGCGTTGTGCTATACTCACATGCGGAAAGACTTGCCGCAGCCGCCCCTTCGGCCCGCCGTCCTTTTGGCGGGGCGAAGCAGCACAGATGAACGGGCATATCCGCCCCTTATCCCGCCCGCAGGCGATGGAAGGGAGTCCAGAGGGACAAGTCCCTCTGGCGCTGTCTGCGGAAGACCGCCCGCCGCGCAGGCGGATAAAACGGCAATCTCCAGCGCTCACGAGTATAACCACACAATACCGGCCAATGCAAAAAAAAGCGCAGGGCAATACGACGCCGCTGCCGTCAAACAGGCTTCCCAGTGTCAGTATGCCCACGGGATTCGACCTCCTTCACCAATGCCGTATAGGGAATGCGTTTCCCATCCCGAAGGACGGAAATCCCGCTGGTTTTTCCGGCGCTCTCCGCGTAGCGGCGAAGGATGACGGAAGCGTACTTCTCATCCAGCTCCATCGTGCAGCAGGTTCGCCCCAGCTGCTCACAGGCCATCAGCGTAGAGCCGGAGCCTCCTAAGGTGTCCAGCACAATGGCGTTCTCCTGTGAGGAGTTGCAGATCGGATAGCCCAGCAGATCCAGCGGTTTGGATGTGGGATGATTCTCGTTCCGTTTCGGTTTGTCGTAATTCCAGATGGTGGTCTGCTTGCGGTCAGCGTACCAGTGGTGCTTTCCGTTCTGAAGGAAGCCGTACAGCACAGGCTCATGCTGCCATTGATAGTCCGAACGTCCAAGCACGAGAGAGTTCTTTACCCAGATACACACCCCGGCAAGGTGCAGACCGGCATCAATAAACGCCCGCCGGAAATGAAGCCCCTCGGTGTCTGCGTGAAAAACATACACCGCCCCGCCCGGTTCCAGGTGGGCGACCATATTTGTGAGGGATTGCAAAAGGAAACGATAAAAATCGTCTCCCTTGATGGAGTCGTTTTGAATTGTCAGCCCATCAGAGGATTGGAAAGACACACCGTAGGGCGGGTCCGTCAGGATCAGATTCGCTTTCTTTCCATCCATAAGTACCGCCACATCTTCCGCCGAAGTCGCGTCACCGCACATCAGCCTGTGCCTGCCCACCGTCCAAATATCCCCGCGCCTTACGAATGATGCCTTTTCCAGCGCGGCGGTAAGATTAAAATCGTCATCATGCGCAGATGCTTTGGAAAGCTCCGCAAACATGGAGGAAAGCTCCTGATCGTCAAAACCGGCGGAATATACATCAGCCCCGCCAGCAGTAATATCCGCCAGCAAAGCCGTCAGCTTTTCATCGTCCCATTCGCCTGTGATTTTATTGAGGGCGATGTTCAGCCGCTTTTCATCGACTTCCGTCAGCTCGACCACGCTGATTTCACTCTCCGATACACCCAGATCCATGAGGACGCGCAGCCGCTGATGACCGCCAATCACATTCCCCGTGCTGCGGTTCC